>Ga0181527_1004320_pt1 | contig 12236 bp, 10 predicted proteins | sample PEATcosm2014_Bin_30_FD_119762 | JGI IMG/M metagenome (GOLD analysis project Ga0181527, IMG submission 119762) | Peatland microbial communities from MTU Mesocosm Facility, Houghton, MI, USA - PEATcosm2014_Bin06_60_metaG | ecosystem: Environmental > Terrestrial > Soil > Wetlands > Peat | place...
ATCCTGCCGGGCATTGCCATGTCGGCCCGCGCCATGCACGAGTTCACCGACCTCTTGCCACGGATCGACGCGTCGGATCTCCGCGAGCCGCCTCCCGCCCTGGGCACGGCCACAGAGGCGGCCATGAGGGCCGGCCTGTTCTGGGGGGCGGTGGGGGGCATCCGGCAAGTGATCGAGGAACTGGCCCCCAAGGGGCGGCCGCAGGTCTTCCTGACCGGCGGCGCCGGCCCCGCCGTGGCTCGACTGCTGGGCCGGTCCAGCAGATACGTGCCACACCTCACTCTGGCCGGTATTGCCCTAGCTACGGACTGGGACCCGTGAAGCAGTCCCCGCCACAGGGTGTGCTGCCGGCGGGCGAGGCTGATACAAGCCCGAAGCGCAAGCGAGGGACTGAACATTGTCTCTAGAGAGGTAAGCGATTGCCTCGCTTGCGCTTCGGGCTTCAATCCAATGGAGCGGCTATTCGCTGTGGACCCACTCCGACCGTGCCCATGGTAGCCCGATGGGCACGAGACGGGCCTGGGCTTGCTTCCCGCCCGGTCCGGGCGGGCCACCCTTGTCCGCCGCCCGCGGCGATGCGAGAATAGAGTTTTGGATTGGAGAGGAAAAAGGGGAGTCGGTGCAAGATGAAGGTGGTGCCCCTGTGCGATAAAGTGGTCGTCAAGCGGCTGGATGCCGAGCAGACCACCCCCGGCGGGATTGTGTTGCCCGATGCGGCCCAAGAGAAACCCCGGCAGGGACGCGTGCTGTCGGTCGGTGACGGACGGCTGTTGCCCAACGGCATCCGCACCGCGCACCAGGTGTGCGAGGGCGACCGCATCCTCTTCGAGCGCTATGCCGGAACCGAGATGGCGATCAACGGCGAGGAACTGCTCATCATGAGTGAGGATGAGATTCTGGCCGTGGTCGCCTGAACCCAAACAGAGGAGGAGGTTCTCCATGTTTCTCTCGCGACGTTCGTTGCGAACCATCGTCTGCTTGTCGATCTTGGGCTTGGCGGCGATGGCGCTGGCCGCCGAGCCGGCGGCAAGCCCACCACCGGACGCCAAAGGCTACCAGCAGGGCGTCGATCGGGCGGTCGAGTACTTTCGCAGCAAGGGGCAGGCCGCCGACGGCTCGTACAGCAAGCTGACCGGGTCGGGCGTCACCTCGGTGGTGGCTGCCGCCCTGTTGCGACAGGGCCTCGGCCCGGACGATCCGCTGGTGGCCAAGAGCCTGAAGTACCTGGAAGGCATGGTTCAGCCGGACGGCGGCATCTACACGCCGAAGTCCACTTACGAGAACTACGAGACCGCGCTGGGGCTGATGTGCTTCGCCGAGGCCAACAAGGACCACCGCTACGACAAGATCATCCAGGCAGCCGACCGCTACATGAAGGCGAACCAATGGGGCGAGGGGCGCGGGATTGACAAGAGCGACCCGCGCTGGGGCGGCGGCGGCTACGGCAAGCACAAACGCCCCGATCTGTCGAACACGAGTTTCCTGATCGATGCCTTGAAGGCCGCCGGCAACGGGCCGGACGACGAGGCGATGAAGCGGGCGTTGGTCTTCGTCTCCCGCTGCCAGAACCTCGAGTCGGAGAACAACACCACCCCGTTTGCGGCCAAGAATCCCGACGGCGGCTTCTACTACACCCCCGCTGCCGGCGGCGAGAGCATGGCCGGCAAAACGCCCGAGGGCGGCCTCCGCAGCTACGGCTCGATGACCTATGCCGGGCTGAAGAGCATGATTTACGCGGGCGTCAAGGCCGACGATCCCCGCGTCAAGGCCGCCGTCAAGTGGGCCGAGACGCACTACGGCCTGGATTCCAATCCCGGGCTGGGCGCCGCCGGCCTCTATTACTATTACCACACGTTCGCCAAGGCCTTGGACGCCACCGGCACAACGCTGATCGAGGACTCCAAGGGGGTCAAGCACAACTGGCGGTTGGAGCTGCTCGCCGAGTTGCTCCGCCGGCAGCGGAACGACGGCTCCTGGACCAACGACGAGACCCGCTGGCTGGAGTCCGATCCGAACCTGGTCACCGGCTACGCCCTGTTGTGTCTGGCCTACTGCCGCCCGGCGCTGGCCGACAAGTAGTTTCCGCTGCGGAAGGTGCCGAAACGGTAGGGTGGGTCGACGGGCACCGACCGGGCAGCGTGCGCAGCATGGTCGGCGTTGGTCGGCGAGCCACACCACCGGGACCTCAGCTTCTCGTGGTGGGGCTCGCTTCGCTCGACCCACCCTACAGATTCTTCCGCAACCGGCATGGACAGTTTCCTCCGCTTGATCCAGGACGCGTGGACCTCGCACGCTTCCATTGCCTGGGGCGTTGCGGCTGGGCTCGCCGGGCTGCTCCTACTGGTGGTCCTGCGGCGGCTGCTCCGTCGGCGGCGTGCGGCGGCCGCCCCTGCGGTGCCGCAGTTGACGGTCGATGTCTCCTCGCTGGGCGATGCCGGGCCGCGCGCTGGACCGCCGGCGGTGGAGTTGTTTCACATTCCAGTCCGCTTGGCGGCCGTGGTTTTGGCGCCGCCCGGCCGGCTCGGCGAGATTCCGCCTCCCGCAGCGCTCGGCGGATGGTTCGATGCCCTTGTGCCCGGCCTGGATCGCGTCGTCGCCCTGGACGAGCCGCTCGTGCGGCGCTGGCCGCCGCAGCTTAGCGTGCGGGGATTTGCCCGCGTGTTCTTCGCCAACGTCCGCTTGCCCGGCGACGGCGGCAAGGGTACGCCCTGGTCCGCGGCGGCCGGGGCCGTAAAGTTCCGCGGCAAGACCCTGATGATCGGCCTTGTGTTTCGCGCGGCTGCGCCCAACAGCCTCGGCCAGTTGATTCTCGACAGCGAGGAAAAGTGGCTGGGGTGTCTGCAGGTGAGATTGGAGTAACGGTATTCCCCAATCCCTAATCCCCAATCCCTAATCCCCAATCCCTAATCCCCAATCCCTAATCCCCAATCCGTCTCCCATGCCACCCGCCACGCACCTCCGCTCGGACGCCCTGGCCATCTGGCACGCCGGGCTGGCGGCTGTCGGTTCCGAGCGGCTGGTTCGCGGGGCCTTCCGCGTCGAGGGCTCGCGGTTGCTGGTCGGCTGCGAGGAGATTCCGCTGGCCGCGGTGCGGCGTATCGCGGTCGTAGGGGGTGGCAAGGCGGGGGCGGGCATGGCCGCCGCCGTCCAGGACGCCTTGGGCCCGGACCTGGCCGCCCAGAAACAGCTCGTCGGCTGGGTCAACGTGCCGGCCGACTGTGCGGGCCCGCTCGGGAAGATCCATCTGCACCCCGCCCGCCCGGCCGGAGTCAACGAGCCGACCGCCGAGGGCGTTGCCGGGGCGGAGCAGATCCTGCGGCTGGTCGCAGGGCTCGGGCCGGAGGACCTGTGCCTGGGGCTGATCTCCGGCGGCGGCTCGGCGCTGCTGCCTGCCCCCGCAGCCGGCCTCACCCTGGACGACAAGCTGGCCGTCACGCGGCATCTCAGCGCGGCCGGGGCGAGCATCGAGGAGCTGAACACGGTCCGCAAGCAACTCAGCCGGATCAAGGGGGGCGGGCTGGCCCGCGCGTGCCGCGCCGGCCGATTGTGCGTGCTGGTGATTTCCGACGTGCTGGGCGATCCGCTGGACCTGATCGCGTCCGGCCCGACGGTCCAGGACCCGGCCTCTGCGGCCGACGCGCTGGCGGTGCTGAGGAAGTACGCGGCGGCGGAGGGGGGCGTCCCCGCACGGGTGTTCGACTATTTGCGGCGCCCGGCCGAGGGCCCCAAGCCGCCGCCGCAATGCCGCGTGACGAACCTCGTCATCGGCAACAATGCCACGGCGGTCGAGGCGGCGGGCGTCGAAGCGCGGCGGCGGGGTTACAGCCCGGCCATGACCTCGGCGGGGCGATCGGAAGGCCCGGCAGAAGAAGTTGGCCGCCGCCTGGCCGAGACCGCGCTGGGGATGCGCACCCGGGCCGGCCCCGACTGCCTCATCAGCGGCGGCGAGCCGGTGGTGCGGCTGGTGCCGGCGTCGCGGCGCGGGCTAGGGGGGCGGAACCAACAACTGGCACTGGCGGCCCTCCAGCGGTTGACCGCCGACGGCAGCCGGGGCATGGCGCTGCTCGCCGGGGGCACCGACGGCGAAGACGGCCCCACCGACGCCGCCGGGGCCCTGGTGGATGCCGAGGTGCTCCAGGCCGCGCGGCGCCTCGGCCTCGACCCCGCCGCGACGCTCGCCCGCAACGACGCCTATCACTTCTTCGCGGCGGCCGGCGGGCTCGTCAAGACCGGACCGACGCACACGAACGTCTGCGACCTCCGCGTGGTGGTCTGCCCCCGTAGGTCCCTTCTGCCGGAGTAGGTCCCTTCTGCCGGAAGGGACTTGAGCGACGGACACGCGTTGTCGCCGCGCAAAGTCCCGCTCGGCAAGCGGGACCTACTAGGGCAAGCGGGACCTACTTCCGATGTGGAGGAACTGCCCGCCGGGCGCCGGCGCCACATCCCACAGCGGGCACGATCGACTCGGCCGTGCCACGATCCAGGTTGAAGATCGTGAAGCCATCGGCGCCAAGCGTCCGCGCGTAATGAATCTGCCCCACTACGCGATCCGGCGTAAGGGCCGCGTGCGAGGCCGTCGCGCCAATGCCCGGATAGACCGGCACGCGCCCGCCCACAAGCTTGATCTGGCTGCGGACCAGCGCGGCGAACTCGGCATCGCTTTCGGTGTAATCCATGGGACAGAGGAAATCGAGGTAGCCGGCCTTGACCCATTCCGGCCAGTCCTGGGCCACCGACTCGCGGCAGCCGGGATAGGAGCCGAACACGGCCGCCGAGATCTTCAAATCCGGCCGCAGCTTGCGGGCCTGCTCACTCACGGCCGCCACCAGGGCCGTGATCTGCCGGCACCGCCAATCGTTGTACTCGCCTTTCCGCGGTCCCGAGTAGCACTCCTCGGGCCAGCGGGACACCTTGCGGCCGCTTTGAGCCTCGAACCGCTGCCGGCAGCCGTCGCAATAGCAGGACTCGCGGCCCGGATAGCGGATGTAATCGAAGTGCAGGCCGGCGACGGGGTATTTGCGGGCCACCTCCAGCATGCTTTCCAGCTCGAGCTTCCGGTTCTCCGGGTGCGAGGGGCAGAGCCAATCGCATGGCTTGCCGTCGGCCGTCACCTGCGTGCGTCCTTCGCGGCGGAGCCTGACGATGAAGTCCTTGGGCGCGGTGGCGAGGTTGAAGTTCACCTTCCAGACGTGGACCTCGATGCCGTGTTTCTTCGCCGCGGCGCAGCACTGCTCGATCTGGTCCCCGTACTGCCTGAACGTGTCGCTACGGGGCAGCAGGTCGCTGGCGTAGTGGGCCAGCCCGCCCCAGAGCATGTTGGGCAAGACCATGTTGAAGCCGTTGGCGGCAAGGAGTTTTGCCGTGCGGTCCCAGTCGCCCGGATAGGCCCCGGTGCCCGAGTGGTTCCACATCGCCCGGCCCTCGCGCTCGGGGCTGGGTTGGGCGCGAAGATAGGCTTCGACAAGCCCTTCATGCGCCTTGCGGGCCGACTCGACGGCGGCGGGGTACGCGCCGCGGGCGAACTCCGCTTGCGCTCGCTCAGAGGCCTGGCGGGCGGAATCCAGGCACCGCATGAACTTGGTCGTCGCCGCTTCATTGCCGAAAAACGCGGGGAGTTCCTGCCGCGGCAGGTGCGGCGGGTTGACGAACAGCTCCACCATGTGCGGGAAGAAGTCGTGGGTCTGCCGGCAATGCCCAATGTCGCCCATCCGGTCCAGCGCGGCCTGCGCCATGCCTTTCCACAAGGGCGGGGCCAGTTGGCCCAAGATCGCCGCGAGGAGCTGCTTTTTGCCTTCGCGGTCGTCGCTCAAGATGATGTGGCTCAGAAAGGCCCCCCGGTCGCTTAGCAACACGGCGGGATGGCCGGTCGGCTGTCCGGCATCGTCATACCAGCGGGCCAGCACGCGGGCATTCTGCCCAACGGGCTCAACGGCGGTGATGTTCCACGACGCCTGGCGGACGGATTTAGGCAGGCCGGCAATACCGCCGGCCTCGAACCGCATCTCGGCGAACTGGCCGGGCCGCTGCTGACCGATGTACTTTGGGTGGCCGAAGCCCAAGATCGCGCCGAGCCGCGGCGATAGCGTATAACACAACACCAGCTTGCCCGGGCCCTCGGCATACCGCGCCAAGGCCTCGGCGCAATCCGTCTCGAGCGTGGGATTATACGGCAAGATCGCGACGCGGCGCCGCGCCAGCGCGCCGGCGGCCACGGCCGATTCCTCGATCGCGTCGGACCCGAGGCCCAACTCTTCGAGCATGCCGGCCAAGGTCGCGGCGGCCTCGCGAGCCGTCCGCGCTTCACCGTCGCCGCCGGCCGTCTTGTCTGGAATCACCAGGGCCACCTCGTGCCAGACGGCAGCCAAGCGGCGGAGGCGGATGGACGTATCGCGGGCGGCATTGCCGGCGGCGCGCCACGGGGAAATCCGCACCCCGTCAGCGTGGCCCCAGCCAGCGGGAGTGCTCTCGGTTTGGAAAGATGCCTTCGAGAAGCGGAGCGATTGCCAGCCTTCCCCCTCGACGGGCTTGCCCGCCGCGTACCAGCCGCCACCGCTGCGGAAGTAGAGGCTCACGTGGCCGACGGCTGCGGGGTGCTCGACGAGGATTTCCAGGGTGAAGCCGCCCACCGGGGCCAGGTCCAGCGGGCATTGGCGATCCACCACCGCCCGCTCCAGCTTCGCCTGTGAACGAAAGGGAGCGGGGATGACGAGGACCGGCCGGCCCCCGTCCGCGGCCACCTCCACCGGCGGCGTGCCGCCATCGGCCTTCCAGGCCTCCCTGGCGGCTTTCGCGTCGCGGTAGCGAAAATCGTCAATGGCCTGCTCGCTACCCAGCAACGACAGGAGAACAGGGATCAGGTAATGCACTTCCAGAAGACGCCCCTGTAGGTCCCTTCTGCCGGAAGGGACTTGAACCATTGCCAGACGTTGCCACTGCGCAAAGTCCCGCTCGGCAAGCGGGACCTACCAAGAGGGCCTCCTGGAATCATGAAACTCGACTTAGACCAACCCTTTGCGGACGGCCCACACGGCGGCCTGGGTGCGGTCGCTCACCGCGATCTTCCGCAGGATGTTCTGCACGTGCTCCTTGACCGTCTCGACGCTGATCTCCAGCGAGCGGCCGATCTCGCGGTTGCTCAACCCCAGCGCCACGTGCCGCAGCACCTGCGTCTCGCGCTGCGTCAACGGCACGTCGTCGTCGTCCACCACCTGCCGGACCTTCATCGTGCCGGCGATCTTCTTCAGCTCGCCGCTGGAGCTGGGCGACTCCCCCTGGGCCGTCGCGACGATGGTGGCGACAATGTCGTCGCGCGACGAGCCTTTCAGCACATAGTCGCTGGCGCCCAGGGCCACGGCCCGCGCGATGTACGTCGGGTTGTCGTAGGTCGACAGCATCACGACCTTGCACTCCGGCGCCTTGCCCCGCAGCTTTTCCAACGTCGCCAGTCCGTCGCCGTCCGCCATGCGGATGTCCAACAGGACGACGTCGGGCTTGAGTTTCTGCGCCAGGCGCAAGGTTTCCTTGCCGTTGTCCGCCTCGCCGACGATTTCGATGTCCGTTCCCGCCAGCAGGCTTGCCAGCCCGGTGCGAATGACCTGGTGGTCGTCGCAGATAAGAAGTCGAATACTCATGGGGGTCTCCAAAGGGCGTTGCTCCGCGCCACTGGCGGAGGCTACTGCAATAATATCCTAATACACCTTGGGGCCGGATGGAATCCCCCGAATGAACAGGCTATCCCCCCCTACTTAGCGAGATTTCCATCCATTTTTGTCCAAAGCCGGGGGTAAGCCAGTGCCCCGTGCGGGTGCAAAGCAGGGGAGTTGTGCATTGTACCGGTCCCCGCTCGGGATGTCAAAGACTCGGCGTTAGGAAAAAAGGGCATCGGGTGCCCTCTTTCCCTGGGCAGCGTTTTCGCGCGTTGACTGGGCACGCCCCGTAACGTAGATAATTCCATGCGACGCCAAGGTAGCCTGCTGTTGGTGGACGACGATCGGCACGTGCTCAGCTCCATGGCCGACTGGCTGCGGGAGCAGGGGTACAAGGTGGATACCGCCGGGACGTTCGCGGAGGGGGTGGCCGCCTTGGAGCGGAAGGCCTTCGATGTCGTGCTCGCGGACATCCGCTTGGGCGACGGCGATGGTTTCGACCTGCTGGCCTACTCGCGGCGGGTGCGGCCGGACGCGTCCGTCATTCTGCTGACGGGTTATGGCTCGGTCGAGGCGGCCGTCGAGGCCATCCGCCAAGGCGCCTTCGATTTTCTCACCAAGCCCCTGATCGACCAGGAGCTGGAGATGGCCATCGAGCGGGCGCTGAACCAGCGCGAGGTGATCGAGGAGAACCGCACACTGCGGGCCCAGCTCGATCTGCGGTTCGGGATGGAGAACCTGATCGGGCACGATCGCCGCATGTTGCGGATCTACGACATGCTCGACAGCGTGGCCGACACCCGCGCCACGGTGCTCGTGACGGGAGAGAGCGGCACCGGCAAGTCGCTGGTGGCCCGGGCCATTCATCGCCGCAGCTCGCGCCGCGACCGCCCGTTCGTGGAAGTCGCCTGCGGCGCCCTGCCTGAAACGCTGCTGGAAAGCGAGCTGTTCGGCCATGTTGCCGGGGCGTTCACCGGCGCGGTCGGCGAGAAGCCGGGCAAGTTCATGCAGGCCGACGGGGGCACGATCTTCCTGGACGAAGTCTCGACCGCCAGCCCCGCCATGCAGGTCAAGCTGCTCCGCGTGCTGCAGGATCTCGAATTCGAGCAGGTCGGCGGGACGAAGACGTTCAAGATCGATACCCGCTTGATCCTGGCCACCAACGAGGACCTGACCCGCGCGGTGGCCGAAGGCCGCTTCCGCCAAGACCTGTTCTACCGCATCAACGTCATCAACATCGAGCTGCCGCCGCTGCGGGAGCGGATCTCCGACATCCCGCTCCTGGCCGAGCATTTCCTCCGCCAGGTCTCGCAGGACTCCGGCAAGCAGGTGCAGGGCTTCAGCGAGGAGGCCATGACGGCGCTGCAGCGGTTCCGCTGGCCGGGGAACGTGCGGGAGCTGGAGAACGTGATCGAGCGGGCGGTGCTGTTGGGCAAGGGGAGTGTGATCGGGCTGGACGACCTGCCCGCCGCCGTCGTGGCCGCCGGCCCGGTCCGCATGGAGCCGGTCGGCGCGCAGTCCCTCAAACAGGCCCTGGCAGCCCCCGAGCGGCAGATCATCCTGGAAGTGCTGGAAGCCAACCAGTGGAACCGCCACGCCACCGCCGAGGTGCTGGGCATCAATCGCACGACGCTTTACAAGAAGATGAAGCGGCTTGGGCTGGAAGAACTGGCGGTGGCCGGCAGGCGGTAAGGACCGGCCAAGGCGGGTGCCATGCTTGCTAAGCGAGCGCAGCGAGGCGGCAAGCATGTCCGCCACTCCACCCCACATGCCCACGCAAGCGTGGGCATGGCACCCGAGCTGGCACATCCGCTATTTCTGGGTCTGCCATGATCGGACCCCGCGGCCAGCGGCTCGCAGCTCCATGGCCGCCTTTTGGAACTCGTGAAGCTGCCGCAGCCGCTGCTCGACAGTGAGCTTGAGGTTCTGTCGCAGTAGCGTGCGGTCAACGTCGGCTTTAAGGGCCTCGATCAGGGGGTCAGGATCGGCTGAGCTCTCGTCGCGCGTCGCCATCAGCCCCCCCTCGCGGATTTCACTTGCCCTTGGGATTGACCCAGCCAAAGAAGCTGCCCGGGCGGCTCCGGGCGCGGGCCGCACCCTCACGACCGTTTCGCGCTCGAACACGGGCTCAACGACCTCTTCCAGTTGCCCCTCGAAGTCGGTCAGATCGTGAGTGTCCCAGAAGCGGGCCAACTCCTCGATAGAATCAATCTGGGGAATCTGCATGGCTAAAATATACCACCGCCGAGGTGTGCGAGCAAGGTAATCCCTAGACAAGCGATTAGGGCGGAAGTAGGCTGGCGGCATTTGATCAAACGCGGGCATGCACCCACACCGGGTTCTTGGTGGGGCTCGCAAGGCTCGACCCACCCTACCGCATCATCAGCCACATTTAAGGGGACCGCCATGTGCCGCTGCAGCCGCTCTCATCTCGTGGTAGCCATTGCGTTGCTAGCCACCTGCGGCCTCGGGACGGCCGTTGGCCAGCAAACCGCAGGCGAGCCGCGATGGCTTCCTGCCACCCCGGAGAAGCTGCCGCGGTGGCGCGGCTTCAACCTGCTGGAGAAATTCCAGCTCGGCAGCGGCCGCAATCCGTTTCTGGAAGAGGATTTCCGCTTGATCTCGCAACTCGGCTTCAACTTCGTCCGCCTGCCGATGGATTACCGCCTGTGGATCAAGGGCGGGAACTGGGAGCAGTTCGACGAGGCCACGCTGCGGGAAATCGACCAGGCCGTCGCGTGGGGCAAGAAGTATGGCGTCCACGTGTGCATCTGTTTCCACCGTGCCCCAGGCTATACCGTTGCCGATCCGCCGGAAAGAACCAGCCTGTGGACCGATCCGCAGACGCAGCGGGTATGCGCCAAGCACTGGGCCCTCTTCGCCCGCCGCTACCGCGGAGTGCCCAACGAGCGGCTCAGCTTCAACCTGATGAACGAGCCGGCCGGCGTCGAGCCGCCGGCCTACGCGGCGGTCGTGAGCCGCCTGGTGGCAGCCATCCGCGGCGAGGACCCCGACCGGCTGGTCATCGCCGACGGGCTCCAGTGGGGGCGGAACCCCGTGCCGGAGCTCTGCGGGCTTCGCGTCGCCCAGGCCACGCGAGGCTATGAGCCGATGGAGATCAGCCATTACCAAGCCAATTGGGTGCAAGGCGAGCGTTTTCCCTATCCCCAGTGGCCGCGGCAATTGCCGCCCAACGGGACCCTGCTGGGGCCCTCGAAGCCGGAGGGCTCGCATCCGCTGGTGATCGACGGACCATTCGCGGCAGCCACCCGGCTGCACCTGCACGTACTGGTGGTCTCCAGTGCCGCACTGCTGGTGGTGGAGGCCGACGGCCGCCGGGTCTTCGAGAAGAACTTCCGCTGTGGCCCGGGTACGGGCGAATGGAAGAAGGCGGAGTTCAACGAGCGCTACAAGATCTACCAAAACCTGTTCGAGCGCGATTACGTCGCCACGATCCCCGCCGGCAGCAAGCAGGTCTGCGTCCGCGTAGCCGACGGCGATTGGCTGGAAATCGGCCAGATCGGCCTTGCGCCTGTGGGCGCCGCCTCGAAGGAGGCCGTACTCGGCCTGAAGCAGGAGTTCGGCCGCAAGCCGGAGCCGTTCCGCTACGCGCCCGACGCCCCCGGCGGCCCGCTTTTCGGCCTGCCGATGCAGGACAGGGCCTGGCTGTGGAAGACGTGCGTCGAGCCCTGGAAGAAGCTCGAATCCCAAGGGTCCGGCGTCATGGTCGGCGAATGGGGAGCGTTCAACAAGACGCCGCACGGCGTTTTCTTGCGCTGGGCGGAAGATTGCCTCGCCAATTGGCAGCAGGCGGGCTGGGGCTGGGCCATGTGGAACTTCCGCGGCCCGTTCGGCCCGCTGGATAGCCAGCGCGGCGACGTCCGCTATGAGGATTTCGAGGGCCACAAGCTCGACCGCAAGCTACTGGACCTGCTCGAGCGATACTGAGCCGGCAGCCGGGCACAGCGGGGCGGATCTGGCTACTGCAAAGGTGGGTTGAGGCCAGTGCCCCCCGCCTGGTCTGCGCCCCGGGTGCTGCACGACTCGACCCGATTGCGCCCGGCGGCCTTAGCTCGATAGAGGGCCTGGTCCGCGCGCTCCACCATGAGATCGGCACATGCCACTCCAATCGCATCGGCCACTCCGAAACTCGCCGTGGGACGAATGGACTCGCCTTTCGCCGGCAAGTTGAGCTTCTCTATCTCCTGGCGGCAGCGCTGGGCCAGGTGAACTGCGCCGGATATCACCTCGCTGGGAACCACCACCGCAAACTCCTCACCCCCAAACCGCGCCGGCAGGTCGCTTTCGCGGCATTGTCTGGCGATGGTCCTGGCCACTTCCTGGAGCACTTTGTCGCCGATGCTGTGGCCGTAGGTGTCGTTAACCCGCTTGAAACGATCGATATCGGCCATGATGAACGACAGTTCGCCGCCATACCGCTGCATGCGGGTCCATTCCATCTGCAGTCGATCCATCAAGGCCCGGCGGTTGGGAAGGCCCGTCAGGGGATCGATGTGCGCGTGCTCGATCAGGACCAATCAGCTTCACGATGTCCTGATCGCGGACGCGCACATCGCCCCCCTGGCGGTG
>Ga0181527_1004321_pt1 | contig 12235 bp, 7 predicted proteins | sample PEATcosm2014_Bin_30_FD_119762 | JGI IMG/M metagenome (GOLD analysis project Ga0181527, IMG submission 119762) | Peatland microbial communities from MTU Mesocosm Facility, Houghton, MI, USA - PEATcosm2014_Bin06_60_metaG | ecosystem: Environmental > Terrestrial > Soil > Wetlands > Peat | place...
CGACTCGGTCTGGGTGAAGCCGTCCATCTCGCTGAGGATTTGGTTGAGCGTTTGCTCGCGCTCGTCGTGGCCGCCGCCGACGCCGGCCCCGCGGTGCCGCCCGACCGCGTCGATCTCGTCGATGAACAGGATCGAGGGGGCCTTCTCCTTGGCCGTGGCGAAGAGGTCGCGCACCCGGCTGGCCCCCACGCCGACGAACATCTGGATGAACTCCGAGCCGCTGACGCTGTAGAAGGGCACGCCGGCCTCGCCGGCCACGGCCCGGCCCAGCAGGGTCTTGCCCGTCCCCGGCGGCCCCATCAGCAAGATGCCCTTGGGGACGCGGCCCCCCAGCCGCTGGAACTTGCGGGGGTTCTTCAGGAACTCAACGATCTCTTCCAACTCGCGCTTCACGCCCTCCAGGCCCGCCACGTCCTGGAAAGTCACCCGGCGGTCGCTCTGCTCGTAGCGGCGGGCCGGGCTCTTGCTGAACCCGCCCAAGAGGCCGCCGCCGAAAATCGAGTCCCGCGTCCGCCGCATCATGAACCACAACAGCCCGAACAGCCCCAGCGGCACCAGCACGTACGCCGCCAGCAGCATGCCCGTGTTGTCGCTCGGCTCGCTGACGTTGTACTCCTCGCCGAGCTTGGCGAGGATCTCGTCGTCCAGGCCGTTCCGGCTGCCGGCCAGGGGCGAGAGCGTGGTGGTGAACTTCTTTTGCAAGGGCAGGGGGTTGCCCTCGCGGTCTTTCTTCCCGGAGGGGTCCACGGGGGGGCTGACGAACTCGCCATTGACCTGCGTGCCTTGGATCTTGATCTTCTCGATATTTCCCGCCTTCAACTCGTGGCGGAAGACGCCGTAAGAGATCTCCGATCGCGACTCCGCATTGTGGGCCCAATACAGAACCGTAAACACCACCCCCAACACGACCAGCAGCCACCAGGGGGATGCGTTGCGTCGCGGCGGGGGAAGCTTCTCAGGGGCTTCCCCCTGGCCAGGCGGTTTGTGGTCGCCAACTGGATCCGGCATTGAAATCCCCCGAAATCGTTACGGCATCGGACAATTCTACGTCACTGGGCCGTATCTTTCGAGGGCCCCCGGCATTGGAGGTACAAGTGGACCTCTTCGTAGAGGGTGCCCGGCGGTAATTGAGCCAACAGCGGGCGAATCTGCCGGGGGCGGGTTTGCCCGACGACCGACTCGATCGCCGCCAGCCGATCCGGCGGGAGGCACCATTCGGGGCGGACCGGCCAGCCGCTCTCCGTCGCCCGGATCGCGTGGTCCAGCACGGCCTCTCTTGCAAGGCCGCGGACGGCCATGCACTCGGCCATCGAGAAGCCCGCCGCCAAGAGCCGCCAGGTCCAGTAATGTGGCGGCTGGCGGTCGGAGGTAGGGGAGGGAGGGACAGGGGTCAGGGGACAGGGGCTGGACGAGGAGCTACCCCTGTCCTCGCGGGAGCCACGGGCTCGCTGCTCCCTGCCCCCCGCTTCCTGCTCCCCGCCCGCACCGCCCGCTTTCGCCTTGCGCCGCTGGAGCTTCAATGCCAGATACGCGGGCAGCGGCAGGGGGCAGGGCAGTTCCGCTTTGCCGCGCATCACGTCGCCCCCCAAGGCTGTCATCCGCACCACCGGCCGAAAGCTATTCACTTCCGCCTGCACCAGGCAGCCGACGGCGATCAGGGCGTCGACGAGTAGCACGACTTCCGCCTGCGTCAACTCCGCCAGCAAGCCGAAGGTGCTGAGCTTATTCAAGTGCAGCTTGGCGACCCGCGCGGACTGGGAGCCGCAAAGCATCTGGGCGATGAGATTCTTGCCGCAGGAGAAACGGGCCTCGGTGCGGGCGACGCCGCTGAGGACTATGCGGACGGCCTGCAGAACGCCCGGGTCGCTCGCGGCGGCCGGTTCCGCCTCTTGCGGTTCTTTAGCCGCCTGCGGTCCCGCGGCCGCTGGCGGCTTCGCACCCGCTGGCCGGCAATTGTCGCAGTGCCCGCACCGCGGCGGGTTGCGCTCGCCGAAGTAGCGGAGGATCTCCTGCTGCCGGCAGGCCCCGCTCAGCGCGAAGCGGACCACGCGGTTGAGTTTTCCATATTCTTCCGCCTTGCGTTCTTCCAGGGCGGCGAAGTCGATCTCCAGCTCGTCGAAGGCCGCATCGCGGCGGAGCATGCGGATGGCGCGGCCCCGAAACGGGGGCACGTACGTGAACGGGCCCAGTTCATTCAGCTCGTGCAAGGCCCGGGCGATCGCAGCCGCGTCCAACTCCAACACGGCCTCCAAGTGGCGGGGATGGAAGGGCACCAGCTCGTTCCGCCGGGTGCCGACCAGCCGCTCGATCGCGGCCAGCACGCGGCGCCGCGCGCTGGCCTGTTTGGGGAGCAGGTCCACCAGCGTGGGCAGGTCGCTGTCCAGCCGCACCGCGCCCATGTTCTTGGCTGCCAGCAGGCGCTCCAGCACCCCGGCGTTCTCGAGAATCTGCTCGCAGTTGCCCACGCCCTCGGCGCTGATCGGCAGCCCCAACCGCTCCTTGACTTCGGCCTGGGTGCACTGGATGGGGTCGTCCTCCAGCGAGCGCAGGAGATCGTAGACCTGCTCGACGTACTCTCGTCCGGGGTAGCCGTTCTCGATGAAGTATTCCTGGATGTAACGGTCGGAGCTGTGGTAGAGCATCAGGCAGCGGGAGGGTTTTCCGTCGCGGCCGGCCCGGCCCGCCTCCTGGTAGTACGCTTCGACGCTGCCGGGCAGGTTGTAATGGACCACGAAGCGGACGTCCGCCTTGTCGATGCCCATGCCGAAGGCGTTGGTGGCGGCGACGATCTCCGCGCGGTCACCCATAAACGCCTCCTGGGCCGCCCGCCGTTGGTCGGGCGGCAGGCCGGCGTGGTAGACCGTCGTGTGCCGCCGCGTCTCCCGGCTTATGACCTGGGCGATCTCCTCGGTCCGCTTGCGGCTGGAGGCATACACGATCCCCGCCCCGGGCGTCTCACGGAGAAAACGGACGAGCAGATCGGGCTTCTCGGCCTCGCGGCCCGGACACTGCACTTCATAGAACAGGTTGGGGCGGGCAAAACCGGTAATGAAGGTCCGGGGGCTGCGCAGCGCCAGGTGCTCGACGATGTCGCGGCGGACCTTGTCGGTGGCCGTGGCCGTCAGGGCGATGGTGGTGGGGTTGCCCAGTTGGCGGCGGAAGTAGCCCAGCCGCGCGTAATCCGGGCGGAAGTCGTGCCCCCACTGGCTGATGCAATGCGCCTCGTCCACCGCCAACAGCTTCAGCCCCACCCCGCGGACCGCCTCCAGGAACCGCCCGCTGCGGAACCGCTCCGGCACGACGTACAGCAGCCGGTACTGCCCGGCCGCCATCTGGTCCAGCCGGGCATACTGCTCCCCCAGCGAGAGCGTGCTGTTGATCAGCGACACCGGCAGGCCGAGCGCCTGGAGCTGATCCACCTGGTCTTTCATCAGGGCGATCAGCGGCGAGACCACCAGCGTCAGGCCGTCCAGGGCCAGGGCGGGCAGTTGATAGCACAGGCTCTTGCCGCCGCCGGTGGGCATGACGCACAGGCAATCCTGCCCCGCCAGCACCGCGGCAATAACCTCCTTCTGCCCCTCGCGGAACGCCGAAAGCCCGAACCGCGGCAGGTAGGATTCAGGATCGGGCATGGAATGGCTCTTGCGGCGCTCAAGTCCATTTGGTGGGGCGGTGCAGGACAAAACCATCCGCCTTGGCAACCCGTTCGGGCAACTGGCTGGCGGCGAGCGCATCGCGGCCAATGGTGAAGTAAGCCGACCCAACTTGCTTGAGACGTTTTGAAGACCGGTTCGGGGGAAAAGCCAGTACCACGCGCTTGCCCGGAAAGCGTGCCCGCACCACCTCAATGGGGCGGGTTAGATCAGTATCGGCCGTGACCAATAGCGCCACGTCAAACCGGTCGTCAAATGCGTCGGTAAGCAACTCGGTAGCGGTATTAACGTCGGTCATCTTTTCGTCGTGGTCCAGCCAGGTCTCGCCGCAGCGCCGGCACTGGACCGGATTTTCGAGGTAGTGGCCGAAGAATATGCGCAGGGTGGGTAGTGTCTGCAAGGCTTCGAGGTAGGCGACTTGCCGACGGGCCTTCTGCGGGTCCGCCCGCGGGGCCGAGATGCGAGACGTAAAGTATTTGTTTTCAATGAGTTGCTGATCGGCCCGCAGGAGATGCTCCGCCATAAGGCGTAAGTCGAGCCAGTAGTATCGGCGCCACCCCCGACTTCTGATGCCAAAGTAGAGGTTGAAGCCATCAACGTAGGCGATGACGCGGTTCATGGGGCTCTCCCCGGACACCCACCTTGCCGAACAAGCGAACCTCTTGACAAATCGGCCGAGTTGGTCGATACTTTAGCCAGTGCCCCCCCGGAGATAGCATCTCCGGCCCGACGCCCCAAAAGGGCGTCTCTTTTTTTGCGCCCCTTTCTTCCCCCGCTTCGCGTTTGCCAACAGCCCAACCGCAACGGGCGGGTCCGCCCGCTTTATGCCCAGAGGGCTCATTTCGTGGCCGGCAGGCGGCCATTCTAGGGACTCGCCGGGCTGCGTGCAATCGACGTGCAGCCACCCAAGAGAGCGCGGGCAGAGCACTTGCAGCACGCCGGTTGTGAATGTATAATCACAACGGAGGGTCAAGCGATGGCCGAGGCCAAGCTGCAAACCCAAGTCCGCCGCGAGCAAATCGCCGAGGTCGCGCTGGGATTGGTGGCCAGCGAAGGGCTCAAACGGCTGAGCATCGCCGCGGTGGCCCGGCGGGTGGGACTGGTGCCCTCCGGCATTTACCGGCACTTCCAGAGCAAGGACGAAGTGCTGGATGCAGTGCTGGACCTGCTGGAGAAGAAGTTGCGGGCGATCGTCGAGGCCGCCCGGGCCGACAGCCCGGACCCGCTCGGCCGGCTCCGCAGCCTGCTGGTGCGGCACGTCCGCTTCATCCGCGAGGGCCGGGCCTTCCCGCGGATCATTTTCTCCGACGACCTGACCGGCCACGCCCAGCGCAAGGCCCAGGTCCGCCGCATCCTGACCGGCTATCTGGGCCAGGTCGAGCAGATGATCCGCGAGGGGCAGAAACAGGGCTCGATCCGCCGGGAAATCGCACCCGGCTGCGCCGCCCTGATGTTTTTGGGCATGGTCGTGCCCGCCGGCATCCTCTGGCACCTCACCGATGGGGGCTTCGACGTAACGCAACATGCCGCGCGGGCCTGGGAGATGTTCGCCGCGGCACTGACGGGTCCGCTGTGATGCGCCGTTCACCTGGGGCCACACGATGGCCATCCTGAGCAAGAAAGCGTTCCTCACCATCCTCCTGCTGGCCGGGGCCGGCGGTCTGGGGGCCTGGTACGCTTTCGAGTTCTCGCGCAAGGGCGAGGCCGCGCTGTTGCTCTCGGGCAACATCGAGGCCACCGAGGTGGCGATCAGCTTCAAGATTCCGGGCCGCGTCGTCCAGCGGCTGTTCGACGAGGGCCAGGACGTCAAGAAGGACGACGTCGTGGCCCTGCTCGACACCGGCGACCTGGACGCCGACGTGGCGGGGCGGGAGGCGGACGTCCAGGCAGCGCAGGCCGCCCTGGACGAGCTGCTGGCCGGCCCGCGAACCGAGGAGATCAATGCCGCCCGGGCCGCAATGGAGCGGGCCTGGGCCGCGCTGGAGGAGATGCTCAACGGCAGCCGGCCCGAGGACATCGCCGCCGCCGAAGCCGAGTTCAAGGCCGCCCAAGCCGACATGGAACGGCTGCGAACGGAGCTGGATCGGGATGAGCAGCTCTACCGCCAGCACACCATTACCCCCGAGCAGTACGACCAGGCCCGCGCAGCCTATCAAGTCGCCTTTGAAAAATCCATCCAAGCCCGCAAACGCTACGACCTGGTCAAGCAGGGACCGCGGCAGGAGCAGATCGACCAGTCCCGGGCGGCCTACGCCCAGGCCGAGTCGCAGTATTGGTTGGTGGAGGCTGGGCCGCGGGTGGAGACCATTGCCCAGGCCCGCGCCAAGCTGCAACAGGCCGTGGCTGCCCGGCAGTTGGCCCAGGTGCGGCGGGGCTACGCCGCAGTCGCCTCCCCCCTGACCGGCGTAGTGCTCTCCAAGAACATCGAGCCGGGCGAGTACGTCGCCCCCGGCACGGCGGTGGTCACCATCGCCGACATCAAGAACGTGTGGCTGCGGGCCTACGTCAGCGAGTCCGACGTGGGCACAGGGCTGGTCAAGTGGGGGCAAGAGGCCGAGGTCACCACCGACGCCCGGCCGGGCAGCGTCTACAAAGGTTGGATCTCCTTCATCGCTTCCGAGGAGGAGTTCACGCCCAAGAACGTGCAGACGGAGAAGGAGCGGGTGAAACTCGTCTACCGGGTCAAGATCAACGTGGACAATCCCGACCGGGAGTTGAAACCCGGCATGCCCGCCGACGCCAGGCTCCTGCCCACGGTGCGGGGGGAGAACAAAGGGATTGGGGATTAGGGATTGGGGATTGGACCGCAAATTGAAGAAGATGGAAAGCCGGGCGAAGCCGCGAGCGACCCCCAATCCCCAATCCCCAATCCCCAATCCCCAATCCCTAATCCCTAATCCCTAATCCCCAATCCCCAAATCTCCAAATCCCCCATGGACGCCATCCGCACCGACCGGCTGACGAAGACCTTCGGGGAGCTGACCGCGCTTGGGGACCTGACGCTTAGCGTGGCGGAGGGGGAGATTTTCGGGCTGGTCGGGCCGGACGGAGCGGGCAAGACCACGACCATGCGGCTGTTGACCTCGATCATGGAGCCCACCTCCGGCGAGGCCTGGGTCGCCGGCTGCCACGTCGTCCGCCAGGCCGAGGCCGTCAAGCGGGAGATCGGCTACATGAGCCAGCGCTTCGGCCTCTACGCCGACCTGACCGTGATGGAGAACCTCGACTTCTATGCCGACATCTACAACGTCCCGCGCCGCCAGCGCCAGGAGCGGGCCCAGCGGCTGCTGGCCTTCAGCAACCTGGCGCCGTTCCGGCGGCGGCTGGCGGGGAACCTCTCCGGCGGGATGAAGCAGAAGCTCGGGCTGGCCTGCACGCTGATCCACACCCCGCGGGTGCTGTTTCTCGACGAGCCGACCAACGGCGTCGATCCCGTCTCACGCCGCGACTTCTGGCGGATTCTTTACCAGTTGCTCCGCGAGAAGGTGACGATCTTCGTCTCCACCGCCTACCTGGACGAGGCCGAGCGGTGCAACCGCCTGGCGCTGGTGCACCGCGGCGGGTTGTTGGCCTGCGGCACGCCCGAGGAAATCAAGCGGTTGATGCGGGGCACGATCCTGGAGGTGCGCTCTGCCGAGCCGCGCCGCGCGGCGGCGATCCTCCGCCGGGAATGCCCGGACTGCACCGTGGGCCTGTTCGGCGACCGCGTCCACGTCGTCGCCACCGGCGGGGAGGCCACGGCCGAGCGGATCGAGGCGGTCTTGCGGCCGGCCGGCCTCGCGCCGCAGTCGGTCCGCGCGACTCCGCCGTCGCTGGAGGACGTGTTCGTTTCCGTGCTGGGGGGACGCGAAACCACAAGTGGGGGGGCAGCGGTGCAACCTGAAGACCACCCGGCCGTGGAAACCAGCGGCGCCCCATGCGAAGCCGCAAGCGGCGGCCCGCCCGCCGCCAAGGCCGTCGTTGTGGAGAACCTGGAGCGCCGCTTCGGCAGCTTCGTGGCCGTCAACCGCATCAGCTTCCAGGTGAGCCGCGGCGAGGTCTACGGCTTCCTGGGTCCCAATGGGGCGGGCAAGTCGACCACCATTCGCATGCTCTGCGGCATCCTGGCGCCCACCGCCGGCCGGGGCACGGTGGCCGGCTTCGACCTGGCGACGCAACCCGAACGCATCAAGGCCCACGTCGGTTACATGAGCCAGCGCTTCTCGCTGTACCAAGACTTGACCGTCGAGGAGAACATCGACTTCTACAGCGGCATCTACCGCATCCCGGCCGCCCGGAAACAGGAGCGCAAGGAGTGGGTGCTGGCCATGGCGGGCTTGCGGGAGCACCGCCGCCGGCCGACCTCGATCCTCTCCGGCGGCTGGAAGCAGCGGCTGGCGCTGGGCTGCGCGATCCTGCACCAGCCGCCGATCGTCTTTCTCGACGAGCCCACCTCCGGCGTCGATCCGATCAGCCGCCGCCAGTTCTGGGAGCTGATCTATCAGATGTCCGGCGCGGGCATGACGATCTTCGTCACCACGCACTACATGGACGAGGCGGAGTATTGCGACCGGCTGGGGTTGATCTATCGCGGGGAGTTGATCGCCCAGGGCACGCCCGGCTCGCTGAAGCGCGAGGCCATGCGGGAGGACGTGCTGGAGGTGCTCTGCGACCGGCCGGAGGAGGCCATGGCGGCGCTGGCGGGGACGGCGGGGGTGAAAGAGGCGGCACTGTTCGGCCGCACGCTGCACGTGGTGGCCGAGCCCGGGCAGCAGGCCGGCGCGGAGATCCGCCGCCGGCTCGCCGAGCAGGGCCATACGCTCGAGCGGGTCGAGTCCATCACCCCCTCGCTGGAGGACGTGTTCGTGTCCCTGATCGAGGCACGGGACCGGGCCGGGACGGCGCAGGAGGAGGTGGCGCAATGAATTTCCGCCGCGTGGCCGCCGTCACCCGCAAGGAGTTCCTGCACGTGCTGCGCGACGCGCGCAGCCTGGGCATGGCCATCGCCGTCCCCTTGATCCTCTTGCTGCTGTTCGGTTACGCGCTGACGCTGGACGTGGACCACGTGCCGATGCTGGTGTGGGACCAGAGCGGCACGCCGGCCAGCCGCGAGCTGGCGAGCCGCTTCGCCGGATCGCCCTACTTCTCCGTGCAGGGCAGCGTGGACAACGGCCGCGACCTGGACCGCGCCGTCGACACCCGCAAGGTGCTCATGGTGCTGGTGATCCCCTACGATTTTACCCGGCAGTTGGCGGCCGGCCGCGAGGCCCCCGTGCAGTTGATCGTCGCCGGCATGGACTCGAACACGGCCACCATCGCCATCGCATACGCCGTGGCCGTCGCGGACATCTTCTCCCAAGACCAGATCGTCCGGCAGCTCCGGCAGCGCGGGCTGGAGGACGTCCGCGTCCCGCTGGAGGTCCGCAGCCGCGTGTGGTTTAACGCCGACCTGGAATCGCGAAACTACATCGTGCCCGGCCTGATCGCCGTGATCATGATGGTGATCGCGGCGATGCTCACCTCGCTGTGCTTCGCGCGGGAGTGGGAGCGCGGCACGATGGAGCAGCTCATCGCCACGCCGGTCCGCGGCAGCGAGCTGATCCTCGGCAAGCTGATCCCCTACTTCACCATCGGCATGCTCGACATGCTGCTGGCGGTGCTGCTGGGGCAGTTCCTGTTCCACGTGCCGCTGCGGGGCAACGTGGCGCTGTTGTTCGCGCTGGCCTCGGTCTTCCTCCTCGGCGTGCTCATGATGGGCATCACCATCAGCATCATCACCAAGGCCCAGGTCGTAGCCTGCCAACTGGCGATGACGCTGACGTTCCTGCCGTCGTTCCTGCTCTCGGGGTTCATTTTCGCCATCGTCAACATGCCGCGGCCGATCCAGTGGGTCACGCGCGTGGTGCCGGCCCGCTACTTCATCACGATCCTCAAGGGGATCTACCTGAAGGGCGTGGGCCTGGAGATTCTCGCCGCGGACGCGGCCCTGCTGGTGGTTTTCGCCGTCGTGATGATCGCCCTGGCCGGCTGGAAATTCAAGAAGAAGCTGACGTAAACGGAGAGCGGGTAGTTTTCCGGAAGCAGGGTTGAGGGCGGATCATGTTCGAGCGCCTCCGCCAGATGTTGATCAAGGAGTTCATCCAGGTCTTCCGCGACCCGCGGATGCGCTTCCTGGTGTTCGCCATCCCCTGCATCGAGGTGCTGGTGATCGGCTACGCCGTGAACATGGACGTGCGGAACATCCGCACGGGCGTGTACGACCTGGACGCCAGCCCCGCCAGCCGCGACTTGGTGGCGCGCTTCGCCGGCTCCGGCTGCTTCCAGGTCACCGAGCAGATCGGCGACGACCGCCACATGCGGGACCTGCTGGACCGCGGCGCGGTGCAGATCGTGCTGCGGATCGACCACGGCTTCCAGGGGGACCTCCGCGGCGGGCGGACCGCAGCCGTGCAGATCATCCTCGACGGCAGCGACTCGAACACGGCGGGGATCGCGCTGGGCTACGCCGGCCGCATCACCGCGCAGTTCTCGCAGCAGGTCCTCGTGGACCGCTTCACCCGCGCGCGCGGCGCCGAGCTGCTGCCCGCCGGGCTCGATCTGCGGTCCCGCGCCTGGTTCAATGAGAACCTGGAAAGCCGCAATTACATGGTGCCCGGCGTCATCGTCATCGTCGTCAGCCTGATGGGCCTGCTGCTGACCAGCATGGCCGTGGTCCGCGAGAAGGAGATCGGCACGATCGAGCAGATCCTCGTCACGCCCATCACCCCGCTGGAGTTCATCCTCGGCAAGACCCTGCCGGTAGCGGTAATCGCCTTCGTGGACGTAACGCTGATCACGCTGATCGGCGCGTTCTGGTTCGAGGTGCCGATCCGCGGGAGCGTCCCCTTGCTGTACCTGGCCACCGCGCTGTACCTGCTGACCACATTGGGCGTGGGCCTCTTCATCTCCACCATCAGCCAGACGCAGCAGCAGGCCATGATGGGGACCTTCTTCTTTCTCTTTCCGGCCATGCTCTTGTCGGGCTTCTCGTTCCCGATCGCCAATATGCCCGTGCCCGTCCAGTGGCTCACCCTGGCCAACCCGCTGGCCTATTTCTTGATCCTGGTGCGGAGCATCTTCCTGCAAGGGGTGGGGCCGGAGCTGCTGTGGCGCGAGATGCTCGTCTTGGGGATCATGGGGGTGGTCACGCTGGCCTTGGCCGTCCGCCGCTTCCACAAGACGCTGTAAGAACCGGCAATTTCTGCCGGTCCGGCGGCGGCGGACCGCCCCAGCGCCGCGAAATCTCGCCAACTGCACTTGACCCCGCTGGGCGGACGGAGTATTTAACCGCTCCCTTCTGCTCAGTGGGCATGATCTTGTCGCAGTAGTGCCGCAAAGCGGCCCCACGAATGGCCCGGCGAGCAGGGTCGGCAGCTCTTCGAGGAAAAGGAGGTTCGTTTTGGAAACGACCGCAAGAATCCTTACCGGCTGGATAGCAGTCGCACTGGGCGTTTTCGCGGGCATGGCCGGCATCGGGCCATCGCCGGCTGCGGCAGCGGAGCCTGCGGCGGCCGCGGGCACGGTCCAAGCCGACGGTAGCGACGCCGCGCCTCTCGAGCGGCGGCATCAGGCAGACGAGTTGCTCGGGCGGGCGCGCGAGGCCATGGCCCAAAACGACCTGGCGGCTGCCGACGCGCTGGTCTCGCGGGCCGAGGCCCTGAACGTGCAGTACCCGGCGATCTACTTGGGAGACACGCCGGCCAGGGTCCGCCGCGACCTGGAGCGCATGCAGAACGCCGGGGGCAATCCGTCGCTGGCCGATCGATTCTTCGCGCCGCTGGCGGGCGAGCGAAACAAGCCGCCGGCCACGGATCCCTTTGCGGGCCGGATGGCGGCAGCCGGCGCAGCCAACGCCCCGGCGGCGGCCGCTCTGCCCGACGCCGAGCGGGTCGTGCCGCTGCCGCCGATGGGAGCCCCGGCGACGGCCCCCGACCAGGCCGACCACGCTACGCGCGTGCTACCCCCTGCTGGGGGCGACCGCGCCCGCAGCGACGCCCTGTTGCGCGCCGCGCGCCGCGCCCTGGCCGTGGAGGATGTCCGCCAGGCTGCGGACTTCGTGGCCCAGGCCAAGCGGCTGCGTGTACGTTATGCCCCGGCCGACGACTGCCCCGAAAAAGTGGACGCGGCCATCACGAAGTACTTGGAAGTCCGCTCTCTGGACAAGAATTCGCAAGCCAACCGCCGGGCCTACGCGCGGATGTTGATGGAGCAGGCGGAGGCGTTAATACAGTGGGGAGAGATCGGACCAGCCGAGCAGTTGGCGGTCGTGGCGGCGCGGCAGCAGGTCGCCTACGGCCCAATGGAGGCCAGGCCCGAAGATCTTCTGAAACGCATCGGCAGCCTGCGGCAGCAGAATGACCGCGCGGCGGGCGGCAAGCAGCAGGTGGTAGAATTGCTCCGCCAGGCGCGGCAAGCCCTAACCGCCGGACAGCTCGAGCGGGCCGAATACTTGGCCCGGCAGGCCGAGCAACTCCACGTCCCCGAATCCGCTTTCACTCCCGCCGAAGACCGTCCCGCACTGCTGCTGATGGACCTGGCCCAGGCGCGGCAGCGGATGGGGGCGC
>Ga0181527_1004322_pt1 | contig 12234 bp, 11 predicted proteins | sample PEATcosm2014_Bin_30_FD_119762 | JGI IMG/M metagenome (GOLD analysis project Ga0181527, IMG submission 119762) | Peatland microbial communities from MTU Mesocosm Facility, Houghton, MI, USA - PEATcosm2014_Bin06_60_metaG | ecosystem: Environmental > Terrestrial > Soil > Wetlands > Peat | place...
CGCTGGAAACCGGTTCTATCCGCCAAACTCAGTTGAAATCGGGGACAGGCTAAAATTGCCAGAACATGTCAAGGTCACAATAGGTTGCACGCGGCCAGATCGGCTTTAACCGGACAGCAGTGGGTCGCCACCGAAAATCAGGAACAATCCGCCAAGGCCCATGAGCGTAAAGCTCGTTCGCATGATAGGGATCCCGGTCGTCGGACTCCATCAAGGCCAGCGGACATATGCTCCGCATCGACAGGCCGGACATATGACCGCGGCCGACCAAATCGTTCGAAGCGAAAATAGTGCTTGCCATCAGGCCGTTCTCTAATCGCGTCTCCTTTGTCAATGGTTTTGTCGCCGCCCCGGGTCACGGTTCTCTCCGCGGTCGGAATAATCCGCCGCAACATCTGGTCCGAAGCGGCTTTGGTGCACGGATATGGGACCGATAAATTAACTGGGTCTCATGCGGCTTTTGGCAATGGCGGGCTCGGCTCGAACATCCAGGCCAAGCGATATCGATGCGTTGGCTTTGGAGGTTGCCAAGCCAAACGCTCGCGCAAGTCGCCGTTGAGAACGGCAGCGCGAACTTGCAACATGCGATGCGCGCCTTTGAGCGTCCATTGCATCTGCTGCTTTTTGACCATTCGCCGAGCGACAAGGGAATTGACAGCAGACTCAGCGAGCGAGGAAGCAATCCGTCGGCCCGATCGGTAGCGTGCGCCGTAATTGACGATAGCGTTTCGGTTTGACCGAACGTAGGTGAGCAAGGGCTGCGCGAGATCGAGGAGACGCTTGTCTGATGCGTCTGCACGGCTACGTTGGATCGCTAAATCAGCCACTATCTTTTCAAGGCGATCAATGGCTCGATCTGTCTGACCGTGCCACAGTTTCCATTTCACCGAGCGGACGTCGTCTCCGATCAAAATGGCCCGACCATTTCGACTGGCGTTCGTTCGGTCAATGCGGTCAACCACTTGCTGCAGCGGTTGGATCTTCATGGCGATGTGAAACCAATCGATGATGTGCGTCGTGGGCTTCGGCAACGCTTTTGGCAGTCGTTTCATGATCTCGGCGCCGTCCGAAATCACCGTCAATTCGCCTCGCCCGACGTAGCCTTCATGTTGGAGCGCTTGAAGTGCCCGCGATCGCAATTCGCGCTTCGACGTGTCCACCGTCGCAAAGTAATGGCCGGGTGGTGAGCCCCGCCGTCCGCGACCGCAGCGGGCGACCGCGATCTCGAAGATTCGCGCCTTTTCTGAACGGCTGCATCTTACATGCGCCGTGTCGATGCTCAAGACAAACTCTCGCTCCGGATCATTCGGTAGATCAAGCTCAGTCTGTTTATGCTCGGACGATGAAGGCGGCTCGAACCATGCGCGATCACGCGCCTTCTCGTCCAGCCGTTCGCCCAGTTTCATCGTGCGGTGACGCAGGGTCATGAACGATTCCGTTGACGGGATCGGGAGGAACTCCGCCAGGACATCCGCCGCCTTTCGGTAGGGCATGAGGCTGCCCATGCGAGCCGACAATTCCATCAACTCCGACGTCGCTTGATCGGGGCAGGTGTCGCGCAAAACGGCCGAAGCGTCAAAAAAAATAGGGAAGGCAGTGCTGACAATTCATAATCCGAGGATTGCTGACTTCGACGCGTCCAAAGACCGTTCGGATCTTGCGCTTGCCGGAGTCCTTGATACGCCGGAAAGTCTCGCAATCCGAGCAATAGCGGCTCGTCAAGAGTAGAGTCGAGGAAGGGCGCGGTGACGCGTAGAGACGCGTTCCGTTTCCCCTCCCCGCTCATCAAACCGGACGTGCAGATTTCCCGCATCCGGCTTTCCGACCGGCTTCATCATAAGGCGCACGGCGGCGACACTTTACGCACGCGATTTAGTTGCAGGACGCCGCGTTCCCCGTAGACATGCTCGCGAGGAAACTGTCTGGCGCCGCGCCCTGGCGTTTTATGTCTTCTGCGAAGAAACGCGCACACGCGGTCATAGAGATGACGATCAACAGCCTGATACGCCGAGGCAATGGAGCCATAGCTGAAGTAGGCCGCCCACCCGCCCAGGAGGCGATTGAGTCGCGCGCAGACTTGCGGCCATGCGCCCATGTTGCCGGGCCTCAACAGGTCGCTGATCTTCCTCTTGACCCGCTGCACGCTTTTCTTGGACGGAGCCGCCCCCAGATACCAACGACCACCATTACGAAAGTGGCGTGGGCCGAGGGTATAGCCAAGGAAGTCGAAGCTCTCCCGTCGAGCGTCTTTCAGCGAGGTCTTCGCCTCGTTGAGCGTCAGCCCGAGCTTCGTCATCACCGCCTTCGTCCACGCCAAAGCCTCCTCCGCACACCCGCGGCTGTCGTCGAAATCCAGTCCGTGAATAAGGATTCCGTTGATCTGGGCAGCGTCGCGCATCGGCAATCGAAACGGCGTCCCGATGACAACGGTAGAACCGTCTTTTGCGCCAAACCACGCGAAGTTCGGGCATCGTCGTTTTGACGGGTGTCGGGAGCCATTTTGGCGGGGTTTGTTTCACTCTCGGTGCAAGGGCCGGTAATTACGCGCTCGCTTGAGGCGCGGCATGTTGCGGGATGAAAAAATCAGCGCACTGGCCGCCTGCGCCAAATTTGACGATCCTGACGGTCGGGCGGGATGAGACGAATTGGGCGGTTTCATTGAGCGGCGGCGATCACGCAATATGCCCGGTCTGTCGGGTTCGATCGCATTCTCGGCATAGTTCATATCGACGGACACTCCGCGATCTTCCAGCGCAAGGCACGCCTGTCGAAGTCCGGGCTCAAATGACGCGCTGGCGTTGCCGAAATGACCGATGCGAGCGGCGCATCTTCGCCGAGCGCATTCCAGGGCTTGCAGCGCCGTTTGCGCGCCGAACCACGCGCCTTGCGGGCATTGTGCGACTTTTCGGTCATAGCGCTGGTGGACGCCCGTCAGAACGGCTGATGGCGCGCCTTGGCATGCTCGTAGGCCACTGCACCATCCTAAGAGAGGTGAAGCGAAGCGCGCAAACCGATGCGAACGCGGCGCTGGTCAGAGTGGCGGGCATTGATGATTGGGCGTGGAAGAAAGGTATGAACTACGGAACGGTGATCGTCGATCTCGAGCGACGACAGGTGGTGGACGTGCTACCAGACCGTTCGGCCGCTTCCACCGCCGAGTGGCTCAAAAGGCATCCGGAGATCGAAGTGATCAGCCACGACCGCGCCGGACTCTATGCCGAGGGCGCACGCGTAGGAGCCCCGCAAGCGCGGCAGGTTGCCGACCGTTTCCACCTGCTGCAGAACTTTCGGGAGGCGGTAGAAAGGCAGCTGATTTATCCGGGCGGGCCGGTACGGAGAAGCAGCGATGGCGCTCCGGAAAAATCCCGTTCCCAGAGAGTTTCCCAGGGCGCGCATCGGCATTTTGCACAGCGAGCGGCCCGTGCTGCGCAACTTGCCAGATTTGCTGAAATCAAGGTTCTTTATGAGGCTGGCGAAAGCATCACCGCGATCGCGCGCGCATTGGGCCTCGGGCGACGGCGTGTTGAGCGCTGGTCGCGTTTCATTGTCCTGCCCGAACGCAACGCGACAGAATCGAAAGCATGCACGCCTGCCGACTTCGAAGCGCTCCTATCGCGCCGCTTTACCGAAGGAACCACATCGGTGCGGCTCCTGTTCGGAGAGATAAAGCAACAGGGGTATACGGGCTCCTATAGTCATCTGGCGCGGTTCATCGCGCCATGGAAAGACGCCGGCCGACCGCTCGACTTTATCGTCGAGGCGCCCCTCGATCCTGCGTCGCCAGCATCGTCGTCGTCAGCCTGCGGCGTTCGTCCTCCTGCGCCAAGAATCGATCCAACGACAGGTCGTCACATCTCGCCGCTCACCGCAGCGGCGCTTTGCGTCAAGCCAAGGGGACAAATGACGAGCCGCCAGTTGACCGTCGTCGATGCTCTGAAAGCGGGGTCGGAGGAATTTACCACGATGCGTCAGTTAGCGATGCGGTTTCGCGGTCTGTTTCGCGGCGGTTCCTTGGAAAAGCTGGACGACTGGCTACGTGACGCGTTTTCTTCCGGCATCTACAGCATGCGACGCTTTGCGAAGACATTGCGGCAAGACAAAAGCGCAGTGCAGAACGCTGTGACGGACCCGTGGAGCAACGGACAGACGGAGGGCCAGATCAATCGATTAAAGACGCTCAAGCGGTCGATGTATGGTCGAGCCAGCATTGAACTGCTTCGCGCGAGGATGCTCCCGCTTCAGGAAAACGACTTGCACCGAGAGTGAAACAGACCCCAACGACGTGTAAGTCGGCGTGGGGGCAAGACGCCAATCGGCAGGGGGCGCCGACATAAGCAACTGATTTAAGATCATGAGAAACACCGAAAGGGGTCATGATTGGAATCCGATTTACATGATGCCTTGGCAGCTAGACTCCCGGCTCTTTTTCCAATCGGCTCACCAGCGGCCTCGAGAAATTTCAACCAGTCTGCCAAAAAGGCTTTTTCAACAATTTCGGCGCAAACCCGCAGCGCGAGAAAGCGTTAATCGCGGCGGCAATTTGAGGGAGAGCGGACCCATCCGGGAGACGGTGGTGGCTTGCCGGTTTCCGGTCTCGCCGGCTGAAAGTCCGAATCATCATCAAAGGGGAATGCGCAACGAGATAATTGAGCGCTCCGTCTCGTAACTCAACATTCCAAAGACGCTGGGCGTGCTACACGAATTCAAGGCATTCAGCGTCTAATAAACTAGCCTCACGAGGCCATCGTGATCACTCGCTACCGACGCGCCAGTCTCGCCGCGATGGTGGACTCCCCAACTTGCGCTGAGTAGCGAGCTTCGGCTTCGGAGAGATTTTTCCGACTCCCAGCGGACAAAAGCCGGTGGAGACTGGCCGTGGGTCCGCCATCGATGGTCATCGTCACCTGCCGCACTTCATGCGCTCTATCGGGCTATCGCCAAAGAAAGGAAGCCGGCGGCCTGTCCTAAGCTGGTCCATTCGCGCCGATTCCTTAGCTCAAGACTCCGACCCGCACGAGAAGCCAATAGGCGCCGAAGCAGGCAATGATCCCCGAGCACACCTGCACGAGACGGAGGTTTCGCTCTCCTTTGAAGAAAGTTTTGTCAATAAGGACAAGCATCGGGATCACCACAAGCACGACGCCGATCTGGCCGATTTCGACGCCAATGTTGAAGCTCGCCAGCGCCGGCACGATGGCGCGTTGCGGCACGCCGAGTTCGATCAAACCGCTGGCGAAACCAAACCCATGGATGAAGCCGAAGAAAAAGGTGTCGCGCCAACGCCCATCGACCTTGCGCGTGACGAAATTTTCGAGCGCGACATAGATGATCGAGAGCGCGATGGCGATTTCGGTCCAGGCGCTCGGCAGATTGACGATCTGCAGCGCCGCCAGCGTCAGCGTGATTGAATGCGAGACGGTGAAGGCGGTCACGATCTTGACGACCGGCCAGGCGCTCGACGCCCACAGAACCACGGCGAGCAAAAAGCATAGATGATCGTACCCGGTCATGATGTGCTCAACGCCGGCGTAGAGAAATTTCGGCGCCATCTCCCAGGGCGTCAGCAATGGCTTGGAGAGATCGATCATGGCATCGCCTGGGAAGATCATCACCTGGCCAGGCGACGGCTCCCGGCCCACGCGCTGCGCCTCGGTCAGCTCGGACTCATCGCCCTTCTCGCCAATGCTGACGAAATGCTTGGCGCGCGGTCCTTGCGCATTAAGAAGCTTGAACGGGTTATAGAAAATCTGCCCTGGAACGGCGCTGCAATCCATCCGGAGCACGGCTTTCGAGTCATAGGGATTGGCGGGGTCTTCGCCCACCGAGACGATCGTGCTCGCGCAGGTCTGACCTTCCGCGTTCTGCAGATCGACGCGCCCCTGGATGAATTTGCCGATCATGCCCTCGATCACGCCCGGCTCGGTGAGATCGACGTCGGCGGGCGCCGGTTTGTTCTCGGCGAACATGCGCTCGATGTCGGTTCCCAAAAAGCCGACCTCGACGCGATAGTGATTGTTCCCTTCCGGCACGATGCGGCTGCTGGAAATATTCGCCGTATGCGCGCTTGCCGTCGACGCAATGCCGAAGACAGCCAAAACGACGGCGAGCACACTATTCCGCAACCGTATCATTCGGACCGTCTCCCTTGACGCGGCGCGATGACGCGGCGTATGCACTATGAATGCAAAGTGCACACGCAAGGTGGAAAGGCAAGGTCAAGTTTCGTGGCGTTTCCATGTAGAGAACCCGTTTTCCCCAACCGCGATCCCACGCCCGGGCAGTGAACGGCGGCGATAACGCATGAGGACGTCGCGATTTTCGCGAAAGTCGACGGAGAGCTTGGGCGCCGTACGCGGGGCGTTACGATTTTGTCACGGTGTCGGAATGGCGCGGCCCGACAAAATTTGCGACAAAATGGAAAGACAACCTGATGCGATCGCCCCCAATCGTTCGCGCGCCGAGATAGGCTGGGAATGGCTCGCCATCATGATGCAATTGGACTTCCCGACATGATGAAGAGTGAACAACAAAGATTTGCACATAAGAAAAACGCCTTTTGGAAGTCCTCTAGCCGACAAGCGTGCGTTCTGTCGTTCGTTGGGGCAATCCTATCAGTCGGATGGGCGCCTGAACACGCTGCGGCGTACGGAAATAGCTCTGAAGCTGGCGCAGGTGAGCGCGATCAAATTTTCGGCGGCTCTCCGGCGCTCGGACTCCGCGACTCATCGGGAGCGGCGCCAAAAGCCCGGAAGAGCCCTGCTATCCGGTTGGCGCACGCAATCGTTGTCCGTACCTCCCCTGCACAAGGCGGCGTCGCCACTGAAAATATTGGGAAAGTGGAGGTATGGTACGATGCCGGCATCCGGGACGCCTTTGCCGCCTTGGCGGTTGTCAGCGAAGCCGGCGAACGAGTTGACAAGCGCGACGCCGCGATCGATAGCGCCGATCCTGCCCACGTATCGGTGAACGTCAATCCGTTGGTCCCGGGTAAATACACCGTGCGCTATCGCGCGCTTTCGGCGGACGGCCATCTCGTGAGCGGCGCCTGGGATTTCGAGGTGCGTCCATAGAGGGATGTTCCCCGAATGCTTGAAGTCGCCGCCGGGAAACTTTCGGGAACGACATTATTACGGACAGCTCGTGCAGCGGGGGGCATGCCAAACGCAGTGATGAGCGGACGATGAATTCAACCGACCTAATTCTCTCACGGGAGAGGAAAACGAACAATGAACCCGAAAACCCGCCTCAACTTGATCCTAATTTCCACCACCGCTCTGCTCGTTGGCGGCAACGTGGCGGCCTTTTCCTATAAAAGTTGGGGGCCGGCCCTCACTATCTACTGGAACGATTATTGGAACAAAAAAATAGTGAAGCCGGCGGTCAAGGCGGGCGACCGCTTGGCATCCGACTGTCTCGGCGTGAGCGACTTCTATTCGGTCCACCTCACGACGTACTTCCTGGCGGATTCCGACGAAAGCGCCGGAGGAGCGGTGGACGACCGGCGCAAATATGATGAGTATTGCGACCGGGTGCCAGGAACGGGCAGGGTCATCTTCGCCGTCACCTTCATGGAAAAGGAAGTCAGGAACGAGCGCATCGCGCTTTCCTTCTATCAAACGGACTCCGCCGGGGCTCTAAAAGAGCTCAATTCCCTGCCCCCGACTCGTTATCCTAGCGGTATGATGTCCGCGGACGCGACGGTCGCACACAAGGGAAAATATGTCCTGAGGATTGCGTTCGGCGAGGGGAAGAACAAGGAGGACATGATCGACATGCCCATCTTGGTTGGGCAATGACAATCCCTTCGGCAACAGGAGTCGTGTCGGTCCATGTCCTGAAAATTCATCGGGGCGCGGCACGTTTTCGCGCCCGGCGCTTTTGCCGCCATCGCAGAAAGCCGGTCGCATAAAGGATCATGGGCATCAGCCCGATCAGCAGAACGAGCGGCTTGCCGAGTTCCCCTAAGGCCTCGCCGGTATGCAGCGGGAACAACCATTCTATGAACCTCTCGCCAGCGGTAAAATTCTTGCGATCTTGAACCTGTAAGACTTGGCCGCTGTATTGATCGATGCCGACATTTCTGAACGTTTTGGTTCGATTGGGCTCGTCGGGCGACTGCTTCCCGACGACATAAACGGCGTTCGGCGTGCTTGGAAGGAGGACCCAGTGGAGCCGTCCATCGGGGAAGACTTTGTCCGCGATTGCAACGGCCTCGCCGACGCCAATCGCCGACCGGCCCTGAATGGGCGTTGATTTGCCGTAATCCGGGTCAGCGCGCACTGCGGAAAACAGGGTCGTCGCGGAGCGCGTCGCCGGCTTGAAGATCATGGCGACGCCGGTGAACAGCATGACCAACAAAATGGCCGCGAAATAAATTCCGACGCACCGGTGCAGGTCATAGACGAGCCTTTCGGGGCTCGCGCCCCATTTGACCTTCAAGCCCAGCCGCCAATCGCCGTTGCGCGGCCACCAAAGATGAAGGCCCACGAGGACCGAAATGAAAACCAGAATGGCCACGGCGCCAAGCAAATAGGCATTGTTAACGCCCAGCAGCAGCGTCCAATGAAAAGCCATGACGATCGGGATGAGCGGCTGTGATAGCGTCTTATCCCCGTGCAGAGAAAGCCGTTGCCCTTTGACTTTCGCCGTATAGGGATCGACGAACATCTCGTAAAAGTAGCTGTCTAGGTCGTCCGTCTCGACCATGTAGGTTATCGCTACGGCCGCTCCCGAATGGCGCGGCATCGTGAGTCTCTCCGCTTTGGCATCCTCCGGCATTGCGGCGATTGCCGCCGCGAGAATTTGATCGAGCGGGCGGCGTATGGGCTGTGCCGGTATTTCAACGCGCATGACCGAAGCGTTCAACCATTCATCAATGTCCTCGCGAAATGCGAGGATGCCGCCGCTGAGCCCGACCAAGACGACGACGGCGCCGGCGAAAAGGCCGATGGTTCTATGGATCTGCAGAAAGATTTTGCGTCCGAGTTCCTGCCGAAGCACGATGGACGACTCCACCCCGACGTTTTTCTTAACGTTACCCTCTGCCATCCTGTCGATCATGTATAAGTCTCCGGCTCTGACAAGACAGGAACGCTGGAAGGCTTTGCCGGCGCTGTAGAAGATTTCCTAGCGCCCGGTTCGCCACTTGGCTGGCCAGCGGCGGAGGCGTCGGCGCAGTGTTATTGCGCTTGCGACAATTCAACCGACGAACTCTCTCCGTTGAGCATAACTTGCCGCTTTGCATCGCCACGAATTATGGTGACGACCTGCCACGCTCGCGGGCCCTGTGTCGCCAAGAGTTTGGTTGCATCGTAAGTTGCGTCGGCGCCCGCACATTCGAAGCTCAGTACAACGAGCACGCCTTCATCGTTCTTTGGGTCTTCGCCCGCCTCCTCAACCTTTCTCGCGCAGGCAGCGCCGTTATTGTTGCGCATTACCACGCGCTTTGCGACGAGTTTGCCGATCTCGCGTTCGAGTGCGCCCGGTTGTGACAGGTCCACTCCCACGCGCTCACCGCCATTTTTCTGAAACATCTGTTCTATATCGGTGGCTAATATGGTGATTTCGACGACGTAGCGGTTATTGTTCTCAACGATCTTTGCAGCGGATATATTAGTTTGAATGAGAACATCAGGTTCGAGGGATTGCGCCAACGGGACTTTTGTGAGCATCGCCGCAAGAGTGGCCGCTAGGAAGATTCCAACATGACCGCGGATCATCGCCCCCTCTCCTCCCCCCAAAGTGCTGAGACTCGGCCTATATGCTTTTTTGTATGAATTAGCTTACGCGCTCCCTCTCGTCAATTTGAGAGTCAGTCAGCGAGATTCCGCCGAAGTGTGCGGGCAGATAAATTTGCCGATCTCGGCTTCCAGCATGCCCGGCGGCGACAGATCGACATTGGCCCGCTCGGACTGCATCTCCTGAAACATGCGCTCGATGTCGGTGCCGAGAAATCCCACGTCGACGCCATATTGATTGTTCGCCTCTGGAACAATCCTGCCGCTCGAAATATCCGCCGTATGGGCCGAAGCGGCGGTCGCGAGGGCGGCTGTCAACAAAGCTATGGCGGTCAACCGGATCGAGAACCCAATCATATGCGCGCTCCCCCTTGACGCTACGTGAGAACGGTGCGTAAGAACTAACTGTAGTTGCAGCATACTCAGCGAGCCGACAGGGTCGAGGTCCGTGCACAATCCGAAAAAGGAATCGGCACCAATTAAGGACGCTAGAAGGCCGACGCCCGCGCGCAACGTCGCTGCCGGCGCGACGGCGACCGAAGCCTGAAACGACGAGTTCGGGCTCGTCCGAGAAACCCGCCGCGGACGCCGGTGTCAACCCGCCGGACGTCACCCCTTTGTCAGCGTCGCCACCGAAGTAGTCATCGCCAGAATCTAAAACCTACTGCTCTCTACTGTCGACGGCTACAGGTCTCATAATCTGATCAAAGAAGTCTAGCGAGTTTCGGGTTGATAAATCATCCCGCCAAAATAAAGCCCTCGATTTCCCGACTGCTGATCACTAGTGAAAATTCGAGTTCAACACGAGGACGCCTCGCCGTTCAAAGCCAAATGAACCGCACCGCCGATTGGAGCTTGAGCATGTCACGACTTGCGGCAAAGCGCCTGAGCCTAAGCGCGCCGGTCCGGGCGCAATCACCCAACGCGCGCTCGAAGGACTTGCGGGGCAAGATCATCGGCGTTGTCGTTATCCTAATCATCTTCACGCTTCTCGCATGGGTGTTCGCCCTCATGGTCTCCCATGTTTATCCCGTGCTCTTGGGCCCGGCGGTTGTCGCTTATACGCTCGGCCTGCGGCACGCGGTCGACGCCGACCATCTCGCCGCAATCGACAATGCGACGCGCAAGTTGATGCAGGATGGTCAAAAACCTATCACGGTCGGCCTGTTCTTTTCGTTAGGACACTCCAGCGTGGTGGTCCTGTCTACGGTCGTCATCGCTTTCGCGGCCTCGGCGTTGGAAAGCCACTTGCAAAGTGCAAAAGCGATCGGCGGCCTCATCGGGACAAGCGTCTCGGCCGCTTTTCTGTTCGCGATCGCCTCCGCCAACGTGCTTATATTGATCGGCGTTTTCCGTGCATTCCAACGAGTCAAGAATGGAGAGCCGGTCTTCGAGGAAGACCTCGACATGATGCTGGCGAATTTCGGGATATTGCGCCGGGTGTTTAGGCCAATATTTGGAGTGATCCGCAGCAGCTGGCACTTGTTTCCGATCGGCTTTCTGTTCGGCCTTGGCTTCGACACCGCGACCGAAATCGGCGTGCTCGGGATATCGGCGGCGGGCGCCGCCGAAGGCCTGCCGATCTGGTCGATCCTGGTCTTTCCAGCTCTGTTCACGGCGGCAATGACCTTGATCGACACCATCAACAACATTCTGGTGATGGGCGCATATGATTGGGCTTTCGCGAAACCGATCCGGAAACTCTATTACAATATGATCATCACATTCGTATCGGTTGTCATCGCCTTTACCGTCGGCGGCATCGAAGTGCTTGGCGTTATCGGCAACAAATTCGGCCTGCACCAGGGATTCTGGGCCCTAATCGCGACGCTGAACGCCAATTTTGACGAGCTCGGCTATCTTATTATCGGCATTTTCGTGATGGTTTGGCTATTGTCCGTTCTTCTCTATGTTATGAAGGGCTACGACCGTATCGAGGTCACGCGGGCATAGGCTCCCGCTAGCCCGCATTATGCGCCGGTTTGACGGTTACGATGAAGCGGACGGTGCCATCGCGTGATTTTTTCTGTTTTGGCTTGCTGGCGGATGCGCTCCGCCGTCTCCAGCGGACGAGCCAGAGTTTGGGAGAGAAAACGTTTGCGGGTTGACTGGGATGGGTTCGAGGTTCGGGGCTGCTGTCGCCCCGTCGTTCATGTAACGAGGCGCGGGATGCGCTCCAGCGCGTGGCGCAAGATGTCCTGGGCAGGGCACGATGTCGGCAGATGAATCCTGATCATCGTCTTCATCTCCACGACGCGCGCGGCGAGCTTGATGAGCCGCAGTCGCAGCGTATCGAACTGCGCGACACGCCACATCGAACGCTTGGGCATCGAGATGCGCAGACCCCACATGATCCAATAGGCGCCGGCGTGAAGGAACAACCGGAGCTGATTGGCCGTGGCCTTGGTGCAGGAGGTGCGATCCGCCGCCAGATGCGTCTTCCATGATTTGATGTGGTTTTCGGCCTGTCCGCGCCGGCAATAGCCATCCTCGTAAA
>Ga0181527_1004328_pt1 | contig 12220 bp, 10 predicted proteins | sample PEATcosm2014_Bin_30_FD_119762 | JGI IMG/M metagenome (GOLD analysis project Ga0181527, IMG submission 119762) | Peatland microbial communities from MTU Mesocosm Facility, Houghton, MI, USA - PEATcosm2014_Bin06_60_metaG | ecosystem: Environmental > Terrestrial > Soil > Wetlands > Peat | place...
GAGAAGCCGGCTCACACCGGCCATTTCCACTCCACCAAGGCGCTTCCGGCGGTCGAGGGACCGTTGACCGGCAGCTTCACGGTAGACGGTATCCAACTCAGCGGCAAAGGCCTCAGCCTACCTATTCTTGTTCCCAAACTGATCCTGACGCCCATGCCTGCAAACCAGCCGCCCGGGGTTTCTGCCACAGTTGCTATCCCCGCCGGCGGAGCCAGCCCGCTTACGGTCTCCACGCGTCTCACTCTCTCCGGCTACCAAGTCACGGTGCGTGGCGAGACTTCGATCAGCCGGGGTCGGGAACTGGCGCACATGGTTGGCCTCGTCAATGCTTCTACCCTGGATGCCCTGGCTGGCGACCCTGTCTACATAGACTTGACCGCCGTGGGCCCCTGGATGCTGGCCCAGCAACAAAACCAGCCGTCAGTCCTGACGCTTCCGTCGGGTAGCACCTCGTCCGCCACTCCAGCCGATAGCCTCACCGGAACAGTAACTCTTCACAATGCCAACTGGAAAGCAGAGTTCCTGACCAATGCAGTTCTGATCTCCCAGGCTACGCTCCACCTGGTGCCCGGCGAACTTCGCTGGGAGCCGATTGTCTTCTCCTACGGCCCAGTGAAGGGAACGGCCAGCCTTTTGCTGCCCACCGCTTGCGCCGCCTCTCAGCCCTGTCAGAAGCGCTTTCAACTTCAGTTTGGCGCCCTCGACGCCGCAGTGCTTCAGACCGCGTTTTTGGGTGCGCATGAGCGGGGCACGCTGCTCTCTACACTCCTTGATCGCCTCCGCTCGACAGCCGCTCCGGCCTGGCCGCAGTTGGAAGGTACTGTCAAGGCTGAATCCCTGATCCTCGGGCCGGTCACACTCCACGAGCCTGTCGCCACCGTCTCCACACTCGCTTATGGGGCCGAGATCACTGCTATCGACGCCGGGCTGCTCGGCGGACGCGTCCACGGTACCGGCACGTACAACGCCGCGGCTACCGCCAAGGACAAGCCTTCCTATAAGTTTGAAGGCCAGTTGGAAAAGCTAAGCCCGCCAGCCGTGGGTAAGTTGCTCGGGCTGCGCTCGACCGGCAGCGTTTTCGACGGCAACGGTAAGATCGAGATGTCTGGATTTACCGGTAGCGACCTCGCTGCCTCGGCCAGGGGCGCGCTGCACTTCGAGTGGCCGCATGGGAGCATTGCCGCAGCCTCAGGTTTTGTTCCTCCGGAACTGACCCGCTTCGACCGTTGGACCGCCGACGCTGAAATCGCCAACGGTGTCCTCACACTCAAGGAGAATCAAGTCAAGCGCGGCGCACGCACTCAGCCGGTTCTGGCCACGGTCACTCTCGCCGATCCGCCTAAGGTCGCCTTCACAGCGCCCAGGCAGACCCCGGTGAAGCGGTAGCTGGCCTGGCTCGATGTTACCGGTCGCTGCAAGAGCTAGTAGCGCCAGCCTCCTGGCCGGCTGCTGCGTGGACCTCCCGGTCCACGCCGCACTCTACTTCAATAGGGAAAACGCTTAAGTCCCGGCCGCATCCTTCTGCCTGCTTTTCGAGGATAAAGCTGGCGATAGCGTAGGAAACTTCGACTCTTGTCATCGTCTATCGAGGCAGGCTTTATCTTCTTCCGCATCCAGCCCCAAAAACTCCTCAAAAACGTCGTTGGAGAGCAATTGCCCCTTCGCGGTCAGCCGGACCATCTTGCCATCAGAGACAACCAGCCCATCTTCGACCAGCCGCTCCACAGCTTTGAGCGCCGGGGCCACCATCGCGCAGCCAAACTCCTGCTCCATGGCGGCTACTTCCACACCGGCATTCAGCCTCAGTCCCAGGAACCAAGCCTCCTCGTGCTGCTGCTCACGGGTGAGCCATGCCGTCTCGACCGGATCGCTGCCCGCGAGATAGGCCTTCAGGTCATCGCTGGTGGTCGAGCGAAGTTCGCGGCATGATTCACAGCTGTCAGCCGCCCGCAGCATGGACGAGGCGTCCAGCCCCACTCCCAGGTAAGGCCGCCGCTGCCAGTAGCGCAGATTGTGGTGCGCCTCCATCCCCGGCCGACAGAAGTTTGAAATCTCGTATTGCTCCAGACCGGCTTGTTTGAGTCTTTCGATTGCCAGCGAATACATTTGTGCAATCGCATCGTCTGCCAGGACCAGGCCGGCCTGGTAACGCACGCCGTGCGCCAACACCTCGCGGCCCAGGCGCGAATCCTCGTCCACCTCCAGCATGTAGACGCTGGCATGGGGAACGCCGGAGCTGACCAGCACCGCCAGCGACTCCTCCCACGAAGCGAAGGTCTGCCCGGCGAGTCCGGCAATCAAGTCAATATTCAGATTGTGAATGCCCGCGGCGCGCAGTCGGCGCATATCTTCAAGCACCACGGCGCGGCTGTGCAGCCGGCCGCTCACGGCCGCCTCGCGGTCAATGAACGACTGCACACCCAGGCTCACGCGGTTCACACCCGAGGCAGTGAGAGCCTCCAGCGTCTCACCGGCAATCTGGCCGGGGGCGCATTCAACGGTAATCTCTGCCTCCGGTTCCAGGTCGAACTCCGCTCGCACTGCCGCGAAGAGCCGGACCAGCAGCTCCGGCGCCAGCAGGCTAGGCGTTCCGCCGCCCAGGTAGACTGTATCCACGCGGCGTTGAAGCTCCACACCCATCCGCGCAGCCCATTTTCCGGAGGTCTGCAAATCTTCGATGAGCCGGTCCACATAACGGGCGTGCTCGTTGGGCGGATAAACCCCTGAGGCAAAGTTGCAGTAGGTGCACTTTGAGCGGCAGAACGGCACTGAGATGTAAAGACTGAGCGTGTCGCTGGCGGAAGTTGCCATGAAGAGATTGTTTCACGGCAGCAGCCACTCCACTGCTCGGGCCTTTTCCTGTTTCCGATTCCCGATTCTGGAGACTTCCAGTTCCCGCTCCGTGATTCCTTTTCCCATTTCCCATACCATGATCCCCGCCTCCCTCTTCCGTGCAAGAATTGAAGCAGGGAGAACCGGTTTGAAAGCCTGGCCAATTGTGGGCATCGCGCTGATGCAAGTCTTTCTGCTTGCTGGCCATTGGTTTATTTATCACACATGGATTGCCTTCTGGCAGCCGATCAGCCCTCAAGTCGCACTTGCGCTGCGGGATATTTTGTTTGTGCTGGCCTTCAGTTTCATCACCGCCGCGCTGCTCGGCTTCCACCACGCAAACCGGCCGGTCACGCTGCTCTACAGGATCGCCGCCATCTGGCTGGGCTTCCTGAACTACTTTTTCTGGGCGGCGTGCCTTTGCTGGCTGGCTGGCTACATGTTGGCGCTACTGGGGCTGACCGTGAACAAGCCGCTGCTGGCAGCCGCGTTCTTTGGGTTGGCTGTTGTGACCGGCCTTTACGGTTTGGTGAACGCGCGTTTCATCCGCACCCGGCGCATCTTCATCCGACTGCGCGGCCTGCCTGAGTCCTGGCGCGGCCGCACCGCCCTTGTCGTCAGCGACCTGCACCTGGGCCACATCAATGGCCGCCGTTTCTGTCGGCGCATTGCAGCGCTGGCTGCCCGCTTGAACCCGGACGTCATCTTCTTTCCCGGCGACCTCTTCGACGGCGCCATGGCAGACGCCACGGCCCTGGCTGAGCCGTTGCGCGCGCTGGCTCCGCCCTTGGGCAGCTACTTCTCGACCGGCAATCATGATGAATTTGGCAACGCCGCCCACTATGGCGAGATCCTTACCCGCGTCGGCATCCGCGTACTGGCCAACGAAAGGGTCACCGTCGATGGCCTCGACATTGTGGGCGTTTCCGATGGAGACTCCAGCTACCCGATCCGGCTGCGCGCCACGCTGGAGAGCCTGCATCTGGACCCGGGTAGGGCGAGCATTCTGCTGAACCACATCCCCAGCCGTTTGCCCATCGTCGAACAGGCCGGCATCAGCTTGCAGCTTTCAGGCCACACCCACGGCGGACAGCTCTTTCCCTTCACCTGGTTCACCCGCTACGCCTTCGGCAGGTTCATCTACGGCCTGCAACACTTCGGCTCGCTGCAAGTGTACACATCGAGCGGCGTCGGAACCTGGGGTCCGCCGATGCGCGTCGGAACCTACTCGGAGATAGCCTTGCTCACCTTTGAGCAGGCGTGAATCGTGCCATGCTGGAAGTGCGTTTCTGTGGGAGGTTTGCCTTCAAGATTACTGTTTTGTCCTGCGAGAAATACGATCAGAATCCAAGCCGCGCGAAGAGAGCGGCATAAGATGGCCCTGTCTTCATCACGGATCACGGCCGCCACACCTATGTTCTGCTCACAATGGAGGAATATCGAAAGATTGCCAGTAGCCGGGTGAGGATTCTCGACCTGCTGGCCAAGCCGGAAGCGGCGGAGATCGAAGTTGAATTTCCCAGGCTGGGTGGCGACCTTTTCAAGCCGGTTGACTGGTTGTGATATTTCTGCTGGATTCCGAATCAATCTTCGAGTTTCGCTCGCGGGCGCTATCCTATTGCCCGGATTCGTTTTATCAGCCATCGCACTCGATCGACAATCACCCACAATGCGACTGCGATGCCCAAGACTTCGGCCAATTGTATGACCCTGTCTTGCAAATCGCAGATATTCGTATACAACAAGATTTCGTCAGTAGTCCAATTCAATGGGTAGAAGTGCGCCCGCATCACGTTCAGCCCAAGCCACGCCGGCCCAAGCGCCACCAGTGTGAGTAAGAGTGTGAAGAAAGCAAGCTGCCATTTACTTTCGGCATACTTGCGCTGCATGAACCAGGAATGGACCAGTAGTGCGATGCAGACGACAGAGAGAACTGCCCGCGCCACTTCGAAATACCCGAGTGGTCTGAGGAGACCCTCCGTGAGAAACTCAATCACGGGAAGAAGGATTACGGTCGCCAGACTCCAATACCGTGCCAACAGTTCCGATAATTTCATCATTCCGGCCCCGCGCCTTGAACCACAGGAAAACAATCCACTTGGATGATAGATTACTCCGATGTGTCGATAGGAGGCATCCACAGATGTGACGTACGCAACAGGAGGCAGTCGCCTTCAAGCGGTAGCATAAGTTTTTGCCTATGACCAGGGCTAGATCATCTTCGTAAGGAGAAGAGTGCAATGAGTGAGGAATTCCAGGCAAGGCAGGCAAATCACAGCGTGGTCCGGACCCATCTTCACGGACTCGAGCTGCTACTGAACTCCCGGCTCAACAAGGGCACTGCATTTACAGAAGAGGAGCGCGACGCCTTCGGCCTGCATGGCCTCCTTCCGCCCCACATCGGAACCCTGGAAGACCAGCGGGAGCGCCGTAAGCGCGTTCTGGACGGCCGCGGCACCGCCTTCCTCAAGTACAGCAATATGCGCGACGTGCAGGATAATTGTGAAACCCTGTTCTATTCACTGATTGAACATTACACCGAAGAGTTGCTGCCCATCGTCTACACGCCGACGGTGGGCGAGGGCTGCCAGCGCTTCAGCGAGATCTGGCGCAGGCCACGAGGCCTCTTCATCAGCTATACCCACAAGGATCGCATCGAACAGATCCTCGCCGACCCGCGCTTTGACGAAATACGCTGCATCGTGGTCTCCGACGGCGAGCGCATTCTCGGCCTGGGCGATCAGGGCGCTGGCGGCATGGGCATTCCCATTGGCAAGATGGCTCTCTACACCGCTCTGGGCGGCATCCCGCCCGAGCACTGCCTGCCCATCCTGCTCGATGTCGGCACCGACCGCGAAGCCCTGCTCAACGATCCGATCTATATCGGCTGGCAGCACAAGCGCGTGCGCGGCCCTGAGTACGACGAGTTCATCGAGGAGTTTGTTACCGCCGTCCAGCGCCGCTGGCCCAACATTCTCCTCCAGTGGGAAGACTTCGCCGGCGTCAACGCGGCCATTCTGCTGCGGCATTACCGCGACCGGCTCTGCACCTTCAACGACGACATTCAGGGAACAGCGGCCATCACCACCGGCACGCTGCTGGCCGCCGTCCGCGCCACAGGCCGTCCGCTCAAGGATCAAGTCATCGCCATGTACGGCTGCGGCTCGGCAGGCATTGGTATAGGTGACCTGCTGATTGCCGCGATGGCAGAAGAAGGCCTGACAGAAACAGAGGCCCGCCAGCGCATCTATGCCTTCAATCGTTATGGACTGCTGATCGAGGGATGCGACGGCATACGCCCCGGCCAGGAGCCGATGCTGCGCAAGCGCTCCGACGTCGATGGATGGAAGCTAACCCACTCCGGACCCGGCCCCTGCTCCATCTCGTTGTTCGATGTTGTTTGCAACGCCGGAGTCACGGTGCTGGTGGGCGTCTCGGCTCAGACTGGCGCGTTTACGGAGAATATCGTTCGCGAGATGGCCCGGCATACCCCGCGGCCGGTCATCTTCCCGCTCTCGAACCCCACGTCGAAGGCCGAGGCCACGCCGGAAGATCTTCTGCGCTGGACCGATGGCCGCGTCCTGGTCGGCACGGGCAGCCCCTTCCCGCCGGTCGAGGTCAAGGGCAAACAGGTGCGCATCTCGCAGGTCAACAACTCGTTTATCTTTCCCGGACTGGCGCTGGGAATTTTGGTCTCGCGGACTACACGGGTTTCAGACGCCATGATCATGGCCTCCGCCAAGGCGCTGGCCGGCCTGTCGCCCACCGTCGCGGACCCGGACGCTCCGCTGCTGCCGCCCATCGCCGATTGTCGCAAGGTAAGCCTGGTGATAGCCGAAGCCGTCGCCAAACAAGCTATCGCCGACGGAACCGCCGAAGCCGTGGATGATGCAACCCTCCGCGAGCGCCTCCACGCCTACGTCTGGGACCCTGTCTACCTGCCGTATGAGCGGATTTTGTGACTGACGACGATAGCCAACATCCCCGCGCCGTAGGCGCAGAGTTTATTAGCCCCGCGTTTCAACGCGGGGTGAGTGTCCCCGATATTCAACCGGAGTCCTGAAGGGACGGCGCTCATGCTCAGCTTTGTGTAAGGTCATCTAAAAGAAGTCAGAAACATCATGGCCCTCCGATGCAAACCGGAGGGCCGTGATATTTCTGGAAAAGCATTGTGATTATGCTGCGTCGCGCCTAGGCTTGTAGCCCGAGATGCCGTAATAGGCGATGTAGATGTAGCAGATGATCGGCAGAACGAATGCGTGCTGATAGCCAATCGCGACGGCAAAGGCGCCGAAGAGCGGCGGAATCACCGCTCCGCCGAAGTTGCCGATGCTGATGATGCCTGAACCCTCGCTGGTCAACGGTCCCAATTCGGCGATGCCCAGGGCGAAGATGGTTGGATACATGATCGAGTTGGCTAGGCCGCAGAGGATCAGGCTCCAGACGGCGACTGTTCCCGTGGTGCTCATTGCCAGCAACATCAGAGCCACGCCGAAGAAGCCCAGGCCGGCCAGCAGCCGATTCGCCCGGACTTTCTTCATCGCTACCGTACCGGCAAAGCGGCCGATCATGATGGCGAACATATAAAACGAGGCCAGCAATGCAGCGGTATCTTTGCTGTCGATTCCCTGAGTCTTGAAGAACTTGATGGCGTTGGCCGCCAGCGCGATCTCCACGCCGACATAGAAGAAGATGCCCACCATGCTCAGGACGGTATGTTTGTAGCTCCAGATACTGCGGCCTGGCGTCGGAGCGCCTTCGTCACCGGGCCGGAAGGACTCGCTCCGAGTGACCGCCGGCAGATGCAGGAACATGACCGTAAAGCCCAGTACGAAGAGCGCCGCGGCAATGGCGATATACGGACCCATTACCGTGTGCGCAATCGCCTTCGGATCGGTGACGGTGTTATCGGTGAGGATAAAGTAGCCCACCACCAGCGGCGCCAGACCGGAGCCAAGCGAGTTGAAGGCCTGAGCCAGCGTCAGGCGCGCCGGGGCGCTGCTCTCAGGTCCCAGAATCGAGACGTAAGGATTGGCCGAGACCTGCAAGACGCAGACGCCCGTGGCCAGCACGAAGCTGGCTGTCAGGAAGACCGGGAAGCTCACCATCAACGCCGCCGGGATAAAGAGCAGCGCGCCCACAACCATGATGAAGAGCGAGGTCACCATGGTGCGCTTGTAACCTATCCTTTCGATCAGCTTGCCGCTGGGCACCGAAAAGACCAGGTAGGCCAGGAACCACGACGTAGTCACAAAGTTGGACCACATGTGGTTCAGGTTGAAGATGTCCTCCAACTTGGGAGCAAGATTGCTGTTCAGGTTGGTGAGGAACCCGAAGATACCGAACAGAGCGGTGACAATGATGAACGGCATAAGGTAATTGGGCGCGCTGGAAGCCGCCGGTGCTGTGGATTGCTTGGCCATGAATGATTTTCCCCGTTTCCTTCTGAGTAAACCGCTGTAAAACCTACCCCAACAACTCTACGCACCGGGACCAAGACAAGTCCAGCGGAAATCGAAAACAAGGCTGTACCCGAGTTTCTGATCCCTGACCCCTGATTCCTGATCCCTGCTTCACCATTTACACTGGAGTTCCATGATTCCCACACTAGCCTGGACGCCGGAAGGCGTTCGCTTCATCGACCAGACACGGCTCCCCCTGGAGGAGAGCTACGTGCTCGCCACTACCTATGAACAGGTTGCCGACGTCATCGTCACCATGGTCGTCCGCGGAGCGCCAGCCATCGGCGTCTCGGCGGCTTACGGCGTCGCCCTGGGCGCGCTACGCACCAAAGCCGCCACGGCCGCCGAGTTCGCGCCGGAGTTCGAGCGCATCTGCGCCCGGCTGGCCGGGACGCGCCCCACGGCGGTGAATCTCTTCTGGGCCATCGACCGCATGAAGCGGCTCTTCGCATCGCTGCTCGCCGCGGGCGCGACCCTCGCCCAAATTCAGGAACAGCTCCTGGCCGAAGCTCACGCGATGTACGCGGAAGACATTGCCGCCTGCAAGGCGATGGGCGCATTCGGCGGCGCATTGCTGCCGGATGAAGGAGGAGTGCTGACCCACTGCAACGCCGGCGCTCTGGCCACCTGCGGCTATGGAACCGCTCTGGGCGTCATCCGCTCGGCCATCGAGCAGGGCAAGCGCATTCACGTTTACGCCGACGAGACGCGGCCCTTTCTGCAAGGCGCGCGCCTGACCGCCTGGGAGCTGATGGCCGACCACATTCCAACCACGGTGATCTGCGACAACATGGCCGCCAGCCTGATGCGCGCCGGAAAGATTCAAGCTGTCGTCGTCGGCGCGGACCGCATCGCGGCCAACGGCGGCGTGGCCAACAAGATCGGCACCTACAATGTCGCCATCCTCGCCAAAGAGCACGGCCTTCCGTTCTACGTCGCCGCTCCCTGGTCCACCATCGATCTGGCCACCCCGACCGGCGACTCCATCCCCATTGAGGAGCGGCCCGCCATCGAAGTTACCCACCACGGCGGAAAGCAGCTCACCCCCAACGGCGTAGGCATCCGCAACCCGGCCTTCGACGTAACCCCGGCCAGGTACATCACCGCCATCGTCACCGAGCGGGGTGTGCTGCGCGCGCCGTATAACGAATCGCTGCGCGCGATGAATATACTGCGCTAAGAGCGGAATGCTTGCTCGCGCGTCTATAATCCCAGCAAGCCATAAGTGCGCTCTTTGATTTCTTATGGAAATCCTGTTTTGGATGGACGCATCGATGCCGGAACCTTTTATGAAGCATCTGCCGGGTTCTCTTGCTCGTTGTTTTGTGGCCCTTGTGCTGGCCTCGTCGATGGCGTGGGCGCAGAGCGCCAAGCCGGCGCCTGCGAGCCGGCCCGCCCCGGCGCCTCCTGCCCCCCCGGCTCATACAAGCAGAGCTGCCGGGAGCCCACCTCCAGCGCGCCAAGCGCCTTCCAGAACAGCATCTTCCGAAGCTCACCGCGCGGCGGAGCCGGTGCATCGAACTGAGTTTGAACACCGAGACGATTCTGAGCGCAATACCGATCTGGAACCAGAAGAGTCACCATCGCAGTTTGAGCCGGAACAAACTCCGACCACTGCGGACAGGCCCCGCGAATCCAGAAATTCTTCTACAACCGCCAGTCGCGATGGATCCATCGGCGGCACGAACAATAACCCTCGTGAGGCGCGAAGCACTCATACCGGCTCCGGTTCCACGATTGTTTTCCCTCGCGTGGTAGGCTCTGCCGGAGTCAGACCTTCAATGGAACTGGATTCCGCGGAGGCCCATTCCGTTGTCCATCACCTGAATACCGAGCGCGCCACACTCAGCGGCATCAACAAGGCGCCGATCCCCAATGGGCGGGTGATGAACGGCGGCAACATTGTCACAGTGAGGACCGGCGACGGACGCATGTACTTCCTGCGTGCCGACGGCACCCTTGCCCGTTTCCAGAGTGGGATGCTGCCGCCGGGGCGACCAGCCGTCTCCTCTGAATCAGCAAGCGCCTCCGCTAAACCTGTAGCCCACGCATCCATCGGTACTTTCGCCACCTTTCGCCATGACGGCACGATTGCTTCTCTGCGCATTAGCGGTCCCAATGGGCTGAGTATTCAACACGGAGCGCATGGCGAGCGCGTCATCATTGCTCATCGCCCGGACCACAGCTCCCTGGTCAGCACCGGACCGCACAGCGGCTACCTTGAACGGACCGTCGATCAAAACGGCCGCACCCTGATCCAGCGCACCTATGTCTCCGGCAGCAGAAGCTGGCAGCGCACTTATGCCAAATTCAACGGCAACTTCACCTCGATGCAAGCGAACGGTCCTGCCCCCAAGCTCTACGTTCCGCGTTATCACTACGCACCAGCCTTCTACGTTTGGGCCGGTCAAGGATGGGCATACCCCATCAACTACCGCTGGAATTGGGTATCCAGACGCTGGTTCGTTTACTATGGATCGTTTTTTTACCCATGGTCGAGCTATTCCGATGGGAGCATCTGGCTTACCGACTACATTCTCGGGCAAACCCTGTCGGATGGCTACGATATGCAGCCGGAAAACGGCTCCGTTCCCGCCGATGCGAGCAGCGATGCGAATGGGGACAACGCGGACCTTGGGCAGCAGAGCGGCGACGAGACCGTCTACGCTCCATTTGCAACGGCCATTCCTTCCGACGTGAAGCTGGAGATTGCCGCCGAGGTGCATCGACAGTTGATGCAACAAAGCACGGCGAGTGAAGATTCATCCTCTGCGCAGGCCGAGGCGCCGGATGATCCTGCCCAGTTCCTGCAAGCCGGCCAAATCTTCATTGTCAGTACACCTCTCAATGTGCGAATCGATGCGGCCTACAGTCCGGCGATTCCGTTTGGAGTTCAGCAATGTACGCTGTCGCCGGGAGATGTGCTTCGCCTGACGCGCATACAGGACAATACATCTGCCGTGGCCAACGATGATGCAACCGGCCCGGCCATTCCTAGCTTTGCTTCGCTTGAAGTGGTGGCCAGTCAGCGCGGAGATTGTCCGGCAGGCGTACAGGTGGGAGTGCAAACGATTGCGCTTCAGGAGATGGAGAACAACTTCCAGGCGCAACTGGACGATGGGCTACAGATGCTTCATAGCCAGCAGGGCAAAGATGGCCTGCCCGCTGCGCCGCCCTCCACATTGGCAGAGCAGCCTTCCACGGTCGATCTTCCTCCTGAGACGGCCAATGTGAACGTTCTGCTCCAGGGCTTGCTGGCGAAGGCTGATCGAGCAGAGGCGCAGATTGAGCAAGCCGTGATGAGCGCGCCGACGGTTACGAATTAGTTCTGGGGGCGGAGCGCGGCAACAGTTCGTCGATCACACTCTCGGCCATCGGTGAACTACTCCCGGGTGATCGTGCCCGCAATCAGAATGATCGGGAATTGGCGCTACACGATGGAGTCCAGCCATAGCTTCCAGAAGCGCGCCGCCGCCTCTTCGAGTGTGCCGGCGTGCTCCCGAGCCGCTTTCCGCAGGCTGGCCGCGGCAATGCCCGCATGGTGCAATTCGCTGGCGTGGCCCACGTACCAGCTCTCCAGCCCGGCGGCGGAGATTTCGGGATGGAACTGCAACCCCAACGCGAAGTTTCCTATCGCAAATGACTGATTCTCGTATGTTTCTGATTTCGCAAGATGAAGCGCGCCGGAGGGGAGATCGAAGGTGTCCCCATGCCAATGAAAGACGGAGACTCCGGGCGCGAGCAGTGGGGCGAACCATGCGGGCGGTTGAACATTCGGAGCGGCTTCGAGCGGTGACCAGCCAATCTCCGCGCCGTGTTGGCCGGGATAAACGCGCGCGCCGAGAGCGGCGGCCATCAGTTGCGCGCCTAAGCAAATTCCAAGAATCGGCTTGTGCGTCGCCAATCGTTCCCGGATGCAGGCAATC
>Ga0181527_1004330_pt1 | contig 12219 bp, 19 predicted proteins | sample PEATcosm2014_Bin_30_FD_119762 | JGI IMG/M metagenome (GOLD analysis project Ga0181527, IMG submission 119762) | Peatland microbial communities from MTU Mesocosm Facility, Houghton, MI, USA - PEATcosm2014_Bin06_60_metaG | ecosystem: Environmental > Terrestrial > Soil > Wetlands > Peat | place...
CGCAACCGGTCGGCCGGACCGGTTCGCCGCAATGCATTTTTACAATGTGTGGAAGGCGAACCTTCTAGACATCATGCCACACCCCGGCACCAGCCAGGAAACCGTTCAGCTGCTTCGGGATTTTGCGAAGAAGATCGGCCAGGTCCCGATGGTCTTCAAGAAAGAAATCCCCGCATATGTGGGCAACAATTTTGCGGGGGTGTTAAACAGCGCGGCATTGAAGCTCGTTACAAGCGGCGCCGCGTCCTTCGAGGACGTCGATCGAGCGGCGATGGGCGTGCTTGGAATGCAAATGGGTCCGTTTGGGATTTTCGATTTCAATGCTGTGGATTTCATGTGGCACCAAACTCAAAGAGCCGCGCAGGCCACCGGTGATCCGGATACCCAGATCGCCGCGGACTGGCTCAAGAAGGAATTTGTCGACAAAGGACTGCTTGGAGTGAAGAGCGGAAAAGGATTCTACACCTATCCAAACCCCGCATTTGAGCAACCCGGCTTCCTAAACTTCGATAGGGAGAGCCTTCGAAATGTAGCGGACGCGCTTGCGGACCCTATGAAAAATGTGGCTCTCAAGGTCGTCACCCGCGGCGTCGCGTCCTTCGAGGACGTCGATCGCACTGCGATGATCTTCTTTGGCATGCCAAGAGGGCCATTTGGGAATTTCGATCTCGACGGCTTGGATTCGACATGGCGGGACGCGCAGAGAAACGCTCAGGCCACCGGCGATCCCGAAGATCAGGCCATCGCGGACTGGCTCAAGAGCGAATACGTTGACAAGGGGTTTCTTGGTGAGAAGAGCAAAAGAGGGTTCTATACCTATCCGAACCCAACCTTTTCCCGGCCGGGCTTCCTGACCGGCGATTGACGCGCCAGCCAAGGACGTGGTGGCGGGCGCGCTATCTCGCGCTCGCCACATGGGATTTGATTTTCCCCACCCGCGAAGAGGTGGTCCCGAAGAGTATTGGCTTGGAGTCACTCGAGGCCGAGAACATGGCCAAGCCCGGCGGTTTTTCGATCCTGCTTTATCGCAATGGCAAGGCCGTCTGGCGCCGGGGCCGGGACCTCGCCGGAGAGATCGACGTCGCCGCCATCGAGATTGACCGCTCCGTTTTGCCAGAGCCGACGGTTTACCGCGCGTTCAATCCCGCCCACCTCTTGAAGGCGCTCGAGCACATCGAGATTGGCGCGTCGCTGCTCGTCGTCCGCTTTCCTCTCGGCTTTCACGACGCCTCGCATCACACGCCGGTCCCGCGCCAAGTGGTGCTCGCGTCTTCGTTCGCTCTCCGCCTCCATGGACATGGATATTCTTTGACCGAGCGCGCACCCCGCGCAGCACGAACGGTACGCCTATCGCGGCAATTATCACTTTAACATAGTAGGGCCTAATGGTTAGAGTGCGATGGACGGGCCGGCGCTATCTCGGATTCAAAGCCCTTCGTCGCTCCGCCGCGGACGGTCGCGGCGGCCGCTTGGGTTTTGCAACAGTTTGAGGGGGAGGCTTCACGAGCATTTCTGGCAAACTTACTAGCGGAGGAAGTTCTAAAGACTTTCCTTGCTGATAAGAAAGAAGTAACTTGTAAATTCTCCAAGAGTGAAGCAACGGCACCTTAATTTCCTCTGCAATCCTTCTAATATCTTCTAATGAAGATGGAATATAGGCTTTCTTTCCATCGTCTCCCTTCATTCTCACAAATGCAACGCTAGAAACATCAAATAGCTTATCTTTTGGCATTGACGCTGTGAAGTGAGTTATGGTATTTCTATTCTTCCCACAAACATCATGAACCCTTAGGTAGTTTCTAATTACGTCTTCTATGTCTTTTTCTAGGTTAGCGAAATTCAATAGCTCGCTTATTTTGTTCGATATAGATATGCCCCCCATATCATTGCCAACAATCCACCCAATGCGTTGTGTGAAGCCAAATATGTGGCAGAAAATAAGGAGTAGGTTGCGTTCACAGTGATTCCACCAAAGCGTGATCATCCCGAGGGCGTGTAGCCGTTCAGGATCGATGGTAGAATGTTCCGCAATCCACGGATCATCGGAAAGCGCCATGACTACCTCGCAAGGAATCAAGCCGGAAACTGAGCCCGATGTAAGCGGATGGGCTTGGTTTGAGCAAGCTGTTGACGCGGCCGTCAAGAGCGGCCCAAAGCACAAAACCACCAAGCCGGCGAAGTCAGCCGAGGTAGTGAAGGACGCCGAGGATGCTCACAATAAGCGCGATAGCAGCGATAATCGTGGCCGCGATAGCGGTAATTGGCGCATGTTTCGCAGTGCGCGCTTGCGCTTCAGCGGCGGACGCGGCGCGAGAGGCGGCTTGCGCTTGCTCGGCTTGGGCGGACTCGGTGCGCGCGCGTTCCGCCTCATCGATCTCGGAAAGCCATTGAGCTGCTAGTCGTCTTAAGCTCGTGTCCCATAGGTTATCGGTTTGAAGGCGCAAGCGCACTTGCGCCGCGCCCATCTGATCGAACTGCTTGATGAGTTCCTCGCTCATTTTCTGTATGAATGCGTTCGATTGATGTATTTCCTCCAGCGAATTAACGTGTTCGCCTACACCTTAATTCGCCCCTGCTTCACAAGGTCGCCGATACATCAAGCGCTTTCCGACAATGCCGGAAATGCTCGTTTCGAAAAGGTAAAAGTCGGTCGCCTTGCGGGTGTTCCATTTAAAGTCTTGTTCCGCCGTGTAGCGATGTAAATGCGCCTCGGAGACGTGATGGAACGTGCCGAAAACTGCTCGCTTCAAGAGGCTGAAATAGCCATCGACCGTGTTTGAATGCCAGAAGTAGGCGCGGGCGTATTCATTCGCGGAATGGTTCACTGTGCCGTGCGTGGAGAACGTCGCGCCGATCTTGAGATAGAGCGTGCTTCGTCCGTCATGAAGGCGCTGGACTTGTTCACGTTGGCATCAATGATCGGGCGCAGCGTCTTTGAATTGACGGTGGCGACATGGAACGAGCAAGCATGACCGTCGCGCTCAATGAGCGTGAACACGGCCTGGTTAAGCGCCGGCTCGCGAAACGCGCGGTTCTTGGCTTTCCCGCCAACATAGGTTTCGTCGGCTTCAACCACCTTGCCCTCGCCGCCCATGGGCGGGAGATCGGGAGAAGCCTTCACAGACTCGCGAATGCGGTGGCAGAGAAACCAAACGGTTTTGTAGGGCTTGCCAAGCATGCGGCTGATTTGAAGAGCGGACATGCCTTTCTTTGACGACATCATGAGATGTGTCACGGCCAGCCAGGTATGCAGCGGAACTTTGGAGCGCTCGTAAAGCGTGCCAACGGTGACAGTGAACGGCTTTAGGCAGGCGTTGCACTGGTAGAGACCGGAGCGCGTCGTCTTGCCCTTCATGAGCGTGGCGCGGTTCTCAGCCTTGCAATGCGGGCAAACCGGGCCATTCGGCCAAACCCGAGCCTCAAGCCACGCGCGGGCGGCTTGTTCGTCATGGAAGATCGGATTTGAGAGGTTGGACATGGAACTCGACCTATGTGAATTGTTTGTCTTAGCCGCGTGCGGAAAACTTCCCGCGCTGGAGCGAACCGATGAATTGAGCGGCGGCGAAACCTTCGGGCGTTTGCATGACAGGCCCGAGAGACCGCAAAGCGCGATCAAGGACGCCACGGCTTTCGTCGAGGGAAAGAATCCCTTTGTCGAAGAGGGTTTCGACAAGAACGCTGGCGATAGCGCCTCCAGCGAGGGAGGTTCCGTTGGCGGATGAATTAGCGTCGGACATGTCGGTTGCTCCTTATGGGAGCATATCAAGATATAGCCGATACTATGCCAAGGTGATAATCGCCGACGCTTGCTAGAGTGTTAAAAAGACACAACAAAAGCCATAATTTGCTTTGAGATTGTATTTTGCGTCATTTTTCTTGGTTTCGGCGTTTTACAATTCAATTTTGCTGTATAGCCGGCAATCCTGCTGCCCGTAATAATTCCTTCATGCCAGTCCGAAAGCCGCGCATTGCTTGCAATGTGCGCAGGCGCACAGCGCAGGTGTGGCTTTTTTATTTTGATGTTCGCTATGCCGCCTTGGCAAGTGCAAAGGAACTTCCCATGCCACCCCCTGTCAAAGCGCCCACCGGCGTCGATGCGCCGCTCTCCACCAACCTCAACGTCGACAATTCGGCAAATGTCCGCAGCCTCGAACAGGCCATTTGCGGCGCCAACGGCTTCGAGGGCGAGGACAAAGACCTCGATTACCTCCTGTATTACAAGGGGAAAGAAGTGAGGCTCATCCCGATGTCGCTGGTATGTCCAAATGTGGTGTTGGCGCCTGACCGGGCCGCCGCGAGGGATGGTGACGGCTCATCCCCTGGCGAAGGCGCGGTCGCTTATCCGTCGACGCCGCTCGAGTAGCGCTCAATCCGCGCCGCCTCGGTTCACCGACAAAACGCGACTTCGTGGCGTCTCTCGAGACGATCTCGCGGCCCGAGGTCCACGGCCAGCGCGGCGGGGTTGAGTTTCTTCGCCATCGCCCCGCCCACGGTCGCCGGCCTGCAATCCCTTTGAGCGTGACGCGGCGGATCGTATTACTGTTCCCTGTTCGGGACGTTTCGAACCGGCGTGGGGCAAAGGGACCGCATATGACGCGATTCGTCGAGCATCGAAGCGCCTTGCCATTCGGACCCGTGGTGGAGCTGCATGTGCGCCATGACGCGGATTCCGAGACTCCGGTCTCCGCCACGGTCAGCGTCAACACATTCGGCGCGAGTCCCGATCCCGAGGCTTTTCCGCGACCATTGCCGGCCGCCGACGCCTTCCTTCAAGCGCTCGCCTATGCGGAGCGCGTTGGGATTGCCTGCGTTTGGATTAACGACCCCGGCGGCTGCTTCCCGCCAGAGAAGCGTCCCGTGCGAGACGCGAGCGCCCCGTGAGGCCCAATCATCATGGGCCCGCGACCGCCATTGTGATTTCGCGCCGCGGCGGCGCAAACCCCAAAGCTCTCGATTTCATTGATGTCGCGCTCAATCGTCTCGCGAATATCGTGCGAGCAGGCGGCCCCTCGAACGCTTTGCTCCCTTCAAACGCGCCGGATTAAACGCACCAGCAAGCGCGGGACGGCGGCGCCGAGCGCGGCGTTCAGTCTGGCGCGCGCGAGCCCGATTCCAATTTAATTTTCATTTATATCTAAATCTAGCTCCTCGGTAAACGGAACTTCGCACCAGGTTTTATTATTTTCTTTTGGGAAAACGACGACTTTATCCTTAGAAACTATTAGTTTCACCAAGTGATGCTCCATATCATAACTAGCATGCTCCCTACCACCTGCTATAAAAGCGCTTTTATCGTCACTCTCACGACGATCGTTCCGGTGACGAGAGTAAATAACGTCTCCATTATCCGCGAGAATTCCAACAAACGGCTCTTCCACGGCCGAAATAGCGTTGGAAATCATATATTTTTCGCCGTTGCGCCAAATTCCGAACCAATTCGACCCCTCCGGGTGTGAGATTTCCGTATAAAAAACGGCGGCGGAAAAATCACTCCAGTTATTGCTCCTTAACTTGAGTTGTGTTTCAAAAACATATTTGGCGTTACATTTTTCTTCGATCTTTTCGATCTGTTTCTTGGAAAGAAACGAACAGTCCGTCAGAATTCTCATTTCTTCACCCATTAGTTTGCAGGGGTTTGTGGCCGCGCGCCTAAATTTCGCGTCCTCGAAGCTTCATGGTCCGGGAGCGCCTCGCCTCGCTTTCTTCAGGGGGAGGGAGAGCCGCGATTATTGGTCTCGCCTTGGCTGCACCGCCGCCATCCCCCGCCGGAGCGTCGCCAGCAAGCGCGCTCCCCACGCCTCTCCCGGCGACTCCGAACTCTCGCCGGGCTCCAGCGGGGCCTGCGAGGAGCCATTGGCGCCCGGAGACGGAGCGGACCAAGCGACATCCTCCGACGGTGGTTGGGGCGACGCTCGTCCCGGCGCCTCGCGCGGCGGCGGGGCGCCCTTGAAGACGAAGCGTCGGCGGGCTTCGTGATAGGCGGGGTCGGGCCCGAAGAAATTGACCTTCATTCGCTCCAATTCCTCGGCGCGATAGCTCGCGAGCGGTTTGATGCTTTCGTCATCGAGACGGCGCTCGTGTTTCTCTCGCAGCATCGCGCGCAATTCCGGGTCTTGCGCGAGGCGGCTCGCTCGCGCCCGCAGTTCGGCCTCGAACGCCTTGGCGTCCTCGCCGAAGGCGTCATCGAGAAAGCCCATCTCGCGCGCCGCCCGCGCGCCGATCGGCAGGCAGGCCCGCGTCAGCTCCATCGCCCGCGCCCACCCTACGCGACGCGGCAAGGTGTAGGTCCAGTATTCCGATCCATAAAGCTCGCCCATGCTCCGGTAATGCGGATTGAGGACGACGCCGGACATCGCATATGCGCGGTCGGCCGCGAGCGCCAGCATCGCGCCGCCAGCGCCGGCGTTGCCGCGCAAGCCCGCGATGACGAGGTGGGACATGGTGTTGAGCATCTCGAGGATCAGATCGTCGATCGCATTGATGTTGCGCCAGGATTCCTCGGCCGGATCGACGCTCGCCTCGATCGCGTTGAGGTGGATGCCGTTGGACCAGAAATCGAAGCCGCCCAGCAGCACGATGACCCGCGTCGGGCGCGAGCGGGCGTGCAAAAACGCATCGCGCAGCCGATAACATTGCGCCGTGCTCATCGCCCCATTGTAAAAATCGAACGATAGATAACCAACCCCGCCCTCCTCGGTATAGACGATCTCCCGGAACGTCCGATGATCGTTGGGCGCGTCGATCGGCAGCGGCGCCTCCGGCACGCCGCGAAGCAACGGCCCCAGCACCTGCGCCGCGGGCAATTTGATCCCGGCGACCGCGCAGAATTCCGCGTCGCAAAGCTCGCAGCCGACGCCCGACCGAGCAAGTTCGCAATGCGCTTCCGGCGCGTTTGGATCGCCCTTGGCCTTCAGATGGGAAATCCAGACGGCGCCATCGACCGCGCCGATGCAGATCGCGCCGTCGCGCCGGGCCAGAATCTGGCCCGGCGACCCCTTGATGCGGTCCTCGTGATGCGCGCCATGGAGGAAGCAGCTTTGTCCGAGCAGAACGCCGAGGACGCCGGGCGCGCTGTCCGCCGCGCGGACCTTCCTGACGATCGCCATCGTATTGTGCCGCGTCCAGTCGATGGCGCGGTCTAATTGTTTCATCGGCGGGCGTAGGCGGCCGTGCGCGTGGGAAAATGCATCGGCCAGCTTCTCCGGCCGCCACGATCCGGATTTGAACTCGCCTGACTCAATACGTCCGATCGCCTCGAGGACGCCGCGCAAAGCCGCCTCGGTGACCTTGCCACGATAGAGGCTGCTCTTCGCGGGAGGATCGGTTTCGAGGGGAAACTCATGCGACGCCCAGATCGGCCCCGCGTCGAACTCGGGAGCCGCCTCGAGGATCGAGACGCCCCAACTCTTCTCTTGATTGGCGATGGCCCAGTCGAGCGAGGACGGGCCGCGATCGCCTATCACGCCGGGGTGCACGATCAAGCAGAGACAGCGCGACCAGACCTCCTCGGGAATCGCGATCTTCAGCATCGGCGCGACGATCAGGTCCGGCGCGTCATGCGAGACCGCGTCCATCATCGCCTCGCCCGAGGCGGCGACGCAGACGCGGATTTCATGGCCGCGCTCGGTCAGTTCGATGAGGAGCCGCTGGCTGAGGCTGTTATGCGCGGAAGTCAGGAAAAGAATTCGCATGGCAATGTCCCCCCTCTTGCCCGTAAATTGGTGACCCGCGTTTGAGTTACAGAATGGTGCGACACATCGTCGCGGTCAAGGGCCGTGTCGGTTAGCTTCGTGGCGAGGCAAAACCACCAACACGAGCCCATCATGCTCGGCGGCGAATGTCTTCGCCTGTCGCCATGACGCGGACGCGTATTTCATGGCCGCGTTCGGTCAATTCGATCAGGAGCCGCTGGCTGAGACTATTATGTGCAGAGGTCAAAAAGAGAATGCGCATGGATTTCCTCCCGCGTTTTTTGGTTTGTTTTGGAGTAGAAGTCGCCGCCGTCCGCGGCACCGTAAACGGTGAATTCGGGCTCTCGCATCAGACGATCTGAGTCGATCGAAACCGGGCCCGGTAGTCCGCTGGACTAATGTCGTAAAGGCGCTGAAAAGTTCGCCGCATGCGCTCCGGATCGCCGAAGCCGCATTCCCTGGCGATAGTCTCGACTGGCAAGCTGGTTTGCTCGAGCTTGCAACGGGCCGCTTCAGCCCGCACCTGCTCCGCGAACCGCGCCGGGGTCTCTCCCATCTCGCTGTGAAAAAGTCGCGAGAAACTGCGTGGGCTCGTGGACATGCGATCCGCCAAGGCCTGCACGCTCAAATCGGCTTCCGGATGGGCCATCATCCATGTTCGAAGTTGGCTGATGTCCGGCCGATTGGTTTTCTCCGATAGGGAAGTAAATGCGCTGAACTGGGATTGTCCTCCGGGACGGCGCGGAAAGACGACCATTGTCCGAGCGACGGCGAGCATGACTTCTGGCCCGACATCTTCCTCCACCAGGGCCAACGCCAGATCAATGCCGGCGGTGATTCCGCCCGATGTGTAGATATTTCCGTCGCGAACGAAGAGCATGCTCGCGTCGACCTCAATCGACGGGTACTCTGCGGCAAGCAGGTTGGAGAACAACCAGTGTGTCGTCACGCGCCGTTGATGCAAGAGGCCCGCGGCCGCCAATATGAACGCGCCGGAGCAGATCGACGCCACGCGCCGCGCCCGAGGCGCCGTCGAACGCACCCACTCGACAAGCGCCTCGTCCTTGCTCGCCTGTTCGACGCCCCAGCCACCCGCGACAACCAGAGTGTCCAAACCATCGCTTATTTCGCTGTACCGGTGAGTGGCGACGATCTCCATTCCGGACATGGTCCGGATGGGTCCCGGAGCGGTCGCCATGATAATGGATTGGTAGCCGGGCTCCGCTGTTCTTCCGAGCCGTCCTAGCCAGTGGTCCGCGAAGAAAAACGCCTCGAAGGGGCCGCAAACATCGAGGATTTCGCAGTCTGGAAAGACCAAGAAGCCAATCCGGCGGAAGCGGGCCACCACTTCAGACGATTGTTCCGGGAATTGCGTGTCCATGACGCGATCTTCTGTCGCGAGTCCATAAGTCGCAAGGACAAAGATCCCTCGATTTCGGCCAAGCGAACCAGCGCCAACGCTCGGCTTGTTTCGCGCGGAGAACGCTTGCCACAACAATGCTTATAGAAACAAGCGCCCAAGTCTCTCGCGCGGTCGCCCGCGAAAAGCGGCCGCCGAGCCGCGCCCAAAATTCAGCCCCGGCGAGTGACGTTCGCTCAGGTCGCGGCCGACTGCCTCGCCATTATGTAGAGCATCGCGCCCTCCGCCTCGTGATCGCATGGCTCCGAAACAGACGGATGTTCCGCTTCATGCGCGGCGATAAGAGCGGCGCGCATTTGCGCCCTATTGGCCGGCGCTCCGAAAGCCTCGCGCGCCGCTTCGATCGCCTTTTCGCTCGGGTCGTAAGCCATGTCGCCTCGCGGTTGTCGATTCGGGAAGGGCGCATGATATCACGCCCGGCCGAGCGCGGGGGGCAGTCTTTGCGGACTGGCGCGACGGGATGCGATCTCCTTCACAAGGAAATTTCCGACGAATCGGTTTGTATAGCGACGCTTGTAATCTCGGGGATGAAGACTTAAATATAGTAAATCGAGTTTTTGGTCGAACGGTTTTGCAATAACGTCATAATCTGGCGTTTTCGCACGCGACTTCCTCTCCTGAACATCGATCTATAGGGTGCCCAGATTCGTGGGCTCCCGACGCTTGTTCTTTGAAAGGACATGTCATGCAGACCACATTTGGAAAATGGCTCCACGAGCAGGGTGGCTTCGGAGTTTTCGAGTTGAATACGATTACGGCGATCCTTTGGGTCTTCGCGACTGCGGGCGTCGTCACCGCGGCTATTACGCTCCTTGCCAACACGCCGTTGGGGAATGCCGGCTAAAGCCTCTTCCTCCGGCTTCCGATAGCCGCCAACATGGGGGATGACGCCGGTTCCCGGTGGCGTCATTCGCCAACCGATAAATCTTCGCCACGGACGGCGCGCTCGAACAAGGGGCGCGCCTTTATTGCGTCAATAGTCCTGTCCCTCCGCATGAAGAACTCCGAAAGGAAATCGTAGTGACCAAAGTCGAACTCGGCGTAAAGCGCCGATGTCTGAGTTGCGCCAAGCCTTTTTTCGATCTCAATCGCGCGCCGATTGTCTGTCCAAGCTGCAACGCGGTTTTTCAAGCCGTGGAGATGGCTCATTCGCCGCCAAAGCGGACAATGATGAGTTTGGCCTATATCAAGAGGCGCGCCGTGGCCGCTCCGGTCTTGGCCGACGATCTGGTCTTGCCGGCGGCCGAGGCGAGCGCGATCCCTCCCGTCGAAGAAGAAGTGGAAGAACGCATCGCGGCGATCGTGTAAATAGAAGGCGACGCGGGCTCGCCCGCGTCCAAAACACCTGCTTTTCCACCGAGTTCTTTTCAGGCGCGGCCGCCCGCGCCTCGACGCCGCGGCGCCCCTGAAACTAAAACGGCCGCCCGGGGTGATCCCGAACAGCCGAATTGTCCATAATCCAGACCCCGCGTGAGTTTTTCAGCCAGATGAAGCCAATCGCTCACGACAAACGCTCTCGTGGCAAGACTAAAACCGTTCGCGCCGCCGCCGGTACATCCGCGGTCGGGGCGCGATCAGTATTTTCAAGTCAGTCCGCCAAAATCCAACGGGCTCCGAAATAGGCGGCGGCGCCAAGGGCGATGACCGCGATCATGCCAACCGGGGTCGCCGCGTAGGTCGTCAACTCAAGAATCGCTCCCATGACTTTCTCCTTTTTTCTCTGTTAGACTTCGCTTCAGTCGGCCAGTTTCAATTGATCCGCCGAGGATTTCCCGCTGCGGCCATCGGCGACCACCTCGAAAGCGAGCTTTTGACCTTCGGCGAGGTCGTTAAAGCCGGCGCGTTCAACGGCGCTAATGTGAACGAAAACGTCGGGTCCGCCCGATTCCGGCTGAATAAATCCAAAACCCTTTTGCGCGTTGAACCACTTTACCGTACCATTCTGCATGACATGTCCTTTCCAAGAACAAGTGTCGGGAGCCCACGAAATGCGGCGCCCTATCGATCGATGTTCAGGGGAGGAAGTCGTGCGCGAAAACCCCAGAATCTGGCGCCGTCGCAAAGCCGTTCGGCCGAAAACTCGATTTATTGTATGTAAGTCATAACCTCTAAGTTTACAAGCGTCGCTATACGAGGCAGGCTTTTCGAAACTTCTTTTGTGAACGAAGCCCGCTTCGCGAATTGCGAAATGTCACCGTGTCGCGATATCGCGCCTCGGCCTGCTCAAGTCCTGGTTCCGCGGCTTTGACGTTTTGGCGGCCGTCCGCTGAAATTTGACGGCGCGGGGAAGGACGGCGGCCAAATAAATAACTGATTTGTCAAGAATTGACAAATAGCAGGCAAGGCTTCGAGAATGGCGCGCGGCGGCTTGCGGACCGCCAACCAAACCGGTGTCGGGGCCGGTTGCCGATTGGCGTCCCCGCCGGTCCAGACCAGGGAGCGCCATGAAACTTCGCCTCGTGTCCTTTGCTTGCGTGGCGTTGGCGCTTTTTTGCGCTCCCTCGCGGTCCGTCGCCGGTGAAGACTCGATCGCCTATTTCGATACGCTCGCGCAATTCAAGGCGCGGAACTGGCTCCCGGCCGGCGTGACCCATGTTTATGTGCGCGCCGTCACCGGAACCTATCCCCCGCCGGCCGGGGCTGACGCGACGCCGCTTTGGTTCAAGGAGGCGTCTTCGGCGACGGGGGTCTGGGGCGAGGTCGAGGTCGGCGGCCATATCTTCGATCCGGTTTACAGCACGAACCCGGTCAACATCGGCGAGTTCGGCCTCGTCGCGGATGGCGCGTGGAGGCAGGGCGGCTGCAATTTCACCGCGACGAGCGCGGGCGGCGGGACGCTCACGGTCTCGTCGACGGCGGGATGCGTCGCCGGGATGCGCCTCACCTCCGTGAACTGGGCGACACGCGCCGCGGCGTCCCTGCCGATCGTTCCCCCGGGCACGACGATATCAGCCGTCGGGTCTGGCAAAATCGCCGTGTCGCACCGGATACCCGCGATGAACGCGGTCCCGCTCGCCGCCTGGTGGGACGATATCACGGGCACGGACAACGCGCCGGCGATCCAGGCCGCGCTCGATTTCGGGATGCGCGAGCGCTGTCCAGATCGGA
>Ga0181527_1004338_pt1 | contig 12210 bp, 12 predicted proteins | sample PEATcosm2014_Bin_30_FD_119762 | JGI IMG/M metagenome (GOLD analysis project Ga0181527, IMG submission 119762) | Peatland microbial communities from MTU Mesocosm Facility, Houghton, MI, USA - PEATcosm2014_Bin06_60_metaG | ecosystem: Environmental > Terrestrial > Soil > Wetlands > Peat | place...
AGCGGCGGGCCGGCGGCGGGACGTCGCCCTATTTCAGCCCGGCGGAAATTCGCGCCGCGATGCAGCTTGCCACGGTGGCCGTCCAGGCAGGGCAGGCCCGCAAGCCGGCCGGCGATTCCCCGGGCAACACGAAGTAGGTCCCGCTTGCCGAGCGGGACTGTGCGGCGTGAACGAGGGCACCGGACTTCTGTGCCGGAGTCCCGCTCGGCAAGCGGGACCTACCGGATCACAGCACTTCGCCCTGCAGCGTGAGGACTAGGCGTCTCCGCCCGCCGCGGCGGCGGTGCTCGCACAGGCAGATCCCCTGCCACACGCCCAGGCACAGGCGGCCGTCGCGGACGGGGATCGTAAGCGAGCTGCTCATCAGCGACGCTTTCACGTGGCCCGGCATGTCGTCGTCCCCTTCTTCCGCGTGGCGATAGGGGAAGTCTTCGGGGACCAGGGCGTCCAGCACGCGGTCGAGATCCACCAGCACGTCCGGATCGGCGTTCTCGTTGATCGTCAGGGAGGCGGACGTGTGCTGGAGGAAGACGTGCAGCAGGCCGACCTTGGCCTGCGGCAGCTCCGGCAGGGCCTCCAAAATATAGTGTGTGATCGGGTGGAAACCCTTGGGGAAGGGGGGCAACGTCAACTCGTGCTGAAACCATCGCACGGCCGGATCCTCGCAGTTCAGGGGGCTCCGAAATAGGTCCTATAGGTCCCATAGGTCCCATAGGTCCTATGGCCGGCTCCTCGCAGTTCGGCGGCTCCTCAGTTTACCCGAAGGTTGCCCAATGGGAAGCCTGCGCGGTAAAATAGTGTCTTATGCCATGTACACACCTTCGCCAACTGTATGAGATCTGCCGGACGCACAATCTGCGGCTCAGCAGCACGGACCTGATTCGGATCGTCTGCCCCACGTGTGGGGTAGAAGAGGTGTGCCCCTCGGTGCTGTGCGAGGAATACGAGTCGCGTCACATGCAGCAGGAGGGGGCCGACCCGCCGGACGGCGGTGCGGAGAAGGCGCCTGGTGAGAGGTAGCCAATGCGCAATCCCATGGTTGAGTACATTTTCTCCGCCTTCCCCCTTCCCGCTTGACGTAGTACACCATGCCCAACCATGTGGTTCGTTACGGGGTGATGCGTTTCCTGGGGATATTCTCCGCGCAGGGGAATGTCGCCTACCGCCGGGGCACGCGGGTCATTGCCCGCACAGACCGCGGCCTGGAAGACGGCGAGGTCCTCTGCGAGGCGACGGAAGCGGCGGCGGCCTGCCTGAGAGAGCCGTCCGAGGGGCAGATCCTCCGCGAGATGACGGCGGAGGACGGCCGGGAGCTGGACCGCATTCGCCAACAGGCCCGCCGCGAGATGGAGACTTGCCAGACGTACGTTGGGCAGCTCGGCTTGGCCATGCAATTAGTGGACGTGGAGCACGTCTTTGGGGGGGAGCGGATTATCATCTACTACCTGGCCGAGAACCGGGTCGATTTCCGCGAGCTGGTGCGGTTGCTTGCCGGCGAGTTTCAGACCCGCATCGAGATGCGGCAGATCGGCGTGCGCGACGAGGCCAAGCTGCTAGCCGACTACGGCGATTGCGGCGTGCCGGTGTGCTGCAACACGCACCTGGTGCAGATGCCGCCGGTGTCGATGAAGATGGCCAAGCTGCAGAAGGCGACGCTGGACCCGACGAAAATTTCCGGCCGCTGCGGGAGACTGAAGTGCTGTCTTCGCTACGAGTACGAGTTGTACGAGCGGAGGGAGTTGCCGCAGGCGCCGCCCGCCAGCGCCCCCGCGGAGGCGAAGGACGCCGCGTCGGAAAGCTGAGGACTGCCAGACGTATGCTCGATCCCGGGATTGTGCAACTCCTCGCAGAGGATCGCCGTTATCCGCTGGAGGCGTACGTGTTCGTGTTCGAGGCGCTGCACTACGCGCAGAGCGTGTTGGGCATGGGGGCCGAGGGTACGAGCGAGCCGGCAGCCGGGGGGCACCCGGCCGGCGGCGCAACGGACGAGGAGCCCGTCGCCGCCCAGCACCACGTCAGCGGCCGGGAACTGTGCGAAGCCAGCCGCCGCTACGCGCTGGACCAGTACGGCTACATGGCCAAGCTGGTCTTGGCCAACTGGGGGATCCGCAGCACGGGCGATCTCGGCGAGATCGTCTTCAACCTGATCCGCATCGGGCGGATGCGGAAGACGCCCGCCGACCGCCGCGAGGACTTCGACGACGTCTTCGATTTCGACACCGCGCTGCGGCAGGCGTTCCAGATAAGGGCGAAGGATGAAGGATGAGGGAGACGCAGGACCACTCCCCGGCGGCCGTCCAGCGGTGGCTGCTGGCGGCGGCCGCCGCCCTGGAAGCCGCCTGGATCGTCTTCTTGGCGGCGATGGCGCTGCGGTGATGTAACGGCGGGCGACCAGGCCGCGGCGGCCCGGTGCCCCGCCCGCTAAACTCTCTCCGTTACTCGCCGCGCTGGCCGTGCTTGTCGATGATGTCCTGCAGGATGAAGGGCTTGGGGAACGGCTCGTCCAATTGCTTGAGCATCTCGCGATAGCGGCGGATCACCCGCATCAGCTCTTCGCCGGTGTTGATGTCTTCCATGAAGGCGGGGAAGCGGTCCAGCACGGTCCGCCAGAGCTTGATTGCGTGCTCGTAGGCCTCGCGTGCGGCGATCAGGTCGCCGTGGGCAAAGGCCTGGTCGCCGTCGTAAAGGGCCTTGTGGGCGGCGACGGCCTCCGCGGTTTGCTCGACCTCGGCCCGCAGCCGCCAGTACTCGAAGTTCACCGGAGAGCGTGCCTGGCGGACCCAGGTGGCCATGTCTGCTTCGTGGGTGGCCTGCTCGGCCAGCTCGAGGGCCGCGCGGCGGCCGCGGGAGTCGGAGACGCGGCGGGCGACCTCGTTGAAAGTGACGGCCAGCCGCAGCTCGGCATCGCCGGCCAGGCGGATCTGCTCCGGGGTGCGTTTCTCCAGCGGGGTCTCGCAGGCGGCGAGCTCGGCCGCCGAGAGCTTCGCCCGCTTCTCCCGGGCGATCTTCTCCCGCAACCCCGGGGCCAGCTTGTCCAGCTCCGCGGCGGTCTGGCGGGCCTGCCGCTCCCACATCTCCTGGTCGTTCAGCCGCACGGTCACGTCGTGGATGGTGGGCATCTCCAGGTCGCCGTATTCACGCCACTCGGCCGCCGCCTGCTTCCACGCCCGCACGGCCGCGTCCCCAAACGTCCCGTCCTTCTCCAGCGCCTGGGCGTAGTAGAACTGGCACATCGGGGCGTTGGAAAAGAAGACCGCGTCGGACAGGCCGCGGATCGGGTGCTCGGCGTCCACGCGCTGCTCGGCCTCGTGGAAGTACTCTTTGCCGACCAGCCAGTTGTCGCGCTTTTCCGGGGGGCGGGAGCCGTGGAACTCGTCGTCCTGCCGGAAGAGCTTGCGGTAGAGGTCGGCCTCGTCCGCCCGGCCGATCTTCTGGGAAATGAACCAGCCGATGTCCCAGACCAGGCGGGGCTCGTGCTCGTTCAGCTCGGCCCCGCGCTGCATGAACTTGATGCCCTCCATGACCCAGTAGTACTTGTCGCGGTAGTCGTCGAAGGCCACCGAGACGTTGTAAGAGAGGTTCCAGGCCTGGTAGCGCCAGACGCCGATGGAGTGCGGCTGCAGCCGGCTGATCTGCTCCAGGGTGGCGCGGAGGTTGGTCCAGTCCTTTTTCATCTGGTAGTCGTTGGCCTTGGACCAGAGCAGGTTGCCGGCGACGCCCCGCATGCCGAGGGTCGTGAGGCGGATGGTTTCGGTGGTGGGGTCGATCTGGCCGATGTCGGCCTGGTTCAGGCGGTATTCCTGGCGGAGCCGGGCGAGGTAGCCGCCGGGGCGGCCGCGCTGCCCCTGCGGGTCGACGGCCCGCGTGGCCGGGTGGCTCAGCAGGAACAACGGCATCAACAACACGCCGATCGCCGCCAGGTAGCCGATCTTCCAGGCCAGCGAGCGACGGCGGGCGTTGAACGGGGCCGGCGCGCTCATTTGCCCACCTCGCGGACCTTCAGGAAGAAATAGCCGGCCAGCATGGCCGGCAGGAAAAACGCCGCCGCGCGCAGCAAACACTTGCCGAAAACCATCCAACTGATGTCGAAACCGTAGGCCACCGAATCCGCCAGGTCGAATTGCTCGAAGGCCGGCAGCACCGACGACACGATCCACAGCAGCCCCTGCATCAGCTTGTCGCTCATCAGGGCCACGTTGGTCTGCAAGCCCGGTTCCAGGTCCGTGATCATGTTCTGCTGGGTGACGATGCGGATGAACGACTCGAACGGCCCGCCGCCGACCATCTTCCCCGCCGCCAACTGGGCGACGTACGTGCTGCAGAGCCCTCCGATGACCACCGCGGCCGTGGCGAGAATGGCCACCGGGGCGCTGAGGAACGTGCTGAGCATCACGCCCGTGGCCAGCACCAGCACCATCTGCAGCCACAGGCCCGTGAAGCCCTTCAGGTAGTTGGCCAGGAACGAGGCGTCGCGGGCGCGGAAGTACAGGTCGGCCTGGGCGACGCCGAAGTATTGCCCCGGCTCGAGGCACTGCAGCCCGATCTCCAGTTGCCCGTCGTCGGAGACCATTTCGCCCAGCAAATCGACGCGCTCCGTGCGGCCGTCGCTCTTGCGCTCCACGAGCGTCCGCGGGATCCACTCGACGTCGGTGGCGAACTTGCGGGCCCCGAAGTTCCGCACGTCGATTTGCCGCCCCGTCTGCGGGTTGCGGACCCAGAGCCGGCCCAGGATCGGCTTGGAGACGTCGCCCTTGTGCGAGCGGAAGACCTCGATCGTCATCTCGACGGGGATGGCTTCGGGAAACATCGACTCCGGGAACGCCTCGCGGTCGATGCCCGCAAAGGTCCAAATGGCGCTGGCCCGGCCGCCACCCAGCAGGAAGCTGCGGTAGGTCCACTCGTCGCCGACGTTGACGCCCCGCTCGACCTCCTGGCCCTGGTTGTTGGTGAAACGCAGCTTGCCGTAGATGGGCACCCGCGCCACCAGCAGGCCCTGCGGCTCTCCCAGGTGGTAGACGGCCGAATCGCCGGAGCCCTCGATCGTAACGTCGTGCCAGTGGTCCTGCTGCACCTCGACCACCGCGTCGCCGGAAGGAGAGATCGAGACGTCGTGCTTGTGGCCGTGCACATAGCTGGTCGTGCCCTTCTTCCACGTGCCCGGCCGGCCGGGCACGACCTCGTCGTGCAGCGTGGCGGCCGTCAATTGGTGCGTGTGGTCCAGGCCGCGGACCGTGAACACGTAGCTCACCGCCGCCATGCCGAGCAACAGCCCCGTGCCGATAAGGGTGAACCCCAGCACGCGGCCCAGCACGATCTCGGTCGCCCGCACCGGCTTGGTGACGATCGTGGTGAGCGTGCGGTCCTTGATGTCCCCCGGCAGGCTCAACGCGCTGAGGAACAGCGCCATCAACAACATCAGGTAGCCGGTGGCGATCATCACGAACTGCAGATAGAGCCGCGCCGGGTGATCGCTCTGCGGACTGAGGAACCAGCCGGCAAACGCCATCAGCACCAGGAACACGGCGAAGACCACCAGGGCCTTGCGGCGGAGCGAATCGCGGAAGGCCAGCCAGGCCAGGGCCGCGACCCGCCGGGGGGATGTCCGCGCCAGGTCCAGCACCGCCTCCAACAGGGCCCGGCCGCTGCGGGCGGTCGCCTCGACAGGCCCCGTGCGGACCGCCGCCACCAGCCAGCCGACGCCGAACACCGCCGCCAGCAGGCACAGGATCACCAGGCCCCAGCGGTACAGGGCCCCTTCATACCACTCCGGACCCAGGAGGAGGTGGAGTCCGCGGGCCACGGGACTGAGCAGGGCGGCCAGCAGGGTTCGGGTGGTCGTCTCGCCGGCGATAGGCACAGCGAGAAACCAGGCAGTCGCGACCAAGCCGGCCAGCAGCATCGCGCCCCAGACCAGCAGGCCGGCCGTCAACCCCGCCCGGTGGCTGACCACGGTCGGCCCGCGCCGCAAGGTCCGCACCCCCCACCAAGCCACCAGCACGAGCAGCGGTATCTCGATCGCCATCGCCCAGGGGCCCAGCAGCACGCCGTCCACCCAGCCGGGGCCCAAAAGCCACGGGGCAACGGGCGTCGTGTCCAGGTTCTCGATGACCATGACTGATTGGTGGCAACGTCGTTTAGCGGGCGGGCTTGCCCGCCGCGCGCCGCTGGGCAATGGCCCCACATGGAGCGGCGGGCAAGGTAAGCCCGCTAAACTTATTCCCCCGCACCGTTGGACTGGGAGGCGCGGACGCGGCGGCCCGGATGGGCCTCACTCTCCTCGATGACCCGCACGAACAACTCCTCCAACGTCGCCGTGGGGTGGCCCACGGACTGCACCGTGCCCCCTTGCCGCTCGACTACCGCGCGGATTTCCGCCACCGCCTCGTCGCTCAGGTGGGAGGTGTGGATCTCGGTCACGTCGCGGACCTTCAGCAGCGTATCCACCCGCCCCAACTCCTTCAACTCGCCCTGGTGCAGGATGGCGATGCGGTCGCAAACGTCCTGCACGTCGGCCAGCAGGTGGCTGCACATGAGGATCGTCTTGCCCTGCTTTTGCAGGTTGTGGATGAGCGACTTCATCTCGTGGGTGTGGATGGGGTCCAGCCCGCTGGTGGGCTCGTCCAGGAACAGCACCTCGGGGTCGTTGATCAGGGCCTGGGCCAGGCCGATGAGCCGGGTCATGCCCTTGGAATACTCCCGTAACTGCCGGCGCTTGGCCTTGCCCAGGCCGACCATCTCGATCAGGTCGGCCGTCCGCTGGCGGCGGACCGCGCGGGGCATCTTGAACAGCCGCCCGTAGAAATCCAAGGTCTCCTCGGCGTTGAGGAAGCGATAGAGGTAGGACTCCTCCGGCAGGTAGCCGATCCGCTCATTCTTGGTGACCTCGCTGGCGTCGCGGCCGAAGACCAGGGCCTGGCCACTGGTGGGAAACAAGAGGCCCAGCAGCAGCTTGATGGTCGTGGTCTTGCCGGAGCCGTTGGGGCCCAACAGGCCGAAGACCTCACCCCGCCGCACCTCCAGGTCGAGGGCCTTCAGTGCGCGGACCTTCTGCCGGCCCCAGAAATCACGATAAATCTTGGTAAGATTCCGCGTCTCGATGACGACTTCCGGTTGCATGCCTGTCCTCATACGCGCAGAGTGGGACGCCCCTTACTACGCGGGCCGTCCCAGCCTGGTTCGACGGATTGTGAAGCGGCGCTTGGGCAAGGCTTGCCTTCGCCTTTTGGCCAAGACACAGCCCCGTCGCCCCCTTATACTTATACTGAAGCTTTCCGGGTCACCGTGCCCCAGACGAAGAGTGGAGATGGCAGCTTCCGCCGCCGCAACCCAATCGGACCTCGACCGGCAGGAGGCTGCCATGCGATTCCTCCTGGGGCGGATCGACTACGAGCGGAGCCGCTCGATGCCCTACGACCCCCACCAATTGGGGTTGGGTCGCATACGCGAACTCCTCGACCGGCTCGGCCGGCCCGATGCGGGCCTGCCCGTGGTTCATATCGCCGGCACCAAGGGCAAGGGCTCGACCTCGGCCATGATCGCCGCCGCCTTGTCGGCCGCGGGGCTGCGGACCGGCCTGTTCACCTCGCCCCACCTGGACCGGGTCGAAGAACGCATCAGGATTGACGGCCGGCCTTGCGAGCCGGAAGAGCTGGTCGAGCTGGTGGACCTCGTCCGCCCGGCGGTCGAGGCCATGAATCCCCACGACCCGGCTGCGCCGGGTGCCAGAATCGCTAATCCCTCTTCCGCCGGCCCGACGTACTTCGAGATCATCACCGCTATGGCCCTGGTGCATTTTGCCCGGCGGAAGGTCCGGGCGGCCGTGCTGGAAGTGGGTTTGGGCGGCCGGCTGGATGCCACCAACGTCTGCTCCCCCCAGGTCTCGGTCATCACCAGTATCAGCTTCGACCATACCCAGCAGCTCGGCAACAGCCTGGCAGCCATCGCCTGGGAGAAGGGGGGCATCATTAAGCCGGGCGTGCCGGTCGTGAGCGGCGTGACCGAGGACGAGCCGCGGGAGGTGATCCGGCAGATCTGCCGCCAACGGGGATGCCGCTTGATCGAGCGCCCGGCCGATTTCGATTTCGACTATGAGCCGCCGCAGCATTTGGAGCGGGCGGACGGGTGCGGCCTGGTCCGCTACCGCGCGGGCGGTGACCATGCCGACCAGTGCCGACCAACGCCGACCAACGCCGACCAACGCGACCCGCACGCGGGTACTCCGTCGGTGCCCGGTCGGTGCCCGGTCGGTGCCCGGTCGGTGCCCGATGGTGTCTGCCGGCAATTCTCGCTCCGCTTGCCCGGGCGGCACCAGGCGGCCAACGCGGCCGTGGCGCTGGCAGTTTTGCAGGAACTTTCTCGGGCTGGCTGGGACGTGCCGGAGGCGGCCGTGCGGCGGGGGCTGGGCGAGTTGGCGTGGCCGGCCCGCGTCGAGGTCCTTAGCCGGCGGCCGACGGTCGTCCTGGACGCCGCCCACAACGTGGCCTCGATCGAGGCCCTGGTCGAAACGCTGCGGGAGAGCTTTGCCGCCGCGCGCCGCATCCTGATCTTCGCCTCCAGCCAGGACAAGGACCACCGCGGCATGTTGCAGCGGCTGCTGGGCTGTTTTGACGAGATCCTGTGGACGCGTTACCTGGACAATCCGCGGGCGGTGCCGCCGGAGGACCTGCAGGCGTTGGCGGTCGAGCTGGGCTCTCGGCGCTGGCCCATCTACGCCGATCCGGCCGCCGCCTGGGAAGCCGCCCGGCGGCTGGCCTCGCCGGAGGACCTGATTGTGGTGGCCGGCTCGTTCTTTCTGGCCGCCGAGATCCGCCGCCTTGGAGGCCGCAACGGAGCCCCTTGGCCAACCACATAAAGCCGCGACCGGTGGTCGCGAGCGGTGGTTGTGCCCCCGCGACTAACGGTCGCGGCTTTGTGGACGAGAGACAAAGCCATGCTTGCCGGAGTTCACATCATCTGTTTCGCGGCCAGCTACTCGATTGTGCTGGTGCTGGAGATCTCGCGGCTTGTGTTCCGCAGCGGGGTGCGGGGCGCCGTGATGTTGGCTTTCGCCGGGGCGGGATGGATCGCCCACACCGCCTTCCTGTATTACCGGGCCAGCTCCCTCTTGTCCAGCAGCCAGGACTGGTACCTGCTGGCCGCCTGGGTCCTGGTGCTGATCTACCTCTACCTGACTTGGTTCCACCCCAAGCAGCATTTCGGGGTCTTCCTGCTGCCGCTGGTGCTGGGGCTCGTGGCCACGGCCCGCTGGTTCGCCGACCCGCAGCCGTTGGCCCGCGAGCCGGTCTCGCAGACGTGGGGGATCGTGCACGCCGTGTCGATCTTGTTGGCGACGGTGTCGGTGCTGGTGGGCTTTGCGGCCGGCATCATGTACCTGAGCCAAGTGCGGCGGCTGAAGGGCAAGCGGACCTTGCTGGCCCCGCTGCGGCTGCCCAGCCTGGAATGGCTGGAGCGGGCCAGCGGCCGGGCGGTCGTCGTGTCCACGCTGATGATGGGCGTGGGCCTGGTGTCGGGCATCCTGCTGAACGTGATCAACTACCGCCGCCACGACCCCGTGCTGCCTTGGAACGATCCGGTGGTGCTGGCCACGCTGGGCATGTTCACCTGGCTGCTGGCGGCCGCGGTGTTCGGCGGCGTCTACCGGCCCGCACGCCGGGGCCGCAAGGTCGCCTACCTGACGGTGGCCAGCTTCGTTTTCCTGGTCATCGTCCTGGGGATGGTGCTTTTCATACGGACGCAACACGGCCGGCCGCGGACCGCGGAACCTCGCGCTACTTCGTTCTCCATCCTTCATCCTTCATCCTTCATCCTTCATCCTTCATCCTTCATCCTTCATCCTTCGTCCTTCCCATGAACGTCCGCGTCGTCGGTTGCAGCCACCACGGCACCCCGATCGAGCTCCGCGAGCGGTTGGCCTTCGGCCGGGAGGAGACTGCCGAGGCGCTGGACCATTGGCGGCGGGTGTTCCGCAACGTGGAGGCCGTGCTGCTGTCGACGTGCAACCGGGTGGAGGTCTACGCGGCCGGCGCGGCGGAACTGCCCGGCGGCGAGCAGGTGGCCGGCTTCCTGGCCCGCTTCCACAAGCTCGAGCCGGCCGAGCTGCTGCCGCACCTGTACGCCTACGACGGCCCGACCGCGGTGCGGCACCTGTTCAACGTGGCCGCCAGCCTGGACAGCATGGTGCTGGGCGAGCCGCAGATCCTGGCCCAGGTGAAGCAGGCGTACCAGGCGGCCACCGAGCGGGACGCGACCGGCCCGCTCTTGCACGCGGCGTTCCAGGCGGCCACCCGCGTGGCCCGCCGCGTGGCGACCGAAACGGCCATCCACCAGCACCGCGTTAGCGTTCCCAGCGTGGCGGTGGCCGATTTCGCGCGCGGGGTTTTCGAGCGCTTCGACGACAAGCAAACGCTGGTGATCGGGGCGGGCGAGATGGCGGAGGAGACCCTCCGCTACCTCCGCGACGAGGGGGCGCGAGAGATCACCGTGGTGAACCGGCATTTCGAGCGCGGCGAGGCCTTGGCCCGCACCTGGCAGGGCCGGGCCCGCCCCTGGGAGGAACTCCTGGAGGCCCTGACGGCCGCCGACCTGGTGATCGGCACCACGGCGGCGGGCAAGGCGGTGGTGACGCTGGAGGACTTCCGCCGGGTCGAGGCGTCGCGGCGGCAGCGGCCGCTGGTGATCCTGGACCTGGCCGTGCCCCGCGACTTCGAGGCGGCCATCGGCGGCCGGCCCGACGTCTACCTCTATTCGGTGGACGACCTCGAGGCCGCCTGCCGCCGCAACCAGGCGCAGCGCGACAAGGAACTCCCCGCCGCCAGGGCCATCATTGAGCAGGAGACCGGCCGTTTCATGGCCGAACTCTATCGCCGCGCCAGCGGCCCGGTGATCCAGCAGCTCAAAGACGGCTGGCAGAAACCCAAGGAGCAGGAACTCCAGCGGCTGCTGGCCCGCCTGCCGGGGCTGGACCAACGGGCCCAGGACGAGATCCGCCTGGCCTTCGACCGCCTGCTCGGCAAGCTCCTGCACCCGCCGCTGGAGTCGCTCCGCGACGAATCGCGCAACGGCATCCCCCACGGCCTGCTGGACGCCCTCTCCCGGCTATTCCGCTTGAAAGACTAAGTTGGGTGCCATGCCCACGTCGCGCCGGCAGCGTGGGCATGCTCACGCAAGCGTGAGCATGGCACCGGTTTCCACAGAAAGGCTGACGCCATGAAGCATTACACCGAGTACCTGACGATGAACGTGCCCAAGCGCATGGATTTCGTGAACATCACGCCCCGCGTCGAGGCGGCCGTGAAAAAGAGCGGCGTGCAGCAGGGCCTCCTCCTGTGCAACGCCATGCACATCACCGCCTCGGTCTTCATCAACGACGATGAGCCCGGGCTGCACGAAGACTACAAGCGCTGGCTGGAAGAGCTGGCCCCTTTCGATCCGTCGCCGGAGCGCTACCGCCACAACCGCACGGGCGAAGACAACGCCGACGCCCACCACAAGCGGCAGATCATGGGGCGGGAAGTCGTCGTCGCCATCACCAACGGCAAGCTCGATTTCGGCCCGTGGGAGCAAGTCTTTTACGGCGAGTTCGACGGGCGGCGGGCGAAGCGCGTGCTCGTGAAGATCATCGGCGAATAGCGGGCCCGCGCAACTCGGAGAGAAACCAGGAAGGAACAGGAGGAGAGAGAGGAAACGGAGGGATGGAATCGTTCCTCTCGGTTGCCTCAGTTATCTCCTGTTCGTCCGGGCGAAGCGCGCCTTCTCGCGCCTACAGGCGGCCGAGCGGGTAGTACCGCTCGTCGGGCGGGGTGATCGAGGTGACCCGCAGGCCGAACTTGTCGCCCACTTTCACCGCCTCGCCGCAGGCGATCGGCCGATCCCCGACGAACAGCTCCAGCATCTCCTCGCACGACTTGTCGAACTGGAGGATCGCGCCGGGACTGAGCTCGACGATCCGCCCCAGCGGCTGCCGCTTTTGGGCCAGAGTGACCAGCACCGGGACCTGGATTCGCAACAGACTCCGGGTGTACTGCGGGAGATCGCGGCTCCCCCGCGGATACCCGGCCGCGGCGTTTCCATCCCCTGCGGGATCGCCAGCGGCCGGCCTGTTGCCCGCCTGCGACGTCGATTCCGGCATATCGGGCCTGGGGCCAAGGGTTGACCAATGGCGAGCACCCCGTCTGCGTGACGCGGTGCCTCACCCTCTCCTATCGGCAAGAG
>Ga0181527_1004339_pt1 | contig 12210 bp, 10 predicted proteins | sample PEATcosm2014_Bin_30_FD_119762 | JGI IMG/M metagenome (GOLD analysis project Ga0181527, IMG submission 119762) | Peatland microbial communities from MTU Mesocosm Facility, Houghton, MI, USA - PEATcosm2014_Bin06_60_metaG | ecosystem: Environmental > Terrestrial > Soil > Wetlands > Peat | place...
CTCTCGCCGGTGATCAGCACGGTTTCGGGGGTGGGGGCCACCTGGGCGATCCGCGCCCGCAGGGCCTGCATCGCCGGGCTGGAGCCGAGCATCACCGGCTCCGCGCCGCCGGGGCAGGCGGAAGCCGCTTCCGGCCGCACCAGCCGCCCGTGGCGAATCGCCTGCCCCACCAGGCGCTCCAGCGCGTCGGCGTCGAAGGGCTTCTCGATGTAGTCGAAGGCCCCGTGCCGCATCGCCTCCACCGCCGAGCTGACCGTGGCGTGGGCCGTCACCATGACCACCTGCGCCACGGTCCGCCGCTGGCGGAGCTGGACGATCAGCTCCAGCCCGCTCATACCCGGCATCTTCAGGTCGGTCACAATGCAGTCGAACGCTGCGCTTTGCAGCACTTGCAGGGCCTCGGCCGCGCTGGAACAGCAGGCGACCTGGTGGCCGGAGGTCCGCAGCACCTCGGCCATGGACTCGCGGGCTTGGCGATGGTCGTCGACGACCAGCACGCGCCCGGCCGCTACGGAGGCCGGCTCCCGCGGGGAAGTGGCAATCATCGCACGGGCTCCTGTTTCGGGATGCGGAGCGTGAAAGCGGCGCCGCCGCCGGGGGCATTCCTGGCCGTCACGCTGCCCCCATGCGCCTCGGCAATCCGCGAGACGATGGCCAGCCCCAACCCGGTGCCTCCCTGCTTCGTGGTGAAGAATGGCTCGAAGATCCGCGGCAGCACGTCGTCGGGCAGTCCGGGGCCGCTGTCGCTGACCTCCAGCGCCAGGCCCTCCGGCTCGGCCAGGCAGGCCACCGTGAGGGTGCCTCCGTCGGGCATGGCATCCACGCCGTTCAGCACGAGGTTCAGCACCGCGCGGCGGATCATCTCGCGGTCGGCCCCCAGGCAGTGCTCCGCCGCCACCTGCAGCACCAGGCTGATCCGCTGGGCCTCCAGTTGCGGCGCCAGCGACGCGCGGATGTCCTCCAGCAGCTTGTGCACCGGGAAAATCTGGACTTGCGGGTCGCGGTCCGAGGTGAAGTTCAACAGGTCGTGCACCATCACGTCCAGGGCGCGGAACCCTGCGCCGATCTTGTCGAGCGTCTCCAGGCCCGCCGCGTCGCCGGCCAGCCGCCGCCGCAGCAGGCTCAGGTAGAGTGTCACCGGCACGAGATTGTTGCGGACCTCGTGCGCCACGTGCGAGGCCATCTGCCCCAGGTCGGCCAGGCGGTTCTTGCGGGCCAGCTCGCGGTTCTTGACTTCCAGCTCGCGGGTCAGGTGTTGCACCTCTTCGCGGAGGGCCTCGTGCGTCTTTTCCAGCCGCAGCGTGGCGGTGTGCCAGGCGGCCAGCACGGCCTGGAATCCGGCGCGGTCGTCCGCGATCGGCGATTGGGGGTCGGCGTTTGGCTCGGTCATCGTTTTCTTGCTGAATGTAGTCGGCACGCGCCGTGTGCCGGTCGTGGGTTGCGGCACACGGCGTGTGCCGCCTAGCTAGGTTTCTACCGCTCGCTGCACAGGTCGATGTGTCGTGCGTCCGGCGGCGCGGCGGCGTACGCGCCCCGCACCTGGCCGGCCAGACGGAAGCGGGCCAGGCGGGCCGCCGTCTCGCCGCGCTGCCGCAGCAGGGCCTGCTCGCAGCGTTTCTCCTGGCGGACGATCTCCGCCAGCAGGGCCTCGCACTCGTCGATCTCGCGGGCGCAGGCCGCGCGATCTTCCGGCGACGCCCAGCGGCGGCCGGCCGGATTCTCACCGCGGAACGGATCCAGCGCCCGCTCGATCCGCTGCAGCTCCGCCAACGGCCGGTGCTTGGCCGCCAGCACGTCCAGCAGGGCGGTCATGTTGCCCTGCTCGATGAGCTCGATTTGCTTCTTGCCGATGTCGCGGAGCCCGGCCAGGCAGGCCCGCCGGGCTTGCACCAGCCGCGCCAACAGCTCCGTGTCCAAGGCCGCTGTGCTCACAGGCTTGTCATCCAGTCTAGAACGCTGTTCCATTGTGTCCGGCTGTAGTTGGTGGTCTCGTCGAAGCGGGCCTTGCCGGGGATGCGGGTCAGGGCGAGCCGGGCCTGCTCGAGCGAGGTGCGGGCCTGGGCTGCCCGGTCCATCCCCCGGTACACCTTGGCCAACGAGACATAGGCTTCCAGGACTTCCGGCCGATCCGGGTAGGCATTGGCCGCCTCGGTGTACGCCGCGACGGCCTCCTCGTATCGCCCCAGCGCCGCGTAGACCTCGCCCAGCGCGAAGCGGCAATTGCGGAGCATCGCCTGCTCGGCCTCCGACAGCTCGCGCGGGTCGCGGCCGGCCAGCGCGTCGCGGACCCCGCGGTACGCCGCGATCGCTTTTTCCCACAACGGCTTGGCCTCGGCGTCGCGGCGGGCCCGCGACCCTTCGCCGGCATCCGCTGAAGCCCCAACACCGCCGGGCACCACGCCCGCGTGGTCGGCGTGCTCGCGCACCGCCTCCGCAGCGCGGCAGGCGGCCCCGGCGATAAGGTAACGGGCCTCGATCGCCTGCGGGGCATCGCCGTAGCGGGCTACCGCCTCTTCCAGCCGCCGCATCGCCTCCGCCCACCGCCCTTGCTCCACCAGCAATTGCCCCAGGGCAAACAGCGAATCGCGCCATTCCTTGCTGGCCGGGGTCAGCGATTGGCCGTCGAGATTCGCGCGCAGGAAGGCTTCGGCCTGCGCCAGGTCGCCTTGCACCGCCGCCGCCCGGCCGGCCAACAACCGCGCGCGATAGGACACCGCGTCGCGTGGATACTGCTCCATGCACCGCCCGAGCGCCTCCAGCGCTTGCGGGCACTCGCCCAAGGCCAGCAGGGCTTCGCCCAGCTCGACCAGCCCCTGGGCGTGCCGCTTCCGCGACTCGTTTTGCAGGTACAGCCGCAGCAGGCGGACCGCGCTGGGGTAGTCCTGGCCTTGGCCGTAGGCGGCGGCGGCTTTCCACACCTGCTCGGGATAGAGCCGCGAGGCCAGCTCGCGGCGGGCCAACTCCGTGTAGACGCCGCCGGCCAGCCGCAGTTGCAAGCGGCCTTGCCGGCGGAGGGTTTCCGCCCGATCCCGCGGCTGACTGTCCGCCGTGACCAGAAGGCTCTGCCCCCACGCCTGATGCGCCTCGGCCCGCACCTCCAGGGCGCGGACCTTGGAGACCACCGGCGGGGCCAACAGCCGGCTCAACCCCAGCGCCAGCTCGTAGCGGTTCGCAGCGAGGTACTCCTGGCAGGCTGCCGCGACTTCCGCCTGCACCTGGGCCAACGATATCCAGGGGTTGTGGAACTCCGGCGCCCCGCTGATGTCGGCCAGCAAGCGGCGATAAGCGGCCAGGGCCGCCTGGTCGTTTCCCATCCGCCGCACCTGCTGGGCCTGGTGGAACGCGGCCGCCGTGCCCTCCGGCGTGCCGGCAAAGAGCTTGCTGGTACGGTCCAGCAGCGTGCAGGCTGCCTGCCGTTGGCCTTGTCCCAGCAGGCACAGCGCCGTCAGGACCATCGCCTGCCGCGTCGCCCGGTTGCCGATCGTGTCGCGTTGCTGGGCCAGCCGCAACGCGTCGATGGCGGCTTGGTATCTTTCGCGGGCTTTGCGGCGGTTCTCCGGGCCCTGGCCGGCAGCGGCCAGCGCCTCGGCCTCGCCGTAGAGCATCCGGCCGCGAAGCACGGCAACCTCGCCGGCCGCACCGCCCCGCGCCGGTATGCGATCGAGAATCCCGCAACATTCGCTCAACCGGCCCAGCCGGAAGAGAATCTGCGCCCGCTGGACGAGGGCTTCGCTCCGCTCGGCCGCGGAGAGCTCCGCTGCGGAGAGCACCTGCTCGTTCTCCGCCAGGGCCTTTTCCAGCGCTGCTTCGGCGCCGGGGTGAGGACCGGGACGGGATGACTGCAACCCGCCCTTCGCCGTCGCGGGCTTTTCAAAGGCCGGCGGGCTCTCGTTCAGCCAGGCGTCGGCCAAGCGGCGGTGGACTTCCGTGCGATACGAGGGACTGGCCTTCAGGACCGCCTGGAAGATCGGACGGCTGGCCGAGATGCGGCCGCAGAGGTACAGGCTCTCGCCCAGCCAGTAGAGCCCTACCGCCTGGCGACCGTCCGGAAACCCGCGATCGTGGGCGTCTTGCAAATACTCGGCGGCCGTGCGATAGGCGGCGGTCTTCTGTTTGTCCAGCGCGAGTTGGGCCTGGTGCACCGCCACCATCCCCAGCACGAAATCCGGCCCGCCCCACTCCTCGGTCGACAGGTCGCCCTGCTGCCGGAGTTTCTCGGCCAGCCGCTTGGCCTCGGCATCGTTGCCGCGATCCAGCGCTGCCAGGGCCATCGGCAGGGTAACCGGAGCCGCTGCGGGTGCGCGGCCGCGGAACATTACGATTGCCACGGCGGCGGCCAGCAACCCAAGCACCGCCGCCCCGGCCAGGACGAGCCGGCGCCGGCTGGCGGCCAACCAGCCCAGCGCAGCGCGGGGCCGCGCCGCCAGTGCCAACACCCGCCGGGACAGGCTCGCCGCCGGCGGATCGCTCGCGATGGAGTCCGGGGGATTGGGCTGCATGGGCCGGCTCGAAAGACCACAGTTCCCACGCGTACGGCCGGGTGGCACGACCACGCCGTCTCGCCGGCACTGAGCAAGCGCACCGGCTAAGCGGCAATGCCACCTAGGCCGCGTCGCGGGAGGACCAAGACGAGGAAAATGCGGGCAGTATGTACCCGAAAACGGCGGGCCCTGTCAATGGACGTTTCCCGCCGCCGACCCCCTCCGTGAGGGAGGCGTCAGCAAGAGCCCGGGCTAGAATCGCTCGGGCTGCCCCTCTTCGGCCTCCTGCGAGGGCTGACGACTCGATCCGGCCGCAGAGGGAGGGGAGAGAATTTGATCCATGACCCAGCGATTGACGTCCGAGAGCATTTGCGGGGTCAGTTCGTGGCCGTCCGGATACAGACGCAATGTGGTCGACAGCCCGGCGGTGTGCAGCAGGCGGAGATCGCCGCAGACGTGGGTTTCGCCGTAGACTTGACTGCGTCGGCCGGCAGCCAGGAAGATGGACAATCTCCGCGCTTCGGGCAGCCTGCACAAGGGAGCGCGACCCAGTGGGCCTCGCGGAAATGCCCCACCCAGCGACAAGATGCCGGCGAATCGGTACGGATGGTTCAACCCGACCTGGAAGGCCATGGTCCCACCGCAATCGAAACCGGCCAGGAAGACCCGCCGCGGGTGGATGTGCAGACGGCGGCCGGCCAGCTCGATGCAGTCGAAGATCCGTTGTTCGGCCTGCTGCAATCGCTCGGCCAAGGGGCTCCACCCGTAGATCTCCGCCTGGGCTGGTCGCGAGACATCCGCCGCGGCCGCTTCCATGAGCGTGCCGCGGGGCGCGACCGCCGCAAAGTTCCTCAGACTCACTAGCGGCATGATCCGCATCAATTGCCGCTCGTCGCTGCCTGGCCCGTGCAGCCAGACAATCAGCGGATACCCGTAGCCTGGCGCGTATTTCTCCGGGAGAAACAGGGCATGAACCGTATCGTGGGCGTCCGCGGCGAACTGCCCCGACTCAATCTCGAAATTGGATTGGATCGGCGGTTGATAGAGAATCTCAAGCGACTGCCGTCGAAAGCTCATGGCTTTGATGGTTCTCTGGGGACGGTAGCAAAGAAAGAAATGTGAATGGAAACTATCGCGCCGGGACTTCTCTTGCCTCGCCAGCGGCCGGTCCCCCAAGTCCCGCATCCTTGATCTCCAAACTTTACGCATTCGTGCGCAAGCTGTCAACCACATTCCTCCGCAGCCGCTCTTCGAGCAGGAGATCGCCCGGGCAATTGTGGAAAACCTGTGCGTGGCCGGCACGCTGCTAGCAGTGCTGGCGCCGGCCGTCAGTCCACCAATCGGGCCATGGCGGCCACAAGTCCTTGCACTGCCTCGACGCTCTTGCGGAAGGCGGCCCGCTCCGAGTCGCCGAGCGCGATCTCGATGATCCGCTCGACGCCGCCGGCGCCCAGCACGACCGGCACCCCCACGTAGAAGCCGCCCACGCCATACTCGCGGTCGCAGTATGCGGCGCAGGGGATCAATCGCTTCTTGTCGCGGACAACGGCCTCGACCATTTGCGCGGTTGCCGCCGCGGGGGCATAGTAGGCGCTGCCGGTCTTCAGGAGGGACACGATTTCGGCCCCGCCGTCGCGGGTCCGCTGGACGATCGCCTCCAGCCGCTCACGGTTGAGCAACTGCGCAACGGGGATCCCGCCCACCGCGGCACAGCTCAACAGCGGCACCATTGCGTCGCCGTGCCCGCCCAGGAGCATGGCAGACACGTCCTCGACGCTCACACCCAACTCCAGGGCGACGAAGGCACGAAAGCGGGCCGTGTCCAGCACGCCGGCCTGGCCGATCACCCGCTCGGGAGGGAAGCCCGTCACCTGCCACGCCCGCTGCACCATCGCGTCCAGTGGATTGCTGACCACGATGACCACCGCCTGGGGGCTGCCGCTGCGGACCTGGGCGGCGACCTGGCCGACGATGCGTGCGTTGGTGGCCAACAGGTCGTCGCGGCTCATGCCGGGCTTGCGGGGCACGCCGGCCGTGATGACCACCACGTCGCTTGCGGCCGTGTCCTCGTAACGGGTCGTGCCGCTGACCCGGGCGTCGAAGTCCATGATCGGCCCCGCCTGCAGCAGGTCCAGGGCCTTGCCGCGGGGCATGTCTGCGGTTTGTGGGATGTCCAACAAGACTACGTCGCCCAGCTCGGCGGCCGCACACCAGTGGGCCGTCGTGGCGCCGACGTTGCCGGCGCCAATGATCGAAATCTTCGCGCGACGCACGGGTCTCTCCTCTCGGGATAGGGGTAGAGTTCAGCGAGCGAGCTTGCGGGCCTCTTGGGCAGGCCGGCTGGGCCGCCAGCCGCGCTGCCAGCGGACGTGACATCATATCAGGGGGACCACCGTCCGGACCAGTGGGCCATCGTGCCCGACCAACGGGGCACCTAAACCACCCCCTTCCCGCTGCCCACAACCTCTTCGCCGGCCGGTGTTTACTGTACAATGGAGGCTGGAGGGGCCGGCCGCTGGGCGGTCCGGCAGCCTCCCGGGGAATAGTCCCCGCCGCCCGCGACGAATACCCTCAGGGCCGAAGTTCCCCAGCGGTTGGGGCCTGGCGCCGCGGGCCTCGTCGGCAGCGGGAGATCCGACGCATGGCGCTATCGCTGCGGGAATTCAACGGCATGGTCGAGGACTCCGGTCCGGCCTTGTACCGTTTGGCCTACCGCCTGGTGGGGGATCGGCACGAAGCAGAGGACCTCGTGCAAGATGCCTTCCGCTCGGCGTGGAAGAGTCGCGAATCGTTCCGGCCGGAAGGCGGGTATCGGGCGTGGTTGGCGGCAATCCTCCGCCGGCGGGTGGTCGACCACTGGCGCCATCACCGCCCCCCCGTCCTGCTGGCCCACGAGCAAACCCTCGAAGTCGAGTTGCCTGGCGACGACCCCTGCCGTGACGAGCTCTCGGATGGAATGCAGAACGCCTTGGGCCGGCTCCCCGAGGACCTCCGCGAGACCTTGCTGCTGGTGGTGGTTGCCGAGTTGACGCACCAGGAGGCCGCCGACCTGTTGAGTATCCCGCTGGGAACGGTGCTCTCGCGCGTGAGCCGCGCCCGCAAGCGGCTCCGCGAGTACCTGCTGGCGGCCACTGGAAATGGGAAATGAGTGTATCCGCCACCGGGCACCATGCCTTGCATGGTCGGTGTGCCGGATACGATACGTGCGAGACTTAGCGATGTCGTCCGACGCCCATCTCGATGCGAAGCTGCGGGCCGTTCCGCTCCCGGACGGCCTGGCGGAGAAGCTCCGCGCGATCCCGTTGGCCGACGACGAGGGCCTGGACGCCGCGGTCCGCGACTGCCCGGTCGCCGCAGGGCTGCTCGAGCGGCTGCGGGCGATTCCCCTGGCGGAGGATGAGGGCCTGGACGCGGCCCTCCGCGAGGTCCCGTTGCCGCAAGGGTTGCTGGCGCGGCTGAGCAAAATCCCGTTGGCCGACGACGACGGGCTGGACGCAGCGGTGCGGGACGTGCCGGTCCCGGTCCGCCTGACGGCCACTTGGCGGCGGCGGGCCCGCAGGTCCGAGCGCGGCAACCGCCGCTCGCGGGTCCTGTGGGTGAGCCGTTTGGCGGCCGCGGCCTCGCTGCTGATCGCCGTGTCGCTGACCTATCTGGCCGCCACGCTGGTGTCGATGGTGGTCGGCCGCCAGGCCCTGACCCGCTCGAATCCCCCGGAGAACCTATCCCCGCCGGACATGCAATCCTTGCGCGAGTCTTGGGCAGCCCAGGGGCCGGAAGAGAAGATGGGGCCGCAGCCGTTGCCCTCCGAGATCAGCCTGGCCAAGGCGGATGAGCCTCGCCGCCGCCCCGGCCGAACCGAGTTGGGGGGCGGCCTGAGTCTGCCGCCGTCGGACGATCCGCTCTTGAAACCCGCGCCGGATCACGCACTCGGCTACGGGGTCAATGCCAATCCGTTCGACGAGCTGCCGGAGCTGCCCAAGCGGCCGGCGGGCATGCTGCCGCGCGGGATCGACTGGCCGCTGGTGCCGGGCTCGAACTCTGCGGACTTGATCCGCACCCGCGTCCATCCGTTCGTCTCCCCGGCGGCCCACCCGCGGCTTGCCTCCATGACGGTGCCGCTGGGCGTGGACAGCGCGAGCTTCGAACTCAGCCGGCGGTACGTGGAAGAGGGCGAGCTGCCGCCGCCGGACCTGGTGCGGACGGAGGAGTTCCTGGCGCGGGACTATGATTTCCCGCGGCCCAAGCAGCGAGATCTGGACCTGGTGGTTGCGGGCGGCCCTTCCCCCTTCGGCGGCCAAGGGCTTTGCCTGTTGCAGATCGGCGTCCAGTCGCGCGAGGTTGCCAGCCGGCATGCCCCGCTGCAGTTGATCCTGGTGGTGGACACCTCGGCGAGCATGCGCTGGGGGAGCCGGATCGAGATGCTCCGCCGGGCGTTGCGGGAGTTGGCCGCGGGGCTGGCCTCCGACGACCGCCTCTCGCTGGTCTCGTTCAGCCAGGCGGCACACGTGCTGATCCAGGACGTGGGACCGGCGGAGGTGCGGCATTTCCTGGCCGCCGTCGATTCGCTCGCGGCGGAGGGGACCACCGACGTGGCGGCGGGCCTCCAGGAGGCGTTTGCGTTGGGCCGGCAGTTGGCCGCTCCCGGCCGGCCGCCCGTCCGCGTGGTGCTGTTGAGCGACGGATTGCTCGAGCTGGATCGCGTGGGGATGGAGCAGATCGAGCAAGGGATAGCCGCGGCGGCCCTGCGCGGCGTGCCGCTGGAGGTCGTGGACCTGGGGCAGCAGAAGCAGGCCGAGTCGCAGATGGCCGCGCTGGCCCACTCCGGCCGCGGGGCCGTCCGCCGCGCGGTCAACGCCCAGCAGGTCGGCTGGGCCCTGCGGGAGATCGTTTCCGGCCGCACCGAGCTGACCGCCCGCGATGCGCAGCTCAAGGTGACCTTCCAGCCGAAGGCCGTGCTGGAGTACCGCTTGTTGGGCCACGAGGCGAAGGAGTGGGCGGGGATGCTGCCCGGCGCCCCGCAGGCCGATTTCCACGACGACCAGTCGGCCACGGTGCTGTACGAAGTCCGCCTGGCGGCCAACGGCCCCAAGGAGATCGGCACGCTCGAGTTGACCTGGTACCCGGTCGGTTACGACGGGTCGCGCGGGGCCGCCGGGCAGCAGAAGCTCAGCCGCGCGGTGGTCCTGGGCGACTTCGCCTCGTCCTGGGCCGGCACGGCCCCATCGCTGCAGGAAGCGGCCCTGGCCGCCCAGACGGCGGAAGTCTTGCGGCGCAGCCCCTTCGTCTTGTGGCGAAATCCCCGCACCTCCCTGGCCGCCTGCCTGGTGCGGGTCTCCGACCTGGCCGGCACGGTCGACAGCCGCTTGTACCAGCGTCCCTCGTTCGTTGAGCTGGTGGCTCTGGTGGACCAGGCGATCAAGGCCAAGCCCGCCCGCAGCGGCGTCCGCCGGCCGTAGGAGGTGCGTGCGGGTCGCGCTGCGGAAACGCAGTGCTTTGGGCGCGTCGACGCTGTGTGGTGTTGTGGGTATCGGAAGCACTGGCGGAGCCGGTGGCACACTCGAACAGTGCCACCCGCCGGTCGCGGATTTCTTGGGTGGCACAACAGCAATGGTTCCCGACAGCGACCACAAAGTTGGCGATTCGCCGTCAAAGCCCGCGAGGTGGCAGTTTTCATTTTGCCCTCTGCTGGTATCCACCGCGGCCATCGCGCTGTTGCTAAGCATAGTGGCAGCATTTGGGGAGTGGGCGTTCTGGGTGGCCGTATTGGTCGCAGTTGTAGTTGTCTCGATAGCAGCATGGAAGCATCTATCCGAGATTGATCGCCTCCTCGCGGGGCTGATGCTATTCCAGTTCATTGGCGCCGCTTTCGTGCAACCTGGCGATGAGGGCACCTGGTTCTGCACGATGTGCCGCCTGTACCTCGCCGTGGACATCTACCTCTTTGGCCGCTTGTGGCTTTTCTACAAGATTACGCGTAGACCCCAACCGCGCCTCCACTGGCTAACAAAAGCGGCGATAATCACATCTCCAGTTTACGTCGCCATGGCGGCCACCTATCTGATGGAAACCTACGGCATCTTTCGTTGAGACACCGAATCACGGGCAGTGCTAATTCTCGCTCTCTGCCTGTGGCGGCGCCAGCGGCAACCGCAGCCACGCCAGGGCGATGTCCCGTTTCACGTGACTCTTGACGCCCCCGGCCATCTTCGCCTCCCCGTTGCCGTCGTGGAACAGGGCCAAGCGGTTGCCAAGGCGGAGCATGGAGGGCGGGCCGATGATGTGCTTGGACCAGGAACAGTTGACCCCCGCACGAACACGCTGCTGCTACTCTTCATCGAGGTGGTCGTAGAGGTTGACGGGACTGACGGGGTTAATGTCGGCACGGGCCAGGGCGAAGATGGCAGCGTCAATGTCGTTGAAGCAGAACACCATCACCGCACTAACGCCGAGCCGGGCCGCGAAAGCGTACATGTACTCGACGTTGATCCCTGCCCCATCGAAGACCTGCAGCAGCTCGGCCAGACCGCCGGGCTGGTCGCGGACCTCGATCGCCAGTACCTCGGTCACGGCGACTGCAAACCCCGCCGCCTCGAGCAGCTCCTTGGCGCGCTGCCAATCGCGGACGATCAGCCGCAGGATGCCGAAATCCTGCCTGTCGGCCAAGGAGAGGGTGACGATGTTGATCGCCGCATCGGCCAACAGCTTGCAGGGGACGATCAACTGCCCGGGCTTGTTGACAACGGACAGGGAAAGCTGCGGGATTCTCATGGGAAGACTCCTGATTGGCCTGGTCTGGTCCAGCACGGCCTCAGCCATTTTCGCGGCAGGCGACGTACACGTCAACTAGCGCCACGCATCTTCTGATCTGAACACCCTGCCAAGTGCGGCGGGGGTTGACATGCCTGATCCGCCGACTAGAGTAATAGGCATTGGCCGCGGGGTCTTTCCGTTGCCAGGAGCCCCAAGATGTCGCCCGCAGACCTTCCGGAACGGCTTAACGCCGCCGCGCTGTTCGTGGATGTCCACGTGAGCGAGGGGCGGGCCGACAAGACGGCCATTCTCTGCGGTGATGAGCGCGTCAGCTACCGCCAGTTGTACGAGGGGGTGAACCGCTTGGGAAACGCGCTGCTGACCCTGGGCGTGCGCAGGGAAGAACGGCTCGCGTTTCTTCTGCCGGATTGCCCGGAGTGGGCATTTGCGTTCTTCGGCACGATGAAGATCGGGGCCGTGGCCGTCCCGCTGAACACGCTCTTGGCGCCCAAGGACTACGAATACTTGCTGAACGACAGCCGCGCCCGGGTGCTGCTGGCGCACGATTCGCTGCTGGGGCGGATCTGCCCGGTCCGCGAGAATCTGCGATACATCGAGCACGTGATTGTGACCGGAACGAAAGGGCCCCGGCAGTTGAGCCTTGACGAGCTGATGGAGCGGGCCTCGCCGTCGCTGGCGCCCTTCGACACGAGCAAAGACGACACGGCGTTCTGGCTCTACAGCTCCGGCACCACGGGATCCCCCAAAGCCGCGATCCATCTACACCACGACATGCTCGTGGCGGCCGATCAATACGCGCGGATGACGATCGGCCTCGAGGAATCGGACGTGTCGTTCTCGGTGGCCAAGCTGTTTTTCGCCTACGGCTTGGGCAACGGGCTGTACTTTCCGCTGCGGACCGGGGGAACCACGGTGCTGCTGGGCGACCGCCCGCTGCCCGAGAAGGTCTTCCAGGTCA
>Ga0181527_1004340_pt1 | contig 12209 bp, 8 predicted proteins | sample PEATcosm2014_Bin_30_FD_119762 | JGI IMG/M metagenome (GOLD analysis project Ga0181527, IMG submission 119762) | Peatland microbial communities from MTU Mesocosm Facility, Houghton, MI, USA - PEATcosm2014_Bin06_60_metaG | ecosystem: Environmental > Terrestrial > Soil > Wetlands > Peat | place...
AAGATGCACGAAAAATCCGTAGCCGGGAATATGTCCATTCTTCCGCCAGCTTGCCATTAGAGGGCGGAGGAAAGAGGATGGAAGGCGCTGTTCCTCTGGGCCGAGAAGAAGGACGAGCACGACCGTGATGTGCATCGCCAGCTTCAGGACAAGCTCGCCAAGACGTGAAGCGCTCTTGCCGGGCTCACTGATTTCACGCTCCCACTAGCCCGGCCCACTCCCCCCTCACCATCTGGCCAGTGAGTCGGAATTCTCAAGACTGAGAAAGTGTCCTGGACGTTTGGCGCCTCCAAGCCACTCAAAGCCACACCAAAGCCTGTTGATGGCCAACCGATTGCGACCCCAAAGCCACTTCGAGGCCACCCTGAGGCCACCCTCAAGCCATCTGGTAGCCAACCGGTAGGCACCCCGAAGCCACCCTGAGGCTACCCTCAGGCTACCCTCAGGCTACCCTCAGGCTACCCTGAGGCTACCCTGAGGCTACCCCAATGCGACACCAATGCGACCCCAAAGCCACGCAGGGGCGAATGCAGAATGCAGAATGATGAATGATGAATAGCTGAGTAAACCCACTCAAGGCCATCAGAACGCCAGCGTCATCGTTGTCGCCCGTTGGCCAGGAGAGCGGCAATCTGCTCCGGCTTGGCTGGGCGGGGCTGGAAGGAGAACCACGCGACCTGGGACTGGCGCGCCGCACCCTGCGCCCGCAAGGAGGTGAGTTCCAGCGGATGCCATTGCTCTGGCCGGTCCGGGTCGGCGTCCGCGGCCAGCGAGGCGGGAACCACGATCCGGCCATTGGTCACGGGCAGGGCCGAGGACCACAGGATGACGGGGCGCACAGTGGGTAGGTGATCCGTAAGCCAGGCGTTGGCCGGCATACCGTGGGCGGCGAGGACATCATATCCGCGCAGCAGGATGCCGCTGCCGTCGAGGGCCGTTTCGACGCGGAGTGCTGTGGGCAAATGGACGCGCAACTCTTGGATGCCCAGCCAGGTGCCACTGATAACCCATGCCTCCCGCTCGGCCTTCACCTTCAGTCCCTTGGGGGCCTCGACCGATCCATCCTGCGTGCCGGGACTTCGGGCTTCCAGGCGATGGATGCGCACTTCCGCCTTGACCGGCTTCGCCGGCTCCAGCCGGATGGTGAAGCCGTCGGCGGTTTCACGCAGGGCCGCTTTCCAGATGCCGCCGGGACCGGCGAGGGTAGTGTCGCAATCAATGGCCAGGTTGACGAACAGGCCGCGTGGGGTGGCGGTGACGGCGCTGCGGGCGACATCCACCATCGCGCGCGCCCAGTGTTCGCCGCAGCACCACCACGCTTCCTCGCTCAGGCCTTTGAAGGCCACCGGCTGGCCGTCAACCTGGTGCAGGAGACGGTGGCCGGCGCCGCCGTTGGGGAACTGCTGATAAATGAAATGGTTCTTCAGGGAGCGTTCGGCCGCGTCCAGATAGCGGCCCTCGCCCGTCAGGCGCCACAGCGAGAGGTTGAGCCGCAGCCAGTCGGCCTCGGCGCAGCCTTCGTCGCGGTCGCACTTTGGCTCGAGCATCTCCTTGACCCCGCCCGTAGGCAGGAGGTAGTGGTCCGCGAAGATGTGCCAATCGCGTTCCGCGGCGTCGCGCCAGCGCGGCTCGCCGGTCAGGGCGTAAAGGTCGGCGAAGCCGCGCACGGCGCAAAGCCGGCCATGACTGTGGAGGCCGTCGAAGTTGGTGAGGGTGGCGGCCAGCCCGGCGATGCGTTTCGCTTCGTCCAGGTAGCGCTGGTCCAGCGTCACGCGGCCCAGGCCGACCAGGCCCTCGATGCACGAGAAGTAGCAGGTGACAAAGCCGTCCGCGTAACCGCCGCCGACGTTGCGAATGTTCTCCGGCTTGTCATAGATCGAGTCGGTGGCAATGAAGTAATCACCCAGCCTCTTTGCCAGCGCCAGCGCGCTCGGGCGACCGGTGCGGTCATAGACCTCGACCAGGCCGATCAGCAGGCGGCCGTTGCCCCAGAGGATGGGCATGTCCCGTCCGCGCTCGATCTGCGGCAAGTGCTGGTCCGCGCCGAAATGCCCGTCGCCTTTCTGATAGAGCGGGAAGCCGGCCATGACCGCCGGGAAGGCGGCAAACGGTTTGGGGAATTGGGGCGCGAGAAAGGCCGCCGCCCCGATCCACCGGCCGGAGATGTCGCCGCTGTATTCGGCGAACTTGCGGTGCAGCTTGAGGGCGACGTCGTCGAGGATGAACTCGGTCTGGTCCAGGGGGGCGGCCCCGAGCCGTTCGGCGTTGAGGGCTTGCGCGACCGCCCAGGGGCCGGCAAGGCGTGCCGCGTCCGGCGCGGCCAACGCCGGCGCGTCCCAGGAATAGGCGTTGAAACAGGCGAAGCCAGCCACAGCAGCAATAAGGGCTGGCAACGGCAGTTTGCTGGGCGTGAGCTTCTGTAGCAAACGAAGTCGTGAAGGTCGATGCGCGCGCATAGGCAACAGCGTAAGCACCTGAGGCGGGGGTTGTCGAGGTTCGCCTCCGTTCGCAGGCGGGACAGGGTAGAGCCGTGGTGGTAGGCACGGAGCACCGGCGTTGTGTGGGAGGGCGGGCTTGAGGCTGCGGGTGAGGGGACGAGGAGGCTGGTCACCTCGGCGGCTGTAGCCACGCACCCCTGGGATGCACTGTATTGGTCCTCTACTGGTTCTCTATTGGTCCTCTATTGGTCCTCTACTGATGATCGATTGGTGAACCAGTCGTTCTCGGCGCCAGGATTTCCTGTGCAGGAGGGGCGCTATCGTGCATGATCCGCGACACATATGAAGCGCGCGTTAAACACTCAACTAGTCATCGCCGCCCTGATCCTCGCCAGTGCCGCTCCCTCGGAGGCGGCGCCGGCCACGCTCACCGTGGAAGTCACCAAGCCCAGCCACGCCATCAGCCCGACGCTCTACGGCATCTTCTTCGAGGACATCAACTGCTCGGCGGATGGGGGCATCTACGCCGAGTTGGTTCGCAACCGTAACTTTGAGGACTCCGATAAGCCGGACCATTGGTCGGTGGCGGCCAAGGGCCACGCCAGTGTCGAGCTAAGCGTCGATTCCGCGAATCCGGTCAGCCCGAAGAATGCCCACTCGCTGAAGGTCCAGGTCACCAACCCCGGCAGCGTGCAGGCGGGCGTTGCTAATAATGGTTTCTGGGGTATCGCCCTGAGCAAGGGCCAGACCTACCAGCTCTCGCTCTTTGCCCGGGGCGGCGGTGGCTTCACCGGCCCGCTGGTGGCATCGCTGGAGAGTGGTGACGGGGTCGTCTATGCGCAGAAGACCATTTCCTCACTTGCCGCCGATTGGAAGCATTACCAGCTCTCGATGACGGCGAAGGCCACCGACCCCAAGGCGCGCCTGGTCATCAGCACGAGTCGGGCCGGCACGTTCTGGCTCGACATGGTGTCGCTCTTTCCGAAGCAGACCTGGAAGCACCGCCCGAACGGGTTGCGGCCCGACCTGGCCGAAATGCTGGCCGGGCTAAAGCCCGGGTTTGTCCGCTTCCCCGGCGGCTGCTGGGTGGAAGGCGATGTGATGAGTCTGGCCTACCGCTGGAAACAAACCGTGGGCGACCCTTCCGAGCGCCGCACCCAATATAACATCTGGCAATATCACGCAACGCACGGCATCGGCTATCACGAGTATCTCCAGATGTGCGAGGACCTGGGGGCGGAGCCGCTCTTCGTGATTAATTGCGGCATGTCGCACCGGGAAGTCGTGCCGCTCGACAAGATGCCGGAGTTTGTGCAGGACGCATTGGATGCCATCGAGTATGCCAACGGACCGGCCTCCAGCACGTGGGGCGCGCTCCGCGCCAGGAACGGTCACCCGGCGCCGTTCAACTTGAAGTATATGGAGATCGGCAACGAGAACGGCGGCACCGCCTACCACGAGCGCTACGCCCTGTTCTACGACGCCATCAAAGCCAAGTATCCGCAGATGCATCTGGTCGCCAATGAGTGGAGTGGCAGGCCGACGAATCGGCCCATCGAAATCGTGGACGAGCATTACTATTCCACCCCCGAGTTCTTCATTGCCAATGCGGGCAAGTATGACTCTTACGACCGCGCGGGTCGCAAGGTTTATGTTGGCGAATACGCTGTCACTCAGGGCTGCGGCCAGGGCAACTTGCGCGCCGCCGTCGGCGAAGCGGCCTTCATGACCGGTTTGGAGCGCAACTCGGACGTGGTGGTTATGGCGTCTTACGCGCCGCTCTTTGCCAATGTGAACTACAAGAAGTGGAACCCCGACCTGATAGACTTCGACAGCGCGCGCGCCTATGGCATCCCGTCTTACTACGTGCAAAAGATGTTCGGCGAGAATCGCGGCGATGTCGTGCTGCCAGTGACCGTGACTGCGCCCGACGTGGCGCCTGCGGTGCGATCCGGCTCCATCGGAGTCGGCACCTGGCGCACGCAGGCCGAGTTCAAGGACATCAAGGTCACGCGCGGCGACGAGACGCTCTTCGCGTGCAATTTCGCCGACGGCACGAAAGGCTGGAACCTGCAGGGCGGCGAATGGGCGGCGGAGGGCGGCACCTTGCAACAGAAGGCGCTGGCCGACAACATCCGCGCCTTTGCCGGTGACAAGGGCTGGAACAATTACACCTACACCCTGAAGGCGCGGAAGGTGGGGGGCGACGAAGGCTTCCTCATCCCCTTCCTGGTCAAAGACGAGGAGGCCAAGGCTTGGTGGAACATCGGCGGCTGGGGCAACACCCGGCACGCCATCGAGATGGATGGAATCACGGGGAACGATGTCCAGGGCAGCATCGAGACCGGCCGCTGGTATGACATCCGCATCGAAATGAAAGACACGAGCGTCAAATGCTACCTCGATGGCAAGCTGATCCATGACGTGAAGTGGCAGGCGACGAAGCCGCTTTACGCCGTCGCCAGTCAGGTGAAGCGCACGCATGAGGTGATCCTGAAGGTCGTGAACGTTTCGGGCGCCGACCAGGAAACTGACCTCCGGCTGGATGGGGCCAAGGTCAGCCCGACCGCCAAGGCGATTGTGCTCGCTTCGGGCAAGCCCGCGGACGAAAACACTCTGGACGAGCCTCTTAGGGTCAAGCCGGTCACGCTAACCCTTGACCATGCCGGCACGGCATTCCGTCATACTTTTCCCGCCAACTCTGTGACTGTGCTGCGCTTGCGGCTCCAATAGGCGCGATGCCACCGCGTGAGGCCTCGGTATTGGGAAATGAGTGCGGATCGGGAAGTCTGCTCTACTGAGTCCACCTGGTACCAAGCCGCCAGATGCCGACAGGCTGTCGTGAAAATATTCGGTGTTCATCTGGGGGCAGCCATGATTGAATCGGGCAGATGAAAATGCACGACCTTGCCCGTCCCGTTCTGAAATCGGCGATTGAGTATTGGCGATTGCCGATTCGCGCAACTGTGCTCGTAGTCCTCTTCATCTGCCTTCCGGGTGTTCCGTTCACAGCCAGAGCGGATGACCTTGGGATGTTCGAGGGCCACGGCGATATTGGCAAACCCGGCCAGCCTGGTTCAGTTGTCTTCGACCAAAAGGAGCATTCGTACCTCCTGGCCGGAGGCGGCGAGAATATGTGGTTCACCAACGATGCCTTCCATTTTATATGGAAGCGCGTCTCGGGCGACTTTGCGTTGAAGGCGGCTATCGAGTTTCTCGGCAGCGGCGGCAACGCGCATCGGAAAGCCTGCTTGATGGTTCGGCAGAGCCTTAGCGCGGATTCGGCGTACGTGGACGTCGCGGTGCATGGGGATGGGCTTACGTCGTTGCAGTTTCGCGAAACACCCGGCGGGACGACGCATGAAATCCAGGCGAATATAAGCCAACCGGCGCAAGTCGGGCTGAAGAGAGAGGGCGAGGTGTTCTTTATGACGCTGCCGGATGGAGACAAGCCTTCCGCCAAACTCTCGCCGGGCGGGCCGTTTATCCGGTTGACGCTCACCGATCCGCTTTATATAGGACTGGCCGTGTGCGCGCATGATGACAAGGTGCAGGAAAAGGCAAAGTTCTCGGATGCCGAAATTCAGCAGAAAGCGATGCCGGCAGGCAAAGCGCCAGTGCTGCATTGCACCCTGGAGACCGTGCCCATCGCTTCAAAGGACCGGCGGGCGGTTTATCACACCCTGGACCACATTGAAGCGCCGAACTGGTCGCGGGACGGCAAGCACTTTCTGTTCAATTCCGGCGGCCGCATTTATCGCCTGCCAGTGACCGGAGGCAAGCCGGAGCTCATTGAGACTGGTTTTGCAACCAAGTGCAACAACGACCATGGCCTTTCGCCTGACGGCAAGCAGCTTGCCATTAGCGACCAGTCACGGAACGGCAAGTCGTTGATCTATATCCTGCCGGCGGCTGGCGGCACCCCTCAGCCCATGACCACGCTCGCCCCGTCCTATTGGCACGGGTGGTCGCCAGACGGCGCCACGCTGGCCTACTGCGCCGAGCGCAACGGCGAATTCGACATCTACACCATCCCGGCCGCCGGGGGTGAGGAGAAGCGTTTGACTTCGGCCAAGGGACTCGACGATGGGCCGGACTATTCGCCGGATGGGAAGTTCATCTACTTCAATTCCGATCGCACCGGTACGATGCAGGTCTGGCGCATGAAAGCCGACGGCAGCGATCAGCAGCAAGTGACCTTCGACGAGTTCAACAATTGGTTCCCGCATCCATCGCCGGACGGCAAATGGCTGGTGTTTCTTTCTTATGACAAAGAGGTAACTGGGCATCCGGCCAACAAGCCGGTGCGGTTGCGCCTCATGCCCGTGGGCGGCGGGCCGACTCAGGACCTGGCGCGCCTATTTGGGGGACAGGGAACGATGAATGTGCCGTCCTGGTCACCGGACAGCAGGCAGGTGGCCTTCGTATCCTATGAACTGATCCGACCGGAGTGAGGGATACTCGCAACCGTAAGCTCGGCGTTATCGTTGGGCTCTTGGGAATCCACTGCTTCAGCATACGTTTTGCGGGGTTTCGGTCTGAGGTGCGAGGCTAGTGCTCTTTTCGCTTGCAGCCAGCCGGTTTTATTCCATAGTAAATGCCATCGAGTTTAGGCTGGATGGGGTCGTAGCTCAGTTGGCAGAGCGTCTCGTTCGCAATGAGAAGGTCGCAGGTTCGATTCCTGTCGGCTCCACCATCTTCCCTGGCACAGTTGCACTATAACCGCTTGCCGCATTTCGCCGGTTCTGGGCCGATTAGGCCTTGAACGGCGCACACTAAAGCGCAAGTCTGGAGTCGATGCAATTCGCGGTCTGCAACGAGATATTTCAAGGCTGGAAGTTATCGGACACCCTGGCTTGCGCCGCCCGGCTCGGCTACGCCGCGGTTGAGATTGCCCCATTCACTCTGGCGAACTCAGTGACAGATATTTCCGCCGGAGAGCGCCAGGCCGTGCGCGAGGCTGCGGCGCGGAACGGGATAGCAATCGCCGGCATTCACTGGGTTCTAGTGAAGCCTGAAGGGCTCTATATCAATCACCCGGACCTCAGCCTCCGCGAGCGCACGGCCAAGTATTTCTGCGACCTGGTGGATTTCTGCGCGGACCTCGGTGGCGGAGTGATGGTCGTCGGCTCACCCAAACAGCGCAACCTGCTGCCAGGCGTTTCCCGCGAGCAGGCGTGGGAATGGGCGACGGCCACGTTCCGCAACGCGGTCTCGCAGGCGGAGCAAAGGGAGGTCACTATTTGTTTCGAGCCGTTGGCGCCGGCGGAAACGAACTTTATCAATACCGCAGCCGAAGCCCTTCAATTCGTGCAGCAACTGCCGTCGCCCCGATTCAAGATCATTCTCGATGTGAAGGCGATGTGCTCGGAATCAAAACCCATTCCACAGATCATCCGAGAATCGTGGCCGCACTTCGCCCACTTCCACGCGAATGACCGGAATCTTAAGGGGCCCGGGTTCGGCGATGTTGATTTCAAGCCCGTCGCCGCCGCACTGAAGGAAGTCGGCTACCAGGGCTATGTCTCGGTGGAAGTGTTTAGCTTCGACGAAGGCGCGGAGGCTATTGCCAGCCGGAGTCTGGAGTATTTGAGGCATGCGTTTGCCTGAATTGCCCCGGACTTGCTGAGTCATGGCGAACATATTCTTTGACCCAGGCGAACAACGCGCCGCGAAGGTGCAGGATCTTTTCGCCAGAATTGCGCCGCGCTACGACCTGATCAACGACCTGCAGAGCTTCGGGCTGCACCGGTATTGGAAACGGCGCGTGCTCCGGTTGGCCCGACCGCAACCGGGGCAGCGGGCGCTGGATCTTTGTTGTGGCACGGGCGACCTCGCGCTGGCGCTGGCCCAGCGCGGCGCGCAGGTGGTGGGCCTGGATTTCAGCGAGCGGATGCTGGAAGCCGCGCAGCGGAGGGAATCCCGGAGCCGAGGCCAGACGCCCAGCGGAATACATCCCGCCTCCCGCCTCCCGCATCACCCTTCACCCATTCTGCGCTTCATCCGCGGCGATGCGCTGCGCATTCCGTTTTCCGACAACTCCTTCGCCATCGTCACCGTAGGATACGGTTTGCGCAATCTTGCCAACTGGGAAACCGGCTTGCGCGAAATGCAGCGAGTCGCAAATCCCGGCGGCCGGTTGGTGGTGCTGGATTTCGGCAAGCCGGACAATGCGGTTTGGCGCGGACTGTACTTCGGCTACCTGAGACTGTTCGTGCCGTGGCTGGGGCGGATCTTCTGCGGCAACGCCGGCGCCTATGCCTACATCCTCGAATCGCTCAAGCACTACCCGGGCCAGCATGCGGTTGCGGCGAAGATGCGCGAACACGGCCTGGTCAAGGTGAGAGCCGTCAGCCTGCTGGGCGGCGCGATGAGCATCAACTACGGGGAGAAGCGGAGTGGCGGGACGAGGGAGTGATGGAGTGATGGAGTGTTGGAGTGTTGGAGTGATGGATTGAGGGGAGGGGTGGAAACGAGGCCCTTTTCAATACGCCTTCACTCCATTACTCCATCACTCCGTTCCCCCCGTTCCCTCCGTCTCCCGCCTTGCTAAGGCGGAATCACTTTGGCCAGTATGCCCGGGTGAACTTCCGCGAGAAGATCATTGCCTGGGACACTTTGCCGGAGTGGCGCGCGGCCATTCGCGCGAGCGGCAAACGCCTGGTGGTCACCAATGGCTGCTTCGACCTGCTCCACGTCGGCCATGTGACTTACCTGGATACGGCGAGGCAACAGGGGGACGCGCTGCTGGTGGGCGTTAATGGCGACGAGGGCGTGCGACAGTTGAAAGGGCCGGACCGCCCTGTGAACTCGCAAGACGACCGTGCTGCGGTGCTGGCCGCGCTGGAAAGCGTGGATGGGGTGTGCATCTTCGCCGAATCAACGGCGACGCGGTTTCTGGCCGCCGCACGACCGGATATTTACGTCAAAGGCGGTGATTACACGCTGGACACCCTCAACCAGGAAGAACGGCACACCGTCGAGCGGGCAGGCGGGAAGATCGTAATTGTGCCTTGCGTTCCGGGGAAATCCACGACGGCGTTGCTGAAGAAGATCAATGGATAATTGAACTCGCCAGGCTTCCTGGAATGGTCCCCGATGCCGATTCCTGGTTGATAATTCGAGGCTATGCTGGGTTCCTGCGCGAGCCCTGGCGAGGTCCCTGCGCGAGGTCCTCGCTTGCGAAAGCAGGCCGAATTGCTATAGTGCATATGATGTCGCCCCTGGTTCAGTTCAGCAGCCGACCGTTTTTATTGGCCTCGCCACCTGGCAAGGATGCAAAATGAATAGATTCTCTCTGCTCACCGCTGGCCGCTCTAGCCGGACGGCCTGGCCCTGCCGAAGGGCCAAGGGAACTTATGTCTGGTCTGCTTCCTCAGGTTTCACCTTGATCGAGCTGCTGGTAGTCATCGCCATTATTGCCATCCTGGCCGCGTTGCTGCTGCCGGCGCTGGCCAAGGCCAAACAAAAGGGACAGGCGGCTGCCTGCATCAACAACTTGCATCAGATGTCACTCGCTTGCCAGTTGTACGTGGATGACTTTAACGGGAGGTATTGCTTGACCTTCCAGGTGACGGGCGACAATTCTTCGACCATTAGCGGTGGCCGGAGGGCTTGGTTTGACTTTCTCTTGCCCTACCAAAAGACCACGAACCTCCTCCTCTGTCCTGTGCGCAGCCGGACGTTCAATCAGTTCATCCAGGAGTATCCCACTGGCCCCGCCGATCTGGGGGTCTCGAACTACGGCATGAACTTCCGCATCGGCGGCTGCGATTGGCCAGGCGGCGGCTGGCCTTACTCGCAATGGCCTGGCGTGCGCGGGATCGTTCCCAAACCAGCCGGCGTCGCCTATATCGCCGATTCCGGCACCAAGCCACTTAACACTACCAATCCGCTCCTGTGTGTGACTACATCGACCCCGGAAAAGCCTGGCTGCTGGATCCTCCACGACCCGGGTGACGATGCCCCCGACACCGGCGGCGTCACGGGCGACGACCCCAACTGGGGCGGACCGTCGCCGCGCCACAATGGCCGTAGCGCCATCGCGTTTCTGGATGGGCATGTCGTGAGTCTGAAACCATCAGTGTGGTATTGGAGCCTCACGCCCTGGTTGCAGCCGAGCAAGGGGGGCTTGTAACGGGTCCCTCCGCGGGGTAGTGGTGGGAGCCGTCCGTTTTGCAGCTTCCGTCGTTGACCCGAGCAACGGTTTCCTCATCGAGTTCGGCCAGGAGACTCTCAGTTTTACTCATACCGCGGCGTAGAACGTTCTCGGCTACGCCACGGGTTTGCGTGGACAGGGAAAGGCACTTTATCGTTGTCTGCCGGGCGAGTTTTGTCCATAAACACCCGGCTTAACTCATGCGTTTCCTGATGCTCAACTGGCGAGATCCGAGGAACCCGAAGCCGGGAGGGGCCGAACAGGTCAGCCGGGCTTATCTGGGAGCGTTGGCGGAACGAGGGCACGGGGAATGGCTCGATCAACAGGCCCGTCGGCGCTTCCCTTCCTGGCTGTGAATCGTTCGCCTGCCAACTGCCTAATTTCAGTTGTTGTGCTCAACTACAACGGAGCGCGGTGGCTGGAGCGCTGCCTGAACTCACTGCGCGCCCAGACGATCTTCGACCATCTCGAAGTCATCCTGGCAGACAACGCTTCCAGCGACGGTTCGGACCAGTTGGGGAGGCGAATCGTCGAGGCTTGGCCCACCGGTGTCTTCATTCAGCACGGCCAGAACCTGGGTTACTGCGAAGGCAATAACCGCGCCGCGGAGGCCGCGCGCGGCCAATTCCTCTTCGTCCTGAACAACGACACCTGGCTGGAGCCGCGCTGCCTGGAGCAACTCCTGGCTGAAGTGCAAAGAACGGGCGCGGGCGCCGCGGCGCCATTAATCCTCAACTACGAAGACGACAGTTTCCAGTCGCTGGGCGCGTTTGGTTTCGACCTCTTTGGCCTACCCAGCACGCGGGCCTTTGCGGCTGAAACACGTGAGGTGCTCATGCCCGAAGGCTGCGCGTATCTGGTCCGGCGCGAGTTGTTCAAGGAGCTGGGCCGGTTCGACGCCGAGTTCTTCATGTTCGCCGATGAGCTCGACCTGTCGTGGCGGGTGTGGATCTCCGGCCACCAAGCGGTGGGGGTGCCGTCAGCGAAGCTGCACCATCGCGGTGCGGCCCAGGTCAATCCCGCCGGCGGCGGCGCGGCGGTGGAATTCCGCACCAGCGATACCAAGCGCTTTTATGCCAACCGGAACAGCCTATTGGTGCTGCTGAAGAATGCCCGCTTTCTGCTTCTGCTGCTCGTCCCGCTGCAGCTCGGACTGCTCCTCCTTGAGACTATCGCCGCCCTCGTGCTCGTCCGGCGTTGGAGCTTTGTGCGCCGCGCCTATTGGGACGCCGTGGCGGATTGCTGGCGGCTGCGACGACACATCCTCGCCGAGCGCCGCCGCATCCGGCAATTCCGCCGTCGGGGAGATCTGTGGATGCTCCGCTTCTTGCGCCTTCGCCCCAACCGCTGGGACGAAATCCTGCGCTGGCGACAGTTCGGCGGGCCTAAGATAACTCCACGCTGAGCCCTGGAAACCCATGCGCTTTCTGATGTTGAACTGGCGCGACCCGCACAATCCCTTGTCGGGCGGCGCGGAACGCGTCACGCTGGCCTACCTGGCGGCACTCGTCGAGCGCGGCCACGAGGTCGCGTGGTTTGCCAACGATTTTCCTGGCGCCGTGCCGGAGGAAGTGATCCAGGGTATTCGCATCGTCCGCGGCGGCGGCATCGGC
>Ga0181527_1004343_pt1 | contig 12208 bp, 9 predicted proteins | sample PEATcosm2014_Bin_30_FD_119762 | JGI IMG/M metagenome (GOLD analysis project Ga0181527, IMG submission 119762) | Peatland microbial communities from MTU Mesocosm Facility, Houghton, MI, USA - PEATcosm2014_Bin06_60_metaG | ecosystem: Environmental > Terrestrial > Soil > Wetlands > Peat | place...
GGTCAAAGACGTTCTTGCCCTCGATCATCCCCTGAGAGAAGAGGGTCAGCTCAGAGCCCACACTGAAGACCAGCTTTCCGGGCCACCGTTGACGGAGCCCCTCTGCCCGCTCCGCCGCCCTCGTGATGTATTCGAGAGTCTCATCCTGGCTCCTGTCCCACATTTCCGGCGAAATCCACACCTCCAACCCCTGAGCCAAGGCGTCCTGGCTGGCGGTCACCAGGCGATTGACATCCAAGCCACAAATTCTTACCGCATTGCAATGCAGGTCGTTCTTGATGATTTCTAGCTCTCGATGAATAACTTCGGGTTCAAACTTGGGACGCCAATTTCCTCCCATCATCACGCGGCCCACGTCATAGCAAACTCCTTTCCGATTCAACTTCGGATTGCTCTCGGCGAATCAGGATTCTTGCCGTGCATAAGAGTTCTTTCTGCCTCCGCCCTGATTTGACAAGTAAACTGTGCAAATCCGGGCCCAAACTACTTCCCCAGCATGACGCACCTTCGTAGACCCGACGGATCAAATGCCCCAGGGGGGATTTAGACCGAAAATGGGTACAAATCTCGAAGGCAAGACCGCGCTACGGTCGCGTCATGCGCGCGCAGGGATGCACCCTCCCAGCCGTTGCGTTGCGAGCGACGCTCACCAGACGAATCGGGGACTTGTTCCAGGCTCTAAAGAGCATACTTGCAGTTGGAACATTCCCACCTCAGGATGTCGCCCTCGTCGTTCGTAACCTTATTCATGAACGCGCGTCGACACTCTGGACAGAGGACCTCTGGGTTCTCGGGCTCCTCACGCGATCTCAGCGCCTTGATCAGCCGCCTCTTGCCGAGCTCCCGAGTCAGGTCGTCGAGCGAAACCCAGCCAAGAAACTCATCGCTCTCGAAAACACCAAGCCTCGAAACATTGTGCGCCAAGATCTTCCTGGCCGCCTCCCTTGCTGATGCGTTCGGGCCAATCCGGTAGAACGGGCCCATTACCTGACTAACCTTCACGTCCTCTGGCTTTTTGTTCAAAGCAAAGAAGTCCCACAACAACCGCCTCGCCGTGAGTAAACCTACGACTTTGCCGTCCTCTCCGACGACTGCGATGCCGGTCGACTTTGCCCGATTCATCGTCTCTGCGGCCACCAACACTGAGTCTGAACTCCTTACCCTCGGTACGTTTGTCGACATGACATCCTTCACTCGCGCCAACCCTTGCCAGTTCTCCGCGTCGCCGCTTCTGACTATTCCCGCATAAAGCCATTTGGGGGCGAAGAACCGTCGGTCCAAACCAGGAGGCGCATGCCACGCGTCCGGCGACAGACGATCCACCGAGAGAGGAAATCTTAACCGAACAGAATGAGGAGCGTCCTGAGGGATAGGTCGTGAACTCAGCCAGAATCAAGAAGACGCTCGACAGGTTAGCCTATGCCTCTCTTGTCCTGGACATCTGCATCGCGATCATCACGGCCCTCAGCGTCTTCGATGTCGGCAGTCCCCAACACCTGTTAGTCCCAATCAACTACCTTCTCACGATCGTGGTCGTGCTCTCGGTAGTCATGTTCGTCGTTCTGCTCTTGTTCAGGTCCAAGGAAAGACAAGCCATGAAGGCAATCGAAAAGACCCAGCCATCTCCCTGACCTCCCGAGGCATCTCGGGCGACCGCTCCCTCACAGCATCGCTGGGAGAAAGCACGCCAGGCCGATTAGAAACTGCAGCGCTATCGTCTTCTTAATTGGAACGCCGGTCGCACGAGTGCTGGCCCCCCCTAGTGTGTGGGGATATTGTTTAGTCTTTTGTCATGGCTGAGGAGACGGTCGCTTTGGCCCTCTTTACAATAAGATAGGCTAAGGCAATTGTCACCCAAGAAATTGTCAAGCCGACCCCAACGCCTTTGAAATAGAGGTTCCCCCAAATGTATGACAGCGAAAGAAAAATCACGCTCAGGATTAATTCGAATAGTATGAGAATTAGTATGAGTGTTGTATAGCTCAACTTGCTTCGCCATCTGGTTACTTTACTCACATTTTCCACCTATCGATATTCAGCGTTAAAACCGTTCTCGCCTAGCGTGCGCGCGCGGGGCGCGTTGTTTCAGAACCTTGCCAGTACAAGAGACAGAGATAGAGCCGACAGAAGAGATACACCCCATCCTTGAGAAGATAGAAGCCGAGAAGTTCTACAGACTCACCGAGCTGTACGAGATGACGTACGGCCGAGAGTTCTACGTAGACTTGAGCAGAACGACGAACAGAAGACCCTATGGCTCTTTGTGGCGAAGGTTCTGAACTTGAAGAAAGTGAGCGAAGGATTCACGCAGTGAAACAAGCTCGCCCCTTCGCTGAAGCACAAGAGAGACCTTCGTCCGACAGAACTCGATTAGTCAGCCGTACACTCCGCTCGGCGGTGGGGTCTCCTTCGTCATCGCCGCTATCAGCGAGGTTGAGTAGCCCGCCTTCTCTGCGAGCGCCTTCGCTATATCCGCCGTACTCACGAGACCTACCATGTCTCCCTTCTTGTCTACGACCGGCAGCCTCCTCAGTTTGTTCGTTGTCATCACCTTGAGCGCCTCCTCGATGCTAGCTTCGGGAGACGTGACCACGATTCGAGACGTCATCACGGACTTGACCTTCGTCTGCTTGGGCGAGGCCCCCTTCCCCACGACCCTCCTGGTGATGTCCCGTTCTGTGATTATCCCGACTATCTTCCCTTTCGACTTCACGAAGACGCAGGAAGAGTCGTGCTTGTCCATCGCCTTGGCCGCCTGCATGACAGTGGCATCAGCAGGAATCGTCAGAGGGTTCGGGCTCATTATCTCCTTTACCTTCAGGTCCAGCTTCTTGAGAGCCTCTTTCTCGTTGTCGCCAGAAGAACCCTCTTCGTCGTCATCGCCAGAAGACATGGTTAGTAGACTTCAGGCCTCTCCATTATAAGGTCACCCGCACTCAAACCATTCCGTGATAATGCGCCACGTATGGAGCCACGCATCTGGCTTCTGCGGTCACCGCTCTGGAAGGGATTTAAGCCGGTGCGCCGTCACCAACAAATGTGTTTCAGAAGATCCTCGTTCCCATCGATGGGTCACGTAACTCGTATCGTGGCCTCCAATGTGCAGTGGATATAGCGAAAAAGTTCGACGCGGAAATCACTTTGATTCACGTCATAGAGGTGCTCAAGTATCCGTACGCCTCAACCTATGGCACTGATTCCCCTGACACAGTCTACACCGCGCTAGAGGAATCCGCACAGAAGCTCTTCGAGAAGAGGAGAAAGGAGCTCGTAGAGAAGGGGGTGCGGACGAATACACTTCTCAAGAGGGGAAGCCCCTCCGATGAAATCCTGAGAGCATCAAAGGGATTCGACTTGATTGTGATGGGAAGCAACGGGCTGGGTCGCTTCAAGAGGCTCTTGCTTGGGAGTGTTTCAAACAGCGTGGTGCAGAGTTCCAGGGTACCCGTGCTGATCGTTAGACCTGAGTAGCCAAGGGCTCCCGGACGTTCCTGTTTATGGGTCCGAACCCATCAACGCTTTCGTTCAAATTGGTTCAGACTTGGAAAGCAGCTGGACCGCCCTGTTGTAGGCCCTGATGGCGTCGGTCCTGGTGATTATCCCTGCAAACCTGCCCGTCTCCTTCGAGACGACCGGGAGACGGCCGATCCCGTGGTCGGTCATCATGTTAAGGGCATCAAGCAGCGATTCGTCCGGATACACTACCACCAGGTTCTGCGTCATGATGGACTTCAGCGGCGTGGAAGCCATCTGCTCTCGCGGAACTCTCAGAACGTCGCTCATCGTCACCATCCCGACCGCCTTCTCAGACTCGACGATGGGGATTCCGCGAAAGCCCCTGTCGAGCATAATCTGGTAGGCGTTTGCCGTCGTGTCGTTTGGAGAGAGAATCAACGCATCGCGGTTCATGGCGTCGGAAACGAATATCTTGGTCAGGAGGGGGACGTTGTATTCGCCTCTGTGGGCGGGGGAGTCGGACCTCCTTGGCACCTGGCTCCGATAGATCGTGTGTGCGGGCCCGGTCACAAAGTACGCGATTACCACTGCTACCATCGAGGGAGCGAGCAGCGAGAGAGTGCCGGTCATTTCGCTCACCATGAGGATCACCGCGATCGGAACGCGCCCGACCCCGGCGAAGAGAGCCATCATGCCGACGATGACGAGCGGTGCAGGCACAGATATCACGCCCGGAAGGGCGTAGTTCAGCACGGTCCAGAAGGCCGCACCGACAAATCCGCCGATGACGAGCGAGGGCGCGAATACACCGGCGCTGCCGCCCGAGCCCACCGTCAGGGAGGTTGCGATGATCTTGAACAGCACCACGAGCACGAGAACCACGAGGATTGGGACGGAAAGGAAGCTGATTCCTATCAGATTCGTCTTGCCGTCGATCAGGTACTGGAGAAAACCGTAACCGAGGCCTATGACCTCCGGAAAGAAGACCCCTATTGTTCCAGAGATGCCGAGCCCTATCATGGGCTTCACGTACTTCGGAATCTTGAGCGACGAGAATAAGCCTCTCACCGCGTAGAACGTCGTTGTGTAGCCTCGGCCGACGACTCCGCAGACCAGACCGAGAAGCGCGTAGAACACCAGGTTGACGGGCTGCGTGAAAACGTACGACACGGAGTTCCCGAAGATGGGGGTGAACCCTGCGAAGGAGGCGAAGATGACGTACCCGATAGGGGACGCGATGAAGCCCGGTATCAGGGCCTCGACCTCGAAGTCTCCCGCGCTGTAGAGGATTTCCCCGCTGAGCATTGCGCCTGCGAAGGGTGACTTGAAAATCGAACCGATACCTGCTCCGATGCCGACGGCGACGGCGATCCTCCGGTCCTTCACCGAAAGCTTCAGTGCGTCTCCCACAAACGAGCCGGACCCGGCCGCGATCTGGGCCGTGGGACCCTCTCTTCCGCCGCTTCCCCCCGAGCCTATGGTGAAGGCTGAAGCCAGTGCCTTGACGATCGGAATCCTACGTCTTATCTTGCCATCCTTGCGGTGAAAGGCTGCGATTGCCTCGTCGGTCCCGTGGCCTTCGGCCTCCGGGGCGAACTTGTAGACAAGAAGCCCCGTGACTAGGCCGCCCAGAGCAGCTGACAAGGGAATGAGCCAGAGATTAGGATGGAGGCTCGGGAGGGAAATAGCCTCTCCAGCTGGGTTGGGAGGGTAGTATCCCGTAATCCCGCCGAGCATCGAATTGGTCGTGAACTGAATCAGGAAGTAGAAGATTGTCGCGCCGATCCCGGCTACTATCCCGATGAAGAGGCCGATGACGGCCCACTTCGCCAGATAGTTTCGCTGGACGATTCTGTTGATTCTTGAAGAGATCCCAAACAGGTTCCATCAACTCCCTATCGGATAAGTTCCATTTCCCATGAAGTCATCCAAGGCGCGCCTATTGCTAGTGTCATTGAAGAGATAGCGCTCCAAGACGGTCGTTGGATTCTCCGTTTACGGGGCGAGCCTTAGCACGTGCCTCTGCCTCCGAAGAATCACCCCTCATGGTCCAGCAACCTGTAGAAGCGGACTTTGAGGAAGTCTTGCACGAGGAAGGAGACAAGCGCATACCCCCAGACGAGCGCCGCCAGGTTCCAGCCCATGGCGGGCAGCAGGATACCATAGACTGTGATCATCGTGGCCGTGAGCTGCGTCAATATGACCGCAAGGAGCAACGACCTCGCAGGCCTTACCGACCAGAATCGTCCCCTCGTCCGGGCCACAAAGAGCGTAAGATGCCCCGCCACGGACAGCTTCAGGTATATGAACGACTGGAGAACCAGTGGGTTCAAGTGCAAGACTTGCAGTCCGATTATGAGAAGTCCGAAGGACGATACCGTCCCCATACCTCCAAGAAACGATGAAACCCCCAAGAGTGTCCGCATGTTCCACTTCTCGGGCTTCCGGGAGATCTTGACGTTGTCATAGGCTATCGTCATGATAGGCAGGTCGTTGAGGAGGGCCAGCAGAACTATCATCAACGCGGTGACCGGATACAGCCGGAACACGATGATCGAGAGCGAAATGAAGAACAGCACTCGGAACGTTTCGTTGATGCGATAGATCGCGTAGTTGGTCATGCGCTGGAATATCTTCCGGCTCTCAGTCACGGCGTCGATTATCACGGAGAGGCCAGGCTTCGTCAAGACTACGGCGGCGGCAGACTTGGCGGCGTCGGTAGCTCCGGCCACCGCTATCCCGCAGTCAGCCTTCTTCAGCGCCGGGGCATCGTTGACCCCATCGCCGGTCATGCAGACGATGTGGCCTTTCTTCTGCAGGAGGTCGACGATCCTGTACTTGTGCTCCGGGAACACCTCGGCGAAACCGTCGGCTTTCTCTATCACCGATTCCGCTTCACTGTCTGGCTTGTCGAGGATGGACGAGGATGTGACTATGTTCGCGCCTAACCCCACCTCCCGACACACTTCCTTGGCTATGGCCACGTGGTCGCCGGTGACCATCTTCACCTCTATCCCCATGGACTGCGCGGTCTTGATCGTCGCAGCCGAATCTTCTCGCGGCGGGTCGGAGAGCGCTATCAGCCCGACATACTGCCAGTCCTTCCCGTCGTCGGTCCTGGCCACGCCAAGGGCGCGATACCCCTTCTCGGCGAAGCCGTTGACATCCTCGTTCACGGCCCCTTCGACGCCCTTGTCGTGGACGAGAGACAAGACCACCTGAGGCGCTCCCTTTGTAACCTGGAAGTCGTGGCCGTCCTTGCTTTCGGCGGTGGCCTCCGTTCGCTTCGAGACGGGGTCGAAGGGCTTGAAGGAGGAGACCTTGTAGCTCGATATCGAAGCGGACACCCCATCCAGGGTCCTGGCTTTCGTTATGATCGCGTCGTCGATCGGGTCCTTGTCCTCCTCCCTCGAGGCGAGGCTCGCGTAGAGCAAGACGTCGTTCGGCGTGTATTTCTCAAAGGTCTTTACTTCGCCGACGGTCAGCTGGTTCTTCGTGATCGTGCCCGTCTTGTCCGCGCACAGGATGTCCACGCCCGCCATCTCGTCAATGGCGACCAGCTTGCTGACTATGGCCTCCTTCTTCGCCAGCGCCGATGCTCCTATCGTCATGCAGACGGAGAGGACGGCCGGCATCGCCGCCGGGATTGCCGCGACGATCAGGACCAGCCCGAACTGGAGGATTTCGAGTGGCGGCTGCTGACGGAAGAGACCCACGATCGACGTGACCGTCACCATGGCCGCGGCGAGGGCGATGAGATAGTCGCCGATCTTGACCACGGCGCCTTGGAAGTGGCTTTTGGTATGCGCTTCCTCGACCAGCTTCGTAGTCCGTCCATAGAATGTGTTCATTCCCGTCGTAACAACCAGCGCATTCATCTCTCCCTGCCGAACGATCGAGGAGGAGAAGGCGACGTCGCCCGGATGCTTCTCCACTGGCAGGGATTCCCCGGTCAGCGCCGATTCGTCGATCTGGAGGTACGCGCCGTCGACGAGTTTTGTGTCTGCTGGGATGATGTTGCCGAGGCGCAGGCGAACGATGTCTCCCGGAACGAGCTCTCTTGCGGGCAAGTCAGCCCACTTCCCGTCTCGCAACACTTTCGCGGTGAGTGCCAGTCTCTTCTTCAGCAGCTCAATCTCGTTGCTCGCCTTGTTCTCCTGCCATGACCTCACGATGACGTTTACCACCAAGAGCGCGGTGATGATGACGAGGTCATCCCAGTTCTGTAGGAATGCAGAGATGACCGCTGCCGCTTCTATCATCCATGGGATGGGTCCCCAGAAATATAGGAGGACGGCGAGGATAGCGGAGCGCTTTTTCTCGGTAATCTCGTTCGCTCCGTATTGCACGAGCCTCTTTGCTGCCTCTGAAGAGGAAAGCCCCTTTTCGGTCGTCGAAAGCTTCTTGAACAATTCAGCCACCGAGAGGTCCTTCTCTTCGGATGGGGTCGGGCTAGCCACCCTGCTCACTCCTCGCGCTTCGGTTCCATTGTTTGCTGGGGCGCCTCATTTCTGTGGTGTGGCGTAGCGGGATAGACTGGGCGTAATGGGAGTGGATGGACTGGGCGTAATTGTCGTACCGGCATGACCCTGTATCTTCATTCAGGACCTCTTGAGCGGGCCGTTCAGCCCCTGTGCAACGCGGCGGTCATGCAGTGGGCTCCCCCAAATCCGCCGGTCAAGTTCGTAAGAGCTATCGGGAGCGCATCGATCCCGAACTGGTAGATCTCCTTCTTGTTCGGGAAGAACCTCGCCTCATCCTTCAGGGTCCCGTAGTCCTTCTTCGCCTGGGCGAAGAGCGGCCCGTATCTCGTAGGGTTTCGCTTCGCCTGGGACTCCAGCCCGTCGAGGACCTTCTTCACTATGCGGTCCACCTCCACGGCGAGAATGGTACCGTCTCTCACGCACAGAAAGTTGGAGGCGTATGAGAGCTGTTCCAGCGTGGTCAAGCCGATTATCCTGAAGCCCTTGGCGGTGATATAGTCATGGAGGGTGGTCGCCGTGCCCTTGTCTTTGGTGTAACGCCCCCTTCCTTCTCGATGGTACACCTCCACCCTGGCCGCCTTCAACAGGAGCTCGGAGCCGACAACGACGCCGCTGCTCGCCACATTGAAGTAGGTGTCAAGGTGCATGTCTACCATCGGGTCCCTTTCGTTTCCCGGGATGAGGGGATGACCCGGTTGATGGACGACCCCGACCTCGTCGAAGCCCAGACCGTGGCCCAAGATCTGCGTTATCCCATGAGCATTGGTCCTGTCGCCCATCCCGACCAGAGCGAAGTCTTTCATGGGAATGAAGTCGCCGCCTTCGAACGTGCCCGGTTCCTGAGTTTCATGGACCACGGGCTCCCCGAGGCTATCCCAGAGGAACCTGGTTATCCTCGGTTCCTTCCGCCGCTGTGGCTTTGACATTCTGGAGAGGAATATCCCCTTGTCGGTGACCGCCTGCTGGTCCCGCATGAAGTAGAGGTTCGCGAGCGGGGTCCTCTCCGTGACGTTGACGTGGATGGCCCTCGCGCCCCTCCCCTCTTCGAGATCCAGCTTGGGTTGGAGAAGCAGAACGTTGAAGTAGTGCCCGGCATCCAAGATGTCGGTATTATCGACAAGCTCCCTGCGGGCATGACTGACATCCTTCCTGTTCCCGACAAACTCCATATCGTCGAGTGCGGCCTTTACGAGCTGCGCCCTGACCTCGGGCTTATGGTCGGCCAGCTCGAGGATTTTGTCCTTGAGCCGGATTACCTCTATCTTGAACTCGTGCTTGAGAGTGTACTCCAGTCGTTCGTGCTCGCTCCTCGCCTCGTAGCGGCTGAACGCACGCTCATACAGAGAGGCGTAGGGTGCCAGCAAGCCGAACCACATCTCCATACCGGGCCTGTGCATGGCCACAAGGTGCAGCCTGTCCCATTCTGCCCTAATCTTGGCAGTCATGATTTCACGACGAACTCAAGGGTCGCCGCCGCTCCGTAGAGCTTGTTCTCGCCCTGCTGCCACACGACCGACTGCCTTCCCTCAATCACCTCGTCGGTAATTTCCAGGCCACGGTGCGCCGGAAGACAGTGCATTACGACTGCGTCCTTCGCTGCGTGTTTCAGGAGATTCGAGTTGATCTGGAAGCCTTTGAACGCGCGCATCTTGCGGTCTCTCTCTTTCTCTTCCCCCATGCTCACCCAGACGTCGGTGTAGAGTATGTCAGCCCCCGCCGCAGCTCTCTTCGGATCGTGGACTACCGATACCGAGGCACCTGACTTCGCTGCGTTCGCCTGTGCAAGTCGGAGGATGTCTGGGTTCGGGGTGTATCCAGCTGGGCATGCGACAACCATGTCCATTCCTACCATCGAGGCACCCAGCAGGAGAGAGTTGCACACGTTGTCACCGTCCCCTATGAAAGCGAGTTTGAGGCCCTTGAGCTTCCCCTTTGCCTCCTTGATCGTAAGAAGGTCCGAGATAATCTGCGTGGGATGCTCGGTGTCGCTCAGTCCGTTGATGATGGAGATTCCGGAGAACTCGGCGAGCTGCCTCAGAGTGTCTTGCGAATACACCCTGCCTACGATGACATCGAGGTATCTTCCGAGTATGCGGGCTGTGTCCTTGACAGGCTCTCCTCGGCTCAGCTGCAACTCGTTCGAAGCGAGATACAGGGAATGACCCCCGAGCCTGAGCGTTGCGACCTCGAAGCTGGTCCTCGTCCTGGTTGACGGTTTCTCGAAGAGCACACCGACCACCTTTCCCTTCAGGGAATCGAGCTCGGTTCCCTGCTTGATTTCTTTCTTCAGATGGGCGGCGCGACCCAGCAATGAGTCAAGCTCCGCGGATGAGAGGTCGCCTAGAGAAAGGATGCTTCTCATGTCTTTGATTCGACTACCTTCCCCAGGTTGGCCCTATAAGCCCACAGGAAGACCAACGCAGAGAACACAACGATGACCACTATGTCGTAAGGCATTGGCACGTATCCGAGCGGGCCCGGGATGGACAGAACGCCGGAGGTGATGAAGTTAGTGTCCCCGACGAACGATATTACCGTCAGCCCGACCACGTAGACCCAGAACCATGCCTGCCTGCGCCATTCCATCTTCTTGTTCCTGGTGACCATGTAGAGGGGGAAGCCGATGAGCGTCAGGATCACTCCTATCAGCGTCAGCGGCCAGGTGGCCCAGTAGATCAGCACGCTCGAGAGGACGAACCCCAGGAACGCGACGACCATCCCCGCCGGGAGCCTGAAGTGGTCGGCGACCCCCAGCTTCGGAGTCTTCCTCAGGATGGCGAGCGAGACCGCAGCCGCTGCGTATGGGATCAGGGTCGTGATGGATGCTAGCAGGATCACGCTTGGGAAGTACGGGAAGAGAACCTGGATTATCCCAGTCAGGACCGATGCGAAGATGATCGAAATGACGGGGGTACCGTACTTACCGTGCACCCTGTCGATGACCCTGTCCACGACCTTGGGGAAAAGCCCGTCGTCGGCCATCGCGAAGGGGATGCGACCCTGAAAGAGGACCCAGTCGCTGCCCGCGCCGGCGGTGCTGACGATCGCACCAATGGTTATCACGGTCGCCAGCAGTCCGTAGCCCGCGCCCTTCGCAACGTCAGAGAGAGGAGTAGACAGGCTCCCTATGCCCGTACTGTACGACCAGTCACCTACATGCATGCCAAGGCCCGTCCAGTTGATCATGCCGACGAAGGCAACCCCGATGAGGACGTAGACCAGGGCGACTATGGCCATCGTGATTATTATCGCACGCGGAATCGTCTTGGATGAGTTCTTGACCTCGGCGCTGGGTATGACGATTCCCTCGAAGCCTGTGAACATGAACACGGCGAGCGCCATGGCCACGGCGATCCCGGACCAGCCGAAGGGAATGAACGGCGTGAAGTTACTGAAGTTCAGGTAGAACAGCCCTACGAGCGCAAAGAGTATCAGCGGAATCAGCTTTGTTACCGTGGTCACTAAGCCAAACAACCCGCCCCACTTGACACCGAAGACGTTGATGACGGTGAAGGCGGCCAGCGCTGCCACGGCGATCGCTATCCCAAGAGGGGTCAGGGTCAGACCGACCGAGAGGCCTGGCACGTAGAACCCGACATAGGCTACGAACACGTCGATTATTGCCGCGGTGCCCGTGAATGCGTAGATGAAGTAACCCCAGCCCACGAGGTAGCCCGCAGAATTACCGAGAGCCAGTCTGGGAATCGAGTACGGCCCGCCTGTGAGCGGGAACCTAGAGCCCAGCTCCGCGTAGATTAACGCAAGCATAGTCATGATGATCCCGACGAAGACGATGGCCAGGGTCAGAGCGGGCCCCGCGTCCGCGCCGTATGCAGCGATCAGTCCGAAGATCCCCGACCCGATGATACCGCCCGCGCCTAGCCCTACAAGGCTCCAGAGACCCAGTTCCTTTTTCAGTGTGGCACTTTTTTCCCTATTTTGGTCGCGCGCGCCCGCCTGCACGCTTCCATCTGGCGCCTTCACGGAATTCGACTTAGCCAAAGATCATGATCTCCAGAAGTCCGCGCCAGACTTCCATCCTTCGGCTTAGGAGGCGCACTTGACATAAGGATTCAACCTAACTAGCGTAAGGTAAATCAGTTTTGACAGGCTGATTCTTAAGATTCCGATTCCCCAAAAGCGCTCACTTTGAAACTGGTTGAGGCGACTATCCTAACCAAGGGTTATCAGAATTGGGTAAGTGGAATAACCGGGCGTTACCAAGCAAGAGTAAGGCTGCTTCAGTCGAAGCCCTCAGGGAAGCTGGA
>Ga0181527_1004349_pt1 | contig 12197 bp, 11 predicted proteins | sample PEATcosm2014_Bin_30_FD_119762 | JGI IMG/M metagenome (GOLD analysis project Ga0181527, IMG submission 119762) | Peatland microbial communities from MTU Mesocosm Facility, Houghton, MI, USA - PEATcosm2014_Bin06_60_metaG | ecosystem: Environmental > Terrestrial > Soil > Wetlands > Peat | place...
GGACAACTTTGCATCCGGGATCGATGCGGTCACTTGCCCGGCAGGCACTCCATCCACAAAGAACTCAAGAATTGGTTTTTCCCATTCTACGGCCGCAAAGTGCCATCCCGTATCATACTCGATAAAGGGCAAGACCAAGAGTTCGGTATCCGTGTTGTTGCTCACAATTGCGACCGCTTCCAGACGGCGACACGGCTTCCCGAGTGAATCCGCGCCATTCGCGATAGTGAGCGATACTTCGCGTCTCTCGCCGGTGTTGGACAGTTCGTAGGCGTCCCAGAGGTAGCGCGGATCGGCATTGATTTTTGAACACGCATCCGCGTCGTACCAGCCGGAAATAACCGCGCTGTCGCGCGGCAGGTTGAAGGAGGACTTGTTCGGAATAAGGATGAAATCGTCTACTCCGTCAAGATTGCAGGCCAGCCCGCTTCCGCCTCTGCCGGCAACAAAGGGAGCAGGGTTTGTCACAAAGAGTTTGCCGTCATTGAGTGCATGACCCGTAGAGTCGTTGGCATTGCCGTTGAACGGATACCAGGCCACAAGTCCGGCACTTGGTACCTGAGCAACCGACACGGCAACTGCAAACACGCAAAAGAGGGTATACTTGACTACATGTTTCATCTATGGTCCAAATATAAGAAAAGCAGGCTGCTTTTTCCTGAAAATAGAAGCAGGGGCAAACCCTGCGGCGCCCCTGCAATCGATCTCGCGACCGTGAACCGGTATACGGTACTATGCCTTGCCGCCTTCTTTTCCTTCCGCCCACGAATCGGAAGCCTGAAGGTTTCCGTCGAGGAAGGTCCAGGTGATCTTGCGGTACCGCAGGCTCACATCTTCCATGTGCGTATAGCGCTCTTTGGTGGGATCCTTCACGTGCGGCATGATTGCCTTGACCGAGCAGACCTTGACGCCCTCCAGCTTGTGGTTAAAATATTCCTTTTCGCTGCCGGTGTCATCGATGTTGTACCACTTGAACTCCGCGGTCTTGAAAGTCTCTCCCTCGCACACCGCCTTGTACAGGTACGGTGAAGACGCGTCGAAAGCCTTGACAAACGTCAAGGACTCGTGCTTACGGGTTCCGGTGAGACGTCCGGTATCCGGATCGGTGGGAATCCGGACTTCGTGATGGAACTCGAGCACCTCAATACTGCCCTCGCGGTGGGCAACGTCGACTGAGCCTTTTACGTCGGCCCCTGTTTCATTCTTGATCCACAAATATGCAGCAATTGGCATACACGACTCCTTTCACATTGTAAAGTTTAAGTGGTAGCGCACTTTTGGCCACCGAGAAAAATATACAAACGCGCGCGCTGCCTGTTTGTGACGTACGTCACAAACAGGCATTTTTCTTTTATTTCCCTTTCGGCATCTGGGACACAAGCGACAGGTTGATGTCGATGCCTTCGATTTGGAAATGCGGCATGACCGAGAGGCTTACCCTGAAAAATCCGGGGTTGTCCTCGATTTCATTCACCGTGACTTCCGCAGCTTTGAGCGGATGCGTTGAAATCAGGTCCGGACCCGGGTCGTTCATTTCGGTGACAAGGCCCTTTATCCATCCGTTGAGTTCGTTCTGGAGCACGACTTTGTTCTTGGTTGACCCGATGTTCTCCCTCTGGATCACCTTGAGATAGTGTGCAATCCTTGACACAAGGAAAATGTACGGAAGGCGCGAATTGATGCGCATATTCGCGGTTATCATCGGGTTGTCGTATTCGGCGGGCTTCTGGGTCGAATTCGCCGAGAAGAAGCAGGCGTAATTCCGGTTCTTGTAGAACGAGAGCGGTATGAATCCTTCCTGGGCAAACTCGAATTCTCGGGTCTCGGGAATAAGGATTTCCGTCGGAATCTTCATCTGTTTCCCTTTTCCCACGTCGTATATGTGAACAGGCAGGTCTTCCACTTTTCCGCCCGCCTCGGGTCCGCGAATCTGGACGCACCACCCGTTTTCCACATAGGACCGCACCATGTTGGCGGCAAACGCAAAGGTCGAGTTGCCCCAGAGGTACTTATCGTGGTCCGTTCCCCTCACGTTCTCGGTGTAGTTGAATTCCTTCACCGGCTGCGTATCCGGGCCGTAGGGAAGGCGAAGCATGAAGCGGGGAAGCATGAGGCCGACGTAGCGTGCGTCTTCGGTCTGGCGGAAAGAATTCCATTTGAGAAACTCGGACCGTTCCATATAGTTGTGCAAGTCCTCGATTTTGGTAAGGTCGTGAATGGTTTCCTTGCCGAAAAACTTCGGGCTCGCAGTCCCCAAAAACGGGCAATGGCATGCTGCGGAAACTTTTGACACGCTTTGCAGCAGCGTGATGTCCGATGGGCCGCTGTCGAATTCAAAGTTCGACACAATCGAACCGTACGGTTCGCCGCCGGGCGTATCGTATTCGCTCACGTAGACATGCTTGTAGAGACCCGACTGGATGGTTTCCGGCGCGTCTTCGAAGTCCTCGGCGAGGTCCTCCTTGGATACGTCGAGAATATCGAGTTTCGCATTCTTCTTGAAATCGATCCGGTCCACAAGGAACTTGAGGCTCCGCCACGAGGCTTCCATCTTCTGAAAGTTGGCGTGATGCATGATCTCGTCGAGCTGGAGCGACAGCTTCCTGTCGATTTCGCCGATGTGGTGGTCCAGCATCGCCTTGTCGATCTTATCGACGTTCTGGGTTGTTGCCGCCACGCCGTCTACAAACACTGCGAGCGCCGCACTTATGCGCTCGTTGGCATCACTGTCGGCGAGTACTTCGGTGTTCTTGTACTCCGATATATCAACTTTCTTCTTCGGAATCGAGAGGTTCATGGTCTGATAGATGTATTCGAGGCCGTGGGCGTCCTGCGCCTGCTTTCCGGCGGCTTCTTTTTCTTGTTCTGCCATAAGTGTATACTCCTCGTTTTAGTGTGAACGATTGTTACGCGGGGAGGCAGCGCCTCACTTCTGTTCCTCCGCCACGACCTTCTTGAGCTCCTCCTGCAGGGATTTCATTGCCTCAGGGTCTTTGATGATTTCCTCAAGGCGCTTGCGGAATTCCCTGTTATCGAGCAGGTTGGATTTCAGGTCCTTAAGCAGATTTCTTGCGGCGAGCAGCTTGGACAGCGCGGGGATGCTCTTGGCGACGTTTTCCGGTTTGAACGAATCCATGTTTTTCACGTTCAGGTCAACTTTCAGGTCTCCTGTGCCGGTAAGTTTGTTCTCAACGTTGTAATTGAGCTTCAGGTCCATGCTTTCCATGACCTGGGTAAAGTTCTCCTTGTTGATGCTTATCTTTTCGCGGTCGGAGACCCGATCGCTGTGCTTCTGAAAGGAGAAGTCGCCGACGACAAGCGTTTTGAGGGGCAATTCGATTTTCTTCTTCGCGTTGCCCTTACCGACGTCAAGCTTAAGGTTAATTCGGGCAGGGGGAATTTCATTTTGAAAACTGCCGGCCATAGGAACCTACCTTTCTTGAAGGTGATTATGTGTTGAGCGAAAATGCCTTTTTGGGATCTATTTGACTGATCTTGCTTACGATGGCGTTCTGTTTCTCGGTCATGCTTGCCTGAAGCGGAGCGGGTTTGTTTGCCCGTGCCGCTTTGAGTACCTTTACCATGATGCCCCAGGCCTCCACCGAAAGATCGGGGTCCCACTTGTCGAGGTGGTAGAGCTGTATCTTGTCCGAAAGCGAGTCAAGAATCGAAAGCGCGATGTCCGGCTGCTTGACCGACATGAGCAGCGTGCACACGAGAATGGAGCGACGGAAGTTGTCCCGCTCGTTTGACGAATTGCGAATTGAATTCTGCAACAAATCAAGCGCGGCCTCGGTCTTCCCCGACGAAGCAAGCTGCGCAACCTCCCGTTTCTCGTTCTCCACCTTGTCGCCCGACGATTCGCCCCCGTTCTTTTTTGAGGCGGCGGCCTCCTGGGAGAAGACCGGCATCACGACCTTTGCAATCCATTCCTTGGTGCTGTCATCGCAAAAAGGAAAGCCGTCGGAGAACGACAGCGTAATGATGCCGGGCAACCGCTTTACAAAAAGGCCGGTTTCGGCCACGATGGCCTGCTCCACCGGCTTGTACGGTTCGCCGAGGCCCTGACATGCCTGAACCGCGATGCGCTGAAGGCCGAGCCACAGATGATTGGCCCCGGCCGTGAACGCGACCTCCGCTTTGTCGAGTGCCGCCTTGAATTCCTTGTTTGCAATCAGCGTATTGAGCGAGGAGACCAGGTCCGCCGCGGGCGGTGCAAGCTGGGTCTTGCCGTTTTCACTCAGGGGCTCTTTTTCGAAGATGTCCCACCGGACGGAGCGCATGAGACGGAACCCCATCGGCCTCTGCGGTTCTTTCTCAATAAGAAAGTACGCCGCCTTGCGGGCGATGGCCTGGGCCTGCTTGGGCGTGTCCATGGGATCGCCCGCGGCCTGGCCGGCAGGGGGCGATCCCGGTGCGGCATCGGACTTGGGCTTCGGTTTGCACGACTTTTCCCAGGTTTGTACCGCCGTGTAAAGCCCGGACGGGAAGGGCGAACCTTCGGGAAATTTCTCCTGCAGAATGCCCCGAAGCACGGTGAGGCCGGCCAGCAGCCTGCCGATGTGGGCATAATCGGCTTCTTCGGGTTTTTGGGACGCAATGGTTTCGTTGTACCGCGGTTCGGACAGCCACTTGAGCGCGTTCTGTTTTGCTCGGTCGCGGTCCGGAAACATCGCATCGTAGTTCTGCATGCACAATGCGGCGAACCCTTCAAAAATATCTGCGAACAATTCCCATTTTCCATCGCGAAGATACACGAGGCTCAGGAAACAGAGCAGCCTCATGTCCTTGGATTTTTCCGCGAGGAGTTTTCTGCACGACGAATCAACAAGCGCGTAATCGATGCTGCCGATCTTCCCAATTTCGGTTTTGCACGCGTCAAAATCGGCATCGTAGTTGATGTTCACGCCCATTGGGGCATCGCCGGGAATGGGCTTTACTATAATGTCAAGAAGCTCGGAAATGGCATTTCCCCTTGGATGCTGGTACTGGATCGCCGCCAAACGCAAAACTAAAATATAGTAATCGCACTATGGCAAGATAGTCTTTTCGATGACAAATGACCGGGCGCAGCAAGCGCCCTGTAAGATAAATCATTCGGCGCCCCCGTGCTGTGACGACCGTCACACGCGCTAGTGCCGCATCGAAAGGAGAATGGCGACCTTCGTGTTGTGGTCGACCGCGGCGTTATATTGTTTCGCCGCTTCGGGGGAAGGGACCTGGACGGTGTGGATGCCTTTCACCTCAAGCATTATTACAAGAGAATCACTGAGGTGAAACGAGCTTCTTCCAAATCCCGTACCCACGACAAGAAGCATGACGTCTTCGCGGGGGGTTTCGAGAATGCTGCTCATCCAGTCTTTCTGTTCATCGGCGCCGGCCATGTTTGTCATCGGCTTCATTGAACCGTCAAAATCGATGAACAGGTCGAAATGGGTAAGGGGAATGCGGTTGTAGACGACAAGGCTGCCTGTAATGAAGCCGAATTTGTGCGGGGGGTTGACAAAGAAATAGGCGACGCCGCAGATGAGGAGAGCCGAAAAAATCTTGTGCTTCAGAAAAAAGGTGAACATAAGCGTATCACCCCTTAAGAGGATGGAAAGGGGGCCCGAATGTGCACTGATCCCGGGGAGACGCTGCCCGACGGTTGGCGCGAACCCTGCCGCCGGCGCCGGCAATTGGATCGGGTTCCCATCTGTCATACAATATGCATTAACCGCGAGCGTTCTCCAAGGAAAAATTAATGAGAGGGGAAATCAAGCGACCGGTGGAATTTACTTGACGTTCTGAATAAACGAGGCAAGCTTTGCCCGCGACGTGGGATTTCTGAACAGTTTCCTCAGTGATCGATCCCGAATGAGCCGCACGCGCTCGCGGGTCAGTTTGAGTTCCTTGCCGATTTCTTCGAGAGTGAATTGCTTGGAAAAGTTGAGGCCGTAATACATTCGCAGGATGCGCTCTTCCCGGCTTGTGATGTTCTGCAGCACGCTGTCGATTACCTTGCCGAGTTCCCTCCGTTCACTCTCGGCATCCTGGTTGGGATCGTCGCCGAGAACGTCCTGCAATGTTTTCGTGGAATCGCCTTCCGCACCCTGGTTGCTGCTTACCGGTGCGTCGAGCGATACGCCCCGGAGCTTGTCCATGACGTCGATTATGTCCTGCTCGTGCTCCTTGAAATCGTCCATGGAAATGGTTCCCATGTAGTCGCCGGAGTTCTTGTCGAGGGCCTTCTTGAATTTCGAAAGAAGCGCGATTTTGTTGGGAGGAATGCGCACGGTTCCCGTTTGCTCGAATAACGCCTTCTGAATCGACTGGCGTATCCACCACACTGCATAGGAAATAAACTTGACTTTGTTCTCGAGGTTGAAGCGTTTTGCGGCTTTTAGGAGACCGATATTGCCTTCGTTAATAAGCTCGAGGAAACTCAGGCCTCTGCCTCGGTACCGCCTGGCGACACTCACGACAAACCTGAGGTTGCTCGTGATAAGAACGGTTATGGCGTCGTGGTCGCTCTTTTGAACGCAACGAATAACCTCCCGTTCTTCGTCTTCGGATAGAATCCGATAACGATTGATGTCCCTAAAGTAGAGGGTTTCAGTTCTTGTCGGCATAGAGATAAGCCATTATGAATAAAGAGATCCACCCTTTATTATACAATGTCCTGATAGAAAGGTCATCAAGTTAAACGATTAATCTATCTGAAAAATGACCGTGGGTACAGATTTGTCTTATCAACCTCCAATTTGGCACACACTACTATTACTCGCAAGCTCGCCGCTTGTTTTCGATAAAATTATATCAGCGCGCAGCTAGGGTAAGATATTTTTTGAGGGTTGACTGATCACCACAATTCCGGAATCGCTCACGGTAAAGCGCTTCCGGTCCTCATCCAGATCGAACCCGATCCGGTCGCCCGGCATTATCTGGACGCCGCGATCGATGATGGTGCGCCGGATATGCGCCTTTTCGCTGATCTGCACATCCGGGAAAATGATGGAGTCCTCGACGACGGCGAGACTGTGGACTCGAACCCCGCGCGACAAAACGGAACGCACTACCCTGCCGCCGCTGATAATGCAGCCTCCGCTCAGGATAGAGTCGAGAGCCTCTCCTTTGCGCCTTTCGGGCGCCTCGCCCGAGAAAACGAACTTCGCCGGCGGCGACTGTCCAGGAGCCGTGCGAATGGGCCACGCCTCGTTGTACAGATTAATCTCGGGTACCACATCGCGGAGGGTCATGTTGGCTTCGTAGTATGTGTCAAGGATCCCGACGTCTTTCCAATACACGTTTTGCTGCGGGGTCTCTCCGGAAATACGATTATTCGAGAAGTCCCACACGTAAATCGGATAATTGGGGAAAATCTTTGGGATTACGTCTTTCCCGAAATCGTGTGAGGATCCGATGAGGGAGGCATCGTGGAACAGCTCTCGCACCAGGAATTTTCTGTTGAAAATGTAATTTCCCATGGAAATCAGAGCCATGTTCGGGTTACCGGGCAAAGGTTTGGGCTGTTCGGGCTTTTCCTCGAATCCGACCATCCGACCGTCCTGATCGACTTCGATCACGCCGAAGGCCGTGGCTTCCTCGACCGGTTTCGGGATGGCGGCTATGGTGGCCGCCGCACCCGCGTGCCGGTGAAAGTCGAGCATCTGCGAGATGTCCATTTTGTAAATGTGGTCGGCGCCGAACACCGCGATATAGTCGGGGTTCTCGTCTTCGATAAGGTTGAAGTTCTGAAAGACCGCGTCGGCCGTTCCCATGTACCAGTTCTTGCCGGTGCGCATCTGCGCCGGCACCGGATCGATATATTGACCGAGCATGCGGTTGAGGTTCCATCCCGAAGTGAGGTGTTTGATAAGGGAATCCGACTTGAACTGCGTGAGGACCTTGATCTTGAAAATTCCCGAATTGATGAAGTTATTAAGTACAAAATCGACAATCCGGTATTTGCCGCCGAAATAGACAGCTGGTTTTGCCCGGTCTTTGGTAAGAGGGTGGAGCCTGGAACCTTCGCCGCCGGCCATAATCATGCCCAGAACATTCGGGTAGCCTACGGATGAGCGATAGGTGGACATGGGTTTTCCCCTCTCGTTGTAGTGTGCGGCATGTCGCCGATTTCAAAATAGTTTCTATCAGAAAAGATTGCAATAAATCAAGATCTGGGGGACGCGCTGCAAACTCGTCAGGCGGCTTTCCCGCCACGGGCAGGAGTTGCTCATGTTGGGGAGGGCCGGTTGGCTAAAAGACAAGCTTGGTGAGGAAATCCCACACGGTGCTGGTCATGGGAACAAACACATTTCCTACGCCGAGGAAAATGAGGATTATCTCCATGGTGAAGACGATGCCGGAGAGCACAAGGAAATTTGTGAGAAGGAAGATGATGCTGGTGCGAACGCTCTTGTGGCGCTTGTTAAGAAAGAGCATTCCGCCGATGTGCGAAAGAAACCTGGCCATTAGTTCCGCCTGATCTTCTAAGTTATTTAAATCGGATCCGCTTTACTATTGTTACCGTGTCCCCGGGATTGATCGAATCAGAATCAAATAGTTTTTCGGTGACAAGCGTGCTTGAGGTTGCGCCGACGTTTGCAGCACAGGCGATTGCGGTCGGCCTGTCAAAAACCGGATTGTTTCTGGAAATAACCGCAAACAAATCGCCAAGAATAACCCCATCCTTGGAGCCCTTATCGAGGATAAACGACTGATAGGGGTGAGGATGCTCCGTGTCTTCCACACGCTGAAACACCGTTCCCTTAATGGTAACGCCCGGATCGACAATTGTGTCGATCTGAAGGCAGGGAAAATGCGTTGTGGTGTCGACCCTGTCCCCGCTCCGAACCACATCCCAAGCTTTGAAAAGCACTGCACTTACCTTGTTGCCGCTTGCGGAAAGTATGCTGGCCTTTGCAATTCTGCGCACAAGATTTACGGTTGTTCCCTGGAATTTTTTGAGCCCGTCCGAATGAAAAATGTCGACCGTATCACCCGGACGGTAGTGCACCGTTGCAATGGGATCTATGATTACTTCGCCGTACTGTTGATACGTTTCCTCCTCGTATTTCTTTAGGAAATCCTTTGGTTCTATTTTCTTGAGCGATGCATTCCCGGGATATACGAGCCCTTTTTCGTCCTTCTTGTCCCACAAGAACGCGATTCTTTCCAGGAAATCGTCGGTAAAATAGGTTTTCCTTTGCATGGACATTCTAAACAACGTGTCGTACAAAAGGGAACTGATTTTTGACGTGTTTTTGCCTGTTGAAGATGGCGAGGAGGTTGGCTGCGCAGATTGATCGAGGGCCTGTTTCGTCTCGGAGAAGAAGTCGTTCTGCCCGGAGGTCTCGGCAGCACCCGTACCTTCGGCTGATGGAACCGACGGCGTGGCGGCAGCGGCAGACTGAGAGCCGGGAGGAGTCTGATCGCCGCCACCATGGACAACGAGCGTGCTTCCCGGGTAAATAAGGTTTGGATTGGCGATGAAACTGTTCTGGTGCCAGAGCTGCGGCCACTGAAACGGGTCACCAAGGAACTTAAAGGCGAGGTCCCAAAGGGTATCACCTTTCTTGATTACATAGCTCTGGTCGCCGGTTTGACCTGCTGTGATTGACAGGAGGAAAAAAACCGATATGACCGCAAGTAAGCGTTTTCTGGTCAGAAAAACGTCCTTTTTGAATACCACACCACAGGCCGTGAACCCAACCGGACTCAGAGCCGATTCCCGCAGCTTGGAGCGGGGTTTCAATTTTCCCATTATTGTGCCTTGGCGGTGCTCCAGTAATCATAATATATTTTATGCTCTTAATCAGTCAATACAAAGTGAACCAGGTCCGGAGAAAAAGATGAAAGAGAAATCGCGCCCGCGAAATGTGAAGCTCCGTGAAACCGCCGGCGGTGTTACCGCGGCGCGAGGATTTTCTGCGGCAGCGATCGGTGCGGGCATCAAGTCGTCGAAGGAGCCGGACTGCGGCTTATTGCTCAGTTCCGCTCCTTGCAGCGCAGGAGGAGCTTTCACGACAAACGCCGTACGGGCTTCCTCGGTGGACTGGTGCGAAGGCATTCTGCCAAGTTCACTCGTGCGGGCGGTATTCGTGAACAGCGGGAATGCAAATGCATGTACCGGCGTTCGCGGCGAAAAAGACACACGAAGAATTGCTGCCCTTGTGGGATCACTGGCAGGCTCAACGCCGCAATCGGTGCTCGTCGCTTCAACCGGGATTATCGGCCGCTATCTCCCTTTGCACAGCATCGAAAAGAAAATCCCGCTTCTTTACAAGGCAACCGACGGCTCGCCGGGCGGCGGGTCCGCATTTGCCGGCGCAATTCTTACCACCGACACAAAGAAGAAAGAAGTTGCCGTTTCTGTGGAAACGGCGACCGGATGTTACCTTATCGGCGGCTGCGCAAAAGGATCGGGCATGATACATCCCAACATGGCCACTATGCTCTGCTTTATTACCACGGATGCAGGCGTCGATCCTGTCCTGCTTAATTCAATTGTCAAGAATGTTGTCGACAGGACGTTCAATAATCTGACCATTGACGGTGACACCTCCACCAACGACATGGTTCTGGTGCTGGCAAACGGCATGTCCGGAATGCGCGTGACGGGCGCGGCCGAAGCCGGCCTGTTTCAGGAAGCTTTGCACGTGGTGTGCGACGGGCTCTGCAGAAAAATCGCCGAAGACGGTGAGGGCGCAACGAAACGCGTGGAGATTCGCGTGTGCGGAGGGGCCACGTTCCGCGATGCGAAATCGGCAGCGAAGGCGATTGCCAATTCCAATCTTGTGAAGACTGCCCTGTTCGGCAACGATCCAAACTGGGGACGTATCCTGTGCGCGGTGGGATACTCCGGCGCCTCATTTTCAAAGGAGCATCTCGTCCTTTCCTTGTGCGGCAAGCGCCTGTTCGCAAAGGGCAGACCTCTGCAATTTGCGACAAAGGAACTCAGCAGGAAGATGAAAACGAGCGTGGTTACCATCGACGTGGACCTGGGCATGGGGAAGGAATGCGCCGTGGCACACACCTGCGACCTGACGTACGATTATATCAGGATCAATGCCGAGTATCATACCTAGCACAGCGGGCTCACGCATTTTGATCGGAGCAATTCCAGGAAAGCGATAGATCCACGTTCCTCTACTTTTCTCTTTTCGCATTTTTTCCCAGAAAACATATTACTCTTCTCATCCTTTCGATGTAACGAACAAGGAACTGCCATGCTTGCCAAGCTCCGATCCATGTCCGTCATGGGTATCGACGCATTTGAAATCGGCATCGAGGCCGACATCACGGAGATGCTCCCGAGTTTCGCCATTGTGGGCCTGCCTGACGGCGCCGTACGGGAGAGCCGCGAACGGGTGATGTCGGCCATCAAGAACTGCGGGTTCGAATTCCCCAGCCGCAAGGTGACGATCAACATGGCTCCCGCAGATGTCAAGAAAGAAGGCTCGGCCTTCGACCTGCCTATCGCCATCGGGCTTCTCATGGCCTCAAATCAGGTGGACATCGCCTCGGCGCGGGACTACATGGTGGTGGGCGAGTTGTCCCTTGACGGATCGGTACGGCAGGTGAAGGGCATGCTGTCGATGGCCATTTGCGCGCGCGAGCTCGGCATCAAGGGCATGATCGTTCCTCAGCAGAACGCCGAGGAAGCGGCCGTGGCCGAGGGACTCGACATTTTCCCGGTTTCCACCTTGTCGGCCGCGCTTGAATTTCTAGCCGGCGGCCGAACCATAGAACCCTTCCGGATAGATCTGAAAGACCTGTTCAACCGATCCCGCGAGTACGCGATCGATTTTCGTGACGTCAAGGGCCAGGAACATGTCAAGCGCGCCTTGCTCGTTGCCGCGTCCGGCGGCCACAACATCATTATGGTTGGGAGCCCCGGAACCGGGCTTCCGGCGGGGATAAACCAACGGTACGATTTAGTGTTCCCCTTAAACTCCTCAGTGGTAAATCTCCTCTTATCGACAGGTGGATTCTCGACAACCAGGGCAAACATACCTGCCAGTGCGGCTGTGGCAGCGTAATCCCTATCCGTCGCAGACACTACTGGATCGGTATCCCCAAGTTCATCTGGAAGCACCGTACCGCCAAACAAGCGCACTACGTTCACCAGTACAATCAACAAGGTCTCATCACTGTTGGCGAACTTTGTAAACGTCTCGGTATTGGGCCGACGACTTATTATCGTTATGAGGGAA
>Ga0181527_1004356_pt1 | contig 12178 bp, 13 predicted proteins | sample PEATcosm2014_Bin_30_FD_119762 | JGI IMG/M metagenome (GOLD analysis project Ga0181527, IMG submission 119762) | Peatland microbial communities from MTU Mesocosm Facility, Houghton, MI, USA - PEATcosm2014_Bin06_60_metaG | ecosystem: Environmental > Terrestrial > Soil > Wetlands > Peat | place...
ATTATATTACACATTTTACCAAATAAATTCTCTTTGCATGCAATAGGTCAGTTTGTTTTTGTAAGGAAGCAGGAGAAGGGAAACACTTGTTTTTCGACGCGCTGAAACTGCTTTCGCAGGCAATTCCCAGTTTTTGCATAACAGCAATACGGGACTCAGCTCTCAGAGGTGCTCGGCGCGCTTAAGGCGCCTACTGTTGGTTACTCGCCCCTTTAAGTAGACCCGTGCATCGCGTCGAAAAACAAGTGCTCCCCTTCTCCTGCCATTAATTTCCTATAAAAAATTATTGGAGCGGCAGTGGCAGGCTGTTTATCGCAGCGATGAATCTGCTCGCATTGCCAGGAGACAATTGGTTATAGCAGCCCTGTTCATAGCCATTCCCGGCGGTGGCTCCCCGATCCCTCAACTCGCCTATGCAGCATACCTCTGATTCCTCCCTTGAGGTGGGAGCCGCCCCCTATGATTCCCTCCCCCTTGATGGGGGAGGGTGAGGGTGGGGGTGTTCCAATAAATGAGTAGCAGTATAAACGGGCTAAACATTAAGAAAGAGGCCGACAGATACCGAAAGTTTATTGTGGAGGCATTTAAGATTCAAACAGAAAGAGGCATTTGGATTTAGAAGGCAGTCGCCAATAGGATGAAATTATACGGGAGAAGTGTTTGTATAAAAGTGAATAAGTCAGCATTTATCTTGAGGGCATTTGTAAACGCAAATGCTGACTATCAATTATCGTAGGAAATATTTTGCCAAGCATAGAGACGAAGAAACACAGCTTTCACCCTGACAATATCACACCCGCGCCATCTCTGCGACAGTGTTGATTTCCAAAATAATGTGCCACAAGTGGCTTGCCATATACGGGACGTAATCTTCATTGGCCGATTCACTTAAGAAAACTTATGTACAGCCACTACTGCGCAAAAAATAAGGGCCCAAGCTGTTATCACTTTCTACTTAGAATGTGTCACAAGTGGCTTGCGGTGTAAGTCCTTACCCTGCATGGGCCATTTGACCTAAGAAACGCGAATTACTACCGGTTATCATCTTGCGTCCTGCTTGCCACCTCGGGCATCTAGGTCCATCTTGCTGTGACAGATTTACAGAAAAGAAGACAGAAGACAGAAGAAACAGACAGAAGAAATAAGACTTGACACTGTCACCAGTTATGATAACATTATGATTATGAAGATAAAAAAGCCTGCCGGGTATAGTAATTGTTAGCGGAGGAAAAAATGATTAAGCACATAATGATTTTTGCCATACTCGCTGTGGTGGCGATGTTCAGCAGTTCCGTGATGGCAGCGGAGGGATACGAACTGTTATTCCACGGGACAACATCCAAGCTGACAAAGGCAGAGAAACAGCAAATATTTAAGGTGCTCGGTTTTCGTTTATCAAAGGACAAGAAGTTTATAACCGATGAGACTTGTGGGGACGATGTACATCCAAATGTCAAAATCGACGATTTAAATGGAGATGGCATCGAGGAAGTATTCGTCACCTGGGGTAATACATGTACTTCTGGAATGGCCGGTCAAACTATCTCTCTTCTTATCAAAGGAGCATCTGGAAGATACATCGACAACCTCGGCTTTACTGCAAACGAGTATGAGAAACTATCAACAAGGAACAAAGGGTTTCCTGATCTTAAACTTTTGGGGCCTGGGTTCTGTCATCAGGTATGGCGGTGGAACGGCAAAAAGTATCAACATTTCCGGGATGAACCCGAAGTGAAGGGTGGATGTGATGGTGTTAAATGAGAGGCAACCGTGCCCACCTCTGTAATCAGATTTAAAGACAGTACTTGGGTAATATGTCCCCTACAGTGGCAGTTGAAATGGAAGAGGGAAAAGAGGATGGGCGTGTTGGAAGAGATGAAGCAATGACTGAAATGCGCGGAGTATATCAAGGCCGCCGCAAATGTCTGCAGGCATTGCGGTATGATTTTGAACGGGGCAATATGCTAGGGCTGGAGCCTACGGTGGGGGCTGTGGGACAGTCGATTTTTAGAGCATACAAATATGTAATTTTCGCCATGGTAGCGGTTATGGGAGGGTGTGGTTTGTTTATGGCAACGGTAGTGACGGACAGTTTTTTGCCACTTAGGTCAAAAAGTTTATACAGGAAAGCTAAAGGAGGGCTTCGATATGAAACTACAAAGGCTTTTGTTTATATTTTTTGCCGGGGCTCTGCTCCACTTTTGCACCGCGGCTCTGTCTGAGGCATTCACTCCGCCCGATACTGGGCAAACAAAATGTTACGACGAAAACGGCGCCGTAATAAGCTGCACCGGCACAGGGCAGGACGGGTCATACAACATCAACCCTATGAGCTTTGCCGACAACAACAACGGCACGGTGACAGACAACATTACCGGCCTTATGTGGCAGAAGCAGGATGATGGCACAACCAGGACATGGTCGACTGCAGGCACGTATTGTTCAAGTCTTAGTGTCGGTGGACATTCCGACTGGCGGCTGCCTGAGGTATTGGAGTTGATGAGCATTGTTAATTACGGCATCGTTTCGCCCGCAATTAACACAATATTTTTTCCGAATACTCAAACGTCCTACTACTGGTCGTCTACCACGTACGCTGACAATCCGGCGGCCGTCGCGTGGATGATAGGCTTCAACGATGGCGGCTTCAACACCAGCAATATGTCAGACTACCAGTATGTCCGGTGCGTGCGTGGCGGACAAGAGGCGGAGAGTTTTACCGACAACGGCAACGCTACAGTCACAGATAGCGGAACGGGCCTTATGTGGCAGCAGGCGGAGGGCGGCTCTATGACATGGAATAATGCCCTTTCGTATTGTGAAGGCCTGAGCCTTGGCGCACAATCAGACTGGCGTCTGCCGAACGTAAAAGAATTGACGTCTATCACAGACTTTACTAAATTCAATCCGGCAATAAATACTACCTTTTTCCCTGACGCGTACGCGTCCTATTACTGGTCGTCTACCACATACCGCAACTATGCGTCCCAGGCGTGGAACGTGTCCTTCTACCGTACCATCGAGAACAGTTCCAGCAAGTCAAATGTAGTCAGCAATTATGTCCGTTGCGTGCGTGGCGGACAGTCCGGAGTATTTGGTAATTTGATTCTTTCGGTTACAAAAGCAGGCACCGGCAGCGGCACAGTTACAGCCAATTACGGGACAATAAGCTGGAGCGGCAGCACCGGCACGGGATCCTACAGCAGCGGAACAAGCATAACGCTGACGGCTGCCGCTAACTCCGGTTCAACATTCACCGGCTGGTCGGGAGCGTGTTCGAGTCAGTCCGCGAGTGCCGCCTGCCTTGTCACCATGAGCGCCGCTGAAGCGGTCACCGCTAACTATGTTCTCACGGGCACAACTCCATTCAGCGATGTTCCGAGCTCGGAGCCGTTTGCAAGCTACATTGAGGCGATCTATAACAACGGCATTACCGTCGGCTGCGGAAACGGCAACTACTGTTCAGCCAACAATGTTACCAGAGACCAGATGGCTGCATTTCTCGTCAGGTCGACACAAGTTGAAGCAGGACAAAGTACCGTAAACTTCACTTGTAATGAAGGGGCAAACTGCGCAACGGAAACACCTTACTTCAACGACGTTCCGACAACGGATGGCTTCTTTCCATATGTCCAGAAGTTGTATGAACTCGGAATCACTACCGGCTGCGGGAGTGGCGATTACTGCCCTTCCGAAAATGTTACAAGGGATCAGATGGCTGCTTTCATCATAAGGGCGTTGTATGGCCAGAACTACACCTGTAACGGAGGGGTGCCCGGAGCGTCGGTAGCCTGTGCCTCGACAACCCCTTATTTCAACGACGTTCCTACAACAGACGGTTTTTTCCCATATGTCCAGAAGATGTATGAGCTTGGAATCACCAAGGGCTGCGGTAACGGCAACTACTGCCCTTCCGAAGATGTGACCAGGGACCAGATGGCGGCATTTCTGGCGAGGGCGTTTTTGGGGATGCAATAGCATGTAAATATTCCTTATATAGACGACACAGGCGCTTATCAAGGGAGCATATAATCAGATAAGGGGCGGTTAAATACCGCCCCTTATACATATGTGAGGTGTACCAAAAGCAGATGTTTTATGAACACCGAGACGTTACTCTGTTATGGAATAAATTGATGCTGGTTACAAAATGGTAATTGTTGTTTCCAGAGAGGTGTGCAGAATAGGGTTGAAAGGTGTTATCTATAACCGAGCACTGAGATTTACCTGTTGTACCTGAGAATCTTATTTTGACAGTTCCATCCGAAATCAATATTGTTGGTGAGATGGCCAAGGTGTTGACAAGGGAGTTATCAATGCCGTTACAAATTCTTTAATATATTTTGTACGGGACATACTTAACACAGAGCGGACTATATTGCCAATCGTAACGCGCAGAATTATCGGTATGCGTGTCGGTCTCGAGTCCAGGAAGGAACTCGCTGTGCATGTTTCCTTTTGTAAAACCTGGATATCAGCTCAGCTACTTGCGGGAACGACGTCTAAAGCGATGCGAAAGCGGAGGCGCTGTTATGATTTTCTCAGGTAGGTTCTGATTGCCATAATGAAAGCCGTAAAGTCCTTTAGTTTCTTTTTATAAAGTGCGTAGACAAGGGAATCGTCGACGCCTTCATATGCATGAATGAGAAGGCTCCTGAAACGCAACATGCAATTCCTCCATCCTTCTCAGCTTCCGTTCGACGAGTTTCTTATCAATCATACACATTCATCCCGGAGATGTATTTATATGCGTCGTAGTCGGAAATAGTTTTTTCCCTGAATTTTATGTAAGCGGCCCTGTCTTTAACCGTGACTTCAACCCTCTGTTTCATAACCTGATGCCTGAGAAATGCCGAAGCTTTATTTAATACCACCACGTCAACATCTGCGCCTGCAATCTCCGACAAGCTGCTTATAAGCTTGAGCAGTGCCAGCCCACGAGGAGGACGTTTGAAGAAAATTCCTATGTCGAGGTTGCTGTCTTTCTGCTGCCTGCCGGCAGCAGCCGAACCGAACAGGTGCGCAAAAAGCACATTGGGGGTTTTGTCAAGGAATTCTCTGATTTCCTGTATGACATTCTCCTGAACCATGGAGAAATTATATCACTTGTAATATCTTTTGCGGTATGTGAGTATAGATAATATGCAGATTCATCTGGAAATAGGCAGATTCAATGAGTTGAAGATAAAAAAGGAGACAAGTATCGGGGTCTATCTCGATTCCGATGCAGGCGAGATCCTGATGCCCCGCAAGTATGTTCCTCTGGAAGCCCATGCAGGCGACAGCATAAGGGTATTCGTTTACAGGGATTCCGAAGAAAGGCTGATTGCAACAACACTGACGCCAGCCGCCGTTGTGGGTGAATTCGTCTATCTGAAGGTGGTTGCAATTACCAGGGCAGGAGCGTTTCTGGAGTGGGGGATCCAAAAAGATCTGCTCGTGCCGTACAGTGAGCAATCCGGAAAGATGGAAGTCGGGGGAAAATATATTGTCAGGATATTCCTCGATGAGCGGACCCAGAGAATAACAGCAACGACAAAAATCAGCAGATTTATAGAAAAGGAAAAAGTTGAGCTTAAGGAAGGTGAAAACGTTGCCCTTCTTGTTTACAGAACCACAGACTTGGGAATAAAGGTAATTGTTAACAACAGATACTTCGGCATGCTTTATAAGAATGAGATATTTGAAAAGCTGCATGTCGGCGATAAAGCCGAAGGATATGTAAAGAGGATACGACCGGACGGTAAAGTAGACGTCATGCTCGGCAAAGCCGGGCCGGCAGACATTGAGGAGGCCAAAGTTGTAATTATGAAGACACTGAAGGAACACAAGGGCTTCCTTCCGCTCGGAGACCATTCTGCCCCGGAACATATACGTGAGGTTGTGCATATGAGCAAAAAAACATTTAAAAAAGCCGTAGGCGGGCTTTACAAGAATGAGCTTATAGAGATTAAAGAGGACGGGATCAAGTTGAAAAGGGTAGACAAGGCAAAAATGATAGACAAGTTCAAATTTGAGCGTGAATGAGTATATGAGTAAAAAAGTAAAATTATATACGCATACACTCATCTGCTCATACGCTCATAAACCGTTTTAGGTATGATTGCTATTTCGCTACAATCCGGGAGCAACGGCAATTGCATTTATGTGGAGGCCGGCGGCGTGAGGCTTTTGTTTGACGCCGGGATATGCGGCGCTGATGCAGAACGCAGACTCGCGCTGTACGGCCGCGATATCAGGGGAATAGATGCGGTAATCATATCACACGACCACGCCGACCATGTCCGTTTCGCCGGCGTCTATCAGAGAAAATACAAGCTGCCTGTTTATATGACCCCGCGAACGCTGGAGGTGTCGGAGGAGAGACACAGGCTAGGACGCCTTGACAACGTGCACCTTTTTCTTTCAGGCGGTACCCTCAAATTCGGCGGAGTATCTGTCCAGACAATATCTACCCCCCATGACGGCGTGGACGGTTCTGTCTTTGTGGTCGGTTGCGGCCAAACACGCCTGGGTATAATGACCGATCTCGGGTATGCCTTTGAAGAACTTTATGCCGTTATCTCATCTCTTGATGCCGTGTTTATAGAAAGTAATTATGACCCCCATATGCTTGCCCGCGGTTCTTATCCTGAGTTTTTAAAGCGCCGGATAGTGGGCCCCGGAGGGCACCTGTCAAACCATGATGCGGCTCATCTGCTCGAATCAGGGAGTCGGCTGAAATGGGCGTGCCTTGCCCATCTTTCGGAGCATAACAATAACCCTCATCTGGCCTTGCAGACGCACCGCGATATTTTGAATAACGGTCTAATGCTTCATATTGCGGGCCGCCACAGGGCAACGGGTATCTTAACTGTTTGACAGCAAAAGGTCTTAGAAGCGGACCAAAGAGTGGCAGTACTCCTATTGGCAAAAGGGGGGGGAGGGCGGGATTTTAAGGTGTGGATAGCCCCGGCCCGGTTTTGTTAGTATAAAGGCACTGCTTCAATTTCTTTGACGGAGGCTTTAGTAAAAGGAATGAATCTTCGTTTTTCGATGAGCAACGGTCCTGTAGACGCCGCTATTGGCCAACTGTTGGAACTGGCGCCTGTGAACCATCCGGGACTGGTGCGGGAGATGATCATCGCTGCGCTTAAAGCTGGACAGGAGGAAGATATAAGGGCAGACCTGAAACTTATGAATACCACGCTCAAAGAGATGCGGTTTACCTCAAAGGTATTCGGCCCTTACCGAGGCGTGAGAAAGGTTACGGTATTTGGGTCGGCGCGGACCAAGCCGGTCGAAGCGGTATACCGCCTGGCACAGCTTTTCGGAGAAAAGCTCGCCGAAAACGGATATATGGTAATCACCGGCGGGGGCGGCGGCATCATGCAGGCAGTGAACGAGGGGGCCGGTCCTGAAAAGTCGTTCGGCGTAAACATACGCCTTCCTTTTGAACAAAAAGCCAACCCAACATGCGAAGGCAACCCGCGGCTTATTACGTATAAGTATTTTTTTAACCGGAAGGTGGCATTCCTGAAAGAATCAGATGCAGTTGCACTCTTCCCCGGCGGGTTTGGTACGCTAGATGAGGCAATGGAGACGCTTACCCTTATTCAGACTGGAAAGCGTAATCCCATGCCGCTTGTTCTCATTGATGAGCCTAACGGTACGTATTGGTCGGTATGGCAGAAGTTTCTTGAAGATGAATTGCTGGCGCAAGGATATCTGGGCCAGTCTGATTTTGATCTTTTTGAACGGGTAAATTCAGTTGATGCTGCAGTTGAATGCATAAACAGGTTCTACCGCCGCTATCATAGCCAGCGGTATGTGGACAAAAAATTGGTAATCAGGCTGACCTCTGAACTCAGTCCTCAGGCAGTTGAAGAACTAAAGGAGCGTTTTTCCGATATATTGACGTGTGGGGGCGATATATGCGTCTCATGCTCTCTCCCCGAGGAGGCTGACGCGGAGCAGCTTGCCGGTCTGCCCAGGCTTGTTGTTGATTTTAACCGGAAAGACTTTGGCAGGCTTAGAAAGTTTATCGATGCTATCAACTGCTATTAATCCCGAGTGGGCGGAAGGGATCAAAGAGCTTATTGCCCGCTATGGCCTCGAGGAGGATGCCGAAAACATAATTATTCCTTTTTCCGATCAAAGCGGCCGTGTTAAACGCTGCCATATTCTGAAAAGGCCGTTTATCAGGATCGTGTATCCTGACAGGCATTATGTTGATTACCCGCTGGGGGATGTCATAGAGGCGACCGTAAGATCCCCTGAGGTGCTCTTGAGCGAAGCGCTGCGAATGCTATATAACGAACGCGGCGTTCATGAACATGAACCGGCAGATAGTGAAAGAAAGGAGTTCTCCGAACAATGATGAAAAAGAAAATATTGATAAACGCTCTGCATCCTGAAGAGAAAAGAGTTGCAATTGTCGAGGGCGACACCCTTGTAGATTTTTATGTTGAATTTTCGTCCAAAGAGCATCTTAAAGGCAATATCTATAAGGGAGTCATCGCCCGCGTAGAACCCGGCCTTCAAGCGGCGTTTGTGGACTTCGGGTCTAAAAAACAGGGCTTCCTTCAACTACGGGAGATACAGCCTCAATACTTCCAGAACAAAAAAGAAGGGAAGCGGGCGCGGGTCCAGGACGTTTTATCAAAGGGGCAGGAAGTTGTAGTACAGGTGGAGAAAGACGAGAGGGACACTAAAGGGGCGAGTTTGACTACCTATATATCAATTCCCGGCAGGTATATTGTGATGATGCCGGGGCAGAAAAGGGTCGGCATATCGAGGAAGATAGAAGACAGAGAAGACAGGGACCGGCTTAAGGAAATGTTCAGTTCGCTTAAGCTTCCCGCGGATATGGGTTTTATACTGAGGACCGCCTGCAGTGACATATCGAGCGACGAGCTTTCCAATGATTTGAAATACCTTACCAGGCTCTGGAACGGGATCAAGACCGAATCAGAACAGGTTTCTGCGCCTGCGCTTATATATAAAGAGCAGGACATCGCTGTACGGACGGTCAGGGACTATTTGACTTCCGATGTTGCCGAAGTGCTTATAGATGATGCAGAGGCACACCGCAAGACGAAAGATTTTTTGAGAAAGACAGTGCCGTGGCGTAAGATCAATATCAAATTCTATAAGGAAAAGCGGCCTATTTTTGCCAATCATATGATCGAGGAGCAGATCGCAAAAATCAATGACCGGTATGTAAAACTCCCCTCGCATGGATACGTCGTATTTGACAAAACGGAGGCGCTTACTGCAATCGACGTTAATTCAGGCAGAAGCAGGAAAGAGGACAATATAGAAGCAACGGCAGTGAAGACGAACCTTGAAGCGGCCCAGGAAATTGCCCGACAGCTTCGCCTGCGCGACATAGGCGGTCTTGTTGTGATCGATTTCATTGATATGGCATCAGCGAAAAACAGGCGGGAGGTGGAGCAGAACTTACAAGACGCCTTAAACGCCGACAAGGCGCATTTTGATATAACCGGAATATCACGTTTCGGCATTGTGGAAATGACAAGGGAACGGCTTCGCTCTGCATATCTCGACACTATGCATACAGCCTGCACGCTGTGCTGCGGAGCCGGCATTGTCAGGTCGGACATGGCAGTCGCGATTGCGGCCCTCAGAGAGATGCACACCAGGGCATCATCCGGGGGTATAAAAAGCATAAGCTGCCGCCTTCCTGTTGAGAGTTTAAATTACCTTATGAATACGAAGCGCAAGAGTATTTTCGATCTGGAGAAGTCGTTTCATATAACAGTAAGCGTATTTGCCGACCCGAAGCTTTCCGGGGGCCAATATTCTATCGAAGTGGTGAATAAGGAGACCGTGGAGGCCGTGGCGGAAGTGGAACCGGTGGTTAAAGCATAAATTGATATTTACTTAACCTGGGTATCGCAAAAAAAAGTTTCATTTTTTATTATGTCATTCCGGCTTGTCCGGAATCCTTCTCAACAGCTTTAATAATTTAGGAAAGATTCCGGTCAAGCCGGAATGACGGGGTCCCCGGAAAGTCGAAGACTTTTGGGGACAATGACAATTCGGCTGATACAATAAGATGAAATTAACGTTTGCATTATTGATGAGACGTTTCAGCATATTGAACAAAGATGGATTAAGTAACACAACTAAACGTGTTATGTCTTCCTTTTTCGACTATTTGGTTGATCTTAAATACGGGACAGATACATTTTCCTGGGTAGATTTGGATGACTTGAAAATTGATGGCAATAAGAAGAAAAGAGCCAAAATGTATCAACCCACCTGCACACTTCCATTGCGGAGACTATTAAAGAAATTGAATATTTCGCCAGGTAAGGTTTTTGTTGACCTGGGTTGCGGAAAAGGGCTGGTTCTATTGGTAGCTTCTGAATTCGGGTTTAAAGAAGCAAGGGGGATCGAGCTTTCGCCTGTATTATGTGATATCGCTATTAAAAACTGTTCTATTTACAAAGAAAAAACAAGAGCCGGCGCCGACTTTGTCGTCTTCATGTCTGATGTCATTGATTATGGCCTCAGTGACGATGAAGATGTTTTTTATCTGTTCAACCCGTTTGATGAATATGTATTGGAGCGGGCTTTAAATAATATTACGGCATCTCTTCAAAGGCGAAACAGGGAGGTTTTGATTATTTACCGTAATGCCGTGGATGAGAGTATTATTGAGAAAAATGGAAATTTTACAAAATTGATGGATTTTTCCTCCTGGGGATGGGATTTCACGATATTTTCGAATCGGGAGCCTTGGTTGGGGATTCCGGTGCATCGCGGACATTTAAGATTCTCAGCCATGTTTTCACCAAAGCAGACAGACGTAGTACCGGCACCTGAAATCAGGAGAGCACAGAAATCCCAAGTTGTCCCGTTTAGGTCGAAGACCGGCGAGGGTATAGCTAAGAAGCGTTGAGGATTTTTATTTGGGAAAAATATTTAAGGTCGATAATAATTTCATTCCATGCCCCGTTGCTATCGGAGACGAGCTGTTTCCAAATGGCATTTTCGTGTTTAATATCACAAAAATACTGAATATATTCAAAATATCCCCTGTGACGTACCTCTTGAAAAAGTAGCGGTAAAAGATTTTATCGCAAGCTTTTCATCAATCAACGAAGATTATATGGATGCAGTTGTAATTTCTCAGCCGGTGACAGTATGTTATACAGAACGGGGACAATAACTTGATAGATCAAAATATATAAATCAGAGTGGAGATGCTATGCCACATAGAAAAAACAAAATAGTATTATGCGCGGGGCAAATAAACTAGAGTGGATGCAAACGCATGAATAGACATTCAGAAATGTGGGCGAAGTTCTGCTTCTTGTCGTCTGAAAATATTAATCTCAATTTCTCCAAACTTATTAGAGGGAGGCCATGAACATAGTTTTAGTTCACGGTTTTCTTAACCGCGGTGGCATACTTCGCAGACTTGCGGCACATCTCACTTCGGCTGGGCACACTTGCTTTGTTCCGACATTGAAGCCCTGCGATGCACGCTGTGGCCTTCCAGTATTGGCGGATCAGCTTGGTCAGTTTATTAACGAATCGCTGCCAACCGGGTCACATTTTGCAATCGTGGGTTTTAGCATGGGAGCACTGGTGGTGCGTTATTATCTTCAGGAGCTTGGTGGCTACCAGAGAACGGACGCATTTTTTTCGATCTGTGGTCCCCATAGGGGTACTTTGTCAGCATATGTGTATCCAAGTAAGGGTGTACATCAGCTGCGACCGCGTAGCGAGTTTCTATCGCGACTAGACCAGACTGCCGATCGACTAGCTGACATTCCAACTACATGCTACTGGACGCCGTTCGATTTAATGGTCCGTCCAATTTCAAGCGCGAGGTGGTCCCGAGCAGAGCACGTGCGAATTCCAGCTCTATCACATTCGCTGATGGTCTTCGATCGACGTTTATATCGTGATATCGAGCGACGCTTGTCCATGATTTGGCCGCACTAGGAGCTAGAGTTGTTCGCCATTGGATTAACAGCAAAGTCAAGACACCGATGATTATGTAGCCATTATTTTAGCGATAGCACTCTTTTATTTGGCGGTATTTGTTAGGAATTCTTTCCGGCATACTGATTATTTCGTGTATAGTAAGTTTAAAAAACGAAACTAGCGTTGGCGGTCGAATCTATAATTCAATAACTGAGGATGGAATCAAGAACTGTCC
>Ga0181527_1004357_pt1 | contig 12177 bp, 10 predicted proteins | sample PEATcosm2014_Bin_30_FD_119762 | JGI IMG/M metagenome (GOLD analysis project Ga0181527, IMG submission 119762) | Peatland microbial communities from MTU Mesocosm Facility, Houghton, MI, USA - PEATcosm2014_Bin06_60_metaG | ecosystem: Environmental > Terrestrial > Soil > Wetlands > Peat | place...
ACATGAAGTCCCGACGTGTCTCAATCCGCTTCAGTCGTTCCAGCGAGTTCGACGCGCGGTGGACATTGCACCAATGTCTCGTCAGCGAGCAGCGGCTCGATTCGAGCTTCTACGTTCTTATCGAAGGTCGTTGGTTTTCCGTCAGCGACTCGCTGGTCTCGGAGGTCGACTCGTTTGCCGCTTCCATTTCGCCCGGTTCTTTGCCGTTGCTTGACGCCCATCCGGGAGAAACCGAGCGCGAGTACAACACGAGGCTCGCCGACTCCGACGAATCACGGTTCCTACTGCTGGACGCGCAGGTGAAGCGACCAGGCGGAGCGTCGAGCGGGATCGAACTCTGCGACGTTCTCGCCTCTAACGGCGAGCTGGTTCACGTCAAACGAAAGTCACGATCGTCGACACTTAGCCACCTGTTCGCGCAGGGCATCGTCTCCGCGACGACGCTCCTTCAGGATGGGTACTTCCGTGACCAGATCAGGGCCGTTATCAACCAGACCGCAAGCGCGGTGTCGAAATCCCAGTGGCTTAGCCTTGTTCCCGAGTCCGTAGAACACGTGGATCGCTCGAGGTATGCAGTCTCGTACGTCGTGATCGCGAACTCGTCCCGGCATGGGAACGACTGGCTCCCGTTCTTCAGCAAGTTGAATCTGATGCAAAGCGGACGCCAACTCAGCAACATGGGCTTCGCTCTTCACCTGAACCGCGTGAGCGTGACAACGCAGGATGGCTAGGCCACACCAATTCGTACGAACGTGCATCGCTCGATTTAGGTTTCACTCAGCCGAAGCGCCAGAAGCTGCTCGTGCCAGCAGCGCCTCCCGCCCTTCTCGTACTACTGGTACCTACTTGAAGGCCGGCAGGGCGCCTCCAACACGCTGCCAACGTAGGCGGCATAGTTGGAGCCCGGATCATCGGGAAGCTTCGCTAAGTCGCCTGAGTCATTTGCGCCTGCGACGCATTCGAGTGAGGCGAGAGCAAGGTAGCTTCTTTTCATGACCAAGTGGGCGAGGGCAGGCCGGACCGGTGTACTAGGTGAACGATTTGATGCTGCAGTTGCTTTCGCATGTGAGGCGCACCGGCATCAGGTGCGCAAAATCACCAGCACGCCCTACGTAAGCCACTTCCTCGGCGCGGCTTCGCTCGTGCTCGAGCACGGAGGCAAACTGGGTCACCTCGACGAAGCATTTCATCCCGTCGCGACCATCCCGCGGACGCTGCCACTCGCGGGAGTGCCACAGATAGTTTGGCCGCGTGCCGCGCGAAAGGGGCAGAAGGAGAAAGATGGGTCGTCGGGGCAGAACCCGAAGGTCGGGTGCAAGAGAACCATGCAGTCGTCGGGTGGTACCCGAAGGTCGGCCAATGTGCTCATCGGGGCAGAACCCGAAGGTCGAGCACAAAAAACCTCCCCTACTTTTGCCCTACTTTTGTCTCGCGAACCGCTAATTGATCGTTCCTGCCCTCTCCTGGTGTTGCGGAGAAAGCCCAGATAGAGCCATAATTTAGGCCGACTGGAGCCGACTTGAACAGGCCCCAGAGAAGGCTCGGAGAGGACTCCTAAACCGAGCGAGAACATCGCAGCGTATGGCCGCAGTAGGGGCTCCCCCGTCGGCCCTAACTGCATAGCGGGGCGCGATGCTGGGTACTGTGAGTCTGCAACAGGCGTCAGCTGAAGACCCGCTGTCTTGGGTCCTGCTTCACGAAATGATGGCTGGGGTGCCCTCCTCTCCGGAACGTCTTGAGGTGTCTTCCTGGGCGCTCGACGTACTCGCGTTGGAACTTGGAGAGGACTGGCCGAAGCGTGCGGTCGAGCGACACGTGGCAATGCATCTCCTCTCCGCCGTCGGTAGCACTATCGAGCGTGCCCGGCTCGTCGAGTTTGCTATTCGACTTCGCCTTATCCGGGATCGCCCTGGTCGCCGCAAGGCACTACAACCTTTGCTCTCGGGAGACCTCACGAACGAACGGATACGACACACCGACCTCCAACTCGAGGTCGCGACGCTCGGCGCCCCGCTCGGCTGGTCGGCGGAACTTGAGAAGCTCAACATCCACCTGAGGTCCGGCATCGATGTTCGATTGACCCGCGACGCCGTAGTGCTCGACGTCGAGGTGTGCGCGTTGCTCGAGGGGGATCGCACCAAGTCGAGCTTCGACCAGAACCGGCGCATCTTCGGGATGGACCTCGGCTTGATGGCAACGATGCACAGGGTGCGCGTTACCGGCCACCTCTCCGATGATCCGACCACGTACGACGTCGACGACTGCAGGGCGCAACTGATGGAGGCGATCACAGCCGTGTCTGCGGACGGTGTACAACGAACGCTCAGCCTCCGTGGCGAGTCGGTGCTCGTATCGCTCATTAGCGACGGTGTTGATGACTCCCTCACGACCCCGTTTGACGCCGCACTCGATCCGCGGCGGTTCGAGTCGAGGCTCAAGGAGAAGGTTGCCCAGGCTCGCGCGAACGGTTCCAAATGGATCCGCGTCGACTACATGGATCTCTCGTGGCAGCTGAGCGAGTGGTGGCATCTTCCGATTGCCGGCAAAGCACACGTCATCAGCAAGAAGGTGAAACAAGCCGTCGGTCGTGACCACACTCTCGACGGAGTCGTCGTGTCTTCGGGTGCCATCATGCGCCAAGGCGAGTTCCCTGCCGAGTCGCGAGTCCTTGACAACGGTGCCGTCGGTATCTGCCGCCCGATCGAGCCACACCGAGCGCGGCAGACCATCGTCGTGCCACTAAGCAGGGACGGCTTTCGACGTCTGCCCTTGTGGCAGGAGATCTACGAGAACGAACCGAGCTGGTGGGATTGGGGCCTTGCCCAGTTCGGGCTTCCAACAGTCAGGCAAGTCACGTCTGGAGAGTCCGAGGATGTGAAACCCAGTTGACAAGGCAGTCGTCGAGCCGCTCGGAGACCCAAGCAGCGCGGATCGTTGCCGCACAGACAAACTGTTTCTGCACCCGACTCGATCCCGGAGGGGGAGCAACGCAGCTCGCGGACTTTCAGCTGGAGGACGCCAGAGGCAAACGAATCGGAGTACTAGAGGGCGGATTCAATCGGTCGTCGCAACACCTCAACGATGGAGGTGTCGGGCGATGGGCGTCAGTCGGCAGCAGAAGGCGACGTGGCCGATGCGCGGCAAGTTGCGCTCGCCGGGGCGGCCGCCGGGCTGGCAGCGGGACCAACGACAGAGTTTTTGGCTCGAGATCGCCAAGGGGATCTCGAGTGAGGAAGCAGCGGTCTCTGTCGGTGTGGCATCCGCGGTTGGCACCAGGTGGTTCCGTGAGGCTGGCGGGATGCGACCCCTCAGCCTCCGGCCGTTGTCCGGCCGTTACCTGTCCCTGAGCGAGCGCGAGGAGATCGCCATCCTCAAGGCCAACGGCCGTGCTGTCCGGGAGATCGCTCGTCAAGTTCGGCGCTCCCCGTCGACGATCAGCCGCGAGTTGCGGCGCAACGCGGCCACCCGACCTGATTCATCCGGATATCGGGCCATCACGGCCCAATGGCACGCGGACCGGCGGGCAAGGAGGCCGAAGGTCGCCAAGCTGGCAAGCAACGAGCGGCTCAGGGCTTATGTTCAGGACCGCCTGGCCGGGGTGATCACCCGGCCCGACGGGAGCGAGGTTCCAGGTCCGACCGTGCGCTTCGTCGGACGCCGGCATGGTCGGCGCCAGGACCGGCGCTGGGCGAAGTCGTGGAGCCCCGAGCAGATCGCGCACCGCCTGCGCCTCGACTTCCCTCATGATGAGACCATGCGGATCTCGCACGAGGCGATCTACCAGGCGCTCTACGTCCAAGGGCGAGGAGCTCTAAAGCGCGAGCTCGTCGCCTGCCTGCGCACGGGACGGGCGCTGCGAGTCCCCCAGGCCCGAACCCGGGGTCGAGGGAAGAAGTTCGTTACGCCCGAGATCATGATCAGCGAGCGGCCGGCCGAGGCAGACGACCGGGCCGTGCCTGGGCATTGGGAGGGTGACCTGATACTCGGGTTGAACAGCTCGGCGATCGGGACCCTCGTCGAGCGCACCACCCGGTTCACCATGCTGCTGCGCCTGCCGCCCATGGCTGGCCACGGCGAGCCGAGAGTCAAGAACGGTCCAGCCTTGGCCGGGCACGGCGCTGAGGCCGTCAGGGACGCGATCGCCACCTCGATTACGACCCTGCCCGGACAGCTCCGCCGGTCGCTTACATGGGATCAAGGCGCCGAGATGGCTCAGCATGCCCAGCTGCGCATCGACACCGGGCTGGCCGTCTACTTCTGCGACCCTCAGAGCCCATGGCAGCGCGGCACGAACGAGAACACCAACGGCCTGCTGCGCCAGTACTTCCCGAAAGGAACCGACCTCAGCCGCCATAGCGCGAGCGATCTCGAAGCTGTCGCTGCCTCGCTGAACAGCCGACCGCGAAAGACACTTGGATGGAAGACCCCTGCCGAGGCTCTCGATGATCACCTACGCTCTGTCCAACAAGGCAGTGTTGCGACGACTCCTTGAACCTGGGGAGATCACATCGGTCGTCGTGGGAGAGCTCCTCGCGTTCCGGAGCGCGAATACCAAATACGAACTTGCAGATGACCGACTGAGATCAGCCTGGTTCATCGTTTTGCGCGGAACGAGAGCCAACCATCTGGAACTTCAGAAGAATCTCACACCACTACTAATCGAAGCAGAGCGTCACAACTTCGTGCCGTCGCTTCCATACGAGCTCATACCGAATTTCAACTTTTCCGTTGGAGACGAACCACAGACGTCTCTCTACGACCTTGGTGTGTGGATGCTCACCGCGCTCCCCGGTGCGCGCGCTAAGGCGGGCTCGATCAGCGTCAATCCCCCAGCTCAGGGTGGAGCGATCGGCCCCACGCAGGTAACCGAAGCAGTACAGATTGCGCTCGAGAAGCCGGACAATCTCGCAAAGCTTTCGACAGCGGGACAAGATGAACGACGTGAGCTCTTTGTCTGGCTCGACGACGGGAACGGCGGCATGGCACTTGTCGCGCCGCGCCTCTTTCCGGGGCACGCCAGTGTTTATCCGAAGGATGGCCCAGCGCTTCCACCTCAGCTAACTCGCGTCTGGGCAGCGACGGGCCCAAACGACCGCGATGTCTTGGCGCGCGGGCTCTGGGTAGCGGATGGTGGTGTGTGGCAGGTGATCAACCCCCCGCCGGCGCGACTCGATTTTTGAGATATTGAGCGAGGACGATCTGCGCAGGACTCTGAATCACCACTCATCTGCTCCGACGAAGGCGACGTCAACGTTTCGCGGCCAGAAGCTTGATGAGGGTGTCGAGGACGAGTTCGAGACCGCTCCAATCCTGTCTTGTGTACGGCACCTCCTCGGACAGAGCGGCTTTGACCTTCGCGTCGAAAGCTTCCTGGATCTGACGCTTGTGGACGACCTCGCCTTGGTATCGCTGCAGTCGCTCATGGAAGCCCCGCCACTGGACCGGTCGGAGATCGCCATTCTCGTCACGCAGTACGTCTTCGCCCAGGTAGAGCTCGATCGAACCTGCGAGGCCGTTGATGTCCATGTCGACCATGCCGCTCGGGCCGAGCGTCGGATACGCGGCAGCTAGCGGCAAGTCCGGGAGGCGTAGCACGGAGAAGTTCCTCGGTAGCCGTTCCTTGTCTAGTGAACGGAGGGCGTCTTCGGCTGCGGTGTCGTTGTCGAAGATCGCGACCACCCGGTTCCGAATGCCGGCCGAGGCGAAAGACTTGAGAGTTCGGACTAGAGCGCCGGCGTTGCTTTCAGGCGACAAAGAGAAATCCGGGAAGCAAAGATAGCCTTTCAGGTGGGGTCTGAGTACATCCAAGGTTTGTTCGAGGATGCGTGTGTCGCTCACTCCCTCGGTGAGGATGACGACGGGAGTCCCACTGATGATCTCGTCGCCCATCCATTCCAGCGCCTCGTCGTGGGGGTTGGTGTCGAGCGACATGTACCCGCCGTCAACGATGTCGGTGACGTCGATTCGCACCTCGGCGGTCTCTGGCAGAGCCGCAAGCAAGGCCCTGATCATGAGCCGGCTGTCGGACTCCTCCCATAGGCCAATCAGCCATCGGAACGTGCCAACATTGCGTGACTCACCTTCGAAGTTTTCTAATCTGTAGAGTTCTCTCACTCGCGCGATCCATGTGCCGAGGGTCATCTCCTTCAGCACGCGTACCTTTTCGTCGACGCCCTCAGTGATCTCGAGGGTCCGGGCCGGACGCGTCATAAAGCGCTGTTCGGTCTCGAGTTCTTCCGCTATGAGCTGGTCGAATACTTCTTCGGCGAGAGATAGCCCGAGACCTAGGGCATCCAGGCGATCGCGAACCGCTACGCCGGTCGAAATGAGTTCGTGAATGGTGACCTCTTCGTCCTCACCGTAATGTTCCCACCGCTCCACCTCATCACCGACGGCGGGTCGAGAGTGAAGCTCCCGCGGTCCGAATAGAAGAGCGACCGAGAGATCCACGCCATTCCTAAAGCTTGCGACTTCGACGCCATCGATCGTCAGAGGGGCGTAACTGCTCATGGTCCAACTCTACGAGTTGATGGATAGGGGGTTTGCAAGCGAGCGCGCTGACCACCGAGCCTGGGCGCGATCTTCTAGACCGACAAGACTCGACTTGCTTCGCCGAAAGCAGTTAGGACCAGCGAGCGGCGGGCTAGGGACATCTTGACGGGGCGGGTGGCGCCGCGTCCCGAGAATCGGGCGTCGATGGAGGCCCTGGTTTGATGGGTTACTCGAGCATCCTCGAAACAGGCAGCATCGGTGCTCCCGTTTCGGCAGCGAAGCGTCGCTTGCGCTGAAGGACCTCGCTAAGAGAGATCCGACCCTCCAGCACGGCATACAGGTCAGTGCCGTCCATGAGGATGAGGGGTGTTCCGTGCGAGTAGGCCTCGATGGCGCCAGCAGTGAAGCCGTTAATCGCTATGAAGAGTCCGAACACATGCTTTGCCTTTGTTTCAATCTTCCCCTTGAGCACATGCAGGTGTGCAGGCTGGAGAGCGTCCGCCCACCACTTCACCTCGAGCAGGTAGTCATCGGTGTCGAAGGTGAATGCGCCATCTATCTGTTCGTGTTCGAGGTCGTACGCCGCGCGAGGTTCCAGGTCAAACAGCTCGAAGATATCATTGACAAGGCCCTCAAGCCTCCGACCTCGCTCGTGAGCATCCGCCAAACCTCGTAACTCGATGAAGGCCAGTCTCAACTTCTCGAGGAGCGACTCATGGGTTCGACGAAGCGACGCGGCTTCCGCCTCGGTGCGTATTTCTTCCCGGAGACGTTCACGGGCCTCCGCGACGTCTGAGTGCCGTTCCACGACTCGCTTGACATCCACGAGGGCAGCCTGGGCGATCGCGACCTTTTGGTCGCCGCCTTCAAGCCGGGAGAGTTTCGCGAATCGACTATCAAACTTCGACAACCTCACAATGAGGTCGATGGTTAGGTCCTGGTATTGAGACTCCTTTGCCCGCAACTGGCGGGTGACGTCAACGGCCACGATCCGCTTCGATTGCTTGAAGTCGAGGCGGGCGAGTATTTCGGGCGCGTCCCTGAGAGCATCGCGGACGAAGGTCTCGAAGTCTCCGCGGAACCAGTAGAAGACGGCCAAGGCTTCGACCAGAGCATCGTAAGCATCATCGCTGAGGCGCTTCGTCGGCTTGGCATCGGCCACACGACCAGTTTCGCGCTGTGATGATGACCGGGCGGACGTGTCCCCTCAGGAAAGTGGGAACGGGCCAAATACAAGTCGAGCGGAACTGCAATAGCGTCGCGTTCTGCGCGCCGGCTGCCATGCCCGAGGTTGGTTGCGCCAAGGAGGGATTCGAATGTCTGTCATCGACAACGACCCGAGAGTCCTGGCGGTCGGGGCTCCGCGCAGTCAGTGTGGAGGTTCGTTCCGGCTGAGTCAACAGTCGAAGGTCACCCATATCGAGGCACTACAGACGGGCTGGACTGCGGAGTTGGTAACGGGATCGCAGCAGATTGTGGTTCGGGGACCGGCGGCAGTTGACAGCTACGCGGAAGCCCTGGACGAAGCTTACGCAACCGCACAGCAAGCCCTCGATGTGCTGACGATGCGTGCAATAGCCGATTTTGCAATCGAGAACGCTGACAGTGCCAACATCGTGTGGTGGACCGCCACTAGAGCCTTGTTCACCCGGGTCTTCTGTGTATCCGACATGGGCATGAGTGTGTCATCAGCGACTGCGACCGTGACCGACGCGGACGGCAGCGTCCTTTCGTTTCCTGAGCCGCCAGTTGTCTGGCACGAGAGTCTTCGGTACTTCCGCCTTGCACAGGTGACGTCTGACCTCTTCGATGCTTATCGCAACGTGTACTTAGGACTCGAGGCCCTCCTGAGCGACCTTGTTCCTCAACACCTTTCGGCCGGGAAGGTCAACGAGGGAGAGAGAGCCTGGCTAAATCGTGCCCTCCAGAAGGTAGATTCCTTGCTTTCGCTGAGCAGCTACGCCGTTGCGGGATCAGTCGACCCAGTCACGGATGTACTCGACGATCTCTACGTCGGCACACGAACAGCTCTCTTTCACTCAAAGCTTGGCCGTCCCGTGCTCCTTCCTCACTCGGCGATCGAACGAACGCAGGTCATCGATGCTCTTGAGCGACTTAGTCGCCTCTTCCTCGATCTCTACAGCAAGCATTTCGGGTATGTTCGCCCTTGGGGCGTAGTCAGCAACGCTGCATTCGAACTCGGGACGAGCTATGACGCCGAAGCAGTGGTCAGCGACGATCAGGCACCTGTATCAAACGCCGATGTGGTGATCAACCCTTCTGGTGGATTGTTGAGTCGCTTGACGACGAACCCAGCACCCGATCTCAGCAAACCGGGAATCAAATACTGGCTCGGTGAACAGCCAGCCACCGACCTGCGTTCGACGCTGACCACTATTAGTCGCGTCGGACTGCAGCACGCCGGAGCCTTGATTCAGGTCGATCGTCTCGACGATCCGTTGAGCCTAGAAGGGATCGACGTTCTCCAAGTTCAACAGGGAGTACGGCTCGTCAACTTGCGACTGCCCAGGTACCGGTTCCCCACCTAGTGCCCTGACCACCAACGTTCGTCGGTAGATCCACCCCTCGCCCAGCGCGGTGACGCAGAATTTGTCATGAGCAAGCCACTGCGGGTGAGACGGATCACCGACGAGGAGGGCCGTCAGCTCCAACGGATCGTGCGGCGGGGTGGGACTGGCGAGAAGTCGATCGTGAAATGGCGCCGTGCCCTCGTCGTGCTGGCATCTGCCGGCGGCAACGACGTCGCCGTCATCGCCCGTCTTGTGCACACGAGCCCCGACCGGGTCCGCGAGATGATCCATGCCTTCAACGACAAGGGGATGAAAGCCCTGGACCCCAAGTGGGCGGGTGGCCGGCCCCGCCGGATCACGACGAGTGAGCGTGAGCTCATCTCAAAGACGGCCACGAAGCGTCCGAGAAGCCTCGGTCAGCCTTTCACCCGCTGGAGCATTCGCAAGCTCGCGAAGTACCTCCGGACGAAAAAGGGCCGCAAGGTCACGATCTCGAGAGAGCGCCTACGTCAATTGCTCGCCGAGGAGGGCGTCACCTTCCAGGCCACCAAGACCTGGAAGGAATCACCCGACCCCCTCCGCGAGGAGAAGCTGGCACGCATCGAGCACCTGCTCGAGCACGAGCGTGACCGCACCTTCTCCTTTGACGAGTTCGGCCCGCTCGCCATCAAGCCCGAGGGTGGGATGTGCTGGGCGGATCGCTCCAAGCCACAGCGCCTCCGGGCGAACTACCACAAGCCGCACGGCACACGGCAGCTGTTCGCCTGGTACCACGTGGGATCAGATCGGCTCTTTGGCCGCATGGAGCCTCGAAAGGGGGCACGGCCGACCCTCCGGGCGCTAAAGGCGATCCGAGCCCTCGTCCCCGACGGGGAGATGATCTATGTGATCCTCGACAACTTGAACCACCACCGCGGACAGATGATCCGTGACTGGTGCGCCGACAAGGCCGTCGAGCTCGTGTTCACGCCTACCTACGGATCATGGGCAAATCCGATCGAGGCGCACTTTGGGCCGCTTCGCCAGTTCACGATCGCCAACTCCGACTACGCAGACCACGACGAGCTCGCCAAGGCGATCCGGGACTACATCAGATGGCGCAACGCCAATACGACAGATCCGGAGATCCTCGCCCTCGAGCGCAAGCACCGAGCCAAATTGCGCGGCGAAGCCCAGCGCCGCTGGGGCCAGCCGAGAGCTCGCGCCGCATAGGCCAAAGCTCACCAGGACGAAGTGGAGCCGCAGCGATCGAGCGCGCTCGCAGAGCGATTGCAGCCGCCCGCTGAGCTGTCCTGCCGTCTCGAACACTGCAGATCCACTGAGTTCCAGCGTCGTCGCCCGCGTTCCTACGCAGTCAGCGCGATCAACGCGCGCGAACGTTGGTGGTCAGGGCACTAGCTCTTCACCACGGCACCCGCAATGCAAGCGAGCGGGGCTCTTTCGGACGTTTCCTCTCGCTCTATCACCTATCCCCCTGTGGAGGTGAGGGTCGGAAGCACGGCTGACCGGTGGAGAGTTGCGGCAGCCGCGTTCCGTCTCCGTGCCCAGACAAGTCACATTCATCAAGCTCGAGCTCGCTCCGCCCCCATCCCGTCTCCATCCCGTCACCGCCGTAGACCGCCAGAGTCCGTCAACGTCTGTGACGTGGACTTATGTCCAGAAAGTGCAGCACAAAAGCCCAGGTCACCTAGCCTGCAAGGCCCTGCGCCAGTTTCAATCAGACTCAGTGCGACTCAGGCAGTGGCCATGGCCCTTGGCGGTACGTTCTGGCGTGGGCTCAACGCGCGGCACAGAGCTTGGCGGTGTCTCCACCCGTTTCGCTTGCGGACCAACTACCGCCTAGTGCCTGAGGCAAGCAACTCGAGATTCGCGTGCAAGAAGTGGCCTCCGGAACCTTCGTAGGGGGTGAAACCAAGCTGGGCAAGCCACTGCTCCCGAAGAGCTCTGTCTTCCCCGGTCAGCGCAACTGCCTCCATCTCCTCGAAACCATGGGACAGCATGAGCTTCGCAGCCATTGACACAAGATGGCTTCCGATGCCGTTCCGACGCTGGGCTTGCGCCACCGCGACCTCGTCGAGGTTGCACGTCACCGCCTCACCGGAGAGGTGGAAGACCACCACGTATCCAACAGGCGTGCGGCCGTCTAAGGCTCGGATTAGGTGACTAATCGCGCTTGGAGGCCGAGCCCCCTCCACGAAGTGCCGGGGGAATGACGACTCTCGAACGTTTGCCACGGTTCGCTCCCATCTTTGGGGCGCTTCGTGTGTCACTTCGTATCGAAGAGTACGACCGCACGACGGGGTCCATGAGGAGCGTGCCCGCCTCGGAACCCATTGTCTGAAGAGCATCCCAACACTGTGGCAGGTGGATATGTCACTCCGTGCGCCGGGGAGTCACTGGCCACCCGTCCCTCAGAATCAGATGTGCACCTCCTTTCGGGAACGCCCAGGGACGCTGGATGTCTCTTCTCAGGCGGTGGGACTTGGCAGCCACGTTGGCAGCCAAGAGATTCGACACCAGCCGACACTGGTCGACAACCACCGGACATAGTTCCAGGTCACGGACCTAGATAGACACCAATCGACACGCCGAGGGTATCTACGAATCAGCTGTTGGCTTCGTCTGAGTCGGCGTCCAAGGCGCTCACCTGCTCAGTGAATGTCCGGACGATTCTGGCGCAGCCGAGCTGGCAGCCCAAAGCCCAACGTCAGCAGCCGCTGATGGGCGCCAGCCGAACAGCGGCTCAGTACGCAGGCACGACTCGAGGCCGATCGAGACGCCCACGATGTCTACGGCTACGGAACGCATCATCGGATCGATCTCATCCCGCGGATATCCCGCGGACGCCGCCGTTCCCGCTCGTCCGTCGCCGTGTGGATAGCTCGCTGACCTGCCGTGATGATCCGCACCAGTTCGCCCAGATTCGGTTCAGGAACCTTCCCAACCTGGAGACCACTGCAGGAACGGCGCCCTGAGCAGCTCTGTATGCGATGACCGCGTTTGACTGGATCCACTTGTCCGAGCCGTTCCAGCGCATCCTCGTCTCCTGGCAGAGCGCGACCTGTCACGCCAGTGCTGACCTCGGCCAGCGTTGTGCGACCCGGGCGGAAATCGCTATCGACTGGATTTTCTCGTTCCGGCGACGGCTAAGGGA
>Ga0181527_1004358_pt1 | contig 12174 bp, 10 predicted proteins | sample PEATcosm2014_Bin_30_FD_119762 | JGI IMG/M metagenome (GOLD analysis project Ga0181527, IMG submission 119762) | Peatland microbial communities from MTU Mesocosm Facility, Houghton, MI, USA - PEATcosm2014_Bin06_60_metaG | ecosystem: Environmental > Terrestrial > Soil > Wetlands > Peat | place...
AAAACGTCTGGCAGTTCATGCGCGACAATTGGCTCTCGAACCGAGTGTTCAATTCCTACCAGGATATCGTCGACCACTGCTGCGACGCTTGGAACAAGCTCATCGATCAACCCTGGAGAATCATGTCGATCGGTCTGCGAGATTGGGCCTACAGGTCGTGATCAGAGAGTCTTGGTATCAGCCCCTTTCCTCCTGCGCCGAAGGAGCAGGTTCGTTCAATCGCCTCCCTCAGTTCGGAAGGACGCGATCGTGAACCGCGCTTTGCGGTTTTGCCGCCCGCCGATCGGCGTTCGGACCCTACGGCGAAATCCAGTTGAGAACCGCGCCGACCACAAAACACCAAGAGAATTTCTGAATTTGCGGCCGTGTCAGGCCGGCTTCGCAGCATTCAGTTCGGCGACTTGGTCCGGCGTCAGCAGACGGGGCTGCAGACCTCTTAGAAGAAGCAGCAGCTTCGCCGTTTCCTCCAATTCTTCCGCCGCATAGACGGCGGTTGGCAAATCCCTCGCCGACACCACGGGTCCGTGATTGGCAAGCAGAACGGCCGCATGCTCTCCCTGCAAGTCCCGGATCATGTCCCCGAGAGCCGGATGGCCTGGACGGGCGTAGGGGAGAAGCCGAACCCGACCGACCCGCATGACCACATAAGGGGTGATCGGCGCGACGCAATCGATTGGATCGAGGTCCGGCAGGCACGACAGCGCGGTGGCGTAGGTCGAATGGAGATGAACGACGGCGCCCGTGCCGACGCGCGTATCGTAAAAGGCCCAGTGAAGGAAGAGCTCCTTCGAGGGCTTGGGGCCGCTGATGTGGTTTCCCTGGTTGTCGAGCTTGGAGAGCTGATCCGCGTCAAGGAAACCCAAGCACGAATTGGTCGGCGTCATCAGCAGGCCGTCATCGATCGCCACGCTGATATTGCCGGCGGAGCCGACAACATAGCCGCGTTCGAACAATGACCGGGACAAACGCACGATAAGGTCGCGTGCAGCCGATTCTTTCACGATTCCGCGTCTCCCGCGATAGCGCCCAGAGCTTTTTCAAAGAAATCCGGCGCACCGAAATTGCCCGATTTCAACGCCATCCCGATCCTGGGACCGTTCTCGGAAACCAAGACCGGAACCCCCGGGTCGATCTCCGACCCAACGTGGAACGAGGCGACGCCAAGCGCCGAGACCACGGCGCCGGCGGTCTCGCCGCCGCCGACAACAATCCGCCGGACGCCGTCGTCGAAGAGTAATCGGGCCAATTCCGCGAACGTCTGTTCGAGTCTCTTGGCGGTGCGCTCGCCGCCATATTGCTGCTGGATGGCGGCAAGCCTTGCGGGCGGAGACGAGGAATAGATCAGCGGCGCCTGCCCGCTGGCGCCGCGGACGAAGCGAACGAACTCGTCGAGCGACAGCTGATCCGCCATCAGCCGATCGACGTCAATCGCGAGCGCCGGATGCGACCGGGAGTGAACGTCGATCTGGTTGAGCGTGGCGCGCGAACAGCTTCCCGCCAGCACGACTTCCGGCCCGAGAACCGGGGGGACCTCGGGCCGCCCGCCCTTGGCGAGACCGGCTTTGATGAAATTGCGGGGCAACCCGAGGGCGACGCCAGACCCGCCAGTCAGCAATCTGGCCTCCGCGCAGGCCTCGGCGATGATCAGGAGATGGTCATTGGTCAGGGCGTCGACGATCGCCAGACGTTCGCCGCGCGCGGCGCCTGCCCGCAAGGCCTTGGCGACCGCCGCCGGTCCGCGTTGCAGCACATGCCAATCGACGAGGCCGACCGGCTCTCGCGCCTGATGGCCGAGCCACCGGCGAAGATCGGCGTCGGTCATCGGATTGAGCGGATGATGCTCCATGCCGGATTCGTTGAGCAGTCGGTCGCCGATGAACAGATGGCCCATGTATATGGTTCGCCCGTTATCCGGAAAGGCGCAGCAGGCGACGACGCCGGCCGCGTCGAGCCGGCGCGCCAATTCTTCGCCCACGGGGCCGATGTTCCCGGCCGGCGTCGAGTCGAATGTCGAACAGTACTTCAGGACCACTTGTCGGCAGTTTTCGTTTACGAGCCAGTCGAGCGCCCGCAGCGCTTGCGCAACAGCCTCGGCTGCCGGAATCGAACGGATCTTCAAGGATATAACGCAGGCTTCGACGTGGGCGGGCGCCGGCCCGCTCGGAACGCCGAGATACTGGATGGTCCGCAGTCCGCCTTCCGGGGCCACGCCTTTGGCGATGGTGTTGGCGATATCGCTGGCGCCAGTGAAATCGTCGGCGATGACTCCGAGAAGCATGATTGCATTCCATCTGCGAGACAGGCGGCCGGAATAACCAAAGCCAACCCGCGCGGACGCCGAAGCGTCCGCGCGTTGAACCCGTCATCAAATTTCCATCAGCGTCAGCGGCATGAGGAATTCGCCAGCAAAGCGCCGCGAACCGCTTTCGACGCATCGCGGCGCAAGGGAGTCGACTCAGGCGTTGTCGGCCAGAATCGCCTGCTTGGCCTTCACCAAGGCCGCCAGGCAACGATCGCGCCAAACCCTGCGTTCATCCAACGCTTCGGCCGGCAGCTGTTCGCGCCGTTGCCTTTCCACGGTGGCGACGAGCTCCTTGCTCCAAGGCCGCGGATCGCCCTGTTCCTTGGCCAGCCCGTAGTACATCGGTCCCAACTTCGCGCAGTAGTCGGCGACGCCGCCCTGGGCGTTCAAGTCGATCGTTTCGAACGGTCCCATGAAGAACCAGCGCAGGCCCAGCCCGTCTGCTATGGCCGCGTCGACTTCCGTCGCCGTGACGATGCCGTCCTCCACCAGGCGGAAGGCTTCGCCGAGCATGGCGCCCTGCAGCCGGTTGACCACAAAGCCGGCGATCTCCCTCTGCAGGCGTATCGGCACCTGGCCGATCTGCGTCATCAGAGCGTGCGTCCGCTGCACCACATCGGGCGCCGTCCAAGGCGCAGGCACGATTTCCACCAAGGGAATAAGATGCGGCGGGTTGATCGGATGGGCGATGAGGCAGCGTTCGCGACCGACGATCTCGCCGGTGAACGAAGAGGCCGGCAGACCGGACGTCGAACTGGCGATCACCGCGTCGCTTCTCGCCAGCGGTGCCAACGCCCTGAACAGCTCCTGCTTGACGGGGAGGCGCTCAGGACTGCTTTCCTGGATGTAGTCGGCTTCAGCGACGGCTTCGGCCAGGCTCGACGCCGGCTTCAGGCGGGCGAGGACATCGGCGACCTCGCAACCGTTCAGCAGGCCCTGCGCGGCCAGAGCCTTGGCGCCGGTCGCGGCGAAGTCGATGGCCGCCCGCACGGAGGCTTCGACAGGATCGTACAGGACCACATCCAGTCCCGCGCGGGAAAAAACGAGGCCCCATGAGCTTCCCACAAGGCCGCAGCCGACGAGAGCGACTTTCGTCATCTTCTATAACCTTCCGCATTTTTTCCAAAACCGCACAGCCACAAAAATCCCGGCGGGACTAGCGTGCGCATTGGTCGCGTGGCAACCCTGACCGTTCTCCACTCTCGGAACACGAGCGTTGGGATCGCAGCGTGATCCAGCTGCGATTGCGGCCACAGGCAGGGCCCCGACGAGCCAATTGAAGCCGGCGCCTTTCATGGCGTCTGGATGCCGCTGACGCCGAGGAAGACCGAGTAGACCGACGTCGTAGCGGCGATGAAGAGTCGATTTTTTCGGGGACCGCCAAAAGTGATATTGGCGGCGCACTCGGGCAGCAGCACCTTGCCGAGGAGATCTCCCGACGGCGCGTAGCAATGCACGCCGTCGCCGGCCGCCGCCCAAACGTTGCCGTCGACATCGAGGCGAATGCCGTCGGCGATGCCGTTGCTGATCTCGACGAAGACCCGGCCGTCGCGCAGCCGGCGGTCGTCGGAGACGTCGAAACGGCGAATGTGGCGCGGCGCGGCGGTGTCGTGGGACCAGCCGGAATCGACGATGTAGAGACTGCGCTCGTCGGCCGAGAAGGCCAGCCCGTTGGGCTTGACGAAGTCGTCGGCGACAATGCGCAGACTGCCGTCGTGCGGATCGAAGCGATAGACGTTGCAGGCGCCGATTTCGCTGTCGCCCTTGTGGCCCTCGTAATCGCTCAGGATGCCGTAGGGCGGATCGGTGAACCAAATGGTGTCGTCCGACCTCACCACCACATCGTTGGGCGAATTGAGGCGCTTGCCTTGGTAGCGGTCGGCAATGACGGTCAGTCGGCCGTCATATTCGGTTCGCGTCACGCGCCGCGCGCCGTGCTCGCAACTCACAAGGCGTCCCTGACGGTCTCGCGTATTGCCGTTGGAATGGTTGGAGTCCGCTCGGAACCGGCAGACGCCGCCGCTTTCCTCGTCCCAGCGCAGCATGCGGCTGTTGGGAATGTCGCTCCAGATCAGGCAACGCAGATCCGAGAAATACACCGGGCCTTCCGCCCATCGCGTCCCGGTGTGGAGCTTTTCGACCCAAGTCACCGGAATGGCGTAGTTCTTGAACTTCGGATCGGTGAATTCGAATGTCCCATCCATGCTCCTATCCTCGTTTCCATCTCGGCCAGAGCCTAACGCCGGGTCCTCTCTGACAACCCGCGGCCCGTCGCATGCGACGGCGGCGACGGGCGGGCGGCGTTGGCGCTCAATGGAATGCTCTTTGGTCCAGCCTAGAATTGGGTCTCCGTGGTTGGCTGCGACGGGGCGTCGGCGGGCTTGGCACGGGCGTTGGCGGCGCTCGCCATCCGCCGGCGCCGAGCGGCCGCATAGACGGACAACCCCACGGCGACGATCAGTATGCCGCCGTTGAAGAAGTACTCGACGTAGAAGGAGGCCCCCATCTGTTGAACGCCAGAAAACGTCATGGCGAGAACGAAGACGGCGAGAATCGTGCCTCCAACGTTGACGCGCCCCGGCCGGATGGAGGTTGCGCCAAGCAGGGCGCCGGCGAACGCCGGCAACAAGTACTCCGGCCCAACCGAGGCCGATCCGGTCTGCAGGATGCTGGCGAGCACGACGCCAGCCACGGCGCAGAGAAAGCCGGACGCCATGAATGCGCCGACGATGTGCCGGTTGACGTGGATGCCGGTTAGTTCGGCGGCCCGCGGATTGGCGCCGATGACATAGAGGTTGCGGCCGACCGGCACATATTCCGTGACGATCCAAAGCGCCAGCGCGACAATGGCGACGTAGACTGCGGGAAGCGGCACCCACCCGACAACCTGGACAAGGCCAGTGAAGGTGGGGGAGAGATCCAATCCTACGATCTGCTGGCCGCCGCTGTACCAGTTGGAAATGCCGTAGAGCAGCGTCCCGGTGCCCAACGTGGCGATGAAGGCGTCGATCTTGAACACGGTGATCAGCACGCCATTGAGCCAGCCGACCAGGAGGCCGAGCGCAATCACCGCAAGCGCGGCGACGCCCCAGGGAACGTGGTTGATGACTTGCAGCCCGATGACGAAGACCTGGGCCATTCCGGCGTGGTAGCCCGCCGAGATGTCAAACCGGTTGGTGGCGAGCGGCACCATCACCGCCAGAGCCAGCAGCGCCGTGACAGACTGGCTGATCAGAAGGTTGTTTATGTTTCCGGCGCTGAGAAAAGTGGTCGGCCGCAGAAAGCCGAATATGGCGATGACAAGAACGAAAACGACGGCGAGGCCGTAGGTCGCGACGAACTCGGATATGCGCCGTAAGCCGAGGCTTCTGCGCCTCGCCGGATCGAGGTCAGACCGGATGTCGCCGCTGTGAATAGTTCTCTCGTTCACCGATTTCCTCCCCCGACAGCGTTCCCGCGGCGGGCTCCATCCGCTGAATCGGTATTGTGATCCGCATGGACGCCGAGCGAGGCGCCGGCGACCAGTTCGTCGACGGTTAAATTGGCGCCGGCGAGCTGCCCGACGATCCGGCCTCGAATGACGACGAACGCCCGGTCGCAGAGAGCCGCAATTTCCTCGAAATCGGAGGAGACGACGATGATCGCGGCTCCCTTGCGCGCCGCCTGACGCAGCATGTCGTGAATCGCCAGTTTGACGCCGATGTCGACGCCCGCCGTCGGCTGTTCCAGCACGAACAGGCGGGCGTTGCCCACGAGCCAGCGGGCCAGCATGACCTTCTGCTGATTGCCGCCGCTCAGCCAATCGATAAGCGCGTTCTCATTTCGCGGCCGAACGTCAAACTCGCCCAGAACCTTCCGGACGGTCTCGCGCTCCCTGCGCCGCGCCGAGAAGTCGAAAAGCGAAGCGCCCAATATGGCTGGGTTGGGAAAGAGGTTCTCGGTCACGGTCATGCCGCTGAACGCATTCTCGGCGGCCCGGTCGCCCGGCAGCAACGCGATGCCCCGAGCGATCCGGTCGCCGATCCGCTCGTCCAGAGGAAGCGCCGCGTTCTCGAAGCGGATCACGCCGCGCTCAGGCTGCACCGCGCCGAAGATGGCGCGCCCGATCTCCTCCTGGCCCGCGCCGCGCAATCCGACCAGTCCAACGATCTCGCCGGCGGCGAATTGGGCGGCGGCCGGTCCGTACCCGCCGATGCATAGGCCATCCAAGGTCAAGATCGGCTCAGCGGTTCCTTCAAGATTGTGGGCGGCGTGCAGCCCGGACACCGCCCGACCCAGCATGTCCGCGATAAGGCTGTCGGGCGTGACATCGGCGATGACAGCGGTTCGCACCAGTCGACCGTCACGCAGGACGGTGATCCGGTCGGCAAGTTCGAAAAGCTCGCTCAAACGGTGGGTGACATAGACAATGCTCGTTCCGGACGCGCGCAGCTTCTTCAAAACGCTGAAGAGCTGCAGCACATCCGGCTCGGGCAAGGCGGCGGTGGGTTCGTCGAGCACGATGACCTTGACGTCGAGCGACAGTGCGCGAATGATGCCGACAACGGCTTTCTCGGCGGGACTGAGGCCCTGAACCAACGTCCGCGGATCGATCGCCGCGACGTCCATGATCTTGTAGATCTCGTGGGCCCGCGACCAGACCCGGCTCCAGTCGATGAGACCGCCGCGGCGCGGGAAGCCGGCCACCAGCGCAATGTTTTCGCCGATGCTCAGTTCCTCCGCCAACCCGAGATCCTGATGGACGAAAGCGATCGGCTGCCGCTGCGTCGCGGGGCTCACAACCTTTCCGTCCATGAGTATCTGGCCGGCGTCAGGCTCGTATATTCCGGCGAGAAGCTTGATCAGCGTCGATTTCCCCGCGCCGTTTTCGCCGACGACGGCATGAATTTCGCCCCGCGCGACGTCGAAGCTGAAATCGTCGAGGGCCAGCGTTCCGTAGAAGCGCTTGGTCAATCCGCGCGTCTCGAGAAAGGGGGCGTTTGCCGTCATCGGCGAGGTCCAATCCTAAAAGGCTAGACAGTATGTCGTCAGGCGGCCCCATTTTCGAGCAGCGCCAGGGCTCCGCCTCGTGTGTTTAAGTGTGCACACAGTCTTCGGCACGATGGAACTCGCCGGCGAACGAAAATGCCCCCAGCAGCCGCCCTTCAGAATTCCCGATGCCGCCTCGCGCCTTTCCGGCAGGATCTATATTGCGGGCTCGCTCTGCCGCCGTCCCCGTGATCGGCGCATCGGTTCATCCCAGGAGACGGCTTGAGACGCGCGGGCAGGGCGAGCCGCCCGCGCGGTCGTCGTCGTCAATTGCAAGGCCGGTTTTCGCCTTTCCAGATAGTCTCGTAGTGGCAAGCGAAATTGTTGCTCGGGATGAACTCGTTCTTGGTGCCGCCTTCGGCGTCGACGTTTTCGTGGGTCACGAGATAGGTCGGCTGGATAAAGTCCGCCGGCGGCTCGCCGGCCATCGCTCTGACGATGGCGTCGACGGCCTCGTAGCCGAACAGCGTGCTGGGTTCGGGCACAGTGGCGATCTCGTAACTGCCCTTGCGGATCATGTCGTAGGCGGAGGGCGGTCCGTCAGAGCCAACCAGCAGAACATCGCTGGTGGAGGCGCCGGATGACCGCAACGCAGAAGCGACGTAGGGGTAATAGTTGTCGCAGCAGGTCGTCATGTACCACTGGTGGCCATAGCGCGCGAGCAGTCCGGAGACGATGTTGGGGATGCGGGTCGCCGTGTCGGCGATCGGAACGCTGAGCATTTCCAGGAACTGGCAGTCCTTGCAGTTCTTGACAGGTTCGGTGGCCGCCTGGGCCTTGAAGCGGGCGATCGCGTAATTGTTGTCCAGCAGGTGGATCAACTTGGCCTTTCCATCCGAGTGGGCGATGACGTAGGCTCCCTCCGTGCCGCCGATCTCGGCTGGATTGGAGGTAATGTTGTCATAGAGATTGATGTCGGGGTGGGGCCCCGGAAAGGCCGTGGCGTGGATGCCGACGACGGGAATGCCCAGCGCGATCGCCTGCTTGATCGGCTGCTGGAGCGCGGTCACGTCCGATGAGGTCACGATCGCGGTGGGATGGAGCGCCACCGCTGCCTGCATAGCCTGGAGACGGCCGGCCATTGTGCCCTTGCCGTCGAGAACGACAACCTTCCAGCCGAGGGCTGTGGCGGCGTCGATGACGCCCTGTCCCCAACCAGCATAGGACGTATAGGACTGGTCATCGGAAACGTAAGCGATTGTCGCGTTCTTTTCAGCCTTCGGCCCGCTCGTCGGCCCTTTCCACTCTGCCTGCGGCTTGGTGCGGGCCTCCACGATCGCCCTTGCCTCCTCCACGGTCATCGTGCTTTGGATCTTGGGCTCTGGCCAGGCGGGAAACGGCGCCGCCCGCGTTTCGGCTTTGGCTAGGCCGCTAGCAATGGTGGTCGCGCTCAACAGTGCGACCGCGATTGCCGAACAGCGAAAGAGAGTCATGTTTTGTTCTCCCGTTTCATATCCGATATGATATCGGATTGATCGGCCGACACGTAACTGCTATGTTCTGAGGGTGTCAAGGGGGAGTTTGAAACAAAGCGGATAGGGGGCGCACTGTTCGTATTGTCCCCATCGAAAGGGTAGTGAGACACGGAATGAGTGAAACTGTGCAACTCCCAAGACCGATTCCGCTCGGCGGCAGCGTTTACGGCGTCCTCCTGAAGAGAATCATGTCGCTCGAAATTCTCCCCGGTGAGCGGATCAGCGTCGACAAGCTGGCCAGAGAACTTGGGATTTCGCAAACGCCCATCCGCGAAGCTCTCGGGCACCTTGAGGCACAGGGGCTTGTCGTCAAGATACACCTGTCCGGATATCGCGCCGCCCCGCAGCTGACGCGCGCGCAGTTCGATGATTTGAGCGAACTGCGACTTCTCCTTGAACCGGCGACGGCCGCCAAGGCGGCGGCGCGCATGTCGGCGGAGGAGCTTGACGAAATCGTCACGCTCGCCGGTCGGCTTGAGGAGCAGGCGCTGCAGCGCGACCGTCTCGCCTACTCGGCCTACAACGCATTCGCCTACGACGACGCCCGTTTTCACTCCGCTATCGCCAAGGCCAGCGGCAACCAGCTGTTTCACCGCATCATCAACCAGCAATGGGGCCATCTCCACCTGTTTCGGCTATCCTACCGGGCGAGAGTGACCCAGGATGCTTTGGCGGAGCACGCAGCCATCATCGCGGCCTTCCGGGACAAGAATCCGGAGGCGGCTGCGGCAGCCATGCGAGCGCACATTGAAAACGCGCACGAGCGTTTCAAAGACGTTTTTGAAGATTGATCGCCGCGTGCGGCGTCAGGTCGACAAACGACCAGCCCCGGAGGATTTGTTCCGGGGCTTTTGCCATGATGGAGGCTTGGCTGCGGGGGGCTCGCAACCACCGATGGCTCGTGGACCTTCCGCCCGCCTTGATCCTTGTCGCCTTGCCGCCCAAAGGCTGATGCGATTGTCGGTCTCTTTGGCGCGAGACCGCGCGGCCGGGCTTCCAACCCCGCCGCAGAGTCGCTCATTCGACGCCGGGCGCGCCGATGATCACGGCCCGAAAATCGTTGACGTTGGTGAGCGTCGGCCCCGTCACAACCTGATCGCCGAGCGCGCCGAAGAAGCTATGGCCGTCGTTGTCGGCAAGCGCGGCTTTCGGTCGGACGCCCTTGGCCCACGCCCACTCGAGAGTCGTCGGCGTCAGGATTGCGCCGGCGATTTCCTCGATGCCGTCGACGCCGTCGGTGTCGCCGGCGAATGCCCACACATTCTTGAGGCCGTCGAGCGCGACGCCAAGCGACAGCAGGAACTCGACGTTGCGCCCGCCGCGGCCGCGGCCGCGCACGGTCACGGTCGTCTCGCCGCCCGACAACAGCGCGCATGGAGCGGCGAACGGTTGATCGCGCACGGCGATCTGGCGCACGATTCCCGCCATTGCCTTGCCGACGTCGCGCGCCTCCCCCTCAATCGAATCACTGAGGATGTGGGCTGGCAGCCCGACGGCCCGCGCCACTTTGGCGGCCGCCTCCAACGCCATCTGCGGCTTCGCGATCACGCGGGTCTCGACGCCCGCGATGCGCGGATCGCCCGGCTTCGTCAAGCCCCTGAAAACTCAAACTGAGACACTACCGTCGCCGCCGGCGCGCACGGGGCGTCGGCTTCCTATTGGATGAGGGCGCGACGCTGGACCTCGCCCGGTCGCCGCGCCGCCAGAGCGCGCAAAGCCGGCGACAAGGTCCTCGCCCCAGGCCCGCGCCGCGCCGGAGAACTCCGGCAATTGATCCAATGGCGGCGTGTCGTCGGTCGCGCTCGCCCGCGCCTTGCGAGCGGCGAGGCGCGCGAAGTCGGCGAGCGCGGCGCGCGCCGTCGCGCCGCGGCGGAAAGGGGGAGAGAATTTCGTGGAACGACAGCGACGCGCAGGGCGCGGCCGGAAGCTCGCGCGGCGCGCGGCCGCGCGCGAACCGACGCAGCAGCCGGCGCACGATCTTCGCATCCGGCTGGGCGACGGCGACCCGCGCGTCGGCGCAGGCGGTCAGCGCCGCTGGCAGCGCGTGATCGGGTGCCGGCGATCTGCCGGCGACCGGACGGCCGTCGACCAGCGCGTCCGCCACCGTCGCGCCGCCGAGGGTGTCGACGAACAACGCCTCGAGGGCTACCGCGTCGCGCCGAGCACACGACAGCTCATCGATGTCTGGAGACTGATATCGATCGATACCGATGAAGAGGCCCCGGAACGCCAAGACCGTCTAGCAGCCTGTCGGACTGAGTTTCCCGCGGTTGGTCTTCGAACGAGTTTTCCGCTTTGCCGCGGTGGTCGACGTCCAATCGGGCTTTGTGGGCGCTCCGATTGAGCCTGTTGGATCGGCGAGGGAGCTGTATATTCTCTGCGCTGGAGGCGCCCCGGCCTCAATAGGCGGGGGCGAGGGCGAACATTCGCTTGACGTTCCAGGGGCATTGTCACGTTGGCCAAGAATAGCGGATTCTAGCGGGGTTCGGTGCCCCCATGGGGCTCTCCAAGCCATTGATTTCCCTGTCTGCGGCCCATGAGCGTGTCGCGCGGTTGACAAGTAGAACTCGCGAACGTGACAATGCCTTGCCGAGCGCTTCGACGGCGTCGTCGAGTCGAGGGCAAGGCGGACGACCCGTCTTGACGATGTCGTGCATTGTCTCGCGATCGCACTCGGCGGCAGACCGGCGGCCTGTCTTTCGCGACGGCTCAACGTCGAAGTGAGCAACGACACACTGGTCCGGATCGTGCGTCGACGGGGCGCAGAGGCATTTCCTCCCCCGTCGATCGTCGGCATCGACGATTGGGCTTCGCGACGCAACCACCGCTACGGAACGCTTGTCTGCGACCTCGAGCGTCGCAGAACGATCGCACTCTTGCCTGATCGGGAGCCGGCGACGGCCGAAGCCTGGTTGGCGGGGCAACCGCAGATCTCCGTCGTCGCCCGCGACCGTGGCGGCGGCTACGCGGTCCCGGCTCAGCGCGCCCTTCCGCACGCAGTCCAAGTCGCCGACCGCTGGCATCTGATGGAGAACGCCAGCCAAGCCTTCCTCGACGCCGTTCGCAAGTCCATGCGGCAGATCCGATCATCCATCGGCGCCGCGACGGTCGATCCCGCGCTGCTGACGTTTGCCGAGAAGCTGCGATACGAGGGCTATCTGCGCCGCGAGGAGACGAATGCCGCCATTCTGTCGTTGTCCCAGCAAGGGATCGCGATCAAGGAGATCGTGCGCCGAACCGGGTACAGCCTAGTCGCCCGATTCAGTCAGATTGAAGGGTAAAGGTGCTTGAGTTTGATGCGTGCGTTGGGGGTTGTGAATTGCCAGTTGGCCTTGGTGTGATTGGCATTTCGGTCGTGCTCCCAGGCAG
>Ga0181527_1004361_pt1 | contig 12173 bp, 9 predicted proteins | sample PEATcosm2014_Bin_30_FD_119762 | JGI IMG/M metagenome (GOLD analysis project Ga0181527, IMG submission 119762) | Peatland microbial communities from MTU Mesocosm Facility, Houghton, MI, USA - PEATcosm2014_Bin06_60_metaG | ecosystem: Environmental > Terrestrial > Soil > Wetlands > Peat | place...
ACAAAAATGATCAAGATGGATTTGCCTTAATTTATAAGCGTTTACTCAAAATTCTTGATCAAGCAGGGGTCAAAGAAATAGAAGTGCATCAAGAGTTTGATCCTGAATTGCATGAAGCAGTTGCGCACGTTGATGCTCCAGGCCATCAAAGTGGTACTATTGTAGAAGTTCTACAAAAAGGATATCGATTCAAAAATGAAATTTTACGACCGGCGCGTGTGAGTGTAGCAAAATAGTGATGGCTCAAGGAGCTTTGATATGACGCGCAATATGTACGGTATTATCCTCTGGTTATTTTGCATCATAAGTCCCTTTACCCTTATCCCCTTTGAACGTGCAGTTATCCGCTTTGCGGGAGCGCAGCCCGTTTCCATGACATTTTCAATGCTTGCCGTGATGGCAATCGAAGCAATCATAATTTATGGAATATTCGTTTTCTTTGGTATGCGTTGGGCAGAACGCCTTGGCATACGATTCTTATTACTTGAAAAAAATTCTGATTTTAAAAATGATATCGTAAAACCAGGTCTTGTTGCGGGCGCCGTGTGTGCGCTCGCTGTTCTTTTACTGGATGCATTGTTGCCCTCATCTCCCTATAATCTTTTTGCGTTAGCGCAAAGCATTTCACCAGTCGTAGGATTTTTATCGCTTTTTGTGTGTATCGTTAATCAAGATGTATTTGTATGTCTTTTTTGCATATCAGGCATTGCGATCTTACTGAAAAAGATATGTCATGAATTAACCATATCAACGGGTATGATCATCAGTATTCTCATCTCATCGCTGATTTTTGGCATCGCTCATATGCCACTTTTTATCCATACTACCGCTTCAAACATTCCCTTACTGGTTACCAGACTAATAGCGCTCAATATTGTTGCGGGCACCACATTTGGTATGTTGTTTTGGAAAAAAAGCTTTGAAACGGCAGTATTTGCGCATGTGGTAGTTGATTTTGTGCTGTATGTGTTAGTGCCGCTCGGTAGTATGTTTGTGCGTTAATGGTGCATGAGCGCTACAACGAGTTCAGTGAAAATAAGTACAATGATGAGTAACGTCAGAATATCGCCACGAATACCATCAACCTTATGCTGTAATACCGAGCGAATATCTTGAATGATCGAGAGCTTTTTATCGATCCCTTCTTTCCAATTTTTCAAATCCAACTTATCCACCAGCATAGTATACAGCTCTGATAAATATGGTTCTCCTACCAATTTAATGCTACTTTCAAGCCGTTCAGTAATCACTGAAATATCAACGCGCAATTTACCCATATCATCAATCGGATTGGTTGATAATGTTCCAATCATTGGTAAATATGCTTTAAGTGGCACTTTAAATGAGCGTTCCTCATACATAATATTCATTTGCTGATCGAGTAAGCGATCGAAATAACGCAGTTCAAGATGTTGAATATTAGCAAATTCAAAGAGATCTAAAATATCTTCATATTCAGATTCATAGATAAAGGCGGCTTCGGTATCAATCACCATAAGGTCGCCTTTGAAATAACCCATCGTTGATTCAAGAATTTCATTTTTTTGATTTTCAGAAAGCGTTTGCGTTTCAAAGCGGAGCGTTGATGCTATGACGCCTCCGTATTGTTCTTTAAATTTTGAGATATCTATTTTTGGGTGCACTTTATCAAGCTGAATCACCACATAGGATGATTTAGTATGAAAAAATTGTGGTTTGGTAATGTATGGTTTTACCTTTTTAAACAGTGATCCAACATCGATAATGCTATGTTCCTGAAATTTATTATCAATACTGGATAAGTTTTCTCGCAGATTCTTGAGTGTATCCTCGAATGCAATTTGATAGGTCAGAGATACGGCCCCAAAGTTATACATTTTGGTACTGATGCACATCGAGCTGCTATGTGGATGAGGAAGTTCAACGGCAAGAGGAATGTGATAATTCTTGAAATATTTAGGCAGGGTTAATGGCCGTGGCATTACAACGCTGGACTCTTTTACTTTTTCAAGGTTAATCTCATCGCCAATATCAAATGCGTGAAAAATATAAATGTTCCCGGTAAAAACATCGGTATCGAGAAATTTTTCTTGTTCAGTTGCAGAATACGGCATGGTAGGTTCCTTTGTGCAAAAAGCATGATTAATTTGAAAAACAATAGCATATTTAAAATTGTATACGCAAATTCTAAGCTTGCATGGTGAGACTATTGTTCATTTATGCATCTTCTCATTATAAAATACAAGCTCAAATTAAGAACTTATTTTTGTAAAATTCTTCATAGAAGTATTGTAGGACTCAAAATACCCTCCGTTCGCCCTGACTAACCATTACCCACATCTTTTCCTTCTAAACCAACATAGATCCTAAAATATTCATATAAAATAAGTAAAATACCCTCCTCCGTTCGTCCTGAGTATTTTTATCCTGATCCTGAGTTTACGAAGGATCAAGGAGAGAAATGTGCGAAGGATTGTAGTGAAATTATTCCATAACACGAATTTGCGATGAAATGGAATGCATGAAAAAATTATAAGGAATATATTTTATGCACAATCCTTCGCACATTGGTCATTTCCTTCGGAAATTCCCAACACTCAGGACGAACGGAGGAGAGGATTTTACTTATTTATGATGAAATTATCATTCCAATACAAGCTGCTTAACATCGAATTCGCGTTAAAATAATGCTCCAAAGATGTGGGTAATGGTTAGTCGCCCTGAGTGTTTTTAGAGCCCGGAGGGCGAAAAAAATGTATCGAAGGGTATTTTTCGTGCACGGGGAGGCTAAAGTCAGAAATTTGTTTTTTTTGCTAATGCTCGAAGTAACTTAAAGTCGCCATTAATTAGAGCTTCTTTTTTTCGTCGAGACCATCCTTTTATTTGTCTTTCTGCTTCTAATGCTTCTCCGCGACTTGAGGTTGGTTGTACAAATACTACTTTGACTGGTAAGCGTGTGGCGGTATAACAATTAGGGTAATGTCGTTGCTCATGTGCAGATATTCGTGTTTCAATATTGTCAGTATGTCCTACGTAATATGAATCATCATTGCAATGAAGAATATAGATATAGAAATCTTGCATAGTGCTTAACTCATTTTTACAAATTAGAATTTTAATATGGAATATATCAACCTAAAAACACCCTTCGATACATTTTTTTCGCCCTACGGGCTCTAAAAACACTCAGGGCGAACGGAGGGGGAAGTCTTCTGCGTATTTAGGTCTATGTTGATATTATAATTATATCATATATGTATATTATTTAAATAAATACATTACATTTTAGCGGTAACTATTCTTGTAATTGCTTTATCTATCAGTATTTTGTGAGCTTGTAGAATCGAATACATCACATGTCATTATTTCTACGTTTGATAAACGATTGCGTAAGGCCTTAATATTTTTCTCTTTGATTGGATTGCCGCTGACTATGATAGTACCTAAATTAGGAAGTATATGCGGGTTGCTAATATCAAGAACCATCAGATCGTTATCGCTGAGATTTAATATCTGCAACTTCTTCAGACCATAGAGTGTATCTTGGGTAATGCGCGTGATGTGATTACTGCTGAGATCGAGAGATTCTAGATTTTTCAGGGGATACAGTACGTGAGAATGAATAAGTTTAAAATGATTTTGGCGCATACTGAGTTGCTTAAGATGTTTGAGTGGATTAAATACGCGTGGACTGATCAGATTCAATTGATTATTGCTGATATCGAGTGTTTTAAGATTATGAAGATCGTGAAATGCATCAATGGCAATCCATTCGACGAGATTATAGGTGATAGTAAGCTCTTGGAGTTTGGTGAGTCCTGTAAAAGTATTGATATCAAGGTTAGTAATATAGTTGTGATCTAAGTGGAGCTCTCGAAGGTGAGCAAGATGTTTAAAGCTTTTGGGCCTGAGTGTTGCAAGTTTGTTGAAGCTCAAATCTAAGGTGGCGAGATGCTCGAGCATTCTGAAGTTGCTTGGATGCAGGAGAGAAATTGCATTATGGCTGAGATTCAGATAACGCACATCATTGATATTGGGGATCTCTTCAATGCCATCCAAATCGGCAATATAAAGAGAGGAAAGATCGAGTGTGCCATCAGGCGTAACCGTGCGATCAAGGCGATTGTGTTGCATGAGAATGCGCACTGAGAAAGAAATTTTTGGAGTGTCTAGATCTATAGTTTGGCCATAATGCAAATAATAAGAGCGGGCGACATCATAGCGTAAAGGATTACGTGCGGATGCGATAATCTCCTCTTTTGTTTTTTGCCCGCTGTATAGCGCATGGGCAATTGCATCAACGTAAACTCTTTTTTCCTGAGTATCTAGGTTGATGTACGCCTCTGCATCGAGTGCGCATGCATTGGTGATGAGCTGTATTGGTGATTGATCGATATCCAAAGCTTTGAGTGAAACTGTAGCACAGACAACTATTGAGAACACCATTATTCTACGCATGAAAATACTCCTTTTTTGGGATTATGAGTTACTTCAATGCTATAGAAATGGCGTGCATGAATACAATGGTTTAAAAATGAAAGGTGAGATCAAATACAATATCTTGCGCCCAGTACTTATTGCCGACCTGGCCATCATAATAGAGTGAAACATCGCAGAAACCTTGGTAAATGAAAGCCAGACGAGGAACGAATAAATTCCGTTCGTAATTTCCACCTTTGCCCGTAAAGACGCAGCAGGAATTTACGAAATTGGCATGATAATTTTTGCTCGAGCAAGGGGTTTGATTTATATATGCCAGGGTGAGTATCGGCATAAACACTCCATCACCAGCTTGACACGTGGTGCTGAGCGAAACGCCAATTTCGCCTTGAAAGAGCTGTGCATTTTTTGAGTCCACATGGAGATTAAGGCTGCCTGCTCCGCATTCAGTGTAGCTGCGCTCATGCTGTAAGGCATAATCGAGATTGAGGTAAGGAGTCCACTGAAAGTGAGAGGTGCGCACTTGATATCCGAGGCCAAAATGTGGCAATAGTTCATATCCATTGTGCTGAGATTCAGCGGATCTATTGATGATGCCGAAATTGAGTGAGCGCGTAGTTTTATATTTGTTAAACGCGCCGATGAAGGCAGCATTCAAATACAATGCATCACGATTCCAGCATCCATATAACCCCCCATAAAAACTGTTTAGATTCGCTTTTCCCGTGCAGTGATTCAAATGAGCGTGATCGTTTGTGGTGCTGAAGGCGACTCCCAAGAGCCAGTCGCGAATGAAGTAATCGAGGCCAATCGTAGCGCCGGCAGTTCTATCTTTGTATCCAAATCGATCTCCTTGCTTTTGCCATTGCGCAATGCCATCCATCCACAGACTCATGGGTTTTTCATCGTATCGATCTTTATTGAAACAAAATTTTTGCAGATGTTTGGTGTAGGTAGAACGGACGAAAATGATATCGAGCAGTTGCACTTCGGTAGGAGCAGAAAATAATGCAGGACTCATCTGTTCGAAGGCTGTTTGAATACAATCAAAATTATTTAACGCAAGGAGAGCTTCGTTGACTGTCGCTACATCTGATCCTGGAATGTTTGGCAAAGTAACGAAACAATCAGCAGCATTCAGCGCATTGCATTTCAAACCGATGGCATCTAAAGGTAAATAAGTGAGTTGAACGGTCAGAGGATTATAGATCAACCCCATGAGAGATGGCACTGAACTGGTCAACGATGAGAATTTCCCGGTCACGCCAGTGCTCGTATCAATGATGGTGTAGGTAAGTGGTGTGGTGAAATTCACGTCATCAGGACTTACTACAACACCTCCGCCAATCTGAGCAAATCCAGATGCCGTAATGAGATCGCTCTCGCCTGCAGAGTTTATTTCGACGTTATAGATGCTCGTAGGATATAAAAAAAGATCGGTAGTAAAAATCGTACCGATGGAATTGCCGGGCGAGACTGTTCCATTATTATAGATGTTCCCATTCACCGTGGCATTGCCCGATAATGTACCGCTCGATTGGATATACAGATCACCGCTCACCGATCCATTAAGATTGAACGTTCCTGATTGTATGATGGTATCGCCTACATACGTATTTTCTCCATTCAACCTGACAGTTCCCATGCCCGATTTAAGGACTCCTGGCACAGTTGCTTCGGATAATAAACCAGCTCCTTCAATTGGATTGGAAAGTGTCAATGTGCGGTTGATTTGGAAATTAAGGCTTCCTCCCGATTGTATAAAGATATCTTGTCCGAGCGAAGATCCATCAGCTCCACCGCTTCCGGTTGCGGTGCCACCCAAACCAGCAGTTGTTGAATTGCCAGAAAAACTGATACCATCTTGCAGGATGAGCTGGGCTCCTTGTTGGATGAAGATGGCTCCCCCAAGTCCAGAACCTCCGCCACCACCTGCGGGTTGGCCTGCTCCTGAGCCACCTGCTCCACCAAGACCATACGTATCGACGCCGCCAGCGTAACCTCCGCCACCGCCTGCGCCGAAACCGCCATTGCCTCCAACACTCGTGCTTGAAGCGCCGCCTCCGCCGCCCAAAACGCCTCCGGCACCTCCAGGACCATTAAATCCACCGCCACCACCCGCACAGCCTGCACCGCCGTCAGGGCCACCGCCACTTGCGCCGCCACCATTACCACCGCCGCCTCCCCCGCCAGTGCCATACGTATTATCAGCGCCGATGCCTAAACCGCCATTGCCGCCTACGCCATCCCCCCCATTATCGATCGAATCAGAACCAAACTGGCCACTTCCACCAGAACCAGCACCACCACCGCCTCCTGCACCATTAGAGATAGTGCCCAAGCCTCCTTCTCCACCAGTCCGCGCAGGAGTGGTAGCAGTAGCGGCAACGGTACCACCGTTTCCCGCACGATGTGATGCTCCAGGAATCTCGCCACCGCCGCCTGCGCCAGCATAATTTGAAAAAGTATTGGGTGATCCAGCCCCTTGAGTGCCACCAGCCGTCCCACCATTATTACCACCACCGCCACCGCCTGCGCCAGCAGTAGAACCAGTATGTGTGGAAGTACCGCCCCCTCCACCACCAAAACCGCCACCGCCGCCGCCAGAGCCACCCGTGTTACCATTGCCACCAGCACCACCGACAGCTTGGTTGTTATTGAGGCTTGTCGCAGCAATAGTCAAGGTAGAGCCCGAATGTATATAAAGAGCACCACCGCCACCGGTTCCGCCGCCACCGCCGGTTTTACCAAGCCCTCCAGCGCCACCTCTCGAGAGTCCATTTTGAACGATGAAATCAGTAATGCTAGCCGCGCCTTGGGCTGACGCGAAAACAGGATATTCACTGCCGCCATCGATGATTACACCACTGCCTAAAATGGTACATGAAGATATAATGGGTGATAGGCGCTGGCGCGATACGCTGATTGTCTGTCCGGCGATGGGTGAACAGTCGATGATGTCACCATCTTGTGCTTGCTGAATCGCAATGCCGAGGGAACCAGGTAGAGATGACCCGCCGTCGGTATTGGTGACTTGGATTGTAGCTGCGCAAAGAGGATTCGAGAGCAATAGATTTTGGATGGCCAAAAGAAGGATAAGTCGGATGGAAAACGCAGGATGCATTTTCAAGAATGTGAAGAACATATATTACCTCTTTAACGTGAGTGCGAAATTATAAAAACAAGCTCCAGAACAATATCCCTTACATAATGTAACATCATCAAGGAGTATGTTATGGAGCTTGAAACAATCTTCTATTGCAGTGATAATTTTTGCAACGCATTTGAAAAAGAAGCAGGTAAAAAGCAATTTTTGATTTGATTTGTGTAGAAGAGTTTTCAAGAAGGAGGGGCTCAGTATGACCAGGTTCGAGATGAATGCAATATGGGCAAGGGCTTTGCGAGCATTTTTAGGATAATCTCTTTCTTTTTGATCTTTTTACAGGTAAAATATACCTAAATTGGCATAATTTAAGTGAGAGTATTCATGAAATTGAAAGAATTGATTTGGATTGGATCAAGCAAAAAATCATGAAGAAAAAAAATAACTACACTATAAGCTCAGGAAATGTTTTTTCTGATCTTGAATTGCCAAATTCAGAAGAAATGCTTACAAAGGCAGAATTAGCACGACAAATAAATAATATTATTGAGCAAAAGGGCTTAACTCAAATAGCAGCGGCTAAACTTCTCGAGATTGATCAGCCAAAAATTTCTGCCTTAAGCAAAGGAAAATTGTCAGGTTTTTCACTTGAAAGACTTTTTCGATTTTTAAACATTTTAGGGCAACGTATTACTATTAAAGTAACCAAAGCCTCTTCAAAGCAACAATCCGTTACTAATATCAGCATTCCTCGCTCAAGAAAATCATCGATGTTGAGAGAGAAGAAAAATCCTTCTATCGCTTCTGCTATTCATGCACGGAAAAAAAATAGATAACCTTGCTATGGAAACTGGTGTGTTACTTTCGATACGATATAAAATAGATTCTGTGAACCAAATTTAGAGAACCCTGGAAATCTAAAAGTTTAAATTTGGTTCACAGAAACTAGTAAGAATCATAGTTATGACGATTAATGAGTGTCAGTCATGAATGAATGTTATTACCTCTATGCAATGCTTGGTATGCAGTATCGGCTGTTGCATAAACTAATCCATTTTTTTTGAGTTGTTTACAGTGGCTTGATATGGAAATGAGTAAGTTTTCAATCAAAGGGTTTATCCCAGCGAGCGCTACCTTTTTATTATGTTTATGAAGAGTTGCGATAATTTCATCTATAGCATCAACCCCATCAATATCGATAAAAAACACATCTGCCAGATTGAGTATGACGGTATGATAGTCGGTGAAGTCTGATTCCAATCGTATTACATGATCCTGACTATTAAGATACGATAATTTACCTTTAAAGGTGTAAATGAGCACATCGGTTTTTGCCGCGCGTGACATTGTATGATCAGGAGAATGTGGTGTTTTATCTCCTTTGAGTGTTTGACGTGTTACTTCATAGTGTCCATATGATAGTTTCTCAACGAAAAAGAGTAGTGACATAACTGCTCCGCCAAAGATGCCAATAATAGGATCTTTACATACGGTAATCAGTGCGACGAGAATAGAGATAAAAAAATTTATTTTATCATGGATAAAGAGTCGTACAAAATGTTGGTGCTCAATCATATTCAGAGCAACATGCGCTAAAATAGCGGCAATAACTGCCATAGGCATATAGGAAAAGTAGGGGAGACATATCCATGATAATCCTGCAATAAAACAGCTGCTCAAGGTTGCTGACATCCTATGAGTAGCGCCCGATTTCACATTGAGTACGGTGCGCGCGAGCGCTGCGGTTGCAGGAATGCCGCCGACCAGTCCTGAACATATATTTGCCATGCTCAGTCCAAGAAGTTCTTTCCGACTATTATGTTTTGTCTTGGTCAGGCCATCCGCAATTTTTGCAGATAAGATTGTTTCGATAATAGCGATGAGCGCAATAATAAATGCGGGCCACAAAATATCTATGGAAAAAGAGCAGGGAGACAGTGTAAAGATTTGCATATGGAGCGATCCATATTTGGTGCCGAGGGTTTCGAGTGATAATGCTGGTGCAGCATAACCAAGCAAAATGCCTAATGGAGCGAGAATAACTGCTGCAGGAATACCTATACTGTATCTGCGCATTGCATTATGCGCGATAAAAAAAACGGCGAAAACCAAAAAGGTTGATGCAGAAAAATCTGCAAAATGTGAAAATGATTCTCCGATGTTTTTGATAAGTTCCTTATGAGGTGGCAGATTGCGCAAACCAAGCGCAAAATTAATCTGACTAAACCCGATAATGCAGGCGACGCCGAGTGTAAATCCGTGTATAACGCTAGAGGGAATAAAAATTAAGTAACGTTCAAAGTGTAAAAAATATGCGATTAAAATCATCACGCCTGCCACGAATGCGAGCATGCTCACCGATTCGATGCCCTGATTCAAAACGAATGATGCTATAATGCCTGATAATGCGCCGGTTGGTCCTACAATATTAAAATTGCTGCCACCAAAAAGGGAAGCCACAAAACCTGCAAAAATTGCCGTAATAATGCCTTGCGTGGGAGAAACTAACGAGGCTACTGCCAGCGAAATCGATAAGGGAATTGAAATTAATGCAACGGTAAGACCAGATTTCCAATTGGATTGTATTTTTTGTAACATGAGTTTCCCTTAAGGTAACGCAGTGTAAGAGAGCGGGTTCCGTAACCCAATGAAATGCTCGATTGAGCATATGCCATAAGCGTTCCATATAAGTGAAAAAAGTTCAATAAGATTCGGTGAAGATATGCATATTGTGTACGTTTTACTTATGCATTACCAGATAAGACTCTTGCCGGATGGTAATAAGTGCGTACTGATCTTTCTTCTTCGCGAGTGTTTTGATATATGATGGAGACCATCCAAGACCGCGATGCAGTGCGGTGAGCGATGAAAAGCCCTCTTGAAATCCAAGAGGGCTGATTTTGGTGCGCCCGGCATGGGCGCGATTTAATTTCTCAATCTTATTTCAGATTTCAGGAGAGCCAGAGTAATATTAATCCATGGGGTGGATATTTTCGAGCACTGTTGCTCTCAATATGTCCTTCAATAAATTTTTCATAATGTCTTTTCAAATCTTCGACGTACTCAGGTGCATATTTTTTAATCCATTGCGTAGCCTGCCAATCAGCATACCATTCAGATGCTCTCATACCTTCTAAAGGAATTCCATGTTGAGCATGGCATCCTTCGGCATAGATTTTAAGATGAGGATAACATTCGAATCCCGCATTGCCCGTTCTGTAATGTTGATCATAAGCATGGGCTAGTTCATGAAATATAGCGCACATTTGTTCGCCAACACTCTTATTCATCAATATAGGATTTAGATACACTTTGACTGTGTGGTTTGGGCAAATATCGCAAAAGCCGTAGCTTCCGCCCATTTCGATTAAAAGGTCAGATCCATCTTTAACAATTTCGATACTGAGGAAGTCGACCCGAGCGCCATTTTGTTGATCACGTTTAACAAAATTTGCAAGTTCATATGCTCTTGCTATCAATAATTCAGCAGGTTTAATATCATGCATTGCCATAGCATGAGTAGACAATGCTGCGATTGAAATGAGAATCACGGCCAACCCAGTCAGCGATGACTTAATAATAGTTTTCAAATTAATATTCCTTATATGTTATTTTTAAAATATGGTTTTTTTAAAATCCGAACCCAAAACTAAATCCAAATCGCGGTCGTAAATCATAATGATGATGCATTTGAACAACAGGCCGCACTGGAACAACGTATTGTTGCATCGGTGTGTAATAGAGCACCTGTCTGCACGGTCGTACCGGTCTGAAATATTGTGGTCTTGATACTACTTGTACGGTGACTCTTGCAGGCGCGCGATGTCCATTTCTACGGTGTCTATATGGTCTTGCTTCAAGAATCGATGCAGTACTGGCAATAAGCGCACCCATAACTAGTGCGTTTCTTAATAGGTTTTTCATAATAAATCCTCCATTTTGGATCATTAGAACAAAAGCCCGTATGCCCCTCCTTTAGGGGCTCCTTTGGAAGGCTATAATTTCTATATGTATTTATTATAGCATAGAAATGGGGAGGGCGCAAAGGGGGGGTGCCCCAGTAAAAAAGAGCAGTTTTAGCTATTTTGAAGGCCCAAAGTCTGGAAAAACATCCCAGCAGCGTCGCCGTTCTCGATCATCCTGATCCTGAGTCAATCGAAGGGAAGGACGCTTTTGCTCAGGATGCTCGGATCTCACGGTGCAAAGTGATCGGTTTTTATATCTACGAATTTTATATGTCCCGTTCTTTATTTCCGTTCGATACTTTTTGCCCCTATGGGTCAAAACATCTCACGGCGACTAACCATTACCCACATCTTTTGCCTAATGATGAAGAATCAAAAATCTCTCGATCCTCCGATCCATCTACGCTCTTAGCTACGGTCGGACGCGGTCGTCTTTGCGAGGACGAAATACGACATCCGCTGCAAAGCGGTGTTGTATGAGGACGCGGCAATCCAGGGTAATTAAATCGAGAAGTCTTTGAAAAAGTTATTATGCAAATCCATCAAGTATACATTGTTAGCAATAGATACAATGGGAATTTATAGGGACTTTTTTATGAAATATTCCTGGATTGCCACGTCCTCATACAACACCGCTTACAGCGGATGTCGTATTTCGTCCTCGCAAAGACGATCAGTGACTTACA
>Ga0181527_1004363_pt1 | contig 12167 bp, 6 predicted proteins | sample PEATcosm2014_Bin_30_FD_119762 | JGI IMG/M metagenome (GOLD analysis project Ga0181527, IMG submission 119762) | Peatland microbial communities from MTU Mesocosm Facility, Houghton, MI, USA - PEATcosm2014_Bin06_60_metaG | ecosystem: Environmental > Terrestrial > Soil > Wetlands > Peat | place...
GCCAGGCATGGGCCGAGGTACACGGCGCCAAATGCAGGATAAATCATGCTGCCGAGGCCAACAGGACATGGGATTCCGTTTCCGGAAATAGAACGTAGGCTGGTTACAGTTCGAGTTTGCCCGTGCTGTCGCTGAACTTCGGCACCGCGGCACCCATGCGGTCGAGCAGCGCCAGGTAAAGGTTCGTCAACGGAGTCTCCTTGGGATAGCGGAGGTGGCGGCCGCCAGGAATCGTTCCGCCGCCGCGGCCGGCCAGTAGGATCGGCAGGTCGTCGTGATTGTGGCGGTCGCCGTCGCTTAGTCCACTGCCGTACATGATCATCGCGCTGTGCAACAGGGTGCCGCCGCCTTCCTTCGCGGCGTTGAGCTTTTGCAAGAACTCGGCCAGCAGGCCGAGGTGATAGCGGTTGATCTTGCTGATCTGTGCCTGCTTCTCCGGATTGCCGCCGTGGTGCGACAACTCGTGGTGGCCGGCCCGCACGCCGATCTCGGGATAGCTGCGGTTGTTCCCTTCGTTCAGGTACATGAAGGTGGCAATGCGCGTGGAATCGGTCTGAAAGGCCAGCACGATCATGTCCATCATCAGCCGCACGTGTTCGGCGAACTCCTTGGGCGTGCCGGCAGGCCGCGCACTGGCGGGCACCGAAGCCGCCACCCCTTCGGCCTTCTGCAGACGGCGCTCAATCTCGCGCACGGCGTACAGATACTCGTCGAGCTTGCGGCCGTCGCTCTGGTCGAGTTTGCGGCGCAACTCGGCGGCGTCCTCGGCCGCGAAGTCCAGAACGCTCTGACGCCGACGTTCTTGTTGTGCGCGGCGTGCGCGGTTTTCAGCAGCCGGTTCTGCCGGGCCGAAAAGGCGGTCGAACACGGCCCGCGGATTGACCTCTTTGCTCAGCGGCGAGGTCGGCGTGCGCCAGGAGATATTCGACGTATAGGCGCAACTGTAGCCGGAATCGCAGTTGCCCGCCTGCGCGCTGGGCTCGCAGCCCAATTCGAGCGACGCAAAACGGGTCAGGCGGCCGAGCTTTTCCGCGGCCGCCTGATCCACGGAAACGCCGTTGCGGATGTCCTTGCCGTTGGTCTTGTACGGATGGGCCCCCGTGAGGAACGAGGCGGCCGAGCGGGCGTGATCGCCGGGACCGTCGCGTTGCGGCCGGCCGCCGTCGAGCGTCAGCCCGCTCAGGACCGTGACGCTCGACTTGAGCGGCTCCAGCGGCGCGAGGATCGGGGGCAGGACGTCGAGCGAACCTTCATTTTTCGGCGTCCAGTCGGGCATGTGTACCCCGTTGGGAACCGAGAAGAAGGCCATGCGCCGCGGCGGTCCACCGTCCGCCGCCTGCGACAGCCGGGGCATGATCGACTCCAACCACGGCAACGCGATCGCCGTGCCGACGCCCCGCAGGACGGTCCGCCGGGAAACCTGCCGGTTCTTGCTCATGGCTCACTCCTTATTCTTGCTGCGGCGTTTCTGGAAGGGGTCGCTGTGGACGATGCCTAGGACCAACGTCGAGAACTTGTAGTCGCCGGACTTCGCGGCATTGACGATTCCGTCGACCGCCGGCCTATCGTAGGGTTCCACGCCGCGGCCGATGGCGTAGGTTAGCAACTTCTCCGCCAGGCAGCGGGCGAACTGTTCCTTGCTGCCGCGGAGCACGCTCTTCAGTTCCCGCGGGCCGTTGAACGACCGGCCGTCGGGCAACTGCGCGGTGGCGTCGATAGGGAAGGCGCCGTCCTTGGTCCGCCAGGCGCCCACGGCGTCGAAGTTCTCCAGGGCGAAGCCCAAGGCGTCCATTTCCTTGTGGCACACGGCACAGTTGGGATCCTTGCGGTGCTGCTCCATGCGCTGCCGCAGCGTGCCGGCGGCCATGGCCTTGGCATCGTCCCGCAACATGGGAACATTCGGCGGCGGGGCGGGGGGCGGTGTGCCGAGGATGTTCTCCAGCACCCACTTGCCGCGTTTCACGGGCGAGGTCCGCGTGGGATTCGACGTCACCGTGAGCATCGCGGCCTGCGTGAGCACGCCGCCGCGGGCTTGCACGGCCACTTGGCTGCCGCCGGCCGAAAGCGATACCCGGCGGAACTGGTCTCCCTCGACGCCTTCCAGCCCGTAGTGCCGCGCGAGCCGCGCGTTGACGAACGTGAAGTCGGCGTCGAGCAATTCCAGCACGCTGCGGTCCTCGCGCACGATTGTCTCGAAGAACATCTCCGACTCGGTTCGCATCGCACGCCGCAAGTCGTCGTCGAAGGCCGGGAATTGCGATTTGTCGGGCGCGGCCAGCTCGAGGTTCCGCAGTTGCAGCCACTGCCCGGCAAAGTTTTCGATTAGCGCCTTGGACTTTGGATCGCCGAGCATCCGCCGCACCTGGCGGTCGAGGTTGTCGCGGAGCTTGCCGCCGGCCGCCAGATCGAACAGTTCGTCGTCGGGCATGCTGCTCCAGAGAAAATAGGAGAGCCGCGAGGCCAGTTCGTACTCATTGAGCGCGCGGATCGGCCCGACGCCGTTCGCTTCCGCGTCGAGCTCCACGCGGAACAGGAAGTGCGGCGAGACAAGGATCGCTTGCAGCGCCAGTTGTAAGCTCGCCTCGAATCCGTCGCCTTGCGCACGAGCGGCTGCGACGAGCTTCAGCAGGCGAGCGAGTTCCTGGTCGCTGATCGGACGGCGGTAAGCCCGCGTAGCGAGTCGACGAAGCATCTGCTCAGCGGACGCATCGGGTGACGATTTCCCTGGCGGTGTGAGGAGAAAGATGCGTCGATGCGATTCCGGGTAGTCCGCAGGTCTATCGCCCGGTTTGTTCGCGACGATTGCCTTCGCGGCGATTTGCTCGGCTGCAGCCAGGTACTTCTCCATCAGCAGCGGCGGGAGCGTGAGCACATCGCCGATGTTGTCGAACCCGTAGCCCACGTCGTCCGAGGGGAAATCGGCGGCTGCGTTGAATTCGATGCCCAGCAGGTCGCGGATGGTGTTCGTGTATTCTGCACGGTTCAGACGCCTGATTGTCACCCGGCCCGGATCGGGGGGGCCGGTCCGGCCGGCTGGGCCGAGCGCGGCTTCGAGCCAGGCGCTCACCGCGTCGTACTCCTCGTCTTTCGGTCGGCGGCTGTCCTTGGGCGGCATCTTGCGGGCGTGCAGCATGCTGAGCACCTTGCGCCACGTCGCCCGATCCTCCGACACGGCCGCGGCGGTGCGGTACTTGTCCAATTGGACACCTCGTTCGGCATCGTCCCCGCTATGGCACTTCAGGCAATACCGCTTGACGAACGGCAGCACAGTGGCGTCGAAGGACTGAGGCACCGCGGCCGGCGGCTCGGCAGCGAAAACTACCGCCCACACCCCCGCGCAAAACCCGACAGCCACCACCGGCCATACGCGCACGGACATCGTCGAGTCTCCTTGCGGCAGGAAGGACAGGGGCCGTGGACGAATTGAGGGCAGTGCTGCGAATCGGTTGGCCCTGCTCATTATACCCGGACGAGTCAACAGGCGCGCACGGTCAGGAGCCATGGGGCGCCGTTGAGCACCGCCTTGACGGCGCGCTTGAGATCACGCCCCGGCGCCGACGTGATATAATGACTCTGATCACGCCCGCCGGGCAGACCCAGCGTCGTGGCGACGGCTCATGCACCATCCAACCCGCAGGACAACGGCCCGCCTGACCCGGCAGAAACGGACGATCCGGGTGATGACGGCAGAGCGCACATGAGGGAATCTGGCGGGCGAGCGCGCGTTCACTACCATGACGGGCAGCATCACGATCGACGGCTCTCAGGGCGAGGGCGGCGGGCAGGTGCTCCGCTCATCGCTGGCGCTTTCCCTGGTGACGGGCCGGCCCTTCGTGATCGAAAAGATCCGCGCCGGGCGGAAGAAGCCCGGCCTGTTGCGGCAACACCTGACGGGCGTATTGGCCGCGGCCGAGGTCGGCCGGGCCGAGGTGGACGGGGCCATCCTGGGTTCCCCGCGCGTGGTGTTTCGCCCGGGGCGGGTCCAGGCGGGCGACTACGCCTTCCGCGTCGGCACCGCCGGCAGTGCGACCCTCGTCTTGCAAACGGTGCTGCCGGCGCTGTTGTTGGCCGCGGGCGAGTCGAACCTCGTCTTGGAAGGCGGTACGCACAACCCCTTCGCCCCGCCGGTGGATTTCCTGGCCAAGGCGTATCTGCCGCTGGTGAACCGGCTGGGGCCGCGGGTCGAGGTGGAGCTTGTCCGCCCAGGCTTCTATCCGGCCGGCGGCGGGAAGTTCAACGTCCGCGTCCAGCCTACGCGGCAACTCGGCCGCCTGGAATTGGTCGATCGTGGCCAGATCGTCGCCCGGCAGGTACGGGCAATGGTGGCCAACCTGCCGCGGCACATCGCCGAACGGGAGTGCCGGACCATCGCCCAGCAGCCCGGCTGGGGCGAGGCGTCATTCACCATCGACGAAGTGAAGGGGTCCCGCGGGCCGGGCAACGCGGTGATGATCGAGCTGGAGGCGGAACACGTCACCGAGGTCTTCACCGCCTTCGGCCAGTTGGGCGTCAGGGCCGAAGCCGTGGCCACGGAGGCCCTGCGTCAGGCCGAGGAGTACTTGGCGGCCGGCGTGCCGATCGGGAGACACCTGGCCGACCAGCTCATGCTGCCGCTGGGGATCGGCGCCTATCTCGGCTCCGGCGGCGGCGTGTTCCGCACGATGGACCTCTCGCTCCATGCGGCCACGCACCTGGAGATCCTCCACCGGTTCCTGGAAATTGACGTCCAGGTGGAGCAATGCGGCCCGGGAGACTGGTTGGTGCGAATCGGATAGGCCCCAGTAGACGGCCGACAACGCCCGCCAGACCCTGTACCGCGAGACCCAGTTGGCCCCGCGGGCGGTGATTGGCGGCCGGGAGTTGGACCAGTTCCTGGCCGACAAGGACGCCGTGGTCAAGGAGCTGGACGTTCGCGGATGTCCGATGCGGCGCGAGTACGGTCGTCGCAGTTTAGCGAAGCGCCGGGGCAGCGCGCAAACGAACGTTCCCAAGCTGCGGCTTGGGAACGTTCCTGAGTTCGCAGAGGAGCAACGGCCCCTCGCGTTACGGTAACGTCTTCTTCTCAACGACAATCGGGACCGTCGCCTCCATCTTCCCATAGAGGTCGAGGGTGTCGTAGGTGATGGTCGCAACAAACGTTTCCTTGTCGCCCGATACTTTCAGCTCGCTTGGTACTCGCCACGAGTACCCGCAGGTCCCCCCTCAGCCAAAGGGCATTTTGCCCTCGGCCACGACGTCGCCGGCTGCGTTGCGGACGGCGATGCTCGGGTCGAGCCGGTTATTGGACGTCCCCCAAAGTCCCGTGATCTGGATACCCTGCCACGGCTCGGTCAGCATCGCGGCGACGCGAATGTTGTCGCCGGGCTTGAACGACTGATCCTTGGGAGGGCTCATGAACTTGACCTCCGGCTTCCCGGAGAATTCCAGGACAAAGGTGCTTTCCTTGCGAATCTGGATCGGGTAGGGATCCCGCTTCTCGGCCTCGGGGCCGACATTGGGCGTCGTGCGGCCGCTGAAGCGGAGCCGCCCGTGGCGCGCCGTGAAAAACGGCATCGCGTAGTCGCCGATCGGCAGCGGGTAGCGGCGGAGCATTCCGTCCGGGGTCTGGGGGACATTCTCCCCCAAGGCGATCGTGATGCCTGTGCGCGACGTGAGCTGCCCGGCGAGGCCCAGATCGGTGATCGCCCGTCCGCCCGGACCGACCTCCAACATGCCGGTTTCGCCGTGGTACGGATCGACAGCGAGCTTGTCGCCCAGCGGACTGGCCGAGAAGCTCACGAACTGTCCTTCGACCCAGCGCATCTGGCTCAAGGGGCCTTGCATCTGTCGCAATCCCTTGGAGGCATCCGCAGCGACAAGCTCCAGTTGCACTTGCGGTCTGTCGTAGCGGCCGGAGACGATCTGCGGCTGCCATAGGCGGGCGCTGTACTCTTCCTTCCCCAGCCGGATCTTGCCCTTCCGCGCTGTCTTGGGCAGGAACTGTATTATCGCGGAGTCGGGACCAAGAAAGTGGACTTTGGGCAGGAGAACGACGGGCCGCTGGCCCACCCCCGGCCCGAAATCGAGCGTCACCGTCAACTCTTCGAAGAAGCCGCCCCCCATCGATCCGGGCAGGCCCTCGAACGGCGACTTCTCGGCTGGCTTGACGACGCCGTCGTTGGTCAGGTCGAGATCGCCATTGCAGTCGAAGTAGAGCAGGTCGTATTTCCACGTCTCCGGCCGCAGCCCGTCGAACCCGGCCCGCTCGTGCGCAGCGATGGTCTTCTCCGTCGCGGCCTGCTTGGACTGCTTCTCTGTGTCCTGGTTCGAGCCCTTCCCGGTTTCCTTTTCTACCGCCGCGGGCTTCTTCACCCCCGATTCGTCGAGCACGAAGTAGAAAGTCTTTCTCCCCTTGGGATCAAGGCCGTCGCGGTCGAAGGTCACCGAGCCGTACAACGGCCGCTTCGACTTCAGCTCTGGGTACGCCTTGACCTCCTTGCTCGGCACGGTATTGCACATCATGTACATGCCGCTCGGATAGTAGTACCGCGGCCTGCCGTCCACTTCCTCCTTGCCGAACGCCGGCACTTCCTCCAGGGGGAACACGGCCTTTTCGATCGCGGCGGGCTTCTTGCCGGTCTCCTCTTTTTCGGCCGCCGCCTCCTTGGCCGAACGATTCTTCTCCGCCGCGCCGCCCGAGGGTCCCATGGCGAGGAACACCAGGACGGCTGCGACGGCAGCGAGCCACCATCGGTTCATATCCACCTCCTGCTTTCCAAGAACACTCGATCCGTGTTAAAGAAAACGTCCCCCACACACGCAAGTCACAGTATAGGCGTTCTGCGTGGCGTGTGCAATAGGCCCATCGCGATTTGCGGGGACGAGAAGCCCGCCGTCAGTATTGGCTGGCGTCGATGGGAAGACCGTCTGCCCGATTCCCAAGTCGGCGGTGCACCTCGGGGTCGATTTGGTAACTGATCATTCGCACCGAGTCGTCGCAGAAAACGAAGTGGCAGCCAGCGGCGTGAGCGCTGCCGAAGCGGTAGAAGTCGAGCTCGTCCGCGTCCTGACGGGGAGGCTGCAATACCCACCGTGTCAGGTCGATGGAGGAGCCGTGATACATGGTCTCGTTGTAGCCCTCGTCCCCGAAAGTATGATAGCAGGGCCGGCAGACGCATTTCTCGCCGATCAGGTAGGTCTGGCTCAAACCGTCCGTGATCATCGCCGGCCGCACCTCGCTCCGCTGATAACAAACGCCGGTGAGCTTCGCTGGATTGCTCCACGCATACTGCCCGGAGTCACCCTCTGCAAGCGTGAGCGGCCCTTCCCACACTGAATCCTCGGCGAAGAAGTCTCCTCCATTGACCGCATAGTCGCTCTTGGCAACTTTCGTCACCCACTCGGCATTGCGAGGAATCCATTGAGGATCGGCAGGGGAAGTGGGCCCGACGCCGCGGGTTGGGCAGGTCAGCAGCGGCAGGGGTATCTGCGTCAGCCCGGAAAGCGCTTGCCGCTGTGCGGCGGGCTCCATCCCAAGCCCCAAATTTCGCAACTGCTCCTGTTCAATATTGGGGAGGATGTTGTAGATCCATCCGCCCGGTTGCTTGCGGTCGGTTCCTCGATCAGGATTGCCGATCCACAGATGCCCCCAGCCATTGCTCGGGTAGCGCTGATAGACACCCACGTGGATTTCCATCGCCAGCCCGAGCTGCTTGAGATTATTCATGCACTGTGCCCTGCGGCCTGCCTCGCGTGCCGCCTGGACGGCCGGTAGGAGCAAGGCGATCAGGATAGCGATGACCGCAATGACGACCAGCACTTCGACAAGCGTGAAGCCGTGACGGCCGGCGCGGTGGTTGATTCCCGGGCGCTGCTCGGACATGATCGACGTCCGCAAGCTTCGGCTGCGGTTGCAAACACTTTCGCGATACTTGAATTCTTCCGCGGCAGGAGGTGGGCTCCGGCATCGCCGCCGCCTGTTTGACGCGGATGACAACGCCACGTTCAGCGAAGCCCGATTTTACCCCCGGCGGGTTGTGTCCGCAATCATCCATGCCGAGCACGACCGCTTTCTCCCGCAGCTCTCCTTCAAACCAAATCAAGCCGGCCGCCGACCAAATCAAGTTGCGCGTGGAGATCCCCGAGATGCCGTGGGTGAGGGCCATTGTGCCAACGAAATCGGCCCTTCGCCGTGCCGACCCTCGTAGACGAAGCTCAGGTTCGTGTGATATAAAGGGGCGACATGCTCTCTCTGGATGAGGACCCCGCAAGAGACCGTTTGCAAGATGGTTTGAGGCGTGATGATGACCTACCGCAAGCACCTCGCGCCCGGCCCTGCGGCGCTGCGGTGGTCGGCACTGCTGGCACTTGCGGTCTGCGCCCCGAGCCGTGCGGCGGACACGGAGGTGGTCTTGCGGGGACTGCCCGCGAGGCCTGAAATTCGATACCGCTCCGGCAAGACGGTGTATCTGGAACGGTTGCGGGCAGGCCGGTGGCAGGGCTGCGGATGGTCGGCCGAGGGCCGTTGCGAGTTCCCCGAGCCCTGGGAGAGCGATGCTTTCGACTTGCGCGTCAAAGACCGCCCCACGCCTGCCGCGGACCCTGCGACACCGCTGGGCGACGGCTGGAAGTGGGGCGAGCTGGCGAGAATCCCGGCGGCGGAAGCAGGATCTACCCACGTTGCGGTCCATCTCCAGCACCGGCGGCTTCCCATCGAGCTTTGCGTGCACACGCGGCTGGACGGCACGGCGGTCCTTGTCCGCTGGCTCGAGATGACGAACCAGTCGGCCCAGCCGCTGGCCCTGCTGGGGTGCGTGCCGTGGTGCGGGCGGTTGTGGTCCGGCGCCGCGCCGATCGCGCTGGGCCATTCGCTCCGCTGGGACGTCTTCTGGGAAGGATGGTTCGGCTGGACGCAACTCAAGGACGGCCCCAACGTGTTCAAGCAGGACCGCGGTTTGAGCTGGGACGACCCCTTCTTCGTTCTCCGCAGCGACGCGCGGGGGGAGTATTTCTTCGGCCAGTTGGCGTGGCCGGCAAACTACGTTATGGAGTTTCAGAAGGACGATGGCCTGGCCTTCAAGATGGGGCCGCTGGCCGTCAATGCGCTGCGCGTGCTGGGGCCGGGCGAGACGATCGCCACGCCCGCCGTGCACCTCGGCTGCGTCAAGGGAGACTTCGACGCGGCGGTGCAGGCGATGCACGACCACATTCGCCGCAGCGTCTTGCCCCGGCAGCGTGCCGATCGGTCGTTCCGGGTGCAATACATTCACCCCGAGGACCAACCGCTGACCGTCTATCGCGGCGATGCCTACAATGAGGCCAGCGTGATGAAGTGCATGGACGTTGCCGCGGCCGTGGGGATGGAGGCGTTCATCGTCGATGGCCCGACGTGGTGCTCGGCCTACGGCAATTGGCTGGTCCCCGACAAGAAGCGTTTCGCGCGCGGATTGAAACCGCTCGTGGAATACGCCCATCAGAAAGGGCTGCTCTTCGCGCTGTATGCCGAACCCGAGGGAGGACGCGAGGGCTACACAAGCGTCAACGGGGGCGCGACCATCGGCCCCTGGAGCGAGAGCCGGGTGTTTCGTGAGCATCCGCAGTGGTTCGTGCAGCCGCAGAGCGTGCTGAACCTCGCCATCCCGGAGGCGGCGGCCTATCTGGAGTCGGAGATCGGCCGGATCGTCGAGCACTACGGCTTGGACCTGTACCGGCACGACTTCAACGCGCCGCAGCGGGGCGAGGGTTCGCTGACACGCCGCGACGGGTTCCTGGAGAGCGACTATTGGCGGCACTACGAGGCGCTGCGCCAGATCATGGCACGTGTCCGCGGCAAGTATCCGAACCTGATCCTGCAACAGGCGTCCGCGGGCGGCACTCGCCTGGAGCTGGATACCCTCGCCCGCTGGCACGAGCACTATACGAGCGATCGGGCCTCGTACCCTTACGTCTATCGGATGGCAAGCGGGTTGAGTGTGTACCTGCCGCCGGAGGCGCTGGTCACGCCCAACGGCATGGCGGGAAACGGCAGGGATCAGCCCGACCTCGTTACGATGCTCCGTGGCGCTTATGCCCTCGGCAATACCCCCATGATCTTCAATGCCATGCTGCCCAAGGACCTCGCGGAACTCAAGCCGGGCGAGCGGGAGCGGTGGCTGCATTACGGCAAGATCTATCGCACGTTCATCCGGCCGCTGCTTGCGGCCTGCAAGGTTTACCATCATGCGCCGGTCAACGCGACGGGCGGCGTGGAATCCGGCGACTGGTTCGCGATGGAGTTTGCCTCGCCGGATCGGACGAAAGGCTGGGCCACCGTGATCCGGTTGTCGCGGAGCGGCCCGGACACCTATCTCTTGAAACCACGGGGACTGGACCCGACACGGACCTATGCCGTGACCTCCGACAATCTCGGCACGATCGAAGTCATGCGGGGGACGGTCTTGGCCCGCGAGGGTTTGAAGGTGCGCACTCCGGGTAACCCGCTCTCGGAGCTGCTGCTGTTCGAAGCGCGGTGACGGCGAGTGATGTCACCATCTTTGCGGCCGGCGTGCGGCGCGAATCATGCGTTCCACGAGGCCGCCCGGTTTCGCCGGAGCGCCAAAATCCTTGGCCTCGATGGCTGCCGGCAGGGACCAGGCCATCAGGTCCTGGTAGTAGTCGTTGCCGTAGCTCCGCTCGCCCGTGTCCACGTCGCCCCGCATGATGTTGGGCATGTCCCAGGTGTAGCCCTGGATGCACTCGATGTTGTTCCAGACCTTACGGGCCAGCTCCAGGCCGAACTCCTTCTCGCCCTTGTACATGTAGTTCATGGCCAGCATGAGGGCCTCGGGCGGAAAGTAGGAGTAGCTGCCGTAGCCACCCACTTTGGCCGGCTTGCCGTCCGCTGCGACGTAGTTCACCGCGCCGTACTTGGTCGCCGCGATGTTGCCCCGCTTGATGGTCGCCAGCGTGGCCTGCACGCGGTCGGCGGGCAGTGCGCCGGGCAGGCCGTGATGATCGGTCACCCACTGGCCGTCGAGCTGGTAGCCGAAAACCAGGTCGGAGCGGCTGCCGCTTTCCGGTTCGAGGTAGTTCAGATAGTAGCTGCCGGTCCACAGCTTCTCGTTCATGCTCTTGGCGCCGGCTTCGATCCACTGGGCGCACTGGCGGGCGAAGGCTTCATCCCCTGCGAGGCGGGCCAGCCGCTCGGCGATGCGAAGTTGGGCGAGGTGCAACCCGCCCACGTGGGCAGTCATCCCCCGCCAACCGGGCTCCGGCGCCTCGAACCATTCCGTGCCGACGTTGCCCGTGGGCATGGCGATGATCCGGTCGCCGATCGGGTAGGCCGGCCGCAGGTTCACCGTGTAGATCGTGTTCTGCTTGACGATCGGAAAGAACTCCTTGACGAAGTCCTTGTTCCTCGCGCCGTGGCACAGCCGGTAGCGATCCACCATCGCGGCCAGCGAGATGCCGTTGGTGGCGAACTGGTAGCCCCGCGTCGGGGCGGCAAAATCGAGCGGCGGGGTCCCGCCGGTCACGCCGCCGAACACCCACACCGCCGCCCCGTCCGCGTACTGGTAGCCCTTGTAACCGCGCAGGGTCGAGAGGGCCAGCTCTGGGAAGAAATAGACCAGCGGCTGATTGCCGTAGAACGAGCAGCCGATGCACTCGATCTGTGGGCAGCCGCGGGGGCACTCGTTCATGCCGAACAATCCGTCCTCCGCACGCACCCAGGCCGGCAGCGGCGGCTTGGCTTGGGCCCACATCCCGGTCTCCGTCACGAGGTGCAAGACGTTCACCAGCGACTCGCGCAGCCACACGGGGAGCGTCTCGTCGGCATACACGACCTGCTGCCAGGCCAGCACCCGCTTGAGCAGCCGCTGGTGGTCGGCGGCGAGGATCTCGGCCGCCCGGCGGGCGGTGGGGTAGTGCTTGGCGTACATGTGGGTGAAGCTGTGCGCCGCCCCGGCCCAGTTGTAACCGCCGGCATTCCAGGTTGGCGCGTGCCAGGCGAGCACGAACCGCACGACGCGGCTCGCGCCGGGCGGCAATTCGAAATCGACGGCCGCCGAAGCGCCGCCGTGGCTGTCGGGGGCGGCGGGCAGCTCCTTCTCGATCTTGGACCAGGCCTCGCCGCTTGTGCCCAACTCGCCCCCGAGACGAACTATTTCCTTGCCGATCACACCCAGAGCATAGGAAGCGAGCGGGGCAAC
>Ga0181527_1004369_pt1 | contig 12156 bp, 13 predicted proteins | sample PEATcosm2014_Bin_30_FD_119762 | JGI IMG/M metagenome (GOLD analysis project Ga0181527, IMG submission 119762) | Peatland microbial communities from MTU Mesocosm Facility, Houghton, MI, USA - PEATcosm2014_Bin06_60_metaG | ecosystem: Environmental > Terrestrial > Soil > Wetlands > Peat | place...
AAGGGTGGCGGCGAGATTGTGGCTTTGCTCAAGACCGGCAGCGCCTACTATGCGCCGTCCGCAGCCGTGGTGCAGATGATTGATGCCATCTTCAATGACCGCAAGAAAATCCTGCCCTGCGCGGCATATCTCGAAGGCGAGTACGGAATCACCGGCCTGTTCGTGGGAGTCCCGGTCAAGCTGGGCGCGAACGGCATCGAAGAGATCGTTCAGATCAAGCTGACCCCGGAGGAGCAAGCCGCGCTGGAAAAGTCCGCCGCCGCGGTAAAGGAATTAGTCGAGATTATCGGAGTGTAGTGGCGGACGAAGTAAGCACTAGGCAGAAGGCAGTAGGCGGAGCGCGGAAGTAGGGCCGAACGGCGTTCGGCCTCTGCGCCCTGAAGGGCGCCAGCGTAGCGCGGACCTGTTCGGTAGGTCCGCGGCCCTTAATTGCAAATGTTCTCAATCGCATGGGCGCGTAGGAAATCCGCGGCCCTACGGAACAGGGCCGCGCTACGTCCCGCTGCCGGCTACGGTAAAAAGGGGAGGATCGCAGCACGAAGGCTGCTGCTTTAATCCATTCCCGAGCTTCCTTCTCCTGCAATCTTGAGCAGATCATTTTCAGCCTTGGCCAGCCACGCCTTATAGTTCGTTTTAGGGGCGCTCATACAGCACTTTCCCCTCGGCCTCGATAACGGATAGCAGAGTTCCATGAACTTCTCGAAGCCTCTGGACCTCTTCCGGCGTGTACACCACAACATCCATTGACCAAGGACGCAATCCAAAAACCGAACTAATTTCCACTGAGCGTTCAGGCAGCCGCGCCTGCGTTTCCATCTCAACGAAAAGGTCCAGGTCGCTGTCAGGTTGGGCATCGCCGCGGGCGTGACTACCGAAGAGGATGACCCGCCGGGGGTGAAACCGTTCCACGATGGTCCGCGTGATGTGATCCAATAGCGTGGTGTCAGTCATCATTCCGTAGCCATAATACCGCAAGAAATCGTAGCGCGGACCTGTTTTGTAGGTCCGCGGCCCTTGATGGCAAATGTTCTCAAACGCGGGAGGGCAGGAAGAGCCGCGGACCTACAAAACAGGTCGCGCTACATGCTCGAGAAATCCGCCGCCGCGGTAAAGGAACTGGTCGAAATCACCGGGGTGTAGTGGCGTGCAGCCTTCCGCAAAGGATTGGGGGCGGTTCGCGAACCGCCCCCAATCCCATGTCGAGGCAAACATAGTGCGGAGCAACAGTCTGCTTGGTCGTGCTTTGATTAACTCACGGTCAGCGTGAGCGTCACATTATGGCTCAAGGCAGTAGAACCCGAACCCGCGGTGCCCGTTACCGTCAACGTGTAGGTTCCAGCGGGTGTTCCGGGGTTAGGCGTCGTACCGCCGCCTCCGCCCCCTCCACCTCCGCATCCTGCCAGAGCCAGGGTCAGTAACAATCCCGTGGCGAGTGGGAGCATTGTGGACTGCCATCGGGCCATTCCGCAGGGTTTTCGGCGCACGATGGCCCAGGCCATCACCACAAGAGCCATGGCGAGCATCAACAGACCTCGCAAGCCCCGCGCCAGGGGTGGAATTGTGGGAATGTGTCGAGAGCGTGGCGCGCTGATCGATGGGGCAGTTGTAGTGACGGTGACTGTGACATTCGTCGCCGAACTTGCTGCGGTCACAGGGCTCGGCGAAACCGTGCAGGTGGCCTCGGAGGGCGCTCCGCTACAGGCGAGGCTTACGCTTTGGTTGAATCCCCCTTCACCCGTCACGCTCAGGGTGTAGCTTGCTGGTGAACCGGGGGCGACGGTGGCTGTGGTGGCGGAACCGGAGGCTGCGGCCAGCGTGAAGTCCTCGCCCGTTCCGCTGAGTCCCACACTTTGCGGACTGCCGGCAGCATTATCGGAAATGGTGATGCTACCCGTCCTGGTCCCCGCTGCTGTTGGCTTGAATGTCACCGAGATGGTGCAGTTAGCCCCCGCGTTGACGTTGCTCGAACAGGTGTTGGTCTCGGCGAAGTCTCCGCTCGCCGTGATGCCAGAGACGGTCAGCGAGGCGTTCCCCGTGTTATTCAAGGTGACAGTCTGCGCGGCGCTGCTGGTTCCTGACAACTGCGCCGCGAAGGTGAGAGAAGCGGGCGACAAACCCACCACGGGCTCGGTCCCGGTCCCCGTCAAGCTGACGGTTTCTGTGCTGCCCGCTACGCCATCGTTGTTGTCAGTGATGGTCAGGGTGCCGGTAAACGTGCCGGCTGCCGTTGGATCGAAGGTTACGCTAACAGTGCAGTTTGCTCCTGCCGCGACACTCGACCCGCAGTTATTGGTTTCGGCAAAAGCGCCAATGGTGAGCGCGATGCTCGTCACATTCAAAGTCCCTGTGCCGTTGTTGGTCAGTGTCACCGCTTGGGGTGCGCTCACCGTGCTAACGCGCTGCGCAGAAAACGTTAAGCTCGTCGTCGAAAGGCTCACCGATGGGGCTACCCCCGTGCCCGTCAGGCCCACACTCTGAGGCGAGCTGGCCAGCGCTTGGGTTCCGTCGGTATCGGCCACGCTAAAGGTCGCGCCCTCCGCACCATCCACAGAGGGTGCGAAGGCAATGACGTACGTACAGCTCGAGTTTGCCGCGAGCGTCCCCGTCGGGTAGGGGCACGTGCTCGACGCCTGAATTGGGAAATCCTTCTGGTTGGCACCGCTGAACGAGGCACTGAGGATTAGTGGTGTCAGCAGGTAATTAGTCAAGGTGAAAGCTTGGCCCGAGCTTGTGGTGCCCACCGCCTGGGCCGCAAAGGCGCCGGCCGGGGGCGCTAGTGAAGCGCCTCCACCTGTTATCCCCTCAAAGAGTTGATCAAAAATGCCATTGTCAATCGGAAAGTTCAGGCTTTCGAACCTACTTCGCAGGTCCTCCGAAAAGGCATAGGAAAGTGCGGCGACCATAAGGGTTGAACGAAAGGTTGCCGCGGCCGAGGTGTTGCTTGTCGGAGCGTAGCTCGCTAGCAGCGTGGCATTGAACTGCTGCAAAAATGTCATGAGGCGGTTAGTGGGAATCTGGTATCCCTGCCCGTGCATCTCTGCTTGTTCGATGAAAATCCAAGCGAGCGTCGCCACCGTCCCAAGCGTGGGGTCGGTTCCGCCGTTATACGGGTTCCACGAACTGAAGGGTGCCCCAGCGGCGATATAGGCGTTGTATTGTCCCTGGAGATTGGCGGCCCCACTGAGCATGGAATTTGTAACGTCCGCCGTGACGTCGGGCCCTAAGCCGTAAGCGGCCGCGTTACTGATCAGTTGGCATCCCGACGCATAACTGAAAATGTCCCCCATCGTCTCAGAGTAAATCTCGCTGGCGCTTCCGTCGGTGTTTCCCCCATAAGAGAAATTCACCGGTGTGTTGAGGGTTGTGTCTTTCCCGATTTCATTAAAGAGGATATACCACATTGGCGGGTCTGTCACATCAGTGCTATAGCCTACAGACATTGGCGTTGTATACCAGTAAGACACACCACCATCGAAATCCGTGGCTTCCAGCATGTCTATCGAAAATATCCCATTGAGCAGGAAGCTGTTGCTGTTCGCCAGATTGTAGTCGATCGACGAAACAGCGGCCAGGATGTATGCCACGTCCGAACGGGTGTATATCGGGAATGAACTATCGCCGAAATATGTCACATCGGTGGGCGGCGCATAAGCAGGCCAATGCGTTTGAAATTGGACCGATGCGGAAGGAATCTGGAAAGAAACGCCAGAAAGTACCTGCGGTGTGATCGCAGGCGGAAGGAAAAAGACCACGGCCGAGGCTTGCTGTGTTGCGCCGTTGTTCTCGGTGGCAGTTATGGTAATGACGTAATTCTGCCCCGCATTTGCATACAAGTGCGTTTGCGGAAACCAGCCCGACGTTGTTGAGCCGTCTCCCCACGCAAACTGAAAGGGTGTGATCGTCGGCTGCTGAGTATCGCCCCCATTCACAACCACAGCTCCGTCATTATTAACGCTCTGGACGTACGCAGACAGAGTAGAGGGCGGCCCGGAAAGCAGCGAACTGTAACAGGAAGCGACGCCATTGGGGACGGCTCCCTCACTTGGGCTCGCCAGCGCCGCGAGTAGGGTCGTTACAACGAGGGGGGTTATGCTTTTGCGTCTCATAGTTCCTCCAATAACTCTATGTACCCTCATGACGGTCACAGGCACAGGTATCCTGTTATCGGAACTGCATGCCCGTATAAATCCATGCACCGCCGAGTTAGGGCGGGAGGGCGCCACCGGGCGGCGCCCAAGTCCCCCCGCCCGCTTCGACTAACTCACGGTCAGCGTGAGCGTCACGCTATGGTTCAAAGTCGAGGATCCCGAGCCTGCGGTCCACGATACCGCCAGGGTCTAGGTTCCAGCGGGTGTTCCGGAGTTGTGTGTGCTGCCTCCCCCGCCACATGCTGGCAGTGCCAGCGTCAGCAACAAGACCGCGGCGAGTGGGACTCTAGTGAACCGCCGTCGGCTCGCGCCCATCTGGTTCCGTCGCCCGGTGGCCCCTCCCACCGCCGCGGGAAACAGCGCAAGCATCCGCAGACCTCCAGGCGCCGGCGTGAACCCAAGCCCAACGGCACCGGAAAGACTGAAGCTTAAAAGCCGCTGACCTTGGAAAGAAGGTCAGCGCCAGGTGCTAATCCCGAGGCCCGGACTCTCTCTAAACGAGAATGTTGCCTTACTTCGCCCCTATGCCGCTCAGCGCGACGGACTGCGGTGAGTTGGGCAACGATACCGACCCCTCCTGTTCCGCGACGCTGAAGGTGGCAGTTTCCGCCGCTTTCACCGAGGGCTTGAAGGCAAGGACGTATGTGCAGCTTGAATTTGCCGCAAGCGTGCCGCTCGGGTTGGGGCAGGTGCTCGCGGCTTGAACCGGGAAGTCCTTCGAGTATTTGCCGCTGAAGGATGTTGAGACCGTTAGCGGCGTCAGCAGGTAGTTGGTCAGCGTGATTGTCTTCCCAGCACTGGTGGACCCGACGGCGACGGACCCAAACGACTCCGTCGAAGGGGACAGCTTGGCGCCTCCCCCCGTAACCATTTCATAGAGCTGCTCGAAGGTTGAATCGTCAATGGGAAAGTTCAGACTCGTGAACTCACTGCGCAGATCCTGAGAAAACGCGTAGGAAAGGGCCGCGACCATGAGGGTAGAACGAAAAGTGGCTGCAGCTTCCGTGTTTTCCGTCGGAGCGTAGCTCGCCAGCATGGAGGAGTCGAATAGTTGTAGCAATTGCATCATGCGCTGAGCCGGAGCCTGAAATCCCTTGCCCTGCTGCTCCGCGTGTTCGATGAACTTCCAGGCGAGCGTCGAGATGGTCCCGAGGGTCGGGTCGGGTCCGCCATTATAAGGGTTCCATGAACTGAAGGGCGCGCCTGCGGAGACGTAGTTGTTGTAAGCCTGTTGCAGCAAAGCGGCACCGCTAAGCATGTTATGTCCGATATCGACGGCAACGGCAGGGGACAGCCCGTACGTAGATGGATTGCTGACGAGCTGGCACCCCGATGCGTAGCTGAAAATATCGCCCATCGTCTCGGAATAAATCTCGCTGGCATCACCGTCGGTGTTGCCACCATAGGTGAGGCTGGTAGGGGTGTTGAGAGTCGTATCCTTCCCAACCTCGTTAAAGAGGATGTACCACCCAATCGGTGCGTTTAGTATTGAGGCGCCGTAACCAACCGACATCGGCGTTGTGAACCAGTACGAAATCCCACCGCCGTAATCGGTGTTTTCGAGCATATCAATCGAAAACGTTCCGTTCAGCAGAAAGCTGTTTTGGTTCGCAAGCGTGTAATCGATCGACGAGACACCCAGCATGATCTGCGTCACGGCGGAACGGGAATAAACCGGGAATGAGCTGTTGGGGAACTCCGTCACATCGGTGGGCGGTGTGTAGCCGGTCCAGTGCGATTTAAATTGGACCGGTGTCGAGGGGATTTGAAAGGAAATGCCCTTGAAGGACTTCGGTGTAACCGAAGGTGGCACGAAGAAAACGGGGACTGAGTATTGCTGGGTGGACCCATCGTTTTCCGTCGCGGTTATGGCAATGACGTAGTCTTCCGTAGTGCTTGTATAGACGTGTGTTTGCGGAAAGAATCCTGATGTCGTCGACCCATCACCCCAGGCAAATTCGAATGGCGTGTCCGGCTGCTGGCTGTCACCCCCGTTTACCTCGACGGTACCATTGGCATTCTGGCTCTCGATGAACGCAGAGAGTGTCTGTCCCACTCCGCGTAGGAGCGAGCTATAACAAGAAGCGCTACTGGTTGCGTTGCCTTGATTTTGCTCCGCATGCAGACTCGATGTCGGCATCAGGGCGATACCAGCGATCACGAAAATGGCCGTTAAGACGCGTGCGTTCATTTCTCCTCCTCTGGCGAACAAGTGATGTTCACTCAACATTTTACGTTTCCCCAATTTGAGTATTCCGCTGTTTCGAGCTGTTATTCGGTCTCCGCTCCCTCGCGCAGAACTTCTCTTTACCGGCGCTTGTATAGGCGGGTTGACTTTCTTGCGTCAAGCGACATATAACGTCATGCGACGACATCCCTATCGTTCGCCAGGGTCAGGCTGTTCATTCATCATCGCGGGGCTGCGCCAATGAGTAATACCTCCCCGAGGAAGCTTGTAGGCTGGAAAGAAATAGCCGAATACCTCCGTACATCCACCCGTACAGCCCAACGCTGGGAGCGAGAACTCGGGTTGCCCGTGCATCACACCGGCAGCAGCAAGGGATACTCAGTGTTCGCTTTCGCCGAGGAGTTTGAGACTTGGCTTAAGACCTCAAAGGGGAAAACAGCGTCAACTAGCGACCAGCCAGGGGTGGCGTCCTCTCCGGATGTCGGAACCCGAACCTCCATTTGGTGGCGACCAAAATGGCTAGTGGCATTGGCAATCGTAGTCCTGGCGGCAGGCACTATCCTTGTAATACTTCGATATCAAACCGCTCACCGTGCCAAGGTTGGCTCCATCACCTTTTCCGGGCGGCAGTTGCTGGCCTGGAGTGGCGGTAAGGTATTGTGGTCTTACGATTTAGGCCAGCCGACCCGAATCTTGCAGCCGGAAGAAGACGTGAGCCGAAAAGTCCAGCTACTGCCCATGAGTAGTGACCCTGAAGGTGGGGTAATTGTAGCGGCGCCGTTAATGCAGTTTGGGGCAGGGAACGTCACCACGGATGCAGTTTACTGCTTCACTTCGGCGGGGAAACTCTTATGGCAGCACGCTTTTACAGACAGAATTCGTTTTGGTGGGGAGGACTGCGGCCCGCGATGGGAGATCCAATCTCTGATGGTCACCGGAGATGAATCGCATAGTTCTGCATGGTGCACGATTGGTAGTTACCCGACTTCAGTCTCCATTCTTGTGAGGATCGACCCCAGCGGGCATACCACGAGATACTTCGTAAACTACGGACATTTAGGTCGTTTGAATGAATTACATACGGCACGTGGTTCAAACATTTTGGCGGGCGGCATCAATAATGAGACCGACGAGGGGGCGCTTGCCGTGCTGGAAGAAGGCGAACCGTCTGGCCATTCGCCACAGACCGGCGCGCTTTCCGAGTGTGACTCGTGCCCGCAGGGACAGCCCTTGGGCTATTTCCTCTTTCCCCGATCGGAAGTGATTCGGGTCGCGGGTCCTCCCTATAATTCGGTTATGGGTCTCTTAGTAACGAACGCGCAGATTCAAGTTATGACCACCGAGGGCCCGGGCGCACTCGCCGGGATTTGGGCCCTATATAGTATTTCCGAATCATTCGTTCCCCAGTCCGTTTTCTTCAGCGACAATTACCGGTTTACCCACGATAGACTCAGCGCCGAAGGCAAGATCAAGCACCCCTTGGCCGATTGCCCCGAGCGCCTTAAGCCCATCACCGTTCGTGAATGGAGTCCTCACGGAGGTTGGGAGAACATCCTGCTCCCGCCGGTTGAGTCGAGAGCAAGTAAGTGACGCTTTTCCTATGCTCCCACCCCGAATCATCTACGCGCTCGATTCTGGTCACAAGATGGCGTATTTGCCAGAAGTGCCCGCGGTCAGGAAAGCGCTGACCGCGGCTACGCCGGCTGGCGCAGACACCTGCCCTTGGGAGTCTGCGATCCCGAAGGGACGTTCTCTTCCGGCTCCGCGCCGTCGAAGGGATACTCTCCTGCGCCATGCCCTCGTACCCCCGTGTTTACAGTCCCGGTGAACGCCAATTCATCACCACCAGAACCTCTCGCCAGACGCCAATTCTCCTCTCGGCTCGCTTTCGATCGGATGTGTTGAGTTCAACTCACGCGAAGTCTTCGGGATCGCAGACTCCCAAGGGCAGGAGTCTGATGCGCCAGCCCGCGCGCCTGAGCCACCGTCTCAACGAGAAAATCCAGGTCGCTGTCAGGTTGGGCGTCGCCGCCAGCATGACTGCCGAACAGGATGACTCGTCGGGGATGAAATCGTTCCACGATGGTCCGCGCTTGCTCACCGCTTTGGCGAACTGGCGCCCACATGACACCTGCCGTTCTTCCGCTGCCTTTACGACCGCGGTGCATCTTGCTAACCGCTGAAGGGCTCCGACGTCTCATTGGGTGATGCTTTTACGTTCTCGAAATAGCAAGATCCCATTTCCGAACAGGTTGGTTCCCCCGATGGCGCGTCGATTGAGCTGTAAGCTTTCTGGAATCTATAGAATAAAAAAATTGCACAAACGGCCTGCGTTTTGCGTATTGAACAATAGAAGCTCCAGCGAGCAGTGCTACGAGATGGGAATTGTAGAAGCCCAGGGGCGCGCCGCGAGCTTGCAAAGGAGACCCTCATGTACACCGACGATGATGGCCAGACGTTGATCCGGTTGGAGAGTATGACAAAGGTATTCTACACTGACGAGGTGGAAACCCATGCACTATCGGGGATTCACCTTCAAATCGATCGCGGGGAATTCGTGTCCATCTCTGGACCCTCTGGGTGCGGCAAATCCACGTTGCTTTCCATCCTCGGGCTGCTCGATTCGCCTTCGACCGGCAAGTACACTTTGAACGGTTCCGCCGTCGAGGAGCTGACAACCTCCGATCGCACGCGCATCCGCAACCGGGAGATCGGGTTCATTTTCCAGGCCTTCAACCTGATCGGCGACCTCACGGTCTACGAGAACGTGGAATTGCCGCTGACCTACCGCGGCATGTCGGGTACAGAACGCCGCCAGCGCGTGCACGAGGCGCTCGACCGCGTGGGAATGGTCCACCGGATGAAGCACTACCCTTCGCAGCTCTCGGGTGGCCAGCAGCAGCGCGTGGCCGTGGCGCGGGCCCTGGCGGGCAAGCCCTCGATTCTGCTGGCGGACGAACCCACCGGAAACCTCGACTCGAAGAACAGCGAGGCCGTTATGGACCTGCTGCGCGACCTGCACCGTGAAGGTGCGACCGTCTGCATGGTCACGCACGATCCGCGCTACAGCCAGTTTGCTGACCGAACCGTCCACCTTTTTGACGGTCAGGTAGTGGATGAAACCACAGCGCAGCGCGAGGCTCAGCCGCTCGCCATCGGCCGCGCCTGAAAGTCGGGCGCCGACGCTACTCGCCTTTCTCCGTGTGCCGCCACATTTCTTCTATTCCCACTATACAGAGCGACATAAATTGTAGCGTCGATCTCCGATCGACGACGGCGGTCGGAGACCGCCGCTACAGCCGAATGCGCAATCATTTATGTCGCTACTCCAAGATCGAATCCTTCAACATTCCTTGAGCGGGAACGGCCGGGTTCCGCTCCAGCCTGCGGGAACTCCCCCATCGTTGAGCCATTGTCGCGTATAATACTATCCATGGCATCGTTTGACCTCACGCAAACGGCCCCTTTGACGCTGTGGGAGGATGGCTCGATCCGAATTGGAAGCTCGCGGATACCGATCGACTCCATTGTGCGTGAGTTCACGAGTGGCGCTACCGCCGAGCAGATCCATGACGACTTCCCCAGCCTCAGCTTGCGGGAAATCTACGGCGCCATCTCTTACTATCTCGATCACCCGGATCGCGTCGAGGAGTATTTGCTGCGCCGAGAGCAGGAAGCGGCCAAAGTCCGCCCCGAGGTGGAAGACCTCGCCAGGGCTGGCGCGCTGCGCCGGCGGATTCGTGAACAAACAGCCCAGTCGAGGGCCAAGCGGTAAGGCCGAACCTGCCGATGCTTACTTTTCTTGCCGATGAACATTTCAGCCACCGGGTTCTTCGCGGCATCAAACTGCGGAGCAAGAACCTCGATGTCGTGACCGCGCAAACGGTGGGGCTCGACGGGGCAAGCGATCCGGCCTTGCTCGCTTGGGCGGCAGAGCAGCAGCGTATTCTACTAACTCACGACCGCCAGACGATCCCCAAACATGCCTACGACCGGATTCGCGCCCGCCTGCCGATGCCGGGCGTTGTTGTTGTGTCCGACACCGCACCGGTGGGCGAAGCGATCGAGCTGGTCACGCTGTATCTCGAAAGCGGCGGCGCGGAAGAGTTTGACAATCAAGTCATTTATCTTCCCTGAGGGATACAGGGCTCCGCTGGCTTTTTCCGCCTATTTCACTTCCACAATTTTCACTGCATTCATCACCACCGGCGTCTTGGGCCGGTCGTGCGCACCTTTCGGGGTGTTCACGATTTTGTCGACCACGTCCTGGCCCTTCACAACCTGGCCGAAGATGGTGTGACGGCTATCAAGCCAATCCGTGGGAACCACGGTGATGAAGAACTGCGAGCCGTTGGTGCCGGGGCCGGCGTTGGCCATGGCGAGGCGGCCGGGCCGGTCGAATGAGAGGTCTTTCGAAAACTCGTCCTGAAATTTGTAGCCGGGCCCACCCGTGCCGGAGCCGAGCGGGCAGCCTCCCTGAATCATGAATTCCGGTATCACCCGGTGGAAAACCAAGCCGTTGTAAAAAGGGCGCTTGGTGCGTTCTTTGGTCTTAGAGTCCACAAACTCCTTGGTTCCGTTCGCGAGCCCCACGAAGTTTTGGACGGTCGCCGGCGCCTTGTCGGGAAATAGCTCGCAGGTGATTTCGCCGAGAGTGGTGTCAAACACTGCATAATGGCCTGGTTTTAGGTCCCCCATGAATTCTCCTGTTCTGATCATGATTCCTGCTGTAGCTCACCGCAGAGGCGCGGAGGCGCACCGCGGCCGAGCGGCAACCAAACAATCAGGTTTTTACAACGCCAACCACAGGTTGTCCGGTTGGATAGGGAATGACGCTGCCAGGTTCCCCGCAGGGGAACAATATCATTAGCCGTGGGTGAAACCCACGGACAGCCCCCCCACGAAAATGCTTGTCGACCCCGAAGGGGTCGAACCTTTTCCCTACCAGTTCGGCGCCGAGCCACATTCAACCCCTTCGGGGTTGGTAAATCGTCGGGGGCATGGTTTCCGTGGGTTTCACCCACGGCTAATGACATTGGACCTCTTCGAGGTCCTCCTCTGCGGTAGAGGCATTATTTCGTCACCGCGGCCGGCTTGCTGGGCACTGCGGGTTTGCTCGGCACAGCCGCCGCCGGCGGCACAACCACTGCGGTCTTAATCGTGTCGAGTAAGAGATAAGATTTTTCGAGATACGCTTTCCCCTCGTGTTGAATCCGGTTCTGGTCGGGACCGTTCCCGTTGGGCTGGCCCTCTCCGTAATCTTTATAGAGCTTGTCGACCACGTCCATTCCGCTCGTGACCTTGCCCAAGGGAGAGAATCCCATGCCGTCGAGATTCGGGTTGTCCCCCAGGCTGATGAACATCTGGGTGGTGCGAGTGTTAGGGCCGGAGGTGGCGAAAGTGAGCATTCCGCGCGTGTTGCTTTGGGTGACAGGGTCATCGAGGATCTTAGCGTTTTCCCAGGCGCCGGAAACATCCGGGCGGGCGCTAATACCGAATTGCACCACAAACCCGTCGATCACGCGGAAAAACGCCGAGCCATCGAAGAAGTGATATTTCACCAGATTGTAGAAGCGATCGGCGCCGCGAGGCGCCCACGCGCGGGTCACCTGGATAACGAAATCCCCTTTGGTGGTGGTGAGCCTGGCCTCGAAAACAGCCGGAGCTTGCAGCTTGAGCGACGCCGGGTTGAGCAGCGAGGCGGTGCTTCTCGGCGTGGTGGGGTGCGCCGTGGAGCTGGTGGTTTTCTTTGTTGTCGCAGTAGCCGGTCCGGCTTGGCCTACGGCTACGAGTGGCACCAAGGTGAGCGCCGCAATCACA
>Ga0181527_1004371_pt1 | contig 12153 bp, 9 predicted proteins | sample PEATcosm2014_Bin_30_FD_119762 | JGI IMG/M metagenome (GOLD analysis project Ga0181527, IMG submission 119762) | Peatland microbial communities from MTU Mesocosm Facility, Houghton, MI, USA - PEATcosm2014_Bin06_60_metaG | ecosystem: Environmental > Terrestrial > Soil > Wetlands > Peat | place...
TAGGCGCGAAAGTTTCCATTGCTACGCCTGAGCGTTACGGCCTCAATCCCGTCATAGTCACCATGGCTAACGCCATTGCGGACGAAACTAAGGCAACCCTCCGCATCCTCACCGACCCGCGCAAAGCCGTTGCCGGAGCCGATGCCGTCTACACCGATGCCTGGGCCAGCATGGGACACGAACACGAGGCGGAAGAACGTGCCGCCATCTTCGGCCCCTACCAGGTGAACGCCGCGCTCATGCAACTTGCCAAGCCCAATGCGCTGTTCATGCACTGTCTGCCCGCGCATCGCGGCTGCGAGGTGACCGATCAGGTCATCGACTCGGTGAACTCGGTTGTTTTCGATCAGGCGGAAAATCGCCTGCACATTCAGAAAGCCATTCTCGTATGGCTGTTGGGCGGTGGCGTGGGCCACTTCCCGGCTAGGAGCGCACATGCCTAAGCAAGAGAAAATTGTTCTCGCCTACTCCGGGGGACTCGATACCTCCATCATCATTCCGTGGCTCAAGGAAAATTATGCCTACGAAGTGGTCGCCATGGTCGCCGATGTAGGCCAGGGGGATGACATCGAGGCCGTGGTGGAAAAGGCCTACAAAACCGGAGCCAGCAAAGTGGTAGTCGAAGATCTGCGCGAAGAGTTTCTGACCGGCTACGTCTGGCCGGCGCTGAAAGCGGGCGCGGTGTACGAAAACAAGTATCTGCTCGGCACCTCGCTCGCCCGCCCCGTGATCGCGAAACATCAGGTCGAAGTCGCGCTGCGCGAAGGCGCCTCGGCCGTGAGCCACGGATGCACCGGCAAGGGCAATGACCAGGTCCGCTTCGAGATGGCCTACCAGGCGATCGCTCCCGAGCTGAAAGTTGTGGTGCCGTGGCGCGAGTGGGATCTCAAGTCGCGCGAAGATTGTCTTGACTACGCCGAGAAGCGCGGCATTCCCGTGACCGCGAGCCGTGAGAAGATCCACAGCCGCGATCGCAATCTTTGGCACGTGAGCCACGAGGGTGGAGAGCTCGAAGACGCGGCCAACGCGCCATTCCCGAGCACCTGGCAAATGACGAAGTCTCCGCAGGAGGCTCCCGATCAGGAAGAACAAGTCGAAATCGGATTCGAAAAAGGCGTGCCCGTCTCGGTGAACGGCATGAATCTCGATCCCGTGTCGCTCGTCGAACTGCTGAACGAAATCGGCGGACGCAACGCGGTTGGACGCATCGACTTGGTCGAGAACCGCTTCGTCGGCATCAAATCGCGAGGCTGCTACGAAACTCCCGGAGGCACGCTGCTGCTGGCCGTCCACGGCGAACTAGAAGCCCTCGGCCTCGATCGCGACCTGCTGCACTTCAAGCAACACGTCGCGCTCAAGTATGCCGAACTGGTTTACTTCGGCCTGTGGTTCACGCCGCTGCGCGAAGCGCTGGACGCCTTTGTCGAAACCACGCAACAGAACGTGACCGGCGCGGTCACGCTGTCGCTCTACAAAGGCAACGTCAGCATCGTCAGCCGCAAGTCCGATTACTCGCTCTACCGCACCGACCTCTCCTCATTCACCATGGGTGCGAGCTATGATCAGAAAGACGCCGAAGGCTTCATCCGCATCCTGGGATTGCCGTCGCGTTGCCGCGCCCAGACGCAGGCGAGAGTAAAGGTAGAGGTTGAACAATGAAGGTCGAACAATGAAGATGTGGTCCGGCCGCTTCCGGCAGCCGCTTGACCCCGAATTTGAAAAATGGCAGCGGTCGTTCCCCTACGATCAACGGCTGCTGCCCTTCGAACTCGCCGCCAGCCGCGCGCACGCCAACGCTCTTGAACACGCCGGAGTGCTTTCCTCCGAAGAGCTTTCCGAAATCGTGAAAGCGCTGGGAGAAATCGGCCACCGCGCCGAATCGTCGCCGGAATTCCTGAAAGATCCGGAAGCCGAAGACGTTCACCACTTCGTAGAAAAGCAAGTCGCCGCGCTCATCGGCGCTACCGGCTACAAGTTGCACACCGGCCGCAGCCGCAACGAACAGATCGCGACCGACCTCCGGCTCTTCGTGCGTCAAAGCATTGATGCCCTGCAAAACCTGATCGCGGATTGGATCGAGGCGATCCTGGTGCGCGCCGAGGCAGCGGGCAGCGCGGCAACAGCTATGCCCGCCTACACGCACCTGCAGCCGGCAGAGCCCGTTCTGGTCGCACATTGGTTACTGGCGTATGTAGAAATGTTTCTGCGCGACGCCGGTCGCCTCGCCGACTGCCGCAAGCGCGCGAACCTTTGTCCTCTGGGCTCGGGCGCCGTAGCCGGAGCCACGCTCACACTCAATCGTCAAGCGATGGCCGCGGAGTTGGGGTTTGCTGGCCCGACCTCTAATAGCATGGATGCTACAAGCGACCGCGATTTCGCCATTGAATTCGTCGATGTGCTCTCCTTGCTCGCGCTTCACCTCAGCCGCTGGGCCGAAGAGATGATCTTGTTCTCCACGCCCGCGTACGGCTTCGTCGAATTGCCCGAGCCCTACTCAACCGGCAGCAGCGCCATGCCGCAGAAAAAAAATCCCGACTTGCTGGAACTGGTGCGCGGCAAAGCGGCGCGTGTCATGGGATGCGCCATCACGCTACAAACCTTGGTGAAGGGACTGCCCCTCGCCTACAACAAAGACTTGCAGGAAACGCAGGAGCCTGTGTTCAACGCCTCCGACACAGTCATCGGCATGCTGCCGCTCGTGACCGGATTTATGAACACCGTCGAATTCAACGACGCCAAGATGAATCAGGCCGCAAGTTTGGGTTTTATGAATGCGTGGGCCGCAGCCGCATATCTCGTCGAACGCGGAGTGCCGTCGCGCCTCGCCCACGAAGCGGTCGGCAAGGCGGTGCAGCTGGCCGTGGAACGCGGATGCGATTTGCAAAAACTGCCGCTCGCCGACCTGCAAGCGATTCACGCGGGCTTTGATGCGGGTTTCCACTCCTGCCTCGGACTTACGGAAGTAGTCGCGCTGCACGACGTCCCCGGCGGCACCGCGCCTCGTCACGTGAAGCGCGCGCTCCAGAACGCCCGTGAGCGCGCCTCCTCGCTGCGCTCGCAAGAACCGCTCGCGATCCGTTAGCCACTAGCCACAGAGCATCTCACCTGAAATTGAACCCCAACAACGATTCGTTCCCAGCAGTCTGTATTTGCCGGATTCTCCTCAGCCATATCTGAGCAGTATTGGCCAGACTCTAGACCGCCAACAGTAGAAGAGTATTCTGCGGGATTTGAATCTCGCACAAGGAGAACGATGTGCGCCGTGGATACCGATATCTCAGTTCACTTATTCTGACTGCTGCCCTTGCTGCACCTGTTGCAATGATGGCCGCTGCCAGCCCGCAAGTTGAGCAGCCAGCAGCAGACCGTATACTGGAACTGGCGCCACAATAATGAGTCAGAATGGGACAAGTTATTTCTTGGTACCACCCAAAAACTTTGAGGTAAGATTCCTCAAATGGCACGCGGTTGGGAAAGTAAGTCCGTAGAACAACAACAAGCGGAAATGTCGGAGCGGCGGAAGACTGTCCGCGCACCGATCTCGCCAGAGCAACAGCAACGCAACCGGAAACGCGAGGGCCTGCTTCTTTCCCGGGGACGCCTCACGCAACAACTGCAGGCAGCCAGCAACCGTCATCACCGCCAGATGCTGGAGCAGGCGATCGCAGAGTTGGACCATCAACTGGCATCTTTTGAACAGGTTACGGATTCGACTTCACGAAAGTGAGTGGCCCGAACCGCATACCCCCTATAACGGAAACCACGGTCCTGTTCGCTGCCACCTGACGTATAATTGACACGTTGATGAAAGCCTACGTCTACGTGTCATTGAAGAAGAGCGTTCTGGATCCGCAGGGTAAAACCATCCATGGCGCCCTTACGAAAATCGGCTACAAGAGTCTGCACGATGTACGGCAAGGAAAGTATTTCGAAATTACTCTCAACAGCGGCATCTCAAAGGATGAGGCGCAAGCGGAAGTAGAGCGGATCGCGCGCGAAGTTCTAACGAACCCGGTCATTGAAGAGTTTCGCTTCTCCCTCGAAGAGTAGATTTCCCGTTTGTGCTTGACGGGCAATGCTGTGCCCGAACAATCACCGGTCCTCCCCGCCGAACCATTCGTCAAGGAGCCAATTAACCAATGTGCGGCATTGTTGGATATGTGGGTAAGAAGCAGGTCGTCCCCGTCATTATTGAGGGACTAAGAAAGCTGGAGTATCGCGGCTACGACTCGGCGGGAATCGCGGTGGCCGGAAACGGCGCGGGCCTGCAGATCCGCCGCGCGGAAGGCAAGCTGCGCAATCTGGAAGAAGTGATCCGCCTCAAGCCGCTCGACGGTACCTACGGCATCGGACACACGCGCTGGGCCACCCATGGCCGCCCCACCGAAGAAAACGCCCATCCGCATCGCGATTGCACCGGCAGAATCGTGGTGGTGCATAACGGCATTGTCGAGAACTATCTCTCGCTCAAGAAGAAGCTGATCGCCGAAGGACACAAGTTCACCACCGAAACGGACACGGAAATCATTGCGCACCTGATCGAGAAGTACTACCTGCAAACTGGCAACGGTCATAGGCCACTCCTGGAAGAAGCCGTGCGCAAAGCGGTCAAGGAACTTACCGGCGTCTTCGCGCTGGTGGTGATCGCGGTCGACGAACCGAACAAGATCGTCGCGGCGCGTAATGGACCGCCCGTCGTCATCGGCCTCGGCAAGGACGAATATTTCGTTGCCTCCGACGTGCCCGCGCTCCTCGATCACACCCGCGACCTTTTCTTTCTGGCCGATGGCGATCTTGCCGTCATCACCGCCGACGGCGTGCGGGTCACCGATTTCGACGGCCGTCCGCTGGAGCGGAAAGCGCAGCGCATCACTTGGGATCCGATCATGGCGGAGAAGGGTGGCTTCAAGCACTTCATGCTCAAGGAAATCTATGAGCAGCCGCGCACCGTCCGCGACACCACCCTCGGCCGCGTCTCGCAGGACACCGGCGCCATCTTCCTCAACGAGATGCAGGTCAGTGAAGCCGAGTTCAAGGTGCTGAAGAAAATCAATATCGCCGCCTGCGGGACCAGTTGGCATGCCGGACTGGCGGGCAAGTTCATGATCGAGAACTTTGCCCGCGTTCCGGTCGAAGTCGATTACGCCAGCGAATGGCGCTATCGCGACCCGATTCTTGGGCCGGACACGATGACGATGCTGATTTCGCAGTCTGGTGAAACAGCGGATACCATCGCGGCCCAGCGTGAAGCCAAGGCCAAGGGCTCGAAGACGCTGGCCATCTGCAACGTGGTCGGCTCCATGATCACGCGCGAAGCCGTGGGCACCGTGTATACCCACGCCGGACCTGAAATTGGCGTGGCTTCGACCAAGGCTTTCACCGGACAACTTACCGCGCTTTATTTATTCGCCTTGTATCTGGCGCAGGTGCGCGGCGCCATGACACCTGAGCAGGCCAAGGCCGCCGTGCAAGAACTCACCCGCATCCCCGGCAAGCTGGAACAGATTCTCACCCACGATGAAGCTTGCGACGAGTTGGCGAAAACCTATGTCCGCGCCCAGGACTTCCTTTTCCTCGGACGCGGCATTCACTATCCCATCGCGCTCGAAGGCGCGCTCAAGCTCAAGGAAATTTCCTACATTCACGCCGAAGGCTATCCGGCGGGCGAGATGAAGCACGGACCGAATGCGCTGATTGACGAAAATCTGCCGGTGGTCATCATCGCCACGCGCGATGTGACGAGCCCGCAGTCGATGACCCGTTACGAGAAAACGATGTCGAACCTGAAAGAAGTAAAGGCTCGTTCCGGCATAGTCATCGCGCTTGCCACCGAAGGCGACAAAGAGATCGCCGAGGAGGCAGATCACGTCCTCTTCGTTCCGCCGGCGCCGGATGAATTGTCGGCGATCCTGGAGATCGTTCCGCTGCAACTGCTCGCCTATCACATCGCCGTGCGCCGAGGCTGCGACGTCGATCAGCCGCGAAATCTGGCTAAGTCGGTGACCGTGGAGTAAGAAGCCGTCAGCTCTCAGCCCGTCGGAAAGGGCCCTTCGCGTCCTGCAGCCATTCGCCATCATCTAACCGATCGATGGCCCAGTTCAAAACCCTCGATGCGCGTGTGGTTCGCTCCGTCCCGCTCTCCGAATTTACCAGGCATATCGAACTCGAAGTGAACGGGGTCCCACGCTTCGGCTTCGTTCCCGGACAATGGCTCTCGGTGAAGGCCACCACTCCCGATGGCGAGGAGATGACGCGCGCGTATTCGATCGCGTCGCCGCCGTCCGAGAACGGGCACTTCGCCTTCTGCCTGAATCGCGTGCAGGATGGGTTCATGTCCAACTATCTTTGCAGTCTCGACGAAGGCGCGAAGATAGGGTTTCAGGGGCCGTTCGGCGACTTCATTCTGCGCCCGCCATTGCGTGACACCGCGTTCATTGCCACGGGAACCGGGATCGCGCCGTTCCGCTCCATGCTGCATTGGTTGCTGGCGGAGCACGACCGTCATCAGGGACGCCAATTCTGGCTGCTCTTCGGCGCGCGCCGCGAGCAGGACATTTATTATCGCGAAGAGTTTGAGCGTCTCGCCGCCGATCACGACAACTTTCATTTTCTGCCTACGTTGAGCCGCGGTGAAGCAGAGTGGAAAGGGCTGCGAGGATACGTGCAGGAACATCTGGCCGAAATCGTAGGAACTCGCACCGATATGCACGCCTACATCTGCGGCCTCGACAAGATGGTCAAGGCGAATCGGGAGTTGCTGAAAAGTCTGGGTTGGAATCGAACTTCGATCCGTTACGAAAAATACGACTGACCTCGTAATATGAGTGTTGATTTTTGTGTCTGATTTTGGGTGGCGCAGCGCTTCAGCGCTGCGGTAACGGCATTATTTTGGATGCGGCTTAGCTGCTGAGGAGAGCAATCATGTACGTTGTAGATGACAAGCGTTACGACTCCATGCAATATCGCCGCTCCGGACGCAGCGGCATCCAACTTCCCGCCGTGTCGCTCGGACTGTGGCACAACTTCGGCGGCGCGGATAATTTCGAAAATTCTCGCGCCATGCTGCGCCGGGCATTCGATCTCGGCATCACGCATTTCGATCTGGCCAATAATTACGGCCCTCCGTATGGATCGGCGGAAGAAACTTTCGGGCAGATCCTGAAAAAAGATTTTCTTCCCTACCGCGACGAGCTGATCATTTCGACCAAAGCAGGCTGGGATATGTGGCCCGGGCCTTACGGGGATCTTGGCTCGCGCAAATATATGCTGGCCAGTCTCGATCAGAGCCTGAAACGCATGGGACTGGGGTATGTCGATATTTTCTACCATCATCGCCCCGATCCCGACACGCCGATGGAAGAGTCGCTCGGAGCGCTCGACACGGCGGTCCGCTCGGGACGGGCGCTCTACGCGGGTATTTCGGCTTACAACGCCAAGCAGACGGCCGCGGCGGTAAAGATTTTGCGCGATCTCGGAACGCCCTGCCTGATCCATCAGCCGAAGTATTCGATGTTCGTGCGCGATCCCGAGCAGGGATTGTTCGACGTGCTGGAGAAAGAAGGCGTGGGAGCGATCGTCTTCAGCCCGCTGGCGCAGGGACTGTTGTCAGATCGCTATCTGCACGGAATTCCCAGTGACTCGCGCGCCGCCCGCAATTTCTTTCTAAAGAAGAAGGACATCGGCGCAGCGACTCTCGCCAAGGTTCGCGCGCTCAATGAAATCGCCGGGCAGCGAGGGCAGACGCTGGCAGAGATGGCGGTCGCGTGGGTGCTGCGCGATCCGCGCGTTACCAGCGCGCTGGTTGGGACCAGCAAGGTGTCGCAGGTGGACGACAACGTGGGCGCACTGAAAAACCTGAAATTCTCAGCCGAGGAGTTGCGCAAGATTGACGGAGTTCTCGCCGGCAAGTAATCGGCGTAAAGTGTCGAGAACCGGTTGAACCGCACCCAGAATCCGCCATTCGCCCGGCCCTTTTCACAGCCCAGCCGCGTGCCATTTTGAGGAACCTTACCGCGAAATTTATGGTATCGAGAAAAAGACTCTTGCATATGACCCGGAGACGGAGTAAGAGTATCCTTTCCGGGAAAGCACCAATCCGGGAAGACGGTGTCGCAGAACCTGAGGGGGCTCCCCGGCCGGGGAGGATAAGATTGGTTCCCCATGTAAAGGAACCAACACCTGCGACGCAATGCTGACGAGTCCCGCAGTTTGGCAAGCTGCGATGACCCCCATTTTCTGCTCAAGACAAGCTGTCCGACATAATTGCACGCGGCAGGTGGATCTCGCATCTCTCAACTCGGGTCCAGTCATTTATTGAGACAGTCTGGCTGTTGACCTCAGGTGAATTTGGGGGCTTAGCCTAAACCGGTAGAGGAGATCCTCGATGATCGTCTCTGCAAGTGTGGCCCTGACTGGCTCCTACGACTACAGCGAGGTGGCACGCTCCACATTGATCGCCATCGCCGCCTCCTATGCGGCCCTCGATCTTGCCGGGCGCGTAACCGCTGCAAAGGGCTGGGTTCGCCTGGCTTGGTTGAGCGCTGGCGCCACAGCGATGGGGATCGGCATCTGGGCGATGCAATTCAAGGCGATGCTGGCCTTCCGTCTGCCTGTATCCGTCGAGTACCACTGGCCGACCGTTCTGGCATCACTCTTACTGGCCATTCTCGCGTCGGCGGTCGCGCTGTACGTGGTAAGCCGCCGGAAAATGGGTCCGGTCGAGGCCTTGACCGGCAGCGTCCTTATGGGCGCCGGCATCGCCGGCATGTTCTACATGGGCATCGCCGCAATGCGATTACCTGCCATCACCCGGTTTTCCCCCTTGCTGGTGACCGTTTCGATTTTGCTCGCGATTTTATTTTCTCTAATTGCGCTGCTGCTGGCATTCGATCTACGAGAGGAGACCAGATGGACTCTCCGGCGCAGGATGGGGAGCGCCACGGTGATGGGAGTCGCTATCTCCGCGATGCATTACACCGGCATGGCTGCCGCAAGTTTCATCCCCGCCTCGCCTCCGGAGCTCACCCACGCCGTGAACATCTCCCCCGTTGGTAACTTTGGAATTGCCATCGTGACCTTCATCGTGCTTGTGGCCGCCATTGTCACATCTTCCGTGGACAGGCAGGCGAAAGCCGAAGTCCAGCGGCTCAACCAAGAGTTGGAGCGTCGCGTCGTCGAGCGGACCCTGCAGCTTGAAGCCGTCAACCAGGCGCTGAGAAATGAAATAGTCGAGCGGGAGCGGGCAGAGAAGGCCTTGCGAGAAAGTGAAGATCGCCTACGGCTCGTCATCGACACAATCCCGCAACAGATCTGGAGCGGCCCACCCGATGGCTCGCTGGATTTCTGCAACGCGCAATGGCGCTCCTACATGGGTCTCACGCAGGAAGAACTGCAGGGTGAGGGTTGGCAGCGCATGCTTCATCCCGATGATCGGGAGCTTGTGTTGAAAGCCTGGCGCGAATCGGTGGCCAACGGCACGCCCTACGAGCGGGAAGCGCGTCATCGAGGGGCCGACGGGCGGTATCGCTGGTTTCTAGCTCGTGGCGTGCCGCTGAGGGACTCTGCAGGACGCATTGCCAGATGGTTCGGCACGAATACCGATATCGAGGATCGAAAACAAGCCGAAGATCGTCTCCGCCGTGTGGTCGATACAACTCCCGCGATGCTTCACAGCGCTCGTCCTGACGGCTATCTGGATTTCTTTAATAAACGCTGGCTGGAATACGTCGGTCTTTCTTTGGATGACATGTGCGGCTGGCGCTGGACCAACGCAATTCATCCCGACGACGTTGAGGAATTGGTAGGCAAGTGGCGTTCGTCGTTGGCGACTGGTGAACCCTTCGAGGCTGAGGTACGAGTGAGGCGCGCCGATGGGGAATATCGCTGGATGCTCCATCGGAAAGTGCCCCTACGCGACCAAGCTGGCAATATCGTTAAGTGGTACGCCTCCAGTGTTGACATCGAAGACCGACGGCGGGCCGAGGAGGCTTTGCAAGAGGCCCAGGACAAACTTGCTCACGTTACACGCACGCAAGCGATGGGAGAACTGGCCGCATCCATTGCTCACGAGGTCAACCAGCCCCTCACTGCAGTCGTCACCAATGGCGACTTCTGCTTACGTCGTCTCGAAAGCGCCGCGCCGAATCTCGATGAATTACGGGCGGCAATTGCAGAAATTGTGAACGACGGCACCCGCGCGAGTGCGGTCATTTCGCGAATTCGCGGCTTGTTGATGAAGGGGGCCCCCAGGAGGGCGGAACTGGACATCAACGAGGTCATGCAAGACGTGACCATTCTCCTGCGCAACGAACTGAGCCGGAACCATGTTTCCTTGCACACGGATCTTGCCCCTGATTTGCCACGGGTGTTCGGCGACGGCGTGCAATTACAGCAGGTCGTGATCAACCTGGTCATGAACGGCATCGAAGCCATGCATGGGCTTGCGCATCGGCCACGCGAGCTTGTTATTAAGTCAGTCAGGAGCCATAACGAGGTGCTCATTCAGGTGCAGGATTCTGGGGAGGGACTCAATCCGGAGCAACGGGAGCATATCTTCGAGCCATTTTTTACCACCAAGCCCCAGGGTATCGGAATGGGATTATCAATCAGCCGGTCTATCGTAGAGTCCCATGGAGGCCGTTTGTGGGCTGAGTCAGGTCCCAACGGAGCGCTTTTTCAATTTACTTTGCCCGCCCAAATGGGAAATGGTGTTTTATGACTGAGCCAGCAACCGCTGTTCTTGTAGTGGACGACGATCCATCGGTTCGTCGGGCGATCAAGCGTCTCGTCGAGTCTGTAGGATTGCAAGCTGAGATGTTCGGGTCCGCCCATGAGTTTCTGCAGGCCAAGCGTCCGGATGTACCCAGTTGCATCGTCCTCGACATTAGGCTCCCAGGGACAAGTGGGCTCGACTTCCAGCAAGAATTGGCTGAAGCTAACATTCCTGTTCCGATCATCTTTATCACCGCTCACGGCGATGTTCCGATGACGGTGCGAGCCATGAAGGCGGGAGCCATTGAATTCCTCACTAAGCCATTCCGCGATCAGGATCTGCTGGATGCGATTCAAATCGCACTGGAGAGGGATCGGGCCAGACGTCAACGAGAAACGGAAATTGCAGCGTTGCGGGAGCGCTTCGAATCGCTGACACCGCGGGAGCGCGAAGTCGTCGCCATGGTCGTCCGCGGCATGCTCAACAAGCAGATTGCGGCTGAGATTGGAACCGCCGAAAACACAGTAAAGGTTCATCGCAGCCGCGCGATGGAAAAGATGCAGGCACAATCTCTGGCCGACTTGGTGAGGATGGTTGAAAGACTCCAAATCCCTGCCCGCAAAGTCTCCTAAACTAAAGCATCATAGGCATCCTCCTTTCTGTTACCTCACACTTACCAACGCTCAATAGTATTGTCTGTCTCTAGGTCATACCTTAATCCTAAGTTTTGGGCTTCGAGAACGGGCTCGCCAAGACAGTCGTCGCTGATAGGTCAGCTGGTAAAGCAACGTAACTCGCTGTCCGCCATTTGTAGGGCCAACTTTCGTATGCGGGTCGAGGGCAGCGAAGTGCCATTTGAGGAATCTTACTTCGAAGTTCCTGGATGGTACCAAGAAAGAACTTGCCTGTGACCTGAGACGGAGTGATAATACTTCTCCCGGAATGCACTAATCCGGGAAATAGGCGCCGCAGAACCTGAGGGGGCTCCCCGACCGGGGAGGATGAGATTGGTTTCCAAGTAGAGGAACCGACGCCTGCGGCTTACCGGAATGTTGAAATAGAGTCCCGCAGCTTGGCAAGCTGCGATGACCCCCAGTTCCTGCTCAAAACTAGCTGCCCGATATATTGCACTCGGCAGGTGCAGGAGATGTGTCTATGTCAGAAAAGCAGTGCGCATTCGAGGGAGATGACTCGCCTGAACGCAACCGATATCGGCTGTTACTCGAGGTCACCGACCTGGTAGCGCGAGCCGAGAGCCTGCCCGACGCATTCAAAAAACTCGCGCCTCCGGTGCTGGCCCTGACGGGAGGCGAATTGCTGAATCTTTCCCTCCACGATCCGCGCCGGAATTGCATGCTGAGTCAGTATTGGAAAAAGAACCAGGAGAGTGGAGAGTTCGACGCTTTCCCCGTGGACGAAGCCGCGAGCGGGTGGGCATGGAA
>Ga0181527_1004373_pt1 | contig 12151 bp, 10 predicted proteins | sample PEATcosm2014_Bin_30_FD_119762 | JGI IMG/M metagenome (GOLD analysis project Ga0181527, IMG submission 119762) | Peatland microbial communities from MTU Mesocosm Facility, Houghton, MI, USA - PEATcosm2014_Bin06_60_metaG | ecosystem: Environmental > Terrestrial > Soil > Wetlands > Peat | place...
AGAACGGCATCTATCTGAATCCGACCCTGGACACCCTCCACCGTTACGCCGCAGCGGTCGGCGCGGAGATCGGCTTCAGCGTTCGGGCCGTTTAGAAGTTCTGGGTCTCCGCCCCGATGAGGCTCCCGGCGGCCTCCTCCTCGACGGCAGGCTCGCCGCCGGCTGCGGCCGGCCCGGGCAGCAGGTGCCGCGGCAGGAACACCGCGTTGGCAACCAGCGTCGGCACCACGGCGCTGGCAATGACCACGGCAACGAGAAAGGAGTATTGCTCGCGCGTGACGATGCCGTGGCTCAGGCCGTAGAGGGCGGAGATCGTGCCGAACGTCAGCCCGGTGGACATCATTAAGGTATAGTACCAGCGTTCCTTGCCGTCCCTGCGGAAGATGCTGACGACGGGCACCAGTCCGAAGATCTTCGAGCCCACCTTGCCGGCCAGCAGCGCGAGGAACACCAGCGGCGCGGAGGCCACGGCGGGCAGAGAGACCAGGGAGCCGGCGCGGAGGAAGTAGAACGGGGTGAGGAAGCCGATCGTCAGCGTCCGCAGGCGGCGGATGAAGAACTGGTCGCGGCCGACCGTCTTGGCCAACACCATGCCGGCGACGTAGGCCGGCAGCACAGCCTCGCTCCCCGCCCAGAGCGACAGCCCGCCAAGCCCGCACAGAACCAGCAGGATCCATTTCGTGCGGATGGCGGCCGTGCGGTTGCCGTAACGGACAGTCAAGCGCGCGGTGATCCGCGGCAACAGCACGAGCGCACCCCCGCAGATGCCGGCGAACACCGCCGTCCGATAGGTGAAGGGGGCGAACAACAGGCCCAGCGCGATGACCGTGCCGAGGTCGTTGATGAAGCACGCGCCGAGGATCCCCTTGCCGAACTCGGTGCGGTTGAAGCCCGATTCCAGCATCACGGCGTAGACGACGGCCATGGACGTTGTGGAAAGGGCGATCCCCGCCAGCCAGCTTGCCGGGCCGTCCCATCCCAGCACGAACCGTGCCAGGGCGGTGCAGCCCAGAAAGGGCGCTAGGAAGCCAACCAGACCGACCAGTACGACCTCCCGGAGCTTGGTCTTCATGGCAGCGGGGTCCAGTTCCGCCCCGGCCAGGAAGGTCAGAAGCACTGCCCCCAGAGAGGCTATGACCCGCAGCCACTCGTGATTGGCTCCCAGGGCGTCGGGGCCGACCGCCAGCGCAGCGGCCATGCCCACGCAAATTTCCGTCAAGGCCAATGAGACCCGCAGGTGGTTCGCCAAGAGGGTGGCGAGAACGGCCAGGGCCAGCCAGACAGTCGCCAACATATAGAATTGTTCCACGGGAGTCCCCTTTCGCGCAAAAAAACCCCTGCCTGGCGGCAGGGTTCGCGCCCAGAGCGACGTCACCCCTGCCGCAAAGGCAATTCGGCAGGAGTCATCAGCCCCACATGGAGCAGTTTTCTGGGGGACTCCATCCCCGGAACTCACGTATTATGGCTCAACGGCCGCGCCGAGTCAATCCGTCCCTGGCCCGCCGGGCCCTTGACGGCCTGGAACGGCCGCCTTATGCTACGGGTGTTCCGCAGAGGAACTCGGAAGCTGGTGCAAGTCCAGCACGGCCCCGCCACTGTGATCGGTGACGAAAGCCGTTAGGAGCCCCCGGCCCGCACCGCGAGCCGCCCGGGCTCCTGAAAAGCCACTGTCCCCCGAGGGGATGGGAAGGCCACGGCGAGTAGGACGACCCGAAAGTCAGGATACGACATCGCGCTGCGAGGCGCGGTCTTTCGAGGGAAAGGCGTAAGCTAATCATGGACTCTCATGCCCCGCTGGGCAAGGTCTTTCTGGTCGGCGCGGGGCCCGGCGACCCTGGTCTTCTCACGCTCCGCGGGGCGGAGTGCCTGGCCCAGGCGGACCTCGTGCTCTACGACTACCTGGTGAACCCGGCGGTCCTCGGCCACGCACCGCCGCCGGCCGAGCTCGTCTCGCTGGGCCATCCCCACGGCGGCCGCGGCATGTCCCAGGAGGAAGTCCAGCGGCGGATGATTCGTGCGGCCCGGCAGGGCAAGACCGTGGTTCGCTTGAAGAGCGGCGATCCGTACCTGTTCGGCCGAGGGGCCGAGGAGGTCGAGGCCCTGCGGGCAGCGGGAATCCCTTGCGAAGTCGTGCCCGGCGTCACCGCCGCGCTGGCCGCCGCCAGCCATGCGGGCGTGCCCCTGACGCACCGCGACCGGGCCTCGGCCGTGGCCCTGGTCACCGGCCACCGGCGGAGCGACCAGTCGGCCGGGCCGGAGCTGGACTACGAGTCGCTGGCCCGCTTCCCCGGCACGCTGGTCTTCTACATGGCCGTAACCTCGGCGCCGCAATGGAGCGCGGCGCTCTTGCGGGGTGGCCGCCCGGCCGACACGCCCGTGGCCATCGTCCGCCGCGCCACCTGGCCGGACCAGGAGGTGGTCCGCTCGACGCTGGCCGAGGTGGCGGCGGTCATCCAGCAGCGGCAGCTCCGCCCGCCGGCAATCATCGTGGTCGGCGAGGTGGCAGCGATGGGGCCGCCGGAGGCAGAGCATGGCTAAGATCCTGCTCGTGGTTGGCGGCTGCCGCAGCGGCAAGAGCGCCTACGCGCAGCGGCTGGCCGAGTCGCTCCCGCCGCGGCGGCTTTTCGTGGCCACCGGAGCGGTGATCGACGAGGAGATGGCCCGCCGTATCGAGGCGCACCAGTTGGCCCGCCGGGACCGCGGCTGGGAAACGGTCGAGGAGCCCCTTGACGTGGCGGCGGTGTTGGACCGCCATCGGCAGTGGAATGTTCACCTGGTGGACTGTGTCACGCTATGGGTCAACAACCTGATGTACGCGGCCGCTGCCCGCTCGCAGGATCTCGGCGAGGCGGAGATTGCCCGCCGGTGCCGCGAGATTCTCGATGCGGCCCGGGCCTGCGCGGGCAGCGTGATCCTCGTCAGCAACGAGGTCGGCATGGGCATCGTGCCGGAAAGCGCGGCCGGCCGCCGCTTCCGCGACCTGGTGGGCCGGGCGAACCAGGAGATCGCCCAGCAGGCGGACGCCGTCACGCTGATGTGCTGCGGCATCCCGCGGGCACTGAAGGATGAAGGATAAAGGATTAAGGGTGAATAGGCTAGACAGTCCCCTCTCCCTCCGGGAGAGGGCTAGGGTGAGGGCTGTCGGCGGGTTCCGCGCACCGCCTGCCCTCACCCCCGACCCCTCTCCCGGAGGGAGAGGGGAGAGTTTTTGGAAACCACTTTGCACGGGCAACCGCTCGACAAGGACTTAACGTGACATCGCTTCTGGATACAACTCTGGCGCGAATCGCGCCGCAGGACGAGGCATGCCGAGCCGCGGCCAAGCGGCGGCTCGATCAACTGATCATGCCGCATTGGGCCCTGGGCCGGCTGATGGACCTGGCCGTGGATCTGGCCGGCATCACCCGCTCGTTGCGGCCGCCGCTGGGGCGAAAGGCCGTCGTGGTGATGGCCGGCGACCACGGCGTGGCCGGCGAGGGCGTCAGCCGCTATCCCCGCGAGGTGACGGCGCAGATGGTCCACGGATTTGCCGGCGGGAAGGCGGGCATCAATGCCCTGGCGCGGCTGGCCGGGGCGCGCGTGGTCGTGGTGGACATCGGCGTGGCCGCCGATCTCGGGCCGCTGGCCGCGGCGGGAAAGATCCTCGACCGCAAGATCGCCCGCGGCACCGCCAATATCGCCGCCGGACCGGCCATGACCCGCCAGCAGGCCCTCCGCGCGGTCGAGACTGGCATCGAAGTGGTCGAGGAACTGGCCGATTCTGTCGACCTGTTGGCGGCTGGCGACATGGGCATCGCCAATACCACGCCCTCGGCGGCGGTGGCCGCCGCGCTGACCGGGCTGCCCGCCGCCGCGCTGGTCGGCCGCGGCACGGGCATCGACGACGGCCAACTGGCCCGCAAGACCGCCGTCATTGAGAAGGCCCTCTGCGTCAACCGCCCGGACCCCGGCGACGCCCTGGATGTGTTGGCCAAGGTGGGCGGGTTCGAGATCGGCGGCATCGCCGGGCTGGTGCTGGTGGCCGCCGCCCGGCGGAAACCGATCCTCGTGGACGGCTTCATCTCGACGGCCGGCGCGCTGGTAGCCCATGCCCTCTCGCCCGCCGCCACCCAGTACGTGATCGCCGCCCATCGCAGCGTGGAGCCGGGCCACCGCGCCATGCAGAAACACCTGGGCAAACAGCCGCTCTTGGACCTCGACCTGCGGCTGGGCGAAGGCACGGGCGCAGCCCTGGCCATGCACCTGGTCGAGGCCGCCGGGCGGATCCTGAGCGAGATAGCCACCTTCGACGAGGCCCACGTGTCCAAAGAAGAGCCATGAAACGCATGCTGGCGGCCATACGCTTTCTGACGATCCTGCCCGTCCCGGGCCGGTGGGGCACCGGCACGGACGAGCTGGCCGCCAGCGTGCCCTGCTTTCCGCTGGTCGGCCTGGCCTTGGGCGGAGCGGCCGCCGCCGCGGCCTGGGCCATGGCGGCCACCGTCCCACCGTTGCTGGCGGCCGCCGGCTTGGTCGTCCTGCTGGCGGCCTTCTCCGGCGGCTTGCATCTGGACGGCCTCAGCGATACCGCCGATGGCCTGCTCAGCTCCCGGCCCCGCGACGAGATGCTGGAGATCATGAAAGACAGCCACGTCGGCGTGATGGGCGTGGCGGCGATTGTCGGCGTAGCGATGGTCAAGTTCGCCGCCCTGGCGTCGCTGGCATCGCGGGCGTCGCCGGACGCCGCGGAACTCTGGTTGGCGGCGGCCGTGTTGATGCCGCTGGCCGGCCGCTCCGCGATGGTGGTACACATGGCGTTGCTCCCTTGCGTCCGGCCGGACGGTCTGGCCGCGGTATTTTGCCGGCGGCGGCAGAGGCTGGCGGCCGTGTGGGCCGCGGCGGTCCTGGCGGCGGTGGCCTGGGTCCTGCTGGGGGGCCGCGGCCTGGCGGTCTGGTGCGCCTCGATTGGTGCCGCCCTCCTGCTGGCCGGCTATTTCTATCGCAAGATCGGCGGTGCCACCGGCGATACCCTAGGCGCCGTCTGCGAGTTGGTCGAAACCATCCCCGCCCTCACCCTGGCGGTCTGGCCCGTCCAGACCGGGAGGTGATCCGTGGCAGCCCGACACGGCGGCAATCTGCGCGACTTGGCACTCCGGGCGGGCCGGGATCGCGGCGATATCGTCGATTTCAGCGCCAGCATCAATCCGCTCGGCCCACCGGAAGGGCTGCGGGCGGTGCTGGCCAGGGCCATGGACCGGCTGGTGCATTATCCCGATCCCGACGCCGCGGGGGTGGTCGAGCTTTTTGCCCGGCATTGCGGCGTCACGGCTGAGCAGATCGTCGCCGGCAACGGCTCGACGGAGATCCTCTTCGCCCTGGCCCGAGGATGCGAGTTCGATCGGGCGGTGATCCCCGTGCCCTCGTATGCCGATTACGCGGCGGCGGTGCGGGCCGCCGGCCGGCCCTGCGAGCTCGTGCCGCTGGATGAGGCCGCGGATTTCGCCCTGGATTGGCCGCGGCTCCTGGCGGCCCTGCGGCCGAGGGACCTGGTCATGCTCGGGCAGCCGAACAATCCCACCGGTCGGTTGCTAGACACCGAGGCCCTGCTGGCGGCCGCCGCCTCGCATCCGCAGGCGACGTTCGTGGTGGACGAGGCATTTGCCGGGTTCGTTGAGGGGTACCGCTCGCCGCTGGTGGGGATGCCTCCCGAGAACTTGATCCTGGTCCGCTCGCTGACGAAGCTTTACGCGGTGCCGGGGCTGCGGCTGGGCTACGCCGTGGCCTGGCCCGCCGCGGCCGAGCGGATCCGGCGGCACATTCCCCCGTGGTCGGTCAACGTCCTGGCGCAGGAGGCGGCGGCTTGCCTGCTGGCCGACGAGGCGTTCGCCCGGCAGACGGTGGCCTTCGTCGGCCACCAGCGCGAGTGGCTGGCCCGGGAGCTGGCCGGCTTGCCCGGACTGCGGGTTTATCCCTCGGCGGCGAATTTCCTGCTCGTGCGGCTGGAACAGGGCGGCCCGAGCGCGGCCGGCTTGGCCGAGAAGCTGCTGGCGGAAGGCATTGCGATCCGCACGTTCGACCGAGCGGAGCATCTCCATGGGCGGCACTTCCGCGTGGCCGTGCGGACTCGCCAAGAAAACGAGCGGCTCTGCGAGTCGTTGGCTAGAAACCTCGGTGGGAGGCGGACGCTCGCAGAGGCCGTAGCCGCGGGTGAATACCCGCGGGAAGCACTGGCGGAGACAGTGGCACACGGCGTGGCCGGCGCCTCATGCCCACGCAAGCGTGGGCATGGCACCGCTGGCCGCCGCGCGGCGGCCCTGATGATCCAGGGCACCAGCTCCAACGCCGGCAAGAGCGTCCTGACGGCCGCGCTGGGACGGATCTTGCTGGAAGACGGGCTCCGCGTGGCGCCCTTCAAGGCCCAGAACATGTCCTTGAATTCGTTCGTCACCCGCGACGGCGGCGAGATGGGCCGCGCCCAGGTCGTCCAGGCCCAGGCCTGCCGCATCGAGCCGGACGTGCGGATGAACCCGGTGCTGCTCAAGCCCAACTCGGATACCGGCTGCCAGGTCATCGTGCGGGGAAAGCCGGTCGGCAACATGCAGGTCGGCGAGTACATCGAGTACAAGCCGCAGGCTTGGGCCGCCGCCGCCGAGTGCTACGACGAGCTGGCCGCGGAGTTCGACGTGATCCTGTTGGAAGGGGCCGGATCGCCGGGCGAGGTGAACCTCAAGCATCACGACATCGTCAACATGCGGATGGCCCGGCACGCGGAGGCCCCGGTGTTGATCGTGGGCGACATCGACCGCGGCGGGGTCTTCGCTTCGCTCGTGGGCACGCTGGAAGTCCTCGAAGGGTGGGAGCGGGAATTGGTGGCCGGCTGGATCATCAACCGTTTCCGCGGCGACGAAAGCCTGCTGCAGCCCGCCCTGGACTACATGCTCCGCCGCACCGGCCGGCCGGTGCTCGGCGTCGTGCCGTACCTGGACGGGCTGGCCCTGCCGCAGGAGGACTCGGTGGAGTTCAAAGAAAAGGCGGAAGGCGGAAGGCGGAAGGCGGAGAAAGAATTGCAAATTGCAAATTGCGAGGCGAGCGCTCTTCCGCCTTCCGCCCTCCGCCTTCCGCCTTCCGTCGAAGTCGCCGTCATCGACCTGCCGCACATCGCGAACTTCACGGACTTCGACGCGCTGGGTGTGGAGGGCGACGTGCGGCTGCGAATCGTCCGCTCCCCCGCCGAGCTGGACCACCCCGACGCCGTGATCCTGCCCGGCAGCAAGAACACGCTCGGCGACCTGGATTACCTCCGCCGCAGCGGGCTGGCGGAGCGAGTACGCGCGCTGGCCCAGGACGGCGGCACGGAAGTGGTGGGCATCTGCGGCGGTTTCCAAATGCTCGGCCGCGAGATCCGCGATCCGCTGGGCGTCGAGTCGGACCGGCAAGCGGCCGTCGGGCTGGGCCTGCTGGAGGTCCGCACCGAGCTGGCGGCGGAGAAGACCTTGCTGCGGACCTTGGCCGTACACGCGCCGTCGGGACTGGAGGTGGCCGGCTACGAGATCCATCACGGCCTGACCTCCTGCGACGGATCGCTGGCGGTGCTCTCACGGCCCGACGGCCAGTGCGTGGGCGCCGCCAGCCCCGCTCTGCCGGTGTGGGGCACTTACCTGCACGGCGTGTTCGACGCCGACGCCTTCCGCCGCTGGTTCATCGACCGCTTGCGGGTTCGCCGCGGCCTCGCGCCGCTGGGCCGCGTTGTGGCCCGCTACGACATCCAGGCGACGTTGGACCGGCTGGCGGCCGCCGTCCGCCGCAGCCTCCGCATGGATGAGATCTATCGACTGTTGCGACTGCCATGAGATTGGAGTATCAGGTGCTCTCTGCCGTTGTACTCGACCTGTGCCTGGGGGATCCCCGCTGGCTGCCGCACCCGGTCCGCGGCATCGGCTGGCTGGCGGCGCGGCTGGAGGGGCTCGTCCGGCCCGCAGCCGCGGATAAATATCCGCGCGTGCGGGCCCGCTTGGCGGGGCTGCTGGTTGCCCTGAGCGTGTACGCCGCTGCCGGCCTGGCCGCTTGGGGAGCGATCTATGCGGCCGGGCTGGCCCATCCGGCGGCTGCGGACGCCGTGGCAGTGCTGGTGATCTACGCCGCGATCGCCCCGCGCGACCTGGCGCGGCACGGCATGGCCGTCTACCGGGCCCTGGCCGGCGGGGATCTGGTCGAGGCCCGCCGCCGCGTCGCGGCCATCGTCGGCCGCGATACCGAGGCCCTGGATCCGGCGGGCGTGGTCCGGGCCGCCGTCGAGAGCGTGGCCGAGAGCACGGTCGACGGGGTGACCGCCCCGCTGCTGTTCGCCGTGGCGGCCGGCCCCGTCGGCGCGATCGTCTATCGCGCGATCAATACGCTGGACTCGATGTTCGGCCACCAGGACCCGCACTACCGCGACTTCGGCTGGGCGGCCGCGCGGATCGACGACCTGGCCAATTACCTGCCGGCGCGGCTCACCGCGCCTTTGCTGTGCGTGGCGGCGGCCCTGCTCGGCCAGCGCCCGCTCTCGGCGATGCGCGTGCTCGTGCGCGACGGCCGGAAGCACCCCAGCCCCAACGCCGGACTGGTCGAGGCCGCCGTGGCCGGCGCCCTGGGCGTGCAACTGGGCGGCCGCAATCTCTACGCCGGCCTGCCGCTGGACCGGCCCACCCAAGGCGATCCGCGCGTGCCGCTGGCCGCCCGCCACATCCCGGCGGCCATCGCGCTGATGTTCACCACCGCCGCACTCTTGCTGGCCCTCGTCCTGCCGCTGCGAGGGCTCGCCCCATGACTGACGCCCCGCGAATCCTGGTCTTCACCGGCGACGGCAAGGGCAAGACGACGGCCGCCCTGGGGATGGCCCTCCGCGCCGCCGGCCACGCCATGCGGACGTGCGTCCTGCAATTCGTCAAGCACGATGCGGCGGTGGGCGAGGTGGCGGCCGCCGCGGGCAGTCCCTTCATCGAGATTCTCCAGGTGGGCGGAGGCTTTCTGCCTCCCGCCGGGAGCGCGGAAATGGCCCAGCACCGCGCGGCCGCCCAGGAGGGCCTCCGCCAGGCCGCCGAAATCCTGGCCGGTGGGCAGTATCCGCTGGTCATCCTCGACGAGGTCTGCTTCGCCGTCGCCCGGGGACTCCTGGACGAGCAGCAAGTGATCGAGGCGGTGGGCCGGGCACGCGACGGCACCTGCGTCGTCCTGACCGGCCGGGACGCGACCGAGGGCCTCGTGGCCCTGGCCGACACGGTGACCGAGATGCGGTGCGTGAAGCACGCCATGCGGTCGGGCATCCCGGCCCAGAAAGGGGTGGAATGGTGAGCGCGGATTGCCCCCGGCTGGTGATCGCAGGCACGGCAAGCGGCGTCGGCAAGACGTCGCTGGTGCTGGGGCTGGCCCACGAGTTCACGCGGCGCGGGCTGCGGGTGCAGACTTTCAAGGTCGGGCCCGATTTCCTCGATCCGACCTGGCTCGCGCTGGCCTCCGGCCGGACCTGCTACAACCTCGACGGCTGGATGACCTCGCGCGAGTATGTCTGCACACTGTTCGCCCGGGCTGCCGCCGGGGCCGACATCGCCCTGATCGAGGGCGTGATGGGGCTGTTCGACGGGGCGTCGCCGGTCGGGCCAGAGGGAAGCACCGCGGAGGTGGCCGCGTGGCTGGACGCCGCGGTGTTGCTGGTCGTCCCCGCCCGCGGCGCCGGGCGGAGCCTGGCCGCCACGGTCCAGGGGTTCGCCCGCTTCGAGCCGGGCATCCGCATTGCGGGTGTGATTGCCAACCAAGGCGGCTCCGCGCGGCACCGCGCGTGGCTGGCCGAGGCGCTGGGGGCCGCCGGCCTGCCGCCGCTCGTGGGTGCCGTGCCCCGCGGGGCACTTCCCCCACTGCCCAGCCGGCACCTGGGACTCGTGACAGCCGACCCCGGCCATCTTTCGCCGCCGATCCTCGATCAGTTGGCCGACGCCTGTGCCCAGCACCTGGACGTGCCGATGATCCTCGAGAAGGCGCAAGGCGCAGCGGCCGGTCGTCCGTTGTCCGTTGTCCGTGGTCAGTTGCAACGGACAACCGACCCGCCGACCCGCTTCGCGGGTACCCCGGGGTGCCCCGACGGACCACGGACCTTGCATCCTTCATCCTTCATCCCTCATCCTTCATCCTTCGGCCTTCGCCTGGGCCTCGCTTGGGACGAGGCCTTCCATTTCTACTACGCCGACAACCTGGAGGCGCTCCAGGATCGCGGCGTGGAGATCTGCCGCTTCTCGCCGCTGGCGGACGCGGGGCTCCCGCCCGCCCTCGACGGACTGTACCTCGGCGGCGGCTATCCCGAGTTGTACGCGGCAAGGCTCGCCGCTAACCACACGATGCTCTGCGACGTCCGCGCATGGGCCGCCGCCGGCCGACCGCTCTATGCCGAGTGTGGCGGGCTGATGTACCTGGGCCGGTCGCTGGTCACCCGCGACGGCGCCCGCCACGCGATGGCCGGCGCGGTGCCCGTGGAAACCGTCATGCTCGACCGGCTGAAAACGCTCGGTTACGTCGAGGTGTCGCTGCAAGTCGATTCGCTCTGGGGACCGGCCGGGGCCGTCTGCCGCGGACACGAGTTCCACTACTCCGAAATCGCGGCCGACCCGGCGGCCGCCGAAGGCCGGGTAGCAGCCGCAGGTTGGTCGCCGGCCTACACCGTGCGGCGGCCGCGGGGAGAGGCCGCTGCGGAAGGTTTCGCCCGCGGCAACGTGCTGGCCAGTTACGTCCACCTGCACTGGGCGTCTCGTCCCGAGGCGGCCGACCGCTTTGTGGCGCACTGGGCAGCCCGCCCGGAGACGGCCGACCGCATTGTCGCGCACTCGGAGGCGATCGTATGAACGGCTCGCCCGCCATCCTCGTCGTCAGTCACGGCAGTCCCCGGCAGGAGGCGAACCAGGGCTTCGTCGAAATGGTCGCGCGGATCGCCCTGCGGCTGGGGCACGCCGAGGTGCTGCCGGCCTTCTTCTCGATTGCCCGTCCGAGCATCGAGGACCGCGTGGCGGAATTGGCCGGGCGCGGGGCGCGGCGGATCGTGCTGATGCCCTACTTCCTTTACGCCGGCCAGCACACCAGCCATGACATTCCGGCGCGGTTGGCCGAGTGCCGCCGCTCCTGGCCGGGCGTCGAGCTGGAGCTTTTGCCCACGTTGGAGGGCGACCCGGCGGTCGAGGACGTGGTCGCCGAGCGGCTCTTGCCGTTGCTGGCGACCCCGCCGCCGCCGGACGAGGGACAGGCCATCCAACGCAGGAGCTTCGAGATCATCGACCGCCAACTTGCGGCCTACGGCGATTTCGATCCCGCGGTGCGCGGTATTTTGCGGAGGATCATCCACGCCACGGCCGACTTCTCCTTCGCCCGCTCGCTGCGGGTCCATCCGCAGGCCGTCGCACGGGGGCGCGAGGCCCTGGCGGCCGGGCGTCCCGTCGTCTGCGACGTGAAGATGGTCCGGGCCGGACTGACGAAGATCCGCAACGAGATCCTGTGCGGGATCGACCGCCGGGAGGTGGCCGCCGCGGCGCGGACCGTCGGCTCGACCCGCGCGGCCGCCGCCATGGAGTTCTTCTCCGACCGGCTGGAGGAGGCGATCGTGGTCGTGGGCAACGCCCCCACGGCGCTCGGGAAGGTCCTCGATCTGGCACGCAGCGGTGCGGCACGGCCGGCCCTGGTGATCGGGCTGCCGGTCGGGCTGGTCGGGGCGCGGGAGTCGAAGGCGGCCTTGCTGGAGAGCGATCTGGTTTATATCACGAACGTCGGCCCACGGGGCGGCAGTCCGGTGGCCGCCGCGGCCCTGAACGCCCTGGCCGTGCCGCCGGAGGAGGAGTGAGATGCTGACAATCCCCCTGATCGCCATGCACATCACTGAAGGAATCCTGCCGGCGCCTTGGGCGGGGCTGTGGTTCCTCGTGGCCCTGCCGTTCTTGGTGTGGGGGCTCCACACGATCAACCGCCGCCGCGCGGCCGACCCGGCCTGGCTGCCGTTGGTGGCCCTGGTGGGCTCGGCCGTGTTCGTCGTTTCTTGCATGCCTGTGCCGCTGCCGGTGATCGGGAGCTGCTCGCACCCCTGCGGCACGGGACTGGGGGCCCTGGTGATCGGCCCCGGCCCGACCGTAGTGGTGGCCAGCATCGCCCTGGTGTTCCA
>Ga0181527_1004374_pt1 | contig 12151 bp, 9 predicted proteins | sample PEATcosm2014_Bin_30_FD_119762 | JGI IMG/M metagenome (GOLD analysis project Ga0181527, IMG submission 119762) | Peatland microbial communities from MTU Mesocosm Facility, Houghton, MI, USA - PEATcosm2014_Bin06_60_metaG | ecosystem: Environmental > Terrestrial > Soil > Wetlands > Peat | place...
CTGGAATTCGGGAGCAAGAGGCCGGAAGCCGGCCCCGGCCGCGGTTCCCTGATCACTGACAACTGATCACTGAACACTGGCGGCGAAGCCGCCGCCAAGACGATCTGTGAAACTGTGAAGCCGCTAAATAGCAGCAAAATCAACCACTTAAACGAAAAAATCTCGCAGACTCACAGTTTCTGCGATTCTGTGAGACTGCGACGCACCTTCGCATCGGCTTTTCGGGTAGAGGTTTTGCGGCGGATCACGAATCACGACCCACGAATCACGACCCACGAACAGACAGCTGATAGCTGAGAGCTGACTCGCCGACTAGCTGACTCGCCGACTAGCTGACTCGCCGACTAGCTATTCCGTATCCGGATTGGGCAGGATCACGTCGCGGACGATGGCGTTCATCTCGGCGACGGCGGCGATGAACTGGCGGAGCGTTCTGCGCGTCGACCCGAAGGTGTCGAACTCCGCTGTCGTGAGGCCGTTCTCGTTATAGGCGCGCGCGAAGTCGGGGAACTTCGAGAGCAGCGTTTCAACAATGCGGGGTTCGACCGGCGTCGAGATGCGATCGATGATTTCGATGTCGCTCGCGTTGTAGCGCTTTTGCCAGACGCAGGGCGGCGAGATGACGACGTCGCCGCCGATGAACTCGCTCCAGTGCATGTGATTCCGGAAAGCCGCGGAGAGCAGGCGCAGGCGATAGCCGCGAGCCTGATAAATCTTGTACGCCTTCTTGAAGACGGCAACGCCTGCCCATTCGAGAAAGCCAGGATCGACCGAGAGATTGTGCTTGTCGTGGAGAATTTTGATCCAGTCGTCCAGTCGGCCAACCATGAGCGTGCACACAGGTCCCATCGTCGAAATGTCGAGGCCTTCGGCCTCGCGGCGGCGCAGTCCGCGTTCGACAGCCTCAGCGACGGCGATGGCCTGCGGAAGAGTAAAACTAACTGTCGCATTGATGCTGATGCCGCGATACGTCGCCTCTTCGATGGCGGGAATGCCAGCGTGCGTGGCGGCGATCTTGACGATCATATTGGGCGCGAGACGGCTGAAGCGGACGGCTTGCTCCAACATGGCCGCAGTGTTGCGGTAGTTGCGCGGATCGGTTTGGATGGAGAGGCGTCCGTTGTGGCCCTTTTCACGCTCGAAGATGGGCAGGAGCAGACGCGCGGCGTTGGCCGAGATCTCCTCGACGATGCGCCAAGCGAGACCGTCCTCAGTGAGGTCGGGCTCAGCGGCGGCGAGCTCGAGGATGCGCGGCTTCCAGACGGCGAGCTCTTTCTTGAGGACGCTGACGGCGATGGATGGATTGCAGGTGGCGCCGACAGCGCCGTGCGCGATGGAGTAGGTGAGCTCTTCGATGGAGGCCGAATCGTTCCAGAGGCAGGTGGGGGTGGTCTGCGTCATTTTGTGGAGCGGGCTTTTGTAGGCGAGCGAGGGAGCAACGGGAGCCATGTAACCTCCGGTGGATGCAAACGTGTGCAAAAGAAAACGTAGCACCGGGTATCGCCAAGGGTCAAGACGGGCGCGGCGGGATGGAGCGGCGGTGGGTCCGCTTGAACAAAATCGTCCCGCAGGGGCTAAAGCCCCGCCCGTTTCATGGCGGTTTTCGGCGCCCTTCGGCTTGGCTCAGGGCAGGCTTTAAAAGCCGCACCCTGATACAAGACTTGTGCGTTGAGGTTGGTGCGATCCCACCCTAGCAACAAAAGCGAGAACGTCGCGAGGGTGGTGCGCCCGTGTTCGTGCTGGGTCGAATGAGGCGAGTTTAGGTTTGTGCATTCCCGCGATCCAAAATCGGGACGTGGGGTTGACAAATGCTGTGGTGGTGATATTAATTATATCGTTAGTTAATTTATGACACGCAGGCCTCGCAAACCGAAACGCATTTCTTCTTCGGATGGGCCCCGAAGCTTCGACTCTCAAGCTGCGATTTCCTCAAGGAATCGCAGCCCGGCACTCCCTCTGAGGGAGCCGCGGGTGAAGGAGAAACGCCGCAAACGCAGTCCTGGGCGGCCTGTTACCGGCGTTGACGGCGATGCGCGGGAACATCTGCTGACCGCGGCCACGGAGCTATTTGCGCGGCAGGGCGTGGCGGCAACCAGCTTCGCCGCGATTGCCAAGCGTGCGGGGTTGACGCCGGCGATGATGCACTACTACTTCAAAGACCGCGAGCACTTGCTCGATTGCGTTGTAGACGAGAAGATCGCACCTCTCATCGCGGCCGTCTGGAGTCCCGTTGACCCCGGCGCCGCTCCGGTGGAGATGATGCGCGGGGTTGTGGAGCGCCTTGTGGCGGGGATCGCGCGCATGCCGTGGATTCCCTCCACCTGGATGCGCGAGGTGCTGAACGAAGGCGGATTGCTGCGCAGCCGCGTGCTGCGCAAACTGCCGTTCGACCAGGTGCGCGTGATGAGTGCGGCGGTCGGGCGCGCCCAGGCGAAGGGCGAAATCCAGGCGGACCTCGATCCCGTGTTGATCGTTTTCTCGATGCTGGGCCTGGTGATGATGCATCTGGCTACGGCGCCTTTTTTCGCCGAGGTTTTTCATCGCAAGGAGCCGGACCCGCAGGCTATCGGCCGGCACATTACGGCCCTGCTGCGGCATGGCCTGAAACCGACGGGCAAAAAGGCCCGTAACAGGAAGTGAGATCGGAGGCAATGGTACCGATGCACAGCCAACGAAACCGCTACATCCTCCTGGGCGCGGCCCTGGCCGCAGCGCTCGGTGTCACGGGATGCTCGCATCAGCCTGCAAACACTTATCAGGGTTACATTGAAGGCAAGTTCGTCTACGTGGCATCGCCCCAGAGCGGCAGGCTCGATCATCTCGCGGTAGCGCGCGGAGAAACTGTGGCCGTGAAGCAGCCGCTTTTTGCCTTCGATCGCGAGCCGGAAGCGTCGGCGGTGCACAATGCGCAACGATTGCTGGAAAGCTCGCAGTCGCGGCTGGCCGATCTTGAGACCGGCAAGCGTCCGCCGGAGATTGACGTGACGCGGGCACAGTTGATGCAGGCGCTCGCCCAACAGAAGCAGGCCGACCAGATTCTGGAGAGTGACAAGAAGCAGTACAAGGCCGGCGGCATTGCGCAGACCGATCTGATCACCGCCGAGGAGGCAGCTGATGCGAGTGCGGCGCGGGTGAGAGAGCTCGAAGCCGACTTGGCCGTGGATGCGCTGCCCGCGCGCGAGCAACAGATCAAGGCGCAGCAGAATCAGGTCGCGGCCGATCGCGCCTCTTTGACTGAAGCAGAGTGGCGGCTGGGGCAAAAAGATATTGTTTCGCCGCGCCAGGGCCTGGTCTTTGACACGTTGTATCGCGAGGGCGAGTGGGTTGAGGCCGGCAATCCCGTGGTGCAGCTTTTGCCACCGGAGAACATGGAAGTCCGCTTCTTTGTGCCTGAGACCGTGGTGGGCAAGCTCAAAGTGGGCGAGAGCGTCGAGGTGCAGTGCGACGGCTGTGCTGCTGCTGTGCCTGCGGCGATCACGTTCATCTCGCCGCAGTGCGAATACACGCCGCCGGTGATCTACAGCAACGAGAACCGCTCGAAGCTCGTTTTCATGATCATTGCCAAGCCGCCCGAGCAGAAGGCGGCGCTGCTGCATCCCGGCCAGCCTGTGGAGGTGACGGTCGAATGACGATGGCTGCCAGCCCGGAGTACGCTCCAGAATACGCAATCGACGTGCAGGGGCTGAACAAGCACTACGGCGACAAGCACGTGGTGCGCGATGTTTCGCTGCGCGTGCGCAGGGGCGAGATCTTCGGATTTCTGGGGCCAAATGGCAGCGGCAAAACCACCACCATCCGCATGGTGTGCGGACTGCTCAAGCCCGACTCCGGCAGCGGAACCTGCCTGGGTTACGACATTGTTCGCGAACGCGCCGAGATCAAGCGCAGGGTCGGGTACATGACGCAGAGATTTTCTTTCTGGGACGATCTTTCGATTGCGGAGAACCTGGATTTTGTGGCGCGTATGTACGAGATCCCGCAGCGCAAGGCGGCGGTGCACAAGTCGCTGGACACTTTGGGACTGACGGCGCGCGCGCATCAGCTTGCGGGCGCGTTAAGTGGCGGGTGGAAGCAGCGGATGGCGCTGGCGGCATGCATGCTGCACGAACCCAACCTTCTGCTGCTCGACGAGCCGACAGCCGGCGTGGATCCGCGCGCCAGGCGCGACTTTTGGGATGAGCTGCAGGGTTTGGCGGCAAAGGGCATTTCAGTGCTGGTGAGCACACACTATATGGATGAAGCCGTGCGCTGCCACAAGCTGGCCTACATCGCCTATGGAAAACTGCTGGCGCAGGGCTCGGCGGCCGAAGTGGTCGCCAGCCAGCACCTCACGACGTGGGCGATTCACGGCGACCGGCTCTCGGAACTGCAGGACGATTTGCGGCGCCGGCCCGGCGTGGAGCAGACGGTAACATTTGGCGACGTGCTGCACGTAAGCGGAAGCGATGCGGAGCTGTTGCAACGCACGGTGGAGGCGGCGGCCAGCGCGGGCGGGCGACGCGCCGAACTTGTCGAGACAGGCCTGGAGGATGTCTTCATCTATTTGATGGGCAAGGCCCCAGAGAACGGCGGAGGCACGGCATGAAGGAGCGGAACGGCTTTTCGGCGGCGCGCTGGTGGAGCATGGTGCTCAAGGAGTTCACGCAGCTCAAACGCGACCGGCTCACCTTCGCCATGATCGTGGGCATACCGATCATGCAGACGGCGCTGTTCGGCTACGCCATCAACACCAATCCCAAGCATCTCGATACCGCAGTCATCAGCGCCGACGATACCGACATCACGCGCAGCTTCATCGCGGCGCTCGAAAACTCTTCGTACTTCAACGTTGTGGCCACGCTGCCCAACGAAGCGGCGGGGCGCGAGGCGCTGGCGCAAGGGAAGGTGCTGTTTGTCATCAACATTCCCGCGGGATTTACGCGGCAGCTTCTGCGCCACGAGCGGCCCTCGCTCTTGATCGAAGCCGACGCCACCAATCCAACGGCTACCGGGAACGCATTGGCCGCGGTGGATGGCATCGCGCAGTCGGTCATCGACAAGGAGATCACCGGACCCCTCGCCTGTCTCCACGGCAGCCCCGCACCGTTCGACGTGAACATTCACCAGCTTTACAACCCCGACAACATTACGCAGTACTTCGTGGTGCCGGGTCTGACGGGCATGGTGCTCACGCTCACCATGGTTTTGATGACCGGCCTGGCCATCACGCGCGAACGCGAGCGCGGCACCATGGAAAACCTGCTGGCCATGCCGGTGACGCCGCTGGAAGTAATGACTGGAAAACTGATTCCGTACATCGGCATCGGACTGATTCAGGCGTCGATCATTTTGCTGGCCGCGCGCTACGTGTTTCAGGTGCCGTTCTTCGGCAACATCGGCGCGGTTTATCTTTCGGCGCTGCTTTTTATTGCGGCCAATCTCACCGTGGGCATCACGTTTTCGTCGCTGGCGCAGAACCAATTGCAGGCCGTGCAGCTGGCCATCTTCTTCTTTCTTCCCAACATCATGCTTTCGGGCTTCATGTTCCCGTTCGAGGGCATGCCGAAGTGGGCGCAGGCGATTGGAAACCTGCTGCCGCTTACGTATTTCCTCCGGCTCATACGAGGAATTCTTCTTAAGGGCAACGGCTGGGCTGACTCCTGGCCGAGTGTGTGGCCCATGATGGTCTTCATGGTGGTTCTGATGTTCATTGCGTCGGCCACTTATCGCAGGACATTGGATTGATCGAAGGGAATTGAGAGGCAAAGCCATGGGTTTGCCGAGGAACTCGAATTGGACGAATGGAAGTTTTCAGGGGCTGAAGCCCTCGATTTTTTGCGGCTCTTTCAGCACGACTGAAGTCGTGCCCTTTCACGGGGCCATTTCTGCGACCCGTTCAAAAGCAGCGCTCGCAGCGCTCGCGCTGTGTCTCGTTGCGGGTTGCAAGGTCGGCCCGAACTATCAGCCGCCGACGGCGCCGGCGGTGACTGCCTACACGCCGCAGCCGCAACCAGCCGCGACCGCAAGCAGCGCCGGACCGGCGGGCCAGGCTCAGCACTTCAATAGTTCCGACGGGGCCTCGGCATCGATTCCCGCGCAATGGTGGACGCTGTTTCAGTCGCCTGAGCTCAACGGCATGATGGAGCAGGCCCTCGCGAACAGCCCGACTCTGGCGCAGGCGGCCGCGCGTCTGAAAGAAGCGCAGGAGGAGCTGAACGCGCGCACCGGGGCGACAAAATATCCGACCGTGACCGGAAATGCGGCCGTAGAGCAGGAGCAGCCGAATCTCTCTGCCTATGGGATTCCGTTCCCCAATCCCTCACCCTTCACGCTTCTGAACGGATCGGTTGCGGTCTCGTATGCTCTCGACCTGTTCGGCGCCAACCGCCGCCTCATCGAAAGCTTGCAGGCAGAGCGGGATTACGAGAACTGGCAGCTTGAAGGGACGCGGCTCATGCTGGCCGGCAATGTTGCCTCCGCTGCCATTCGGCAGGCCGAGCTGCGCAAGCAGATTGAGCTGACAAAGCAGTTGCTGGCCGTGGAGGAGCGCGAATTGACGATCACCGAGGCGCGGAAGCAAGCGGGAGGCGCTTCGGATGCGGACATCGAGAGCAAGAAGGCCACGGCGGCCGAGACGCAAGCCACCATTCCTCCGCTGGATGCGCAACTCGATGCCGTCAATCACCAGCTTGCCGTGCTGATGGGCAAGTCACCAGCCGAAGCGCAGATTCCGGATCTCTCGCTCGACGCCCTGCGCCTGCCGCAGGAGCTGCCTTTGAGCCTTCCTTCTGCGCTGGTGCGGCAGCGGCCCGATATTCGCGCGGCCGAATCTCTGTTGCACGAGGCGAGCGCCAACGTCGGCGTGGCCACGGCCAATCTCTATCCGCAAATTGTGTTATCGGGGAGCGGCGGCGGCATCGGCACCAGTTTCGTGGCGGGCGGGGACATCTGGAACGTGGCGTCTTCGCTCACGCAACCTATATATAACGGAGGGGCGCTGCGCGCGGAGAAGCGCAAGGCCGAAGCAGCCTACCAGGAGGCGAGCAGCGTCTATCGGCAAACCGTGCTCCAGGCATTTGGACAGGTGGCCGACACGCTCACGGCCATTGATCACGACGCGCAGACCCTGCAAGCGCGCAGCGATGCCGCAGCCGATGCGGATGCGAGTTATCAGATTGCCTTGCGGCGCTACCAGGCGGGCGGGATCAGCGAATTGACTCTGCTGGAGGCGCAGCGGCAATGCCTGCAGACCGAGCTTGACCGCAGCACCGCCGTAGCGGCGCGTTTCTCCGATTCGGCCACGCTCTTTGAGGCGCTTGGTGGGGGGTGGTGGAATACCGCAGCGGCTACGACCCCTGACGAAAAAGCGCAGGCCAGCGCCCGATAGATCGAGCGGGGCGGGGTCCGACTACACTCCGCTCCACTCGCCGCCCCGTTCTTGGCGAAAAGCCGGGCTTTCTTCGCTTTTTGTTCTCCTAACACAGCTCGGATGACCTGTCTAGTGGGGGAATCAAAGCAATAAACCCCATATCTTGTGGTGTCAGAAATTTTTTCGACTATTAGTCGGCTTTCCTGAAAAAAGCCACTGTTTTCGATAGTTTCCACCGATTTTTCTCTTTGCAGCGAGAGAGAACAGAGGTACTATCGTCAGGAGTTGGAGTTTTTTGGAACTTTATGGCACTGTTTGGAGTTAATCAAGCGATACTTCCAATCGGAGCCAAACAACGGGTTTTCCAAGGTGCCTGCATTTCCACAGAAAGTGTACTCCTTTGGGGGCCCACGGAATGAGTTTCCGGAAGCAAAAACGGTTGGGGAATCAGCTTGGCTAACCCTGACGAACCAAAGAGAAGAGCGAATTGGGACCGCAGCCCACGCAAGACCGGCTGCGGAAGGCAGTGAGGCAGAAAGATGTTTCGTGGCAACCATCCAGCGAAGGTCGAGGAGAGCGGGCGGCTCAAGGTGCCCGTCCCTTTCAAGCAGTTGCTGGACGCCGCGAACATTACCGACCTCTACGTGACGACCGCGGACGGCGAGCGCGCGCAGATTTGGCCCCTCGACGAATGGAAGAAGAACGAGTCGCGACTGAAGAAACACAGCGTCGGGAACAAGGCAGTAAAGAATTACCTCGATATGACGGGCTATCACGGCCAGGAAGTGAAGATGGACGCCCAGGGACGGTTTGTGCTGGGGCAGATCCTGCGGAGCAGGACGAAGCTGGAGGGCGAACTGGCGGTGATAGGCAGGATCACGCATCTCGAGGTGGTGAGCCGGACGTTGTTTGAACAGGCTCTCCCGACCAGGATTCCGACGGAGGACGATCTCGAGGCGGTGGACGCAATCATCTCCGCGGAGAGCGAAGATTAAGCCCCTCAGGGGGGCCGCATGACGCAGCAAAAAGCACGCCATGTGCCGGTTCTTTGGGATGAAGCATTGGATTTCCTCCGCGTGAGGCCCGCTGGGACCTACGTGGACTGCACGCTGGGCCTGGCAGGACATGCCGAAGGCATTATGCGGCGGCTGGGACCCGGCGGACGGCTGATCGGTTTCGATCGCGATCCCGAGATGCTGGAGCTGGCAATGGCCCGCCTCGTGAAGGGTGTGGAAGAGATGGGCAGCCAGGCGCCGCAGCTCACGTTGATCGGCGAGGCCTTCAGCAGGATCGAAGAGCACGTGGAGCCGGCATCGGTAGATGGTCTGCTGGCCGACTTCGGCGTAAGCAGTTTGCACTTCGACGAAGCGCGCAGAGGATTCAGTTTTCAGGCGGACGGGCCGCTGGACATGCGTATGGATACGCGTACCGGGCTGACCGCCGAACAAGCTGTAAATGAGATGAGCGAGCGTGAGCTGGCTGATCTTATCTACAAATACGGTGAGGAAAGGAGGTCGCGGACAGTCGCCAGAGCAATTGTGCGGGGTCGGCCGATCGCTACTACGGGGCAACTAGCACGGATCGTAGCATCGGCCGTCCCGCCAATGAAACATATACACCCGGCAACACGGACCTTTCAGGCGCTGCGTATCTTCGTTAACCAGGAATTGGACGAAATCCGGGCTTTGTTCGAGGCCGCACCGAAGTTGCTTAAGCCCTCCGCACGGCTCGTTGTTATCAGTTTTCATTCTCTTGAAGATCGCATTGCGAAAGACAGCATCCGGGAAGGCGCGCAGCAGGGAACTTGGAAGGTTTTGACCAAGAAGCCCGTAACTGCCGGCGAAGAAGAAATGGATCGCAACCCGCGTTCGCGCAGCGCAAAACTGCGGGCGGCTGAAAGGCAGTAGAAAGTTCGGCAAGGAGAGGAACTTCGATGGCGGCAATCGCAACAACCTATTTCGAGTCGGGGCGCGGTTGGGGAGCGCGGATTGCCGAGCGCAACGCCGAGCTGATGGCGCAGCAGGCGCAGCGCCGCCGCCGCGTGCGCACGCCGGAGTTTCCCTTCGCCAGGCACTTTGACAATTCGCGGCTGGTGAAGGCCAGCGACCCGGTGCGGGTGCGCGAGATGCGCGTGTTTTCAGCCGCCGTCGCCGTGTTGTTCTCGCTCATTATGATTTACGGCTTGCAGCACTTCTACGCCATCGAGAGCAGCTATCGCGTGGAGAGCGAAAAGCAAACCCTCGACCAGTTGCGCGAGGAGAACCGCCAGCTTCACCTGAGCGAAGCCGAGCTGACGCAGCCGGGCCGCATCGACCAGATGGCGCGCCAACTTGGGCTCGACGAGCCGCAGCCGGGGCAGGTGGTGTATCCCGGCGCCCGTCCCGATTCCGGCGCTCCTGCGCTGGCGCAGGTCGCGCCTGCAAAGACAGCTTCCAGCTTCTAGCTCCTAGCTTCCAGCTTTGCCGCGCGTAGCGGAGGTTTGCGGGGCACAACAAACTTTCTTCGTATTAAAGAAAGATGGCGGATGCGGCGGGGTGAGGCCAGGAGCTAGAGGCTAGGAGCTAGTAGCTGTAATGTCGGCAACCGTTCAACACATTCGCGGCCGCGCTCCAACCACAAGGGCTTTGCCTCTTAAGCGATCGCGCTTCTGGATCGTCTGCCTCTTCTTTTTCCTTTGGGCCAGCGCCATTGCGGGGCGCTTGTTCTGGCTGCAGATCGTGCGCCATCAGGAATTCGTGGAGCGCGCCCAAAAACAGCAGCAGCGCACCATTGAAGTGGCTCCGCGCCGCGGCATTCTCTACGACCGCAACATGCGCGAGCTGGCCATGACCGTGCTGGCCGACTCCATTTATGCCGATCCTACCGAGATTGCCGACAAGCCGGCCGCCGCGCGCACGCTTGCCGCGCTGGTGCACACCGATCCGGAAGATGCGCTGACCACGGAGGACCAGATTGCCGCGCGCCTGAGCGCAGGGCACAACTTCGCCTGGATTGCGCGCCGCGTAACGCCGCAGGTCGCGGCCGCGGTGAAAGCCCTGAATATGAAGGGCATCTATTTTCAAAAAGAGTTCCAGCGCTTTTATCCCGACAACGAGATCGCCGCGCAGGTGCTTGGCTACGTGGGCGTCGACGACAACGGGCTGGGCGGTCTTGAAGAAAAATTCGACGGCGACCTGCACGGCCAACCGGGGCTGATGTACACGGCCAAGGATGCGCGGGGTAAGGTGCTTGGTTCCACCGAACGCGAGCCCGAGCCCGGCCGCAACCTCGAGCTCACGATCGACGAGAACATCCAGTTCATGGCCGAGCGCGCCCTCGACCACGCCATGGAAAAGACGCAGGCGCTCAACGGCACGGTGGTGGTGCAGGATGTGCACACGGGCCAGATTCTGGCGCTTGCCATCCGTCCTACTTTCAATCCCAACCAGTTCCGCCACACCACGCCGGACTTGTTGCGCGATCACGCCGTCAGCGACGTCTACGAGCCCGGTTCCGTCTTCAAGCTGGTCACTTACTCCGCGGCCATGGACCAGCAGGTCGCCGCGCCCGATGATACGATCGATTGCCAGGGCGGCAAGATCACGATTTTTGGCCGCACCATTCACGACAATCAGGGCGAACACTTCGGCGTGATTCCCGTCCATAAGGCGTTGGAAGAATCGAGCGACGTCGCAGCCATCAAGCTTGCGATGAAAATCGGGCCTGACAAGTTCTATCAATATATTCGCGACTTCGGCTTCGGCACGCGTTCCAATGTTGAGCTGCCTGGCGAGACGCGCGGCTTGCTCCGCCCCGTCAATCGCTGGCAGCCATCATCCATCGGTTCGGTCGCCATCGGGCAGGAGGTCGCTGTCACGCCGTTGCAACTGGTCTCGATGGTTTCCACCATCGCCAACGGCGGCGTGTATCTGCCGCCGCACGTGCTGATGACGGATCAGCCAATCGCCGCCACGAACTCCTTCCAAAAGGTTGCCGCACCGCAGGTGGCGCAGTTGACGGCAATGCCCGTGAAGCTTGGCGAAGACCTTCCCGACCCGCTGCCAAGCGGCGCGCATCGCGTCATCTCCACCATGGCCGCGGCGGAGATGCGCAAAATGATGGAGGGCGTGGTGCTGTTCGGCACCGGCAAGAAGGCGCAGCTCGACGGCTACTCCTCAGGCGGGAAAACCGGCACCGCGCAAAAGATCGATCCCGCCACGCACACTTATTCGAAGACCATGCACATCGCTTCGTTCGCGGGCTTTGCGCCGGTCAACAATCCTGTCATCTCCGTATCCGTGGTTCTCGACTCTCCCAAAGGCGCGTACTACGGCGCCGATGTCTCCGCGCCGATCTTTGCTGAAGTGGCGCAGCAGGTCCTCGAATACCTCGGCGTGCCGCACGATATCGATCTGCGCCCCGCATCCCTGGCCTCGAAAAAAGAACTTCCCGTTAAGGAAGACGATGCCGCGGCGCAGGCCGAAAACATTCAGGCCCTTTACGAAGCCGCCAACGACCTGCCCAGCGACGATCCGCTGCAGGCTGCAAGCAATGCGCCTGCCGCTGCGAACGCGCAACAGCCGGCGCCTGCCAAGACTGCGAGTTCCACTGCGGGAGCCCCATCCGGCGCGCCGGCCGGCAACTCCACTTCCCTGCCCGCGCAAGCCCCCGCACAGCCAGCGCAATCCGCTGCGCAACCGGCAGCCAACACGGTGGTCGTCGCCGATGCCGGGCAACTACGTGTGCCATCGCTTCTGGGCCTGTCGGTACGCCAGGTGATTGAGGAGGCGGGCAGTGCCGGTCTTGAAGTGGAGATCGCCGGCA
>Ga0181527_1004378_pt1 | contig 12139 bp, 11 predicted proteins | sample PEATcosm2014_Bin_30_FD_119762 | JGI IMG/M metagenome (GOLD analysis project Ga0181527, IMG submission 119762) | Peatland microbial communities from MTU Mesocosm Facility, Houghton, MI, USA - PEATcosm2014_Bin06_60_metaG | ecosystem: Environmental > Terrestrial > Soil > Wetlands > Peat | place...
AACAACAGTTAGTATAGCTACCCGCAACAGCCCCGTCAATTACCCCCTCGATCGGGGGTGGAATTCTCCGGCATGAGGGCCTGGGCGGGCCCCCCAGCCCACTACCCCTCACACCCTTCGCACCCACCCCCGCGGATATACATCCGCGGCTACTCGCCTTCCGTGTCTGCCCACTGCCCCCTGCCCCCTGCTCACTGCTCACCGCCCGCCGCCCGCCCGCTTGCACCGCCCAGAGATAGCGGTGCGAGGTGACATAGAGCACGCCGTTGGCCGCTACCGGGGTGCAGTATTCCGGCGCGCCCAGATGCACCTCGGCGAGCAGCTTCCGCTGGCGACCGGCCGCCAGCACCAGCAGGCCCTTCTTCGTGGGCAGGTAGACCTTGCCGTCGGCCAGCAGCGGCGAGCCCCAAATCTCGGAGTTGCTCGGCTGGAACCAGTAGCGCTGACCGGTCTCGGCGTCGAGGCAGTGCAGGCCCTCGAACGTGTCGGCCGCGTAGACCAGCCCGTCGGCCACCGCCACGTTCGATAAGCTGCGGCCGATGCGGTCGTAGGTCCAGATCTTGCCGCTGGCGGTAACGTCGCCGGTCTTCGTGGCGTCCACGCAGCAGAGCATGCCGCGGCCGCGGCCGTGCGACGGGTCCTGTCCCGTGGCCACGTACACGCGGTTCTTGTAGAACACCGGGGTGGCGATGATCTCGCTCGGGCCGATGAACTGGCCGTCGTTGATGTTGCCCTGGTGCTTGCGGACGTCGCCCGAGAGGTAGTTGAACTTCTTGCCGCCGTAATTCTTGTACTCCGGCGGGTTGCAGTCGAACCACCATATCTTCTTAAGCGCCACGGGTTGCTTGGGTACCGCCTCGAGTGCCTCGAAGGCATACAGCAGGCCGTCGCCGGCGCCGAACAGCACCAGCCGCCGGCCGTTGACCACGCCCAGCGTGGGCGACGACCACTGCCCGTGAAACAGCCGCGTGCCGATCTTCTCGTCGTCGACCGCCGCCAGGCGGCCCGTCTGCTTGTCCAGCGCGATCAGGCTGGGGGCCAAGGGCGAGACGACCTTGGTGTGCCCCCGCTCCACGCCGTTGGACGTGCAGGCATAGACCAGCTCGCCCACCACCAGAGGCGAGCCACTCACGGCGTCATGCGGCCAAACCTTCAGCTCGCCGATCATGTCGTAGCGCCAGAGGATGTCGGCGTCGGTCGGCTGCAAGGGCACGGGCGGACGGTCCGGACCGGCCATGTACCGCCCCTCGTCCGTGAACGGCCCCTGGTTGCCTTGGGCCAGCCCGCGCACCCCGAGGCACAGCACCTCGCCGCGGTTGCTGACCAGCCAGAGGCGCTCGCCCTCGACCGTGGCCGACGAGCACAGGCCCAAGTTCATGTCGTCGAAGTTGACCGGCCGCGGCCGGCAGTCGAAGCGCGGGATGAGCAGGTGCCAGAGGAGTTTGCCGGTCGCCTCGTCGAGGCACATCAATCGCCCGCCTTGGGTCGGGGAAAGGCGTTTGTCCTGCAGGCCGTCGTCGTTGGTGCCGACGTAGATCCGCCCGCCGGCAACGGTCGGCGTGCCGTAGGTCTGCGAGCCCAGCCGGGCGACCCATTTCACGTTGCCGGTCGTGGCCCGCTCGATGCCGCCGCCCTGCGGACTCTTGCGGCCCGGATCAAAAGTGGTCGGCAGGCCCTTCTCCTCGGAAACCATGTTGTGGTCGCCGCGGCCGCCCCATTGCGGCCAATCGGCAGCCACTAGCGCAGGTAACAGCAGCAAACCGGCCCAGGCGGGCCGTCGCGCGGCAGTCCAGTAGAGGGACATCTTCAATCTTGGCGGGCTTGAACGGGGAGGTTCGGGGCGGGGGTTGGGCTAAGGCACGGCCGATAAATAACTTCCGGACTCAGCCACGGATGGAACACCGATCGAACACGGATCGAGGGCAGGGGGTCGAAGATGGACTTGCAGCACAAGGAGCTAAAGGCCACCGGTAACAAGGTCCGTCTGTTGCTCAATTTTCGCAGAACGAAAGCCGAGTTCAAGCGATTTGTTTACTCAAGCATCCGTGTACAATCCGTGTTCCATCCGTGGCTGAGCCGCTTATGGGGTTCATGGTTCGGGGTCTGGAACCGAGAGCGGCCGCTCGCGCGGGATGTGGCCGCGGAGGTCCCCGAGCCAGGGCCAGTAGACCCGGCGGCCCAGATCCACTTCCGCCACGAGGACCTCGGGGTCGGCCGCGGCCGCCGCCAGCGGCTCCCCCTTCTTCCCGTAGATCGCCGTCTTGAAGTCGTAGCCGCTGGCCACCAGGAAGCATTGGTTCTCGATTGTCCGGGCCCGGGCCAGCGTGTCGTCGCCGCCCCAGATGGGCATGAGGATTACTTCCGCGCCGCGGGCGGCCAGTTCCCGCGCGACCTCGGGAAACTGGAGATCCCAGCAGATCATCAGCCCCAGGCGGCCGAAATCGGCGTCGAACACCGGGTAGTCGCTGCCCGGCATGATTCCGCCGTCCACCTCCTCGCGCGGTATGCAGACCTTGTGGTAGCGGCCGGCCAGCTTGCCCTGGCGGTCCAGGAGCACGGCCGTGTTGTAGACCGCCTTGCCCGCACGCTCATAGAGCCCGGCCACGATGTAGAAATGGTGCTTGGCCGCCAGCTCGCCGAGGAACTTCGTCGATGGGCCGGGGATCGGCTCGGCCACCTCGACGTAGGTCCGGCCGGTGCCGCACACGGTGATCCCTTCGCCCAGGCAGACGACGTCGGCCTTCTGCCGGGCGGCCTCCGCCAGCGGGGCAATGAACTGCCGCAGGTTCTCCTCCGGCGACTTGCCCCCGCGGGGCCGGTGATTCACCGCGGCCAGCCGCACCGTGCGCGGCGGCGGCGCGGCCGTTTCCTCGAGCCTCGCTCCCTGCCAAAGCACGTTCCCCGCAGGCGCCCAGCGGAGGTGCAGTTCCAGCCGGGCCGCGGCCGCACGGTCCGGGGCCTGGTAAACGTCGGTGATCACGCTCCAGCCGCCGGGCGTGCGACGCCGCAGCGTGGGCGGATACTCCCCGTCCCCGTTGCCGACCGGCTTTCCGGCGGCATCCAGCCAGACGATCCGCGCCAGCACGCAGCGGCTCGGCCGGGCCACGCCTTCGGCGCGAAAGTCGGCGGTGAACCGGTAATACTTGCCGGCCGTCACGGGAACCTTGCGCAGCCAGCGGCCGTCTTCGGCCGGGTTGCCTTGGCCGGACATTGCCAGGCAGCAGGCCGTAGCACTGCCGCCGTAGGCTTCCACGTGGAAGTGCGGAGCGATCTCCGCCCGCGGGGCATAGGTTTCCCAGCCCTCCGGCGCGGCGGCCGGCGTGGCCCCCAAACCCGCCGCCACCACACAGTAACCTATTGTCCCGAACAAGACAGCAACTGCCCTCTTACGGTTCATTGCGGGGGTCTCCGGGCGCGCGGCCTTGAGGGCCGCGGTTCGCCTGCTTGTAGATCGAATAAACAAGAATCGGCCGAAGGCACTTGGGACCTTCCCAGTACAGCAAGTCATACCGGGCTGGGTTCTCCTTGCTCTGCGTGAATATTAACGAGTTGGGGGACCTCTTGGTGATCGATATGGAGTGTACGTGAGTCACAACCGCGGTTGGCTCCAGCCGGCGGATCGCCTCCGGGAGGGTGGAATCAAGCGCAAGATTGAGTCCGACCTGCTTGTTGCGCTCCTTCTCGGGCTTGGAAAGCATCTCAAGACATGCTTCTGCAACTGCTTGCTGGTTAACACGCCGCAGGAAAAAATCGCGATCTTGTGAAAGGACAATCTCCTGCCAATGGCAGTAGCACGCTGCCATCGCGACAAGCCCGATAACAACGGGCACCTCCTTGTACTTCGCCATGAAACGGAGCACGCGTCTCAGTGGGTGCAGTGCGGGGCCTGGGCCGGGTTCCGACGTGCGCGAGGGAGCCGCCCGCCTTGGGTCGACAGGACATCCACGAACCATCCCCATGATGTCCCCGGCGGCGGACGGCACGGAAAGGGCCTTGCGCGCCCGCTCGGCGCGCCATCCGCAGTAGACACCATAAAGGAATCCCAGCAGGGTCCATTGCAGCCCCATGCATATCACAATGACGCCGAAGCCAGCGTCGCCAGGGGGAGCGAGGCCCGCGCGGAAGATCGCCTTGCCAAGCAGTTCGGCCGGGAACGTAACGACTGCGCAAAGCAGGGGGTAGCGTTCCAGCCGGTCCCAGCAGGGAAAGCTAAAGAACCCGCATGCCGCCCCAATTACCGTCCATATCAGGATTCGAGCCAACCAACGGGTAGTCACTTCGACCTCCCCCGCAACCAAGAGATTGTCTCGCCTAACCTGCCCACGACTGCCGCGACTGCCGCACGGCATCGTACAGCGCGAAGAGGTTCTCGACCGGCGTGTTGGCCTGGACGTTGTGCACGGTGTTGAAGACGAACCCGCCGCCGCGCTTGAAGATATCGATCCGCTCGCGGACCTGGCGGCGGACCTCGTCCGGCGTGCCGAAGGGCAGCGTCCGCTGCGTGTCCACGCCGCCGCCCCAGAACGTGATCCGCCCGCCATACTTCTCCTTCAGCCCGCGCGGCTCCATCCCCGCCGCCGAGCACTGCACGGGATTGAGGATGTCGAAGCCCGCCTCGATGAAGTCCTCCAGCAGGGCGACGACCGAGCCGCAGGAATGGATGAACGTCTTCCACGGCGTGTGCTGGTGGACCCAGTCGTTGACTTGGCGGTGGAAGGGCTGGAAAAGCTTGCGGTAGCTGGTGGGGCTGATAAACGGCCCGCTCTGCGTACCGAAGTCGGTGCCAGTGATGAACACGGCCGTCACGCGGTCGCCCACGGCCTCATGGATCTTCGCCAGGTTCGCCAGCCCGATCTCGCACTGCCGCCGGAAAACCTCGTAGACGAAATCAAAGCGGGCCGCCGTACTCATGTACCACTCGGCCACGTCGCGGATGCCGCGGGTGCGCTTCATCCACGGGGCGGGCACCAGGGCGATGTCGCCGAACGCCGTGCCGCCGAAGTTCGCCAGCATCGCCCGATTGCCGGATTGACTAAGCTGCTGCGCCTCCCGGGCAAAATGCTCCAGGTCGGCATCCGAGACGGGACCGAACTCCTCCAGGTTGTCCTCGACCCGCAAATGCTCCTCGTCGATCGGCTCCTGCCGGCAAATGCTGTCGAAGTAGAAGCCCCCCTTGGGCATCCGCCCGCTCGCCGGCACCGAGCGGTCCCCCTGGGGATACATGAGGATGTCGCCGTTGGGCGCGGGCGTGGTGTTGAAGTGTTCGGGCACGAGCACGGGAGTGCCGTCGAAGGTGGTCCACGGCTTCCAATTGGCGTTCTCGAAGCCGAACATGGTCCGCAGCCCGCCCAGTCCGACCACGTCCACCCCCAGCGTGTCTTGCAGGTCCGCCGCGATCTCGCCGAGCATCTGGTAGGGCTCGACCACTTTGACCGGCGTGCCGGGCGGGTCCAGCCGCAGGGCCTGCCGCAGCTTGAACACGCTGCTGACGTGCATGCCGGTCACTGCGCTGGCGCCCAGGTCCAGTGGGACATAGTCGGGCTGCCGGTGGCCCAGGGCCGCTTCGACGCGCTGGCGAGAGTTCATGGCATATCCCCTTCGCACCGTTCAGGAAGTTCTCGGTTATCAGTTCTCAGCTATCAGTTTAGCTGTCGGCGGATGACTGACAACTGTCCGCGGAGAACCCCTGCCAATCGCACGCCCTTTACGTGCCCCTCATTCTAGCTACGCATCGCTGCCCGGGCAAGGCGGCCCCGGTCGGACGCTGCCGGGCCTGCTCGACAAGCCGCGCCGCTGGTGTTACAATTGGCGCAGTCGTATTACAGCCCGCCCGCCCAAGACACAGCCCGCAGCCATGAAATGCCGCACCGTAGCCGTCGCCGCCGTGCTGGCACTGGGCCTGGTGGGGGCCGCTGGCCCCGCCCGGGCGCATTTTCAGGTCCTCCTGCCGGCCAGCGACACGGTCGGCCCCGAGCAGGTCAGGCAGCCGCTCGGGATCGAGCTGTGCTTCACGCACCCGATGGAGCAGGGGCCGGTGCTGGAGATGGCCCGGCCGCGGCAGTTCGGCGTGCTCGTGGGCGGCAAGAAGCGCGACCTGCGGGCGACCCTCTCCGCCCGCAAGGTCCAGGGCAAGACGGCCTTCGCCGCCTCGGTCCCGCTGGGCGGGCCGGGCGATTACGTCTTCTACCTGGAGCCGGCGCCCTACTGGGAGGCCGCCGAGCAGAAATGGATCGTGCACTACACCAAGGTCGTCGTCGACGTGTTGGGGGCCGAGGACGGTTGGGACGCGATGGTCGGGCTGCCGGTGGAGATCGAGCCCCTGGTGCGGCCCTACGGCCTTTGGACCGGCAACACGTTCCGCGGCATCGTCCGGCGGCAGGGCAAGCCGGCGGCCTTCGCCACGGTCGAGATCGAGTACCAGAACGAGGGCCGCCGCGTGAAGATCCCCGGCAACGCGTTTACAACCCAAGTGGTCAAGACCGACGCCAACGGCGTGTTCAGCTACACGATGCCGCGGGCCGGCTGGTGGGGTTTTGCCGCCTTGCTGCCCGGCGAGAAGCTGCCCAGCCCGCAGGGCAAGCCGGCCGACGTGGAGCTCGGCGGCCTGATCTGGGTCAAGGCGGTCGACATGGAGACTCGATGAGGGAAAAAGGGGACAGTCCCCATTTGCCGGAACGGCCCGAAGGGTGCTTCGCACAAATGGGGACTGTCCCCTTTTTCCCAGGGGGATGAGGTTCGCCCATGCACATCTATGAAGGCATCCTTTCCGCCACGACCGGCGGCCGCGAAGTGCTCGTGGCCGGCACGCTGGTCGCCGCGGTGGGCACGGCCATCGGCCTCCGCCAACTCGACTACGAGCGGATCCCGCGAACGGCCCTCTTGAGCGCGGCCTTCTTCGTCGCTTCGATGATCCAGATCCCGGTCGGGCCGTCGTCGGTACACCTGGTGCTGGGCGGGCTGATGGGGCTGGTGCTGGGCTGGTCGGCCTTCCCCGCCGTACTCTGTGGGCTGGTGTTGCAGGCGGTCTTCTACTCGCCCACCGGGCTGACCACCCTCGGCGTGAACACCACGATCATGGCCCTCCCCGCGGTGATCTGCTACTACTTGTTCCGGCCGGGCGTCCGCAGCGGGCGGCTGCCGGTTGTATTCATCGCCGGCTTTGCGGCCGGCGCTACGGCGATCTTGCTGGGGGCGATGCTCTCGGCCGGCGCCTTGGTCTTGGCCGGCAAGGAGTTTCATACCGCGGCCGGCCTGCTGCTGGCGGCCCATCTGCCCGTCGCGCTGCTGGAAGGCCTGATTACGGCGAATGTCCTCGTGCTCGTACGCAAGGTCCGCCCGGAAGTGCTGGGGGAAGGGATTAGGGATTGGGGATTAGGGATTGGAGAGAAAGGATGAAGGGGGACGGCGGACGGCGGAAGGCGGAAGGCGGAAGGTTTTGGGCCTCCACCCAAGACCTAGGGCCTGAGACCCAATCCCCAATCCCTAATCCCCAATCCCTAATCCCTGTTGTACTGCTGCTGGCGCTGGTGGCCTGCTTTCCCGGCACGGCATGGGCCCACACGCTGAACGTGTTCGCCCACGTCGAGGGCCGGCAGATCCGCGGCAACGCCTACTTCCCCGGCAACGTGCCGGCCCGGGAGGTCCAGGTGACGGCCGTGGCCCCCGACGGCCGCACGCTGGGCCGCACGAAGACCGACCAGGAGGGCGACTTTGCCCTGGACATCCGCGAGCGATGCGACACCAAGATCGTCGCTGCCAGCGAGGACGGCCACGGGGCCGAGTTTACCGTGCATGCCGCCGAGATGCCGCAGGACCTGCCGGCGGCGGCGCCGTCAGACGGGTCCCCCGTGGGTCCGCCGGGGCAGCCGGCGGTGCGTCCCGCGGGGCCGCCCGCGATCCCCGGCCAGGATGTGCTCGGCGAGATCCAGGCCCTCCGCGCCCAGGTCATCGAGTTGCGGGGCCAGGTCTACGACTACGAGCAGCGGCTGCGGTTCCGCGACGTGCTCGGCGGCCTGGGCTACATCCTGGGCCTGGCCGGCGTGGCCTGCTACCTCTTGTCGCTGCGGCGGGCGGGGACGACGAAGAAATGAAGAAGACGAAAATGAACAGGAGCAAACAAAGATAACGGAGGGGAGGCGATTATTCCCTCTCCGTTGCCTCCGTTACCTCCTGTTCCCTTTTTCCTTCATCCTTTATCCTTCATCCTTAATCCTTCCCCATGGCCGCGCATCACGACACACCGCACGCTTTGGGGCCGGCGCCCTGCGGCCCGTCGTACCTGGGCCGGGTCGATCCGCGCGTGCGCGTCGTAGCGGCGGTGGGGTTTGCCGTGGCCGTTGCGGCCGCCCACTCGCTGGCCACCGCGGCGGCGGCCCTGGGAGTGGCCCTGCTGGCCCTCGGGCTGGCGCGGATTTCGCCCGGCGCCGTGCTGCGGCGAATCCTGCCGCTGGAGATCGTGATCCTGCTGGTGGCGCTGGCCTTGCCGTGGTCGGCGGGGAAAAAGGGGACAGTCCCCATTTGCCGGAACGGCCCAGAGGGTGCTTCGCACAAATGGGGACTGTCCCCTTTTTCCCCCTCCCCAGGTTGGGGCGCGGTCTCCGACCACGCCCCGTTGCTGGCGGCCGCGATCGCCCTGAAGGCCAACGCCATCGTGCTGGGCCTGCTGGCCCTGTTGACCGGCATGGAGGCAGCCACGCTGGGCCACGCCCTGGCCCACCTCCGTGTCCCGCAAAAACTCGTCCACCTGCTGCTGATGACCACCGGCTACCTGGAGGTCCTTCGCCGCGAGTACGGGCGGCTGCGCGGGGCGATGCGCGTCCGCTGCTTCCGGCCGCACGTCAGCGGGCACACCTACCGCACCTATGGCTACCTGGTCGGGATGCTGCTGGTCCGCAGTTTCGAGCGCGCCGAGCGGGTCGTGGCGGCAATGAAGTGCCGCGGGTTCCGCGGGCGGTTCTACTTGTTGGACCATTTCAGCTTCGTGTGCCGCCGGGACGTGCCCTTCTCGCTGGCGGCCGCCGCGGCGCTGGCCGCGTTGGTGGCCCTGGAGTGCCTATGAGCGGGGTTTCGCAACAGCCGTGGATCGAGCTCCGCGGCGTCGATTTCTCCTACGGTCCCGACCGGCCGGTGCTGGTGGGCTGCAATCTCCGCCTGGAGCCCGGCCAGCGGCTGGCGCTGGAGGGGGCCAACGGCAGCGGCAAGACCACGCTCCTGCACTTGATCGTGGGCTTGCTGCGGCCCGAGCGGGGCTCGATCGAGGTCTTTGGCAAGCCCCGCGTGGCCGAGGCCGATTTCCACGAGGTCCGCCGGCGGGTGGGGCTGGTGTTTCAAGACGCCGACGACCAGTTGTTCTGCCCCACCGTGGCCGAAGACGTGGCCTTCGGCCCCTTGAACCTCGGCAAGCCGCGCGACGAGGTCCGCGGGATCGTCTCCCGCACGCTCGCTGCCCTCGGCCTGGCCGGCTATGAGCGCCGCATCACCTACCGCCTCTCCGGCGGCGAGAAGCGGCTGGTGGCCCTGGCCACGGTGCTGGCCATGAGTCCCGACGTGCTCTTGCTGGACGAGCCGGTCGCCACGCTGGACGACCAGGCCGTCGCGCGGCTGATCGGCGTGCTGGCCGTCCTGCCGCAGGCCATGCTCGTGGTTTCCCACCAGCCGGCATTCCGCCAGGCGGTCACGCAGGGCACGCTGCGGCTGCAGAACGGCCAGATCGAGGCCGTGTAATCCTCAGAACGCCCGCCGCCAGACCCACTCGCACTGCGGCAGACCGGGCTTGCCGCCCTGGCCGGGCACCCCCAGCCGGACCTGGTTCTCCTTCACCGCGAATTCGTCGCCCGGCCGCCAGAAGTTCAGCTTGAGCATCTTCGAGAACATCGTGCGGTAGGAGCCCTTCTCCGTCCCCTTCAAGACCGCGGCATACTTGGCCGCATCGTCCTTCCAGTGGTAGGCGTTGGTGAGCCCCTCCACGTAAATCGAGAACCACACGACCCGTGGGTCGATGTCCTCCCAGGTGGCGATGCCCCAAACCGTCTCGCCGACGGCGATTTCCTTTTCGGGCATCTCGAAGGTGGAGAGGAACTTGCGATTGCGGTCCTCGCGCCCGCGGACGGCGGCCATCGCCAGCGGGATGCACCTCTCGCTGTAGACCTTGGTGAAGCCGGCCGCCTCGTCCTGCAGCCGGTTGTGCACCTCCATCGTGAAGACCGGGATGAAGCGGATCGGCCGGTCGACCGTGGTGACGCTGTACGTGCCGTCCTTGTCCTCGACCGGATGGAACACCTTGCCCGGATTCGTGACCGAGTAGAGCAGGTACCAGACCAGCTTCCGCTGCATGCGGGCATTCGGTCCCGGGATATCGATCCAGATCATCCGCACCGGCTTGAACTGGAAATCCAAGACCCAGACATCGTGGCGGAAGGGGACGTCCTGAGCCCACTCGAAGTCGGCCAGCTCAGTGACGGTGTGCACGGAGTAGGTGGTTCGCTCCTGCTGCGGGTCGATCGGCTCCATGACGCCGGGGGCCAGCTTGCGATAGGGCAGGGCCATGCCTGTACCGCCGCCAGCCGGGGCCTTGGCGGCCGGGACCACAGCGGCGGGTGCGGCAGCGGCAGCCGGCCCAGCAACGGCGGCAGGCTTGGCAGCGGCAGCAGGCTTGGCGGCCGGGGACTTGGCGGCCGGACCCGGGCCCGGCGCTTGCGCCCAAACCCAGCCCGCCCCAACGAGCACCCCCACAACCGCCGCCAGACGAACTATAGGACGCATCAAAGCCTCATCTCCACAACGTTCCGAGCGGAGCCCCATCAGAGAATCGCACCGGAGAACTTACCTTATTCCACGCCGCCCGCCGGAACCTCCAGTATAGTTCGCGCCAATTTCAGCCGCAAGTTTTCGCCCTACAATGGGTGGAGTTGGAGGAATGGCCCCCGCCAATCCCTCATCCCTAATCCCCAATCCCTAATCCCTGACACCTGATGCACATCGGCCCGCTGCGGATTGCCCACCCGATCACGTTAGCCCCCCTGGAGGAGCATAGCAACTATCCGTTCCGGCGGCTGATGCGGCGGTTCGGGGCCAGCCTGGTATGCACGGAAAGGGTGGATGCCGCGGGGGCGGCACGGCGCCAGCGGCAGGCCATCCGACGGCTCTATACCACCCCCGCCGAATCCCCCCGAATGGGCCAGCTCAGCGGCGCCGACCCTGCCGTCATGGCCGAGGCCGCCCGCGTGGTGGCCGAATTGGGCTTCGACCTGGTCGATTTGAACTTCGATTGCCCTGTCCGCCGGCTCCTGGCCCGAGGCGAGGGGGGAGCCCTGATGGCCGATCCGCCGGCCATCGCCCGGTTGATCGCGGCCGTGGTCCGGGCCGTGTCGATCCCGGTAACGCTGAAGATTCGCAGCGGTCCCGACGCCGATCGAGAAACAGCGGTGGAAGCGGCCCAACGAGCGGAGGACGCGGGGGCCTCGGCCGTGAGTGTCCATGCGCGGAGCGTGGCCCAGGGCTATGCCGGTGGGCCCGACTGGGGCGTCATCGCCCGCGTCCGCCAGGCCGTGCAAATCCCGGTCATCGGCAGCGGCGGGGTCCGCCAGGCGGCCGATGCGATCCGCCTGCTCGCCGCGACCGGGGCCGACGCCGTGGCCATCGGCCGCGGCTGCCTCGGCAACCCGTGGATCTTCTCTCAGGCGGTGGCCCTATGGTCGGGCGGCGGGGTATCCTCCAGGACCGGCCGTGGACCCACAGCCGCCGAGCGGGGCCGCGCCCTCTTGGAGCTGGTCGAAGGGGAGTTTCGTCTCTACGGGCCGCCGCTGGCCCTCCGCCGCCTGCCGCGGACAGCCGGTTACTTTGCCGCCGCGGTGCCCCGCGCCGCCGAGTTCCGCCAGGCCCTCCGGCAGGTTCGCAACCTCGACCACTTCCGCCGCCTGGTGCGGGAGTTCTTCCGGGCGTGATAATGTAGTCGGCACCGGGCACCATGCGCAGCATGGTCGGTCTGCCGGATTCCGCACACCGACCAACGCTTCGCGTCGGTGCCCGGCGCGGGCTACATTACCGTGACCGGAGAAACTTGCCGCACCCGTGAAGATCAATCCCTAGGCAATAACCTACCAGATGGGGTAGAATAGAATGGTCGGGGTTCGCGACCCGG
>Ga0181527_1004379_pt1 | contig 12139 bp, 12 predicted proteins | sample PEATcosm2014_Bin_30_FD_119762 | JGI IMG/M metagenome (GOLD analysis project Ga0181527, IMG submission 119762) | Peatland microbial communities from MTU Mesocosm Facility, Houghton, MI, USA - PEATcosm2014_Bin06_60_metaG | ecosystem: Environmental > Terrestrial > Soil > Wetlands > Peat | place...
TGCCGCTCTATCTCGCGTTCTTCCAGTTCGTGCACAACGCCAGAAAACGTGGAAAAGCGCTGCTGACGGCGCTCGTCGAAGCAATCGTCGCCCCATCACCCCGGAACCCGGGATGAGCCTCAATGAATTGCGGTTCTGGTCGTCTTTTCCAGTCTCGGCATGGGTCTCGCCCGCGCGGCTTTTGGTTGAACCGGCGCCAAGGGCGGAAAAGAAAAGGGCGCCCCATTTCCGAGGCGTCCTCTCCATTCAGAACAGTTGCGACAGCATGAGAACCATCGTCGTCGCCAGCGCCGGGGGCAATAGGAACCCGACGCCAAGACGGTAGACCCTACCGCGCGGTTGGCTGGCTTCGACATAGAGCGCCAACTTCATGGCGTTCTAGGTCGTATGCGCGTGGGTTCCTTGGAGTAGGCGGCACATAGGGTAGGCCAGCGGCTTGCGAGTTTTTTGCCTGTAGTCCGGTTGGCGATCTCCCAAGACACGCTCCGACCAGTTCGGTGTCGCGCTCTAGCCGGGAAGTCGCTGGAGGACCGTGTCGCGCGTATATCCATCTTGGCGCCGAGCTTCACTCTGAAGCCGGATAGGTTGAAATGGACTGAAAGGGCTAAGATTGCGAAACCGTCTTGCGAAAGGGGCGGGCCAAGCGTTGGTTTCTGGCGCGCACGGTCGATCCCCGCGTCGCGCTCGGCGCCCAATCGAAAGACCGGGGCCGAGCGCTTGCATCCCATCACTTGCAGACCGAAACGCCATTCACGATTGCGCAGTGCTGCTTTTGCGCGGCGGGAGCTTGCCGCGGCGCTGGCGCTGGCGCGGGAGCGTGCACGGCCGCGGGCGGCGGCGGCGGAGCGCGCATGGCCGCGGGTGGCGGCGCCGGCGCATGAGGCGCCGCCGGCGCTATTTCTCGAATATGGTCTTGAGGCCGTCCCGCCGGCCGAGGCGGGGCATTGATCGCCGGCGCATGGCTGAGCGCTGGATTTTGCTGGCGCGGCGACGGCGTCAAGGCCTTGTCTGGGCCGACAGTTTTCCCCGCCGGCGAACTGACGTCCCGCGCGGCGGCGGCCGGAGCGCTATGAAGCGGCGGCGAGCTAACCGGCGGTTTGCCCCGCCGGTCTTGGCCGAGCGGTTGGGGCCCCGCTGAAGTCGGCAAGGGCGACGCGTTCGGCGGCGCATGCAGCGTCGCGGCGGGATTGACCGCGGGCTTTTGAGGCGGAACCTGTCCGATGGGCGGTTTGCCCTGCCGGTCTTGGCCGAGCGGTTGCGGCCCCGCCGGAGTCGGCAAGGGCGATGCGTTCGGCGGCGCATGCAGCGTCGCGGCGGGATTGACCGCAGGCCCTTGAGGCGGAACCTGTCCCACTGGCGGCTTTCCCGGCAAGCCTTGGCCGAGCGGTTGCGGCCCCACCGGAGTCGGCAAGGGCGATGCGTTCGGCGGCGCATGCAGCGTCGCGGCGGGATTGACCGCGGGCCCTTGAGGCGGAACCTGTCCCACTGGCGGCTTTCCCGGCAAGCCTTGGCCGAGCGGTTGCGCGCCCAAAGGCGAGCCGGGCGCCAAATTCGCCTTCTTCGCCACGAAGGATGGCAGAGTGGCGCCGATCGCCACGGCGGCGGCGCCTATTCCGGCCGCCTTCACGGCCGTGGATGAGATCAAGTGACCACCCGGATCCTTGACAACGACATTATTGGTCGCCTGCTCGAAGATCACCTGATTGTGGACGTTTTCAAAAATTAGATTGCTCGGCGGCGCCTCGACGAAGGCCGGCGCGTGCTGCCAAACCGGGATCGGCACGAAGACGGGGATCGGCAGCGCGTAGCTCTCCTCGACGACATAGGGCGGCGGCAAGACCACGAAATCGGGCGGCGGCGGCGCCAAGATATAGACCGGCGGCGGCGGCGGCGGAACGAAATCGAATTCGGGATCGTCGAACACGAAGACTGGCCGATCGACATAGATGATTTCTTCAGGCGGCGGTGGCGGCACATCGTAATCGATCACCGCGAAGGATTGCGGCGGATCGTAAGCGGCGGCGAGTTCGGCGAGACGACGGCGCGCGTCTCCGACATGCGGTCCGCGCGGGTAGCGCAGTTGATACGACCAATAGGCGTTCGGCGAATCCGTCATGCGCGTATGCCGCCATGTGATCGCCTCGCGTCGCATCGCCAGTATGGCGCGAACGCGCCTCGACGAAGGGTCCCTCGGATAGGCTGCGATAAAATCTTCATAACCTTGCATGTTGTCGCGCTGCACGGCCGCGGCGTAACCGTCGCGCGGGCCGAGTTCGCCGATCGGCTTCGTGCGAATGGCGGCGGTTCGATCGGGCTGCGCCGGCGCATTCGCCGAACGTTCGAAAAACACGAACGACGACTGAAATCCATTCGAGTTCCAAGGCAATTGCGCGCCCTTGGTCGTTTCGTTCACGCGCAGGCGGACTTTCTCGAACAGTTCGGACAAAGGTAGTCCCCCCTCGCGGATCATTTCGGAAAGTGCGTGGGCGTAGGCGCCGTAGGGGCCCTTTTCCGCCGGCGCGATTGTTCCCGGCGCGGCGTTATACGCCAGGATCATGCGCGGACCGGGCTCGTAAAGCGCGAAGCCGCTGGCGAGCGGCGCGCCCGAAAGCGTGAATGGATTTGCGCGAGCGGCGTCGACAACGACGACGCCCGCTTTCACTCCGGAAGCGGCGAGTGATTTGAGATAATCGGAAACGCGCGTCGCCTTCGAAGGAATATCCGCGTCGCGCGTGATGTTGGCGCCGATGGGAATGAGATAATTCTCACCTTCGAATTGTAGCCCATAACCGGCAAAATACACAAAGGCGACGGCGTCGGGGCCGGCGCCGGCGGCTTTTTCCGCGAAATCGCGGAAGGCGTGACGCAGCGAATCCTCATCGAGATCGCGCGCGCCGGTCACGTCGAAGCCGGCCGCTTGCAAGGTCTGCGCGACGAGGCCCGCGTCATTGGCGGGGGTCTCCAGCGGCTTCTGCCCATAGGCGGCGTTGCCCACGACCAGCGCCATCCGCTTTTCCGCCGCGAAAGCGGGCCCTTGCACGGCGAGCAAGGCGCCAAATTGCGTGGCCCATAGGGCGAGAATTAGGAACTTGTATTTCAAGATAGCGCTCCATGGCGATAAGGGTGTCAACAATGCGGGGCGGCGGCGCGCCCATCGCGAACTCTTGCGTATGATTCCCGCCATTAGTCGTCGTAACGTGGCTGAACCCACACGCGGCGGCATCGCTGGCGCGGGCCCCAAGGAGACTCGACGCGCCAACATCTTTGCACCCAATCTTTTCGTTCGATCGCCGCGTCGGCCTCGGCGGGCGGCGCGGGGAAAGCAGGCGAGGCGATCACGCTCGCGAACGCGAGTTGCGAGACCAATTGGTAGGAACGACGCATCCTCTGATCTCCCCTGATTGAAGATAACAAAAAGATGCTCGCATCGTGATGAACGACAACTGAACCGACACTTGCCGGACAAGCCCGCTCATCCTGCTTAAAACCGTGGCGGTTTGGTGTTCTAGGTCCGCGACCGCGCCCTCCAGGCCTGAATGCGCTCGCGAAGTTCCTTGACATTAGTTGGGGCGGTGGACGTTCTCACATCCCTTTTCGGCTCGCTCGGCAAAAAGCCATGTTCCAAATTTGTTCCTTTGCTCCGCGGGAGTCAATCGGGGGAGGGGGCGTGATGGAAGCGAAAAGGGCTTCGGATCAAAGGACCGCGCGAATTTTGGGGCGAGGATTATCCATTTGATCTCAATAGGATCGCTTAGGGTCGGTAAGCGTTTTGGAACCGTCTGTGTCGGTTTGGGGTTCATCCGGCGGATGTCGGTTTGAGCGCTTGAGCCGGCGCAAATTCGTCATCGCTCCCCATAATTACGTCGGCGCATCTATTCGAGCGATCAGCATGTATTATCGTGGCGACGAGACACACCACGGATGCGACCAGATGAGGGCCTCATGACGACAAAGCTTTCCCCTGAAAAAGTCATTGGCCTCGGCATGAGTTTCTGGAACGCCAAGACGCTGCTCTCGGCGGTGGAGCTTGGCGTCTTCGATGCGCTTGCCAAGAAGCCCGCGGATCTTGCGACTCTCACGAAGCAGCTTGGACTGCACGAACGTTCCGCGCGCGATTTTTTCGACGCGCTTGTTGCGCTTGGCATGTTGGAGCGCGAAGCGGGCGTCTACCGCAATACGGCCGAGACGGATTTTTTTCTCGATCGCGCCAAGCCAAGCTATGTCGGCGCCATTTTGGAAATGGCCAATGCGCGACTTTATCCGAGTTGGGGCTTCTTGACCGACTCCCTCAAGACTGGTCTGCGCCAAAGCGAACATAAGGAAGAGGGAGATCTCTTCGCCGCCCTCTATGCCGATCCCACGCGTCTGCGCGGCTTTCTCACGGCGATGAGCGGCATCAGCGCCGGCCCCGCGCGGGCCATCGCCGAGAAATTTTCCTGGAAGGACTATAAAACCTTCATCGATGTCGGCGCGGCGCAAGGCATGGTTCCCGTGACCGTGGCGCGCGCCCATCCACATCTTTCGGGCGGAGGGTTCGATCTGCCGCAAGTCGCGCCCATTTTCGACGAATTCGTCACGGCGCGGGGCCTGTCTGATCGGCTGCGGTTCCACGCCGGCGATTTCTTCAAGGATGAACTGCCCAAGGCGGAAGTGATCATCATGGGCCATATTTTGCATGATTGGGACTTGGCGCAAAAGCGCATGCTGCTGAAGAAAGCGTACGACGCGCTGCCCAAGGGGGGCTCGCTAATCGTCTACGACGCGATCATCGATGACGAACGGCGAGAAAACGCCTTCGGCCTTCTCATGAGCCTCAACATGCTCATCGAAACTTCAGGCGGTTTCGACTACACTGGCGCGGACTGCCTAGGTTGGATGCGCGCGGCGGGCTTCTCGCGGACCCGCGTGGAGCATCTGGTGGGGCCAGATTCGATGATCATCGGCGTGAAATAAGGCCGCCCAACAACGCTTCGTTGCGCGCGCCAGGGCGCGATCGACGGCATGACGAGGTCGGCGAGTCGAGACTTGGCGGGCGAGGCCGAGCATCTACTTAAAACGAAAGTCTGGCGGCCCATGGAATGAGGATCAAAATCCTTCCCATGCCTCCATGCGGCACCGCCGCCGGAATCGACGAAAGTATCCGCGAAAGCGCTCGAACACGAGGAGCATCCAATGGGTAATGTATATAAAGTCATCGAGCTCGTTGGTTCATCCGAGAAGAGCATTGAGGATGCAATTGAGATCGCCGTCAAGAGAGCGGACCAGACCGTAAGAAATCTGCGTTGGTTTGAGGTCGTGCAGACCCGGGGGCGCATTGAACATGGCGCGGTCAAAGATTATCAAGTCGTATTGAAGGCCGGCTTCGCCCTGGATGCGGGCGATTCATGATGGAGCGTTCCTCGGATTCAATGACAACGAAGCGTAGCGCAAGGCGCGCCGGGAGCGGCCGACGAATCGTCCGTTCCCAAAAGTCCGCGACTCACACATGACCATCGTCCCCATCCGCTATGTCGAACCCGTCTACCGCCCGCCGAGCGAGGCGGATTCGCTGATCCTGCCCGTGACGGACGGTTGTTCCTGGAACCAGTGCACGTTTTGTGAAATGTACGCCGCCCCGCAAAAGCGTTTCCGTCCCCGTGGCGAGGAGGAAGTGTTTGAGAGCATCCGGCGCTGCGGCGAACAATTTGGCGGCGGCGTCAAGCGTGTTTTCCTGGCCGACGGCGATGCGATGACGCTTTCCACCCGTCGCCTCGCGGCCGTGCTCGAGGCGATCCGCCGCGACCTGCCCGGCGTGCGACGGGTGTCGAGTTATTGCCTGCCGCGCAATTTGCGCAAGAAATCGTCGGCGGAGCTTCGGGAGCTGGCGGCGCTTGGCCTGTCGCTCGTCTATGTGGGGGCCGAATCCGGCGACGACGAAGTGCTGGCGCGGGTCAACAAGGGGGAAACCTTCTCGACGACGCGGGAGGCGCTCGAAAAGCTGCGAGAGGCGAGGATCAAGCGCTCGGTGATGATCCTCAATGGCCTCGGCGGCGAGGCGCTGTCGCGACAGCATGCGCTGAACTCGGCGGCGCTGATGAACGCCGCGCAACCTGAATATCTCGCCACGCTGGTCGTGAGCTTCCCACAAGGCGAGGCGCGGCTGCGTGGAAATTTTCCCGGCTGGGAGCCGCTCACCGTGCTGGGCTCGATTCGGGAAATGGAACTGTTCCTTTCCGAGTTGGAGCTGAAACGGACCATATTCCGCAGCGATCACGCCTCGAACTGGCTGATCCTGAAAGGGACGCTCGGAGCGGATAAGCCGCGGCTGCTGCAAGAATTGCGCGCGGCTATCGCCACGCCCGAAGCGGCCCCGCTGAGGCCAGCCTGGGCGCGCGGCCTATAGCGTCGTAAAAAATTCGGCCGCGCCCACGATTTCAGGCGAAAGAGAACAGCGGTCGAGAAACCACGCGCGGCGATAAAAGAAACAATATTTTCTACTTATTCAACACGGCGGGAATGGCGTTCCTTGGGACGATGTAATACCGTGCAACCCAATGTTTGTGAAAAAGCGCCGAAGCAGGACTCCGTGCGGATTCACGGCAACCTGCTGATTTATTAGGGAACTTTCCCCGGGTTGGGGGCTCCGATCGACGCCGGTCGGGGGAAGGTCGACTCATAGGCATCCATCAAAGGGGGTTTTCAATGCAACGACAATTCGACATTTTCGTAGTCGAGGCGCCGGACGTTCTCGCGGTTCATTGGGGTTGGCTCATCGCGCTCGGGTTGGGTCTCGTCGCGCTGGGTTTCGTCGCGATCTGGCGGGCCAGGGCGGCGACGTTGGTCTCAGTCGGTTTTCTCGGCGCATTGCTCCTGGTGGGAGCCGTCGCCGTGCTTATTTTCGCGTTTTCCCTCGCCGGTTATTGGACCGACTTTTTCGCTCACGTGCTGTGGGCCATTCTGGTCGGGATCATCGGATTGATCTTGGTGACGCGGCCGGCGATCAGCGCCGAAGCCATAACGCTGGTGCTCGCGTTTTATTTCATCGCGACAGGTGTTTTGGGGATTGGCTTTGCTCTATCCTCCCATATCGAGAGTGTATGGCTTTACGTATTCGACGGACTCGTGAGCGCTGTCCTCGGATGCCTTCTTCTCGCGGGTTGGCCTCTCTCGGGCCTGTGGGCGATTGGGCTTTTCATCGGAATAGATTTGATCCTCAAGGGCGGCGCGATCGTCACCTTGGGACTGAGCCTCCGCGCGATCTCGGAGTGAAAGGCGGAGAGCGACCATCACTCTAAACTACGCAAGCTCGACGATCCCGCGCCGCGCCTTGGCGCGGGACTCCCACTTTGTGCGCGTCCCCGAAGATTGGCAGCGATTACGATTCTGAACCGCGCGAGAGAGTGGCGCATCTTTATTTAGAGACCGATGGGCGCTGATCTCGTCATAATATCGCGCATACGATCGCGGGATCCGACGCGGACGCGCCCGTCCCAAGACAATGAGATGGTCCACGCGCTCGCGACGGATTGAATCGACCAAACGTTCGGCGAAAGCGTTCCGCCAGCGCGAAGCAGGCGCGATCGGCTTGTCGCGCATGCCCATGGCCCGCGATCGACGTGTGACGAAGAGGCCGTCGTAATCGCCGATGAGTTAGCTCGGAGCCTCATTCCAAGGGAACGCCTCTGTTATCTGGCGCGGAATCCATTCCGCTGTCGGGCGCCTTGCGGCGTCGATCCAGACAAGATCTCCTCGACGACGATCCGCGTCGCCGGCTGCTTGTTGGCCGCGAGAACGATCCGCGCGCAGGCCATGGCGTCCGAGAGGGCTTCGTGGTGATTGAGAGCGATGCCGAGCTTTCGGCAGACATCGGACAGCTTGGTCGGACGGATGTTCCAGGCGCGCCGGGCCATCTGGACAGTGCATCGAAATGGCAATGACGGAACGGGTATGCCGTAAGTGGCGCAGCAGCCGTGAAGGACCCCCTTGTCGAAAGAGGCGTTGTGCGCCGCCAAAAATTCGGCGCCTTCGAGGAGCGGCTCGAGAGTCGGCCAGAGCTTCCCGAAGTCGGCCGACTTCGCTACGTCATTCCATGTCAATCCATGGATATAAGTGAAAACGAATTCTCTTGTCGGCGGCTTGATCAAGTGAACCGCTTTGTCCACGATTTCGCCGCCGACCACTTTCACCAGGCCCACCGCGCAGGCGCTGTCACGCTCGTGGTTCGCCGTTTCGAAATCTATGGCGACAAAATTCATGATCCCCTCGAACCTGCGGGTGGGTAGCCGAGGCTCGGAATCCTAGTCGACTCGTTTGGAGCGGAGTCCACGGGATATTCGCTTTTGCGGCGGACGGCGGGTTTATTCCCCCGCCAAACTGACACGTAAATGGGCGCGAATAAAGAGGTGCGTCCGAATGGGTGCGAAAACCTCCCCATGATTGGGCGCCATTCGCGTGCCGCGAAGCTCGTCCACCCCCTTTCGCAACCCTTGCGGGACGCCTCTATCTCCTCGTCCCGCTTTTGGAATATCCGCACGCAAGCCGAACAAACGTCGTCCGAATCAGGGTCGCGCGATTCGGGCGAGGAATCCATGTCCGATCCGTTAACGGGGCGCGGTCGCGACGCGAACGCGCGGATGCCGTTTGAACCGATAGCGGGGAGCTCGGGTTGGTGGTTCGACGCCAACGGCCGTTACGCCGAGGGGCGTCACGTTGCGCCGATAAGCCTCGGCGAGGCGCTCGATCAGCTCGCGCTTTCGATAGACGAAGGAGCTGAAGGCGAAAGTCCGCTCGCGGGTTCGTTTGGCCGGAATGTTGGCCCGGGCCTTCTTGTCTGTCCGGCGTCAGCGCCGCCTTTCGTCGGCAATGCCACGAGCCGCGGATTGACGGCTTGCATTTTCATGACCTCCATCACGAGGGAATCAGGGGCCTTTTTGAGACGGTCTTCGCGATCGAGCGAGTCGCGTTGGCGATGGGCCGCCGAGAATGGAAAACGCGCGCCGCCTTAGCCGCCTCAAGCCAAGGTAACAGCATACAATGCGCGGGCGCCGTGACTTCCTCGCCATTCGCGATAGGATGTCTCGTGAGTTGGGCGGCCGCCGCCGGCTATCACAGAACTTTCGCGTGGGGTCACAATGTCAGGCTTATCGTCCAAGCCGTCCAACGAGCCTTATAACCCGCGCGAGCCCACCCTCATCGCCGGCTTATCCGCGGTGGCCGCGCCGCTCGACTTTTCTGGGTTTTTCGTCGCGGCGCCAGAGAATGGTGCGGGATCAGCGTCACATACGGACGGTCCAGCCCCCTCGTCAGCGTTAGCGGCCGAAGCAGCCACCGATGCCCACGCTCTTTGCGCGAAGCTGCCGCCAGTTTCTTTTGGCGACCGCGCATTGCTGCTTCCTTCCGAGGCCGATGCGTGGAGGTGCGCCGTCGAAACAATCCGGCGCTACCACCGGATCGTTGGCCGCCCCAAGCGCCGGCGTTTAATTATGTGCATGGGAGCTTTGGACGAAGCGGGAGGCGCGCCGCCGGGACTTGATGGCGACGACGACATCACATTCCTCCGAACGGACAATCTTGGCGCATTGCGGGCCGAGATCAACGCGAAGACGGCGGGATTTCTCATTGCGCCGGTTAGGACGAGGGAAGGCCTCGAAGTGGTCCCTGGAAGTTTGCTCGCCGGACTGCGCGAGACCGCGGACGATTACGGACTCGTTCTCGCCTTTGACGAAACGTTTTGCGGTCTTGGCCGCTCCGGCATGCTCTGGGCGCATGCATGGACTGGCGTCACGCCGGATTTGATGATCATAACTCAAGGGCTCGCTGGCTCCTTGCCGCTCGCCGCGGTTGTCGTAACGGAAAGAGTTGCGCGAGGCGCGGCCGGCGGCCCGCCCATTGCCGATCCCGCGGCGCTTTTTGCCGGGAACGCCGTGATGGACGCTTTATTGACTCCGGGCTTCGAGGAACGCGTGCAGAACCGAACCTGGTATCTCGAAGACCGGCTCACTTCACTTCTTCATAAGCGTCGTGGCATCTTTACAGGGCTTCGCGGCATCGGCCTGATGCAGGGGCTCGTTTGCGCGGGGGAGGCGGAGCCGATGCGTGCGAAGCTCGCCAAACGGGGACTGCTCACGCGCGCCATGGGTTCGGTCCTCGGTCTATTTCCTCCGTTGACCGTTGAGGAAAATGAAATCGACGCGGCTGTCTCGGCGCTCGATATGATTTGCGCCGAGGACGAATAAATTCAACCGAGCCGCTCCAAACCCAGCTGACCTCTTCAAGCGCCAAATGAGCAAGTGGGGAACGCAGGCGCCCGACAACGTCAAAATAACTCATGCCCGAGTTGTGTCCCCCATTACCCAATAGAGGACACAACCGGAGCAAGCCCGCGGCGCTAAAATGCGCTTAGCGGGGCGGCAATTCGAGGGCCGCCCGACCCGCGCAAACAAAGCGCTCGCGGCGCGTATTCACCCCGAGCGGACATTTGGCGCGCCGCTCAGCCTTTCTTTCCGTGACGACCCGCGCCAGAGAATGGCGGAGGCGGCGTCACCGGCATATATTGCAGGTTGAGATTGCCCACGCCCGCCGAGAGGTTGAGGCCCGTCCAGACCGAAACCGAGATCGGCTGCAAGGAAATGGTGTTGTTGGAGCCGCCGACGAGCACGGCCCCGCCCGCGCCCGCTCCGACAGCCACCGAACCTTGCGCGCCGACATAGTCGCCCGCCAAAGCGCCGGGTTCCGTGATCCTGGTGGCGGCGAGGACCCCCCAAATCATCTTTCCTGGTCCGCTAATCCCGATATTCGCGCCGACATTCGTAAGGCGCCCGATATAATGCGCAGGCGGACCGCCCGCATCGCCTTTGTAGACGCAATCGAGCGCTTGGTTCTCCGCGAGGATCATGCCGACGCCCCCAGACAAATTGCATTGAAGCGCGCCAACTCTGGAAGATTGCGTTAACGCCGCCGCAGGCGCCAGAACCGCGATGATCGACACGGCGCGCAGCGCGCCCCTGAAGTCTATAAAAACCATGTTCCCCTCCTATCCTAGACCAAACGAAGTTTTTCGGCTTCAACCAACCAGACTTAGATGTCGTCGTCCGCCCGATGATACGCCATGCGACCCTGCGACGCATCTCCTTTGCGCTTCATCCGCCAACGCCGACGCAAAACTTCGAGAGCTTATCGTTGCGCTTAGAACGCTTCGGGGATGAGTTTGGATGCGTAATCGGACTCGACGTAGCCGCCAATTTTGCGCTTCGGCAATTCGATTTCGGCGGATGCCTGTCTTTCATAGGGAATCTGGTTGAGCAGGTCGGTGATGATATTGAGCCGCGCCCGCCTTTTGTCGTCGGATCGCGCGACGCGCCAAGGCGCCCAAGGTGTATGCGTCTTCTCGAACATCTTGTCGCGCGCGCGCGTGTACTCGTCCCAGCGCGCATAGGATTTCAAATCCATCTCCGACAATTTCCACAATTTGCGCCCGTCGGTGATGCGCGCTTGCAACCGTCTGGTCTGCTCCTCCGGGCTCACTTCGAGCCAATATTTTAGCAAAATGATCCCCGATTCGACCATCGCGTTCTCGACCGCCGGCAGGTTGTGGAAAAAGACTTCGAGTTCCCGCTCCGTGCAAAACCCCATCACGCGCTCGACGCCGGCTCTGTTGTACCAGCTTCGGTCGAAGATGACGACTTCCGTCGCCGCGGGGAAATGCGGAAGATATCTCTGCACATACATCTGCGACTTCTCGCGCTCCGTCGGCGCCGGCAGCGCCACGACGCGGAACGTGCGCGGACTGACGCGCTCGGTGAGCGCTTTGATGACGCCACCCTTGCCGGCGCCATCGCGCCCTTCGAACACGACGCAAATCTTCTTCTTCTCGTGACGAACCCATTCCTGCAGTTGCACAAGCTCTATATGCAAATCCGACAGTTTGTTTTCATACTCCTTTCGCTTCAGCTTCTGAGAAGTCCCGGCGTCGAGAGGGACCGGCGAGATTGTGTCCGTCGCTGATTTCTCGTTTTTCGCTTTCTCCTTCTTCGATTTTCCCATGTCGTTCCACTGCTGTCCGGCTAGGAACTGAATAGATTCAGTTGGTTATCATAATCCTCCGAGTTCGATTTGGATCGACTGCCCTGCAAGGCCTGAGAAACAGGCATTTTCTCGAAAA
>Ga0181527_1004383_pt1 | contig 12132 bp, 10 predicted proteins | sample PEATcosm2014_Bin_30_FD_119762 | JGI IMG/M metagenome (GOLD analysis project Ga0181527, IMG submission 119762) | Peatland microbial communities from MTU Mesocosm Facility, Houghton, MI, USA - PEATcosm2014_Bin06_60_metaG | ecosystem: Environmental > Terrestrial > Soil > Wetlands > Peat | place...
AACGACCTGGTCTATAACAGACATGTTCACGATTTCAGGAACGAACCCGTCACCGATTCCAGCGATCTTGTGATCCCGCAAATCCTTCTGACCCGAAAGGACCGCTGCCTCATCAGGTTCAACCGCTATAAGCCGCATTTTCTCATTCTTCTCCCTCAGGGCCCTTCCCACGCCCATCAACGTCCCACCTGTGCCAACCCCAGCGACGAAAGCGTCAATTTTCCCGCCTACTTGTTGAATTATCTCTTGGCCAGTAGTGTGATAATGAGCCATTGCGTTGTCTGGATTTCTGAATTGATCTGTGAGAAAGTAGTGTCGATCACTTTTGGACATGTTGTCGGCCCTGGCGACCGCACCCTCAAAGCCTTCATTCTTTGGTGTGAGGCAGATGCACGCGCCGAGGCTGGCCATTATCTTAACCCGCTCTCCGGTCATATGCTCAGGCATCACAACAAGCATCTTGTACCCTTTCGCAGCCGCGACCATAGCCAATGCTATTCCCGTGTTCCCGCTCGTGGCCTCAACAATAATGCTGCCTGGCCCCAGTAAGCCTCTCTGCTCGGCCTGTTCAATCATGTACTTGGCGATCCGGTCCTTGATGCTCCCACTCGGATTTACGAACTCTAACTTGCCGAAGATTCCGTAAGTCTGCCCTCGAAAACTTACATTCAGCTTCTGCAAGGGCGTGTTGCCGATCGAGTTCAGAACAGATTCATTACTCCCTGACACCACTTGGATCACATTCAACGAGTCCAACACAACTCTCTTCTAAGGTAGGCCAAGCAGCTCATACAGATTGCTCCCGCCATCACAGACACTACATCAGTGTCCTGCTCTACTCTGACCTGCCCACTCGGACTGGTCTTGGAGCTGCATTCTTAAATCGTTAATTTCCACCTACCAGCACTGGAAAAGCGTTTGAAGTTCACTTGGTGTGTGCCGACGCGTTCATTTGTCGCCCATGAAGGATTCTACAGAAGAGTAGAACAAAGAGTCACTGTGGAGGACATAATGACTCCGCCAAGCGGTTCAAGTTGAAGTGGTTAGAGAAACGAAAACCGTCACGTGACTCAAAAAGGGGTTGCAGAGAGTTGCACGCTTGAACTTGATTCGCTAGAATACCGCTGGCGTAGCAGCCTAACGGAAGCCAAATCCACGTTCTCATATCCCTACTGTCATCAGGTGTGGGTCAAGGCGGGTAAGGAGTTGGTTAGAGTGATTCCATTAACAGAGGTCGAACCTTGACCGAACTGGAAGAAATAGAGTTCCAATATTTCGATCAGGCATGGATTTCAACACGGCAATTCAGCGTCAGCTGTACCTAAGCCGTAATCAGGTTGGTTCCACTGCCCAACATACATAAATACACATATTTACATATCCATCCTTATAGCGTGCTTCACTTAATTCCAGCAAGGGTTGATACGGACTTGGGTAAACTGTACATTGTGATCTCAGACGAGGTTGAGCGGCGACTGCGATTGGAGGTTGTGAAGAGACTCGGTGGCAAGAAAGGCGATCTTAGCGCCGCCATAGAAGAGGCTCTCAATGACTGGCTGAATAAGAAGCCTCGAGATCGAACCCAATAGCCTTCGAGCGATCTATCTCGAGCCGCTAGATCTTCAAAGTCTTTCTTCTTGACTGTGAAGGCAAAGACCCGGCAGTTACTTCCTCAGGGTGGCAATGGAGGAGGGAGGTTATGGTTGGGTTGAGAGTGGTGGGTCTACAAGATGAATCGTAAGTGGCTTCTGGATCTGAGTTACATGATCCGTTCGAGCCTTGCGACGGTTGTTGCGACGAATTGCATATCCGCGGACGTGAAGGTACTCCATATAGTCATCCAAGACCTCGGATGCATCACCGTTCCCTCTCTCACGAACGTATTCGACTACGAAGCTTTTCAATCCTATCTCCCCCCTTTACTATCGTGATAGATAACAATACATAGAGATAACGATTCATCCCTCAACCGTGTCAATTTAGCGACCTCACGCAAGAACAAACATTACGTTAACCTCCTTCCACCAGGCATCCAAGCCTAAATCAAGTCAACAGGACATCCTAAGCCCCGTTTTGAGGTTAATTACAGATTCAACGAAATCCTGTTGTCACAAGCTTGCTCTCCGAGGTGGGATTCTTTCATGGTGAAACACTCAACCCAGCCGCGACGACGCGCACCACCAGTACCACAGACACAACACACGTCCTGATAGGACGCAGTTTTCCCATGCTCTTGAGCCTGCTTCAGTGACAGCTTGCAAGAAGCTTTATGTCAGGTTCACATATGCTTTGCATGGGATCGTGAGAAGTTGATTAAGCCAACAGTACAGAAGGCGCTAAACGACCAAACAAGAAAGGAATTCTATTCCCATTATCTTTACCTTTCAATGGCAGCCTACTTCGAATCAATTAACCTGCGTGGGTTCGCGCATTGGATGCGTATTCAGGCGAAAGAGGAAGAGGAACACGCGATGAAATTCTTCGAGCACATAATCGAAAGACAAGGAAAAGTAGTCTTAGAAGCAATCGACGCACCCACTGCGAAGTGGAAGACACCGAAGGACATCTTTGAGGATGCCTACAATCATGAAAGAAAGGTCACCGAATCAATAAACAAGATAGTTGAACTTGCTGAGTCAGAGAAAGATCATGCCACCGCCATATTCCTCCAATGGTTTGTGAAAGAGCAAGTGGAAGAAGAGGCAAGCGCGAACGAGATTCTTCAAAAACTCCAACTCATCGGAAGCGAAACCAGCGCACTCTTCGTTCTGGACGGAGAACTAAGCAAAAGGCCTTCCAAGTAATCAAAAGAAAGTAACGTGCCTCGTAACGGGCACCAGAAAACTACGGATGCTTAAGGCCCCGCTTTCTAGCCACTGAGCTAACTCTAATCACCCTTTTCTACCGTTCTCTGCTAAGTCACAGTCTCCTAGGAGGATTTGGCGGTGAAAAATCGGAAAGGAGCCAATAAGGGGGCTACTATGAGCCTAATTATCACTGTGAGTGGCCCCCATGGAACGGGAAAGTCGACTTACGCGAAAGCTTTGGCTCAGGCCCTAAACCTGCGTTATGTTTCCGTTGGCAAATTATTCAGAGATCTTGCGAAACAGCATAATCTGCCTCTGGAGGCCTTCAGCCACCGTGCCGCAGACGACCCCAGCATAGATCGGATGCTAGATGAACGAACGAAGGCCGAAGCGAAGAGGGGGGATGTTGTTATCGATGCCCAGCTCGGGGCGTGGATGGTGAGAGACCTTGCGGACGTAAAGATGCTGTTGACTGCACCTGATGAAGTGAGATTCAAGCGGATCGCAGAACGCGACGGCAGCAACATGGCAGATGCCATGAGAGAGACTCAAAACCGAGAATCGATCCAACAACAGCGGTACAGGAAATATTACGGGATTGACGTAACCGATCTGTCCATTTACGACCTCAAGATTGACACGAGCCTATACCCTATCGAAAAGACGAAAGTAATCATCATAGACGCCGTGCGCAATTTCCTCATGCGAAGGGGGAAGCTGAAAGAGTTCGCAAGTTAGGGTACACTTATCTATTCCCACATCGACTAATTCGACAAATCATTCCAAGTGACAATCTATGCCCAGTATGGAAGTAGGAAGAGTCTGCGTCAAACTCTCAGGCCGTGAAACAGGCAAGAAATGTGTGGTCGTAGACGTTGTTGATAAGAACTTCGTGCTCGTAACGGGACCAAAATCGGTCACCGGTGTAAGACGAAGGAGAACGAATGTCGACCATCTCGAACCCACACCTGAACTCGTCGAACTCAAGAAAGGAGCCCCAGACGAGGATGTGGAGAAGGCGATTACGAAAGGCAAGAAGACGAAATACATGAAAGAAGACGCCATGCCTACGAGGCCCCAAGCAGCAAGCTAAAGACACGAAAATCGTCGTCAACAAGTAATCCTAAGGCTCTGTGAAGCGTATTCCTTTCCTTAATAGCGTCAAAACACTACCTCCTGTTGTGAGGTGACATGTTTTGCAAGTTGTCACGCCTTGGGCCGTAAACAGGGAGTTGATTACGAAGTTTGAGGAAACAACAAATCCGAGCTACGGCTGCAGGCCTGAAGACAGGCCGATTCAGCTGAGGATAAAATACGGACTCATAAATCTGGACAAACCCCCAGGCCCTTCCAGCCATGAAGTAGTGGCTTGGATTAAGCGCATGATGAAGCTTTCACATGCCGGTCACGGCGGAACCCTAGAGACACCATAGTCGGGGTAATCCAAAGGTAACCGGCATCCTACCAGTCGCATTGGAGGAAGCCACGAAAGTCGTTCAAGGTTTCCTCTACTCAGGCAAGGAGTACGTATGCCTAATGCAGGTTCATGCCGACACACCGGAAAGCACTATCCGCGATCTCCTGAATGAGTTCGTTGGGGAGATATACCAGAAGCCTCCGTTGCGCGCGTCGGTGAAGAGGGAGCCGAGAAAGCGTTTCATCTATCAGCTCGACGTGTACGAGATCGACGGCAGAAAAGTGTTATTCAGATGCTCATGCCAAGCCGGGACGTACATGCGCAAACTATGCTCGGACATAGGCGAGGTGCTGGGGTGTGGGGCGCATATGCGAGAGCTGAGGCGAACACGTGCAGGGCCTTTCGTGGAGGATGATTCGCTTGTCACCTTACATCAGCTTAGTGCGGCCCAGAGCGATTTTGAATCAGGTGACGACAGCGCCTTGCGGAAAATTATACAACCAATGGAAGTCGCGCTGACTTCTCTTCCTAAGGTTGTTATCCGCGACTCCGCAGTCGACTCTGTCTGCCATGGTGCTGACTTAGCGTTGCCAGGTCTTTTGCAATTGGATTCGGCTATAGAGCGGAACAAACTAGTTGCCATTTTCACTTTGAAGGGGGAAGCAGTGGGCTTGGGACGAGCGCTGCTCACGTCTAGGGAGATGCTTGACCAAGAGAGAGGCGAGGCGGTCAAGATAGAACGTGTTATCATGGACCGCGGCACATACCCTGCCATGTGGAAACATTAGCCCCCGAAACGAGCGGCGCGATAGCTGGGTAGGAGGCTAGCTTTCTATGGCTCTACGCGAGCAGGCTTAAATTCTGCTTGGGGTTTTCAAACGCAAGGAGCCGGGGTTCCCTAGCCTGGTAAGGGGCAGATTCACGAAGCCTAAGCCTGGAATCAATAAACCGTAAGCCTGTGGTCCTTTAGGGCCGCGAGGGTTCAAATCCCTCTCCCGGCGCCAGAACCTTTAGTTCAGAATCCATTTACCCAACCGGAAGAAATTCGCGACAGAGAACGAGTCAGGAGAACACTAGAGAAAGCTGATACGCCAATCTTGACAGGCATTCAAATCTTCACAACTACGTACGCTCCCCAAGCATTGAAAGGCAGAACATCTGCAGACAAAGCGAGAATCGAAGTCCAAGGAGATACCAAGTGGCTAACATGAGCTAGACGACTTTACGATACAGAAGTTTCGCGGGCTTCTCCTTTTTAGCTTCGCGGAGAATGAAGAAATTGCGAATGTAGAATGGGACAATTGCTTCACGAGCGTGGAGCACAACGTATTTGCAGCCTAAACTTTTTGAAAGATCCCTCGCAAGTTCCAGGCATTAAGCTGGAATCATCAATAGCGGTTAGAGTAGTTGCGGATCCCAAGGAAGGAAAGCTTCTGGTCCTACCTGAAATCCAAAAGGGACGCAAGAAAGGAGACTAAGGCTACCACTTCGCTACCTGTTTCAATCTGAAAGAGGATAGCGTAAATCGGCCGCGGGTCTCGTGCACTGATACCCAAGAGTAACCTCTCGCTCTCCTTCACGCTGGAGTAATGCTGAGCGATTGGCAAACGGGTCGCTTTCTTTGGTTCGACTTGAATTGCTAGACCTATCTGCTTCTTGTGATCGGTTGAGCTAGCGTCCTCAAGATCGGGAAGCTAGGAGCCGTATTGTAAACATAAGGAAAAGGAAAGGAGATGCGAGGATCCAGCTTTGGGCAGAAAAAAAGAAAAATACACAGCTATGGGCCTGTGTAGCATGAAGCGAACGCGATCTGTTGCCAGCCGTCAGAAAGTATGAAGATTACACGACCAGCTGGTGGTTCTGACTGACCAACAGGAATTTGATATTGTTGTCCCGGCCATAAGGTTCCTAAATCCATTCTGTAGCTAGGTCCACCCCAGTTCCTGATTTGAAGACGCGCTCTGTATATTGCATAGTTTGTAGAGATGTAGAGATAGAGCTCTTCTCCATATTGGTAGTATCCCTGACTTGTCCACATCGATACGTTACCATTGGGCACCACAATACTCTGCGCATTGACAGGCTGAATTTCGCTGCTGATAGTGCATGCTAGCATAATCAAGATCAGAGATATGCCGAGGATATTGAATGCCATAGTTTTTGTTTTCATTCGAAGTTCACCTCCTTGATTCATTCTGGTTTTCATTAGAATCTATCGTCGTGAGGCTTCGACGTTTACAAATGCGTTATACTATGTAGTTAACACTTGCTTCATATGACATAAGGCGTGAGCATCTTGTATTCGTTCATGTCATATGTAATGACAAGTGGTAACTACACCGCATAACTACGTGGTATAATCCTGCAAGCAACGCTATATTGGATAGTGGAAGGATGTTCATTCTTCTAGGCGTTTGCGTACAGGCCAGATACAAGTCCAACAGGCTACTATAGAACGCTCAACTGCAAGGGAGTTGAACCTTTAGTTCAAATTCCTCTCCCGGCGCCAAACAATACCTTTGGTTCCGAATTCCCGCATCTTCTGTGAGAGTTGTCCGTGTCGTCGCGACCATCAAGCGAATTTGAAGCAAGGCTCTGCGTCGCTATACCCGCCAATACTTTAGGGTGAATGCTTCTAGAGAGAGGCGAGCTGCGAAAAGTGCCGCGGACTTCGACGTCTCTTAAGGGCAGTCTACTTTCTCAAGCTCGGATTCCTAGCCTTCGTTGGACCAGCCGCTCACATAGTTATGATGGAGGAGAAGACGATTCGCCGCCTGTTGTTCAACATATTTTTGTGTCAGGACCATGGTTTCGAAGAGGCGATGCATACGAGACCTCGCGTTAAACAGCATTTGGCATATGCTTTGAATCGGAGTTGGGCTCACTCAAATGTATCACCCTAGATTGCGCGGGACCTACTACGAAATGGGTTTCAAGTACGGAACTGTTTTCCGAAAGCATGGGTTCAAGCCACCCGAGATTGACGAGGAAACAATGGTTCTTGGATTGAAATGCGAGGAGGAAGTAAAGAGAGTGTTCCCGAACGTTCTTGACGAGATTCGCGGAATCGCCGACGCTATCCAGGAAAAATACGAAAGACTCGCTTCGTTTATCCTAACAGTCGGTTACGGTAAAGTGATGGGTTGTAGTGCGTTCGCGTGTGTGGATAATTCAAGGGTGATTTTTGGTAGAAACTACGATTTCTATTACAGGCTTGGGCGATATAGTGAGAGCTACCTGACACAGCCCAAGAACGCGAATGCAAGCTTGGGAAACACGGATGTCTTCGTTGGCCGCGAGGACGGGGTAAATCAGCATAGGTTGGCAATGTCAATGCATTTCGTTTCCGCGCAGCTTGGCACTCCTGGAATCAATTTTCCAATTGCGGTTCGATACGTACTCGACAATTGCAAGAACACAGGAGAAGCGATCGAATACCTAACCCATACGAGGTTTCTCACCGCAAACAATTACTTAGTTGCTGACAGAAGCGGCGAGTTGGCCGTTGTAGAAGCATGCCCCACCCAGGTTCGAGTTCGGCGGCCTGAAACTGATGGGAGGTTCATCGTCGCAACCAACCACTTCGTCCACCCAGAAATGAAGCAATGCGAGAGTGTCGCAAAGAGAGATCCCGACTCCGAAATCCGGTATAATTCAATACTGCGAACTCTAAGAGAGACCGGCGGCCATGTTACCGAGAACGTAGCGAAACACATGTTATCCAACCATGAGGGGCGGGTTTGTTCACACTTAGATTACATCAAGCTTGGCACCCTGTGGTCTCAAATCGTTGACTTGCAGAGGCTCAAGATTCTACGGGCAGAGGGTCAGCCATGCAAAACGAAATATCATATTGACAACAGATTACGGATTGCAGTTCGCAGATCAAATCATCTGTGATGACGTAATGAGTGTTGAAAATCTCCGGGAGAAGGAGACCGCGCGGCTTGAGGCGTTCAGTGACGGTGTCTTCGCGTTCGCAATTACCCTACTCGTACTGAATGTGAAGGATCCGGCACTGAGCGGTAGGCAGAGCACCCTCGCTATGTTTTCAGGCTTCGACATACCCTAGCGCGGTTCGAGTCTGTCTTAGAGGGGCGGTCAAACGCCTCGTACGGACAAGAGAAACCAAAAGCCCGCAACCTACCACGGCTCAAGTATATGGGAAAGCTTTCTCGGCATAGTGGAACGTATACGATAGACTAAGACCTGAGTTCGAGAGAGTCTATTCGTGAAGGAGATTGAATCATATCTAAATCGGTGAACAGCGAAGTAGACTCCATGGTAACCGGTGATAGCGTAGTTTTTCGGCCTATTGGAGTCGTTCGAACCGGGGGTTCTGATGACGATGTGAGGTTTCGGAGCAAGGAATCTGAGTCAACGATTGAGATATACCCCGAGTTTCAGGAGGCGCTAGAAGGTTTGCAGGGGTTCTCCCATATTTTCGTTCTTAGCCACCTGAACAAACTAAGACCCGATCAGATAGGGGCCTTGAAGGTTAAACCCAGAAGGCTATTAGCGAAAGGGTTCAAGCTTGAAGAGTTACCGCTCGTGGGCGTATTCGCTATTGATTCCCCGACTCGGCCTAACCCCATCGGCCTGACCCTTGTGAAACTCGTGAAGATTGACGGTGGGAAGCTCGTGGTTCGCGGGCTAGACTTCTTCGACGGAACCCCCGTTCTAGATATCAAACCATACAGAGAAGACTACAGGGCTGAAAGCTACGACCTAGCGCCTTGGTACAGTGAGCTACGGTCGAAAGCGGGCGAGGATGTCTAAAATTCCTACAATCCGGTGATCACACACCTCATCATTGATCGGAGGAGTTCCACCGCGTAAATGCCCGAGCGAAAGGGCACTTAGCACTACCAAAGCCTAGACTCGACAGGAAATAGTATGCAGCGGAAGTTAGAGGGTGACTCATCAATCTCCTGACGGAACTTCTGCCAGATCAATCAATTTGAAAATGACTGATAAGTCTGAATGATTCGTGCGCAATTCATTTTATCAAGAAATGACGCGTTGCGCGGTGAAGGTGAAGAAACAAAATACCTACTCCAATTGGCCTACTGTTTGTGGGCTTGCTGATCAGAGCAATCCTAGGCGCAGCCATCGTTGTGGCGGTGGTGTTGCTTGCGTGGAAGCTTGGGGAATTGGCCGACGCCTATACACATAAACTGACAAACAAGCAATGATACAGGACTCAGCGTAACTGCTCTGGACTAAGGGCCCCGTTTTCTTGGTCGACGAATTTTCCTCTACCGTTCCGCACTGCCCCTCGGAAATTGAGAGGCGAGATCTAACCGTGAAACTCGAAAGAGTTAACGTAAAGCGTGCCTGTTTTCCGGTAATTACGTTACATCACATTACAGCACATGATTTCATGTAACTGAGTGCAGGCGGTTTTGGTCTTCGACTGTTCATTTAATAAAGCACTAGTCTGCCTGGAATTTTGCGTAACAATTACGCATAATAAGACAAAAGGAGAAATGAAAATTTGCGTAAGAAATTAGTTGCAACGCTAACAATCGCTATTTTCCTAATTAGTACATTCGCAATTATTGTTCCAACTCAAGCAACCTTCACTTTAGGCAAATCAATCCCAAATACTCCGTACACGATTAACAATTTCGATCCGCATGTTCCAGGCGTTATTGGCTATGTTTGGCCTGGCAGCGGTGAATGTGCGTATCTGGGTTACCCGAATCAGGCGAACGTGAATAACTGCGCACCTGGTTATCAGGCGCCTTACCCGAACGGTAATCCGCCGGGTGGAAGCCAATCTTGGTATCAGCTTGAAGGCAACTCATACGAGCCTTTCGGAGCCGTACTAACCGGTTCGACGGGTGACTTGATCTTCGGCCTCAACGCAACCGCATGCGCAGTCAGAGGCGCCGTTCCTACAAGCACCACCCTATGCAATACCGGTGGACGTTACACTGGTGCGTGGGATTACATGGCAATCTACCTGCCACCAGGCTTCACAGTACCCGATGCGTCACAGGTTGTGACGAGTTTTACGAACGACTACTCAGGCACCGGAAACCCCATCATCGTGAGGGCTTCGCCATACGACCGGTACGGCCCCGGCGACGCTGTCATTTACATATACGCAGACGCAGCAGTAGACGCGCCCAGCGGAGCCGTGTCTATAGCAGCGTGTACAGCGAATCCCGCCGTACTAAACAGCTGTGGCGCCTACTACCAGCACCAATATATCCAGTTCACCAACCTTGGTGAATGGTACTATGTCAGAATCAACGGTGTCCGCGCACCAAGCACTGCTGGGAAATACTTCTTCAAGATCTTCCTAGGCAACTTCCTAAGCAACACTCTTGGAGGCGAAGAAGGAGTCAACCAAGCTAAGTCGAACTCTGTCCTTCTGTCTCAGTCCCAGTTCGTTCCGACCGAGAATTGGCCTGTGATGCTTGTGAAGGGTGAGGTTGACCCCGCAATCGTAACCGGCACAATCCGGTATGCGGGTTACAACGCAACCCTCTACGGCCAACCAGTCCAAGAGGCTGGGAAGGTAACAGCCGAGATGACTACACGCCTCGACCCATACACTGGCCTACAACGACCCGACCTGCCAACGATCAACGCGGTCGGATACTTCAACGCCACAGCCCAAGGCCACTATGAAGTGGAAGGCTTAGCGCCCGGTATCTACGACCTGTACGCTTCGGCGGCAGGCTACCCGCAGACGCTATGCTCAAGTGGTGTAACCGTGCTGAGGGGTCAGTCTTTGCACTTCGACTGCTACCTACAACCCGGTCCGGTCATTCACGGAAATGTCTTTTCTAAACATCAGTTTGGTGATGAACCATGGCCGGAAACAACATACATGAAGATTGAACTATACGCCAACCCCACATTATCCAACGTTCCAGATCCAAGCGCAGGCCCAGCAGTATCATGGTCCCCACTACCCTGCGTCGCAGGAGGCCAACAGAGCTTCTACTCGAGAAGGGATGCAGGCTACTGTGGCGACCCACGAAATGGGGGTGCAGTCGCGTTTCCATGGCATGAATACATACCAAGCGCTGGGTACGGATACCCCAACCCCACGACCGCTGCGACAAGCGGCTTCTATCAGGTCGCGGCTACCACTACAGAGTTGAACCCGACGAACGTCTTGACGTCGGATCCGATGGGTGTCGGTCCTCCACAACAATGGTATGTGCTGGGTGGCACTACGACTCCGTTCCACTTTGAGTTCGGTGTTAAGGGTGAGTACGGTGCTCCAAGAGACCTTGACGGAGGCGTTCCGCAAGTGTATGCTACTTGGGTTAACGGCCTCACGCCGGGGAGGTACTACGCGAGAGCGTGGACTTTCCGCTACGTTCAAACAGCCTTGGATGGCGCAACCTTCCAAGAATACTACTTTGACGTAACACCAAACGAGTGGGCGGGCGACGTAACACTACCCATCGACCTACGCCTATCAAGCTGGGTTAACAAGACAGTTCACTTCCACGACACCGCTGGTACGATCACTGACCAACCGATCGACACAGGCGCCGGCCTAATGTCCGGCGTACTGGTTGATCAGAACGGCCAAGTCTGGTCATACAACCAGACCCTGCTCGGATACTTCGGATACTACAGCAGCGGAAGAGCCTCCGGTTACAACTGGAACCCCAACAGCTACCCAGGAAAATACAGCAACACTGCGCCAGGAGATACGGTACAGCACCATAACGATCTTGACAAGGCCAAACTCAACCAGTATGCGATTGAGACGGGCCAAGCGAACATACAATTCTGGGGTTGGAACGACACCTATGGTGGAGAGAACTACGGCATACCCTCAGGCACCTACACACCCCACGTCTTCGCGTTAGGCTACATTGAAAACAGCCCCGTCGAATCCGTCTCAGTAACCCTGAGCGGTAACCCGACGAGCAT
>Ga0181527_1004386_pt1 | contig 12129 bp, 9 predicted proteins | sample PEATcosm2014_Bin_30_FD_119762 | JGI IMG/M metagenome (GOLD analysis project Ga0181527, IMG submission 119762) | Peatland microbial communities from MTU Mesocosm Facility, Houghton, MI, USA - PEATcosm2014_Bin06_60_metaG | ecosystem: Environmental > Terrestrial > Soil > Wetlands > Peat | place...
ACGGAAATCCCGGGGGTCAAAACTGTGCTGGGGGTGGAATTTGCCGTCGGAAACCGCCAGCCAGCCATCCTTCAATTCGCCAGACGACCGGATGGTTCCCATGTTTTTCTCCTCGCCGGAGAATTGAGATGCCAACCGTCGCATGTCCGAGACAAGCTTGGCCGCAATCCAAAAAGATTCTTCCAGAGCCTTCTCGGGCAGAGAAATCTCTACCTGGCGACTGATCTCGAAGCCCGGAACCTGCGCCGGCGACACTGCTGGAGTTAAAGATTGTGGCCCGGCGCCTACCGTGGCGCCTAAGATTGAAGTAGATAGGAAAGTTCTGCGCGTCATACTCTATATGCCCTCCTCTTGTCTAACGTCTGATCCTCAGGTTTTCTGAGTTTGGCTGGCGCAAAGCGGAGGTCAGCGCGTTGTGATATACTATATATTTCACTCGCCGCCGATGTTATCACACTCCTTTAGGGGGTCACAACGTGGATTCTAACCGAAGGGCCTCGGTGAAGCGGATTGCCCAAATATCCTGCGGTGTTCTGATAATCAGCCTGTTGCCGGCAGCCTTGGTAGAAAGTAGACAGGATGGCAGGTCTGGCTGTTTGCCCATTCAGAGCAGCCCCGCGCCACTTACAGTTGATTTGACACCCGAATCGCTGCGCATGCCGCGCACCAGCATCATCTTCAGCGACCGCATGCTGTTCTTATTCAATGGCCGGGGCGCCGTTTCACTTCGGGATAAGACAATCACCGGCCTTCAAAACCTGCTTTTTCCACCTATTGATGTCCTCAATTATCATTTCCAGCTTGCCTTCCTCGACAACCCGGACAAGATCCTGATCCAAGATATTGTTCCCGACGTCTATGAGCAGAGAGTTCGAACCGGTGCGGGTCCTCATCCCCTGGGTCTTAACTTCACCCCAGGTTCTCCTTACGTCATGCTGTTGCAGAGCGCCGATTGGCAGCCGAATCTGTTCCGGCGTACCGGCACATTCCACAAAGAATTCAACGGGCATTGGATTTCCTTCGCGATCGAGACCAAAACCCGTGTTTCGGCCGACGAGGACGAGGTTTATCTGGAAGTCCAAGTTACCAATCGCGAGCCCACCCCACTGATCCTGACGGTCATTCCGCAGCAGAGCGCGCCGGAGTTGTCGCTCGACATACCCAATGTGCCTCCTCAATCTTCCGGGCCTGTCACTCATCCCGACGCCTTCACCCTGGCGAGCAATCAAATCAGAATCGTCGTGGTGAGCGACCTTCCACATCACACCGGCGCGGGCTGGGCCTGGGAAATTCCGGGTCACGAGCAGAAGACTGCACGTTTCGCCATCGTGCTCCAGAAGGTTGGCGCCACTTCCCCCGATCTCGACGCTCCCGACATCGCCCAGCGCATGGAGCGCGCGGACCACGCACTGCGCGATCGCTTGCAGTGGGCTGCCGAGAAGTTGCCTCGCATCCAAACCGCCGACCAGCCTCTCAATGAGCTCTATGCCCGGTGCATCCTGAGTGTTCTGGACACACGCTGGGAGCGCGAGAATTTCATTGTCCGGCCTTTCTATTCCGTCGGTACCTGGGTTTTCACCATTCCCTGGGACACCTCATACGCCTCGGAGCTGCTGGCGCTTCTCGATCCGGAGGGCCTGAAAGAAGCTTTCCTCACCTACATTCGCGCCGGCCTGCTGAAAAGCAGTTGGGTACCGTGGAACGGGAAGGCTAACACGTACTGGTACGCCCAAAACCCTTTCGCGGAAATGCGTATCCTTCAGGACTACCTGACACAGACTGGCGACCTGGCCTTTCTGGACCAGCGGGAGGCAGGAGCCACGGTGTTTGAGTGGATGAAACGCATGGGCGAAGAGGTAGTAAGGCGTTACGGCCGGCCGGATGGCCTGCTCGACTTCGGCGAAGGTTCCGAAAAGATGCTGGAGATTCGCACCGATGGATATCAACACATCGTGGCGGCGACGAATGGCATGGCCGTCGCCTACTTCCGCCAGATGGCCGAGTGGTGCCGAGCCCGCAACGATCCTGAGGCTGTCCAATTCGATCAGTGGGCGGACCGACTCCTGAAGGCCATGAATGAAAAGCTCTGGAACGAATCAGCGGGGTGGTTTGACAACCTTTATCCCGATGGCAGCCGCCACATGGTGTGGAGTTACCACTTGTTCGACCTGCTCGACACCGATGTGCTGACAGAAACGCAACGGCAGCGGCTGACCTCCCACCTCGCCGAGGGAGAGTTCCTGGCTCCTTATGGAATGTATTCCATTTCCAAGGCGGATCGCGTGCACTGGGACCTGGAAGACGTGGATTGGGGCGGCGGAGGCCAATACAATGGCCACCCGCTGCGCATCGCCGAGTCCTTGTATCGTCACGGAAAGAGCGAGTTGGCCTGGGATGTCCTTTCGCGGTGCACGCTCTGGACGCAGTGGTATCCGTACATCCCCCAGGAAATCTTCGGAGATTATCCCGGCTACCCGGAAGTGGAAATGCCACTCGAGCTTGCCGCCGGGAGTGGGGTCCAAGCGATTCTATTCGGTCTGTTTGGCTTGCGCCCGCAGGTGGACGGGTCACTGGAAATACTGCCTTCTTATCACCGCGAACTGGGCGAAGCGAAATTGCAAGGCTATCGCTTCCGCGGACATTCGTACGACGTGACGATGGGGCCCCGCGAATTCCAGGTTTATCGCGATGGAAAGCTGGCAGCCCAGCACAGCTACGGAGAGCCGGTGGAGTTCCCGAGGCCCTGAGCGGTCGCCTTTGATAAACCTCTATCGTTTTAAAAAGGAGAACCCATGAAAGACCGCCAGTCCATCAAACGCCGCGAGTTCCTGCAAAGGACGGCCGTTGCCATAGGGGCCAGCCAGCTTCCGGCCAGTGGCATCGGTGGCGTGGCCGCCAACTTGCGCGATGAGGCCAACCCTGGAGAGGGCAGGCAAACCTTCTCCCTGAACGGCGAATGGGACATTGAGGACAGCGTCCTGGCTGATCAAATTCCCCAGGTCTTTCATCACACCGCTCCTGTGCCGGGCTTGGCGCATCTGGCCAAACCCTCTTTCCCAGACGTGGATAAGTTCCTAAGCAGAGAGCACCTGAGTGACCTGATTCGGTTTGGCGACGTCCCGGATTCCACCTGGAACCAGCTCGGCGAAGACGGCGTGGGGATTTCAGGCCAGAAGAGGAACTACTTCTGGTATCGGAAAATGTTCCGAGTTCAGAATCGGAAGGAAGTCGCCATTCTCAAAATCAACAAGGCTCAGTTCGGGACCGCCGTGTGGTTGAACGGAAGGAAGGTCGGCGAGCACCTGGGTTGCTTCAGTGCCGGATACTTTGACCTGACAGAAGCTTTGGATTGGAAAGGTGAAAACACCCTTCTGGTAAGAGTCGGCGCACACCCGGGGGTGCTTCCCCAGGGCGTCCCGGCAGGAACCGATTTCGAAAAGACCCAATGGACTCCCGGTATCTACGACGCCGTCTCCTTGCTGCTGAGTGACAATCCTGTCATCACGACTCTCCAAATTGCCCCTCATATCGGAACTTCCGAGATCGAAGTGGAAGTGGTCGTCAAGAATTACTCCACGAGCATCCGCCAGTTCGACTTGACTCACACGGTCAAGACCTGGAGGGAACAGCAGACGGTGGCCATCGGCAGCCTACGACATCTGGAGTTGCACCCCAACGAGGAGAAGACCTGGACCCAGAGAATTAAGATTCCCGGCGCCACCTTGTGGACACCGGAAAACCCGTTCCTTTACATCCTGGAGACCCGCACGAGAGGGGATATCTTCGTGGCGCGTTTCGGCATGCGGGAGTTTCGATTCGATACACCCACGCAGCGCGCCCTTCTCAATGGCCAGGTGTACTTCCTGCGTGGTTCGAACATTACGCTGCACCGCTTTTTTGAGGATCCGGTGTCGGGTTCGCTGCCCTGGAATGAGCCTTGGCTTCGTAAGCTGCTGATCGACCTCCCCAAACAGATGCATTGGAACTCCTTCCGTTTTTCCGTTGGGCCGGTTCCCGATCAGTGGCTGGACATCGCCGACGAGGCGGGCTTGCTGATTCAGAACGAGTACTTTGTCTGGACAGGCCCTTCGCGTGGGGGCTTGTATAAGGGAAGGCGCTACGATGTCGAGGAGACAATCCGGCAATACCGGGAATGGATGCGGGATAATTGGAATCATCCCAGCGTGGCGATATGGAACGCGAATAATGAAAGTCTAGATGATATCTTTGGGGATAAGATCATCCCCGCGGTGAGATCGTTGGACCTGTCCCATCGGCCGTGGCAGAACAGCTACAATGAACCCGCCGGTCCTGACGACCCCGTGGACGATCATCCTTACCTGTTCAGCAGAACCGCTCATAACCCTGCTAAACCTTTCCAGATGACGGAACTCGAGGGTATGTGCGGCCTCATCGACGTCGGCTCCCGGCCAGCCCATGGCCATGCGATGATCAACAACGAATACGGCTGGCTGGATCTCCATCGCGACGGCTCGCCCACGAGGATCACGAAAAGGGTTTACGAAAGCTTCCTCGGGCCCGATTCGACCGCCGAACAACGCTTTGCCCTCGGTGCGTATCTGCTCGCAGGGCTGACGGAGTTCTGGCGCGCCCATCGCCATTACGCTGGCGTCCTCCACTTCGTTTACCTAACCTGCTCGATTGCGGGGGCGGTTACGAGCGATCCCTTCCATGACGTGGTGGCTCTGGAGTTGGAGCCTCACTTCAAGGATTACCTCGGTGAGGCCTTCAAGCCTCTTGGTATCTACCTTAATTTCTGGCAGCCCACCCTTCCGGCTGGCTTCCCGCGCCGTTTCGTCGTGATGATGGTCAACGACCATTACACCGCAGCAGCCGGGAAGCTCGTACTTTCTCTGGCCGACGCCAGCGGCGCGGAAGCGGCTCGGCGCGAGCTTTCGTTCCAACTGCCCGGACTGGGGCAGCAGACTTACCATTTCGACTTGGACTTGCCCGGAAAGCCTGGTAACTACCTGCTGAAAGCGGCCGCTTATCAGGCCGGGGACACGCATAATGGCCCCACCGTGTGCAGGCGGAAAGTGTCACTCACCGCCGCGTAGCTTAGGCAGCGCGCCAGCCTTTGCGGCGGATATCATGCAGGGAGGAAAAAGTGAAACGAATTCATCTGGCCTTTGCTATCACGGTGCTGACATGGTTGGGCTTCTCCCACCTTTTTCTGGCGAAGCCGCAGCCTGCCGCAAGCTCCGTGGAGACGGTGAAGATTGATTGGACCAAGGTTCTCCGTGTCTCCAAGACGACGGCGACGTTGCAGGTTGTCGTTAACCCGATGTTGCGGCCCCCGTCGCCCATTCACGACCAAATTTTCCGAGCGGTGAAGAACTTGCAACCGGACTACGTCAGGTATTGCCCCTGGTTTCCCTATCCCAAGCTCGCCGTCGCCGAACTCGAGCCACCGCATGATGGGAAGACCTCCTGGGATTTTTCGCTGATCGATCCGATTACGGTTGATACCTTCGCGGCCACCGCCGGCCATCCTCTGGTCGTCAACTTCAGCACAATTCCCGTGTGGATGTTTAAGACGCCGGAGCCCGTGCCTTATCCCGCGGACCCTGACCAGGTGGACTGGAACTACCTCGGTGGAACCGAACTGCGCGACCCCAGCATGAAGGAGTTGGGTGATTACTGGACACGAGTGGCCGAGTGGTACACGCAAGGCGGTTTCACGGATGAATACGGCAAATGGCACGGTTCCAACCACCACTTCACGATCACTGACTGGGAAGTGCTGAACGAGATCCAGGGCGAACACCATTTGACCCCGGAGGGCTACGCGAGGATTTATGATGCGACGGTGGAGGCCGTCCGTCGGGTTTCGCCGCAGACGCACTTCGTAGGTTTGGGCTTGCCCAACCCCTCGGGACTCCCCGATTATGTCGACTATTTCCTGGATCATAAACATCACAAGCCCGGAATTCCCCTCGACCTGATCGCTTATCATTTTTATGCCCACGGGGTCGATGGGGAACCTTTTGACGCGCACCAGTACTCGTTTTTTACAGAGGCGGACTATTGGCTTTCGGTGGTAGGGTACATTGAAGTCATACGCCAGCGCCTGTCTCCGGAAACCAAGACCGACATTAATGAGCTCGGAACTTACACCTGGGAGGATACCCGTCAGGATAAGCCGGGATCTGTCTTCAAGCCGTTACCGGATGCTTGGTGGAACCTCTCCGCCGCCGTGTACGCCTACGTCTACGGCAACCTGGCGCGCAAGGGAATTGACATCGTGGGAGAATCACAGATGGTCGGATACCCCTCCCAGTTCCCCAGCGTGTCGATGGTCGACTGGAAAACAGGCCAGCCGAATGCGAAATACTGGGTGCTGAAGCTGCTGCTGGATAATCTCTCTCCCGGAGACAAACTTGTGGACACGCAGGTGGATGTACGGGACGTCTATGCGCAAGGGTTCCTGACGCGGCAGGGTGGGAAGAAAATTCTGTTGGTCAACAAGCGGGAGACACCCCGGGATCTTTCCATCGCGGGAATGCGCGGCGGGCGGTTGCAAGTCGTTGACAAGGCTTTTGAGCCCGCGGCTTCAAGTGGGCTGTCCGACGACCGGCTGACCCTGCAAGGGTTCGCCGTCGCTGTGCTCATGCTCGCCCCGTGAATCCGACGTCCCTTATGACGTGCCTCAGAAGACAGCGGCCGCGGGATGTTATTGCGGGACCAAATTTCCGCAGCGGCTGCTCGAGACCGCTTTCGCGGCGGGCCTAAGACTAAGGAGGAAGAAATGAAGCGGACTCATTGGGTGTGTGGCGTCGCTGCGGTGGCGTTGTTGGGCTGTTCCCATCTTTATCTGGCGAAGCCGCAGCCTGCCGCAAGCTCCGTGGAGACAGTAAAGATTGATTGGACCAAGGTTCTCCGGGTTTCCAAGACGACGGCGACGTTGCAGGTTGTCGGCAACCCGCTCTTGCGGCCGCAGTCACCCATTCACGACCAAGTTTTTCGAGCGTTGAAGAATCTGCAACCGGACTACGTCAGGTATTGCCCCTATTTTCCCTTTCCGAAGCTCGCGGTCGCCGAGCTCGAGCCGCCGCATGATGGGAAGACCTCCTGGGATTTTTCGCTGATCGATCCGATTACGGTTGATACCTTTGAGGCCACCGCCGGCCATCCTCTGGTCTTCAACTTCAGCACGATTCCCGTGTGGATGTATAAGACGCCGAAGCCGGTGCCTTATCCTGCCGACCCGGACCAAGTGGATGATAACTACCTGGGCGGAACGGAATTGCGCGACCCCAGCATGAAGGAGCTGGGTGATTACTGGGCGCGGCTGGCCGAGTGGTACACCAAAGGTGGTTTCACGGATGAATACGGCAAATGGCACGGTTCCAACCACCACTTCAAGATCGCTTACTGGGAAGTGCTGAACGAAATCCAGGGCGAACACCATTTGACCCCCGAGGGCTACGCGAGGATTTATGATGCGACGGTGGAGGCCGTCCGTCGGGTTTCACCACAGACCAAATTCGTGGGTTTGGGCCTGCCCAACCCCTCGGGACTCCCGGATTATGTCGACTATTTCCTGGATCATAAACATCACAAGCCCGGAATTCCCCTCGACCTGATCGCTTATCATTTTTATGCCCACGGGGTCGCAGGGGAACCTTTTGAGGCGCACCAGTACTCGTTTTTTACGGAGGCCGACCATTGGCTTGGGGTGGTAGGGTACATTGAAGTGATACGCCAGCGCTTGTCCCCGGAAACGAAAAGCGACATCAACGAAATCGGGACCTATATGGTGGGAGATACAGAGCAGGCGCAGGCCGGCCACGGCTTCACGGATGCCTGGTGGAATCTCTCCGCCGCGGTATATGCCTATGTGTATGGCAACCTGGCGCGCAGGGGAATTGACATCGCGGGAGAATCACAAATGGTCGGATCCCCCACCCAAGCCCCCAGTGTGTCGATGATCGATTGGAAGACGGGCCAGCTCAACGCCAAATACTGGGTACTGAAGCTCCTCGTGGATAATTTCGCTCCCGGCGATAAGCTGGTGGACACTCAGGTGGATGCACGGGACGTATATGCGCAGGGGTTCCTGACGCGGCAGGGTGTGAAGAAAATTCTGTTGGTCAACAAGCGGGAGACACCCCGGGATCTTTCCATGGAGGGAATGCGCGGCGGGCGGTTGCAAGTGGTGGACAAAGCTTTTGAGCCCGCGGCTTCCAGCGAGCTCTCCGACGACCGACTGACCTTGCAAGGGTTCGCCGTAGCCGTGGTGACTCTCCCTCGATGATTTGAGCCCCGATTTCGTTTTCAAATCCCGAAAGTAACCTTCCACTGAGGGAATAGCCGCGTTCATAATCTTCCTAATGCCCAAGGTGCAGATTACCGGAGCGCACGCCTTGTTTGCAGACCCCTGGATTCGGGCCGTGAAGCCCCCTCCAGCCTTATCCCGACTAGCAGTTGTGTGCCGGCTTATGGGGAGACGGAACCTTGACACCCCAGTGAAATCTGATATCTTAGCTTTCCGGTTCAGGGACGGAGGAGATACGACATGAAAATTGAGCAGACTTTCACTCGGCGAAAATTCCTGGAAGGCACGCTCGCGGGCGCCTCGGGCCTGGCGTTGACTCAGGTCAACCCCTCGCGGGCTTCCGCAAGTCCTCGCCAATGGAAATTGGGGGTGGTCGGGTCTGGAGCCCGATCCCGCGGATCGCATCTGCCCATTCTCCGCGACTACTTTCCCGAGGTCGAAGTCGTGGCTCTCTGCGATATCACTCCCGAGAACCTTCAGGAAGGTCTTAAGGTTTATGGAAAGACCGTGGCCGCGTACAGCGATTACAAAAAAATGCTATCCGAGCATCCGGAGTTGGATGCCGTGGTTGTGGTGGTGCCGAATTTCCTGCATGCCCCCGTAACCATCGCCGCGTTGGAGGCCGGCAAGCATGTCCTAACCGAGAAGCCCATCGCCACTCACGTGGCGGATGCCACAAAAATGATAGAGACGGCAAAAAAACATCAGCGCATCCTGGAGGTAGGATTCGAGATGCGCTACTCCCAGCTTTTCCACCGCATGGCCGACTTGCTCAGCCAAGGCGCAATCGGCGACCTCGAGTTGGTGTTTGCGGCGCTCTTTCGAGGTGACTGGAACCCCAAGAGTTGGAAATACACCGATCCGCAGACGGGGGTCAGCACCAACTGGAGATTCCTGACTTATATGGCCGGATGCTCCTTGATGGAGGATGGCATCCATGAGCTCGACGTCATTCATTGGCTTGTGAACGCCCAGCCGAAACTCATCCAGGCCCAGGGCGGCAACAACGTGTACCGCAATCGCGAGACCATTGACAACGCCGGCCTGCTGATCGAGTTCGCCAACAGTGTCCGCTGCAACTTTGGCTTCTCTCTTTTTACCCCCGGCGCTCCGGACGGCCTGGTCATGCGTTTCTACGGCTCTAAGGGCGAGATGACCTTCCGCCGCGAAATGGATGCGGAATATGTCGTCCTGAACCCTTACCATGGTAAAACCGAGAGCATCGAGGTGCCTTACTACCAACCCGGTGAGAAGGAAGTCTGGAATGATCTTTTGAAGCGCCGCTACTCCGATCCCATGTCCTACGACAACGAGATTTCAACGTATCGAGTTCACCGGGAATTCCTGAAGTCTCTGGAAACAGGCGCAGCGCCCTTCTCCGATGGCGAAGTGGGACGAGGCGCGATTCACCTCGCTTTGGCGGCTGAGCACTCTTTGCGAACAGGACAAATTGTCGCTTGGGACTCCTCAGACGTCGCGCTGTAAAGAAGGCCCGGCCATCCCTTCACCGTAGAGAAGCGGGAGACGCCGTCACCCCTGGCAAGATGCCGGAAGGGGGAAGAGAAGGCCGTGACTGTGGCCGGAACTTCATCGAGAGACTTATACCCACTCTTTTGACGATCGCGGAGAGCCGCCCGTCGACCTTGCTCTTGCCTCGGTAATTTGTGAAACCCAACGAGACCACGCCCTCGCCGGTCATGGCGGCCACCTTCCACGCGTGGTGGATTGCCATCCTGCTCCTCGTTTCCATGACCGTAAACTTCATGGACCGACTGGTGCTGGGTTCCGTGGCGCCCACGCTTCAGTCCGCATTGCACTTCTCCAACACGCAATACTCCTACATCGTGTTTGCCTTCACGCTGGGGATGACGCTAGGCCAGATCCCTGCCGGGGCGCTTATCGATCGGGTCGGGTTTCGAGCCGCGATGCCCGGTCTATGCGTGGGGTGGTCGCTCACCAACGCCCTACAAGCCCTGGCCAGAACGGTGAGCACGTTTAGCGGCCTGCGTTTTGTGATGGGTATGTTCGAGTGCGGCAATTATCCCGCCGGCGTTAAGGCGGTGGGAGAACTTTTTCCGGCCGACCAAAGCGCCTTCGCCCTGGGGATTTTCAATAGCGGAAGCATTCTGGGTTCGGTGATTGCGCCACCCGTGGTGGTTTTCATTACGATGCATTATGGGTGGCGCGCGGCGTTCTTCCTCCCCAGCCTCATCGGGTTGATCTGGCTGCTACCTTGGTTCAAGACTTGCCGCCCGGGCCCGAACCGGCGTGCGGAGGCTCTTCCGCCTCAAGAAAAGATCTCCCTGCGGAATCTGCTTCGGCCCCGCCAAGTGTGGGGGGTCATCCTCATGCGAGCTTTTACCGGCCCTCTCACCACGTTTTACTGGTTCTGGCTTCCCCTTTATCTCGTTCGGGGGCGCGGTTTGACGCTCGCATCCATGGCCGGAATGGCGAGCCTAGCCTACTTCCTTGGAGGGCTGGGACAGGCGGGTGGAGGGTACTTCTCCGGATGGCTGATCCGGCGGGGTCACAGCGTCGATGCCGCGCGCAAGTTTACCTGCACGTTGGGTGGGCTCATCGCCACCGTTTGCACCTTCCTGGTGCCGATGGCAGGATCAGCGCGGGTGGCCGGCCTGTTGGCCGGCATGGGGATCTTGGGCGCCAACGTCATGAGCAACATCCAAATCGCCGTCATCACGGACGTTTTCCCTCCGTCCGCGCAAGGTCGCGTCACCAGCTTGACGGGGGTCAGCGAAGGGCTCATGAACATGGGAGTGAGTCTCTCGACGGGTTTTCTTGTCGATCATTTTTCGTTCCTGCCAGTGTTCATGGGGGCCGCGGGACTGCCTGCCTTGGCTCTGTGGGGGTTGTTCTCCTGGGTGCGAAAGTGCCAACCCATGTTGCCCGGCGAAATTGTGCGAGGCGCCGCGCAGGACTGGCCTTGAATTCGTGGCGCCCCGAGCCCCTTTTGTGTCCTCAATCGGCAATCGACAATCATCAATCGCCAATCGCCGTGTCCCTTGTCCCGAATCCCGTATCGCGGTCTTTCTGACCTCGGACTCCGGAGTTGTTCTGTTCTTGAATTTTGAATCTGCCATCCGCAATTCCCCAGCCCCCAACCCCTAACCCCTGCTCTTCTCTGACGGCAAAGGAGAAAGCCGAGGTGGCCGCAAATTGCGACCACCTCCAGACCCTCAAGGTTTCCCCGGGTCTGCCCAATGCCTCGCCGCCCTTCAATACTCTTGCCCGCAAGCCGATTTTTCCGTATCCTGAAGGGTATGGAAGTACATTTCAACTCCCATCTCGAAACCCGGCTCACCGAGCGAGCGACCCAACAAGGGCGCAAGCCCGATGCGTTTGTCCAGGACGTTGTGGCACGTTATCTCGACGAAGAAGACCGCTTTGCGGAAGCCGTGAAGCGGGGCGAGGATGCTCTGGAGCGCGGTGAATGTCTCACGCACGAGCAGGTGGGCGAGCGACTTCGAAGGATAACCCCATGACCATCACCCTCAGTCCAGACCAGGAGCAGGCGGTCCGCGACGCCATTCGCGCCGGCAAGGTCACCTCGGTTGACGAACTTATCGCGCGTGCAATTGCCAGTCTGCCCAAGGGTGATGAAACTCCGTCCGTAAGCTCATCCTCCAGTGTCTTTGCGCAGGGTCTGGGTTTGTTCGGCAGTCCGGAGGATGCTTCTCTGCTTGACGAGGTGGTTGCCATCGCCTACCAGGAGAGACGCCGACCGAGCAAAAGGGAGGCGACACTCTAAGATGACGGTCAAGGCGATCCTGGACACTGACATCCTTTCCGAATACTTCAAGGGACACGATACT
>Ga0181527_1004389_pt1 | contig 12125 bp, 14 predicted proteins | sample PEATcosm2014_Bin_30_FD_119762 | JGI IMG/M metagenome (GOLD analysis project Ga0181527, IMG submission 119762) | Peatland microbial communities from MTU Mesocosm Facility, Houghton, MI, USA - PEATcosm2014_Bin06_60_metaG | ecosystem: Environmental > Terrestrial > Soil > Wetlands > Peat | place...
CAAGAGGGTTGGTCTACACTACATTCACTTTTCAGGAAGGTCGGACTGAAAACAAAAATCTTACCAAGTCACGCAGGGCCAAAATAAGTCAAAAACCTCCTCACCGTGACGAACTTGGGCTAAGCTGGAGAACCCCAACTACCAAGCCTGGGAACTGATGCGCCTCGTGACGCTGGAGATTGCCACCGTAGTGCAGGAAATGCGCCAGCTAGGGTTTACGGTGGAGGAAGTCTATATCATCCGCTGCCTTGGCGAGATAATCAAAGCTCTGCCGGAGCTGAGGCACTCCATCATGGACACGGAGTCGTTGAGAAAGAGGGCGGACGTCATCAACTGGGAGGGAGAGGCGATAAAACACGTAGTAGACACGCTTGTGGACTGGTTTGTGGAAGCCCTGAAAGAGGCGGGGCTAGAGGATGCGGAGCGCAACAACGTGATGCTGAACTTCAGGGACTTGGCGCATCTAAATGAAGACCAGCTGCGTCGTGAAACGGAGGCATTCAGAGGCTCGAAGCAGTGAGGCAGCTCGGCACCTCCGCCGAATGTCCTCTCGGCGGCGCATTCTATTGCGCTTGCTTGTCGTGGCCGGCCGTGAATCTCCTGATCGCTCGACGTGGCCGCGCGGAGGGTGGGAATAAAACGGGGACATTGTCTAGAGCTGATGTGTACGGATATTGTGGCCGGGCGCGCGGAAAAGTCAGCACCGGCGAGGAGACACGGCCGGGGAGATGCCGCTGATCAATCGTGGAGTTATGGAAGGAGCCGGGCTCCACCCACCGACTCGGAACCGCCCAACAGGTGGGCCCGGGAGGAAATCTCCAAGTTCGGCCGGACTCCGGCCAGCGAGTGCAGTTCAACCGCGGGGAGCGCCCGCACGTGGATTTTGGCTATGCCGTCCCCAGCCCCAGAAGACAGAGAGCGAGGGCGAAAGAGAGCTGGTCCACGTGGACCCAGCCATTATCATATTGACAAGTGTAAGGCTGCAGGCTACAGTGGAATTTGATGCGAATACGGAGCTTCACCCACAAGGGACTGAAAAGCCTCTACGAGGAGGATACCTCGAAGGGTCTTTCTGCCGATACGGTGGACAAGCTCCGTAAGATGCTGGCATTCCTCGACAACATGCAAGATCCGGAGGAATTGCGCTCGCTTCCAACCTGGAGAGCCCACATGCTGACCGGCAACCGCAAGGGCACGTGGAGCCTGAGCGTCACGCGCAACCGGCGTCTGACGTTTCGCATCGAACGCGCAGACCGAGAAATCTGCGACGTGAATTTGGAAGACTACCACTAAGACAGAAGGAGCAAAGGCGATGCCGATCAAGAACCCGCCTCATCCCGGAGATTTCATTCGGACGGAGATTATCGCCCCCGCCGGATTGTCGGTGACCGCAGCAGCGGCGGCACTGCGGGTTTCCCGGCCTACCCTGTCCAGCCTGCTCAACGGCAAGGCTGACCTTTCCGGGGACATGGCGCTGCGCATTGAAAAAGCCTTTGGAGTGAAGATGGACACGCTTATGCGGATGCAATCCGCATACGACATTGCCCAAACGCGCAAGCGCGAGAAACAAATCCGTGTGCGGCGAATCTGTCAGTTCGCCGACACTCAGGCATAAGTCCGACGCATACCGGCACTCACCACGACCGCATCAGAGGCGTCGTCTATCACGATCCACCCCAGCGTACCGGAAGGCTCTGGAAATCGATCTTTCTAACCAGCAAGGGCTGCAGATTCCCTGGCAGGGCGGTCACGATTTCCAAAACCATCTCGATCAGCATTCCAAAAATGATCCAATCATGATTCCGGCATGAAACTGATCAGCGATTCCGATTTCAAGCCGGTCGTGTTGTCCGGTTGTCGGAAACGTAATTGGGATCATTTTGGAACGACTCTCACAAGGCATAGGAGCGGGGTAAGGGGGGCCAGTGGGCGAAAGGACGCTGGAAAACGGCTTCGGCAATGAGGTTCTCCCGGAAGCCGGTGCTTGATGAAGCGGGTGCTGGAGCGCGACGGGTGGCGATGTCAGAAGTGCGGATCGCTCGAGGGCCTGCAGGTCCACCACAAGATCAAGAGGAGCGACCAAGGGGATGATGCGCTCGCGAACCTGCTGACACTGTGCGCGCCCGTGCCACCTGGGGGAGCACGGGCAGCTTTTCTATCCGGTGCCAGCGGTCAGAGCTTGCAGCAAGCCCAAGCCACGAAGAAAGTGATGACCTAATGCGATGTTCTCGGGGGGTCGGCTTGTATGCCACAACTTGATCTGAGCCCAAAACCCCAAGACCACTCAAATCTGCAATGTAGATTACAAGTAGAGGACAGGAATGAGGCACTGCGCCTGAAGGCGGAATCCGAAACCCGCGAAGCACGCAGGGAGAAACAGCTTGCGGACCCCTGGAGGAACGGCTCTTACCCTGAGGGCGATTTACAAGCAATTGAATCAGATGGCGACGGCGGAGATCGGGGAGTTGGGAGGGGCGAAGGTGGCACGGAGCTACGGCAGGGATTTTAACAGTGCAACCAGGTTGCACAGCGTGAAGGCGTGGACCAGGCTCAGCCGTTGGAGGGGCTCCACAAGCATTTCACTGGGGGGACTACGAGCCTCACGCAATGGCGTACTTCAACACGAAACGGGATTGAAAATTGTCAGATATAGTAGAATAATTGTTCGAGTATGTCAGACTTACCTAGCGACTATGTACAGTGCCGCCGGCGACTCCGTGAACGACTCCAGGAACCCGCGCCGGGCCGCATCCAGCTTCTCACGGGTCCTCGGCAGGTCGGCAAGACAACCTTGCTCCTCGAGATCGCGGGACAGTTTGGCGAGGCTGCTGTCTACGCCGCCGGGGACGAGCCCGACGCTGCGCTTCCCGGCTTCTGGGAGCGTCGCTGGGCCGAAGCTGAGGACCGAGCGCGACTCGGAAAGGCTGTCCTGCTCCTCGATGAAGTCCATCGCTTGGGCGACTGGGCCACCCGGCTCAAGGGGCAGTGGGACCTGCTCCAACGCCGGCACCTGCCTCTCCACGTTGCCGCGACTGGATCATCCGCTCTACGCGTAGCAACCGGGTCGCGCGAGAGCTTGGCGGGGCGTTTCGAACGCCTGACTCTCAGCCACTGGTCGGCATCATCGCTGGCACTGACATTCCACGTCCCGCCGGAGGAGGCCTCGTTGGATGTGGTCCGCTTCGGCTGCTACCCGGGCGCAGTCGCGCTGCGGGAGGATTCTGACTCTGCTGGAGGAGGCATACCTGGTGGCGCCGCTCGAAAGATTTTCGGTGCGAGCGCACCGGCGGCGGGCGGCGCCACCGAAGCTGGTGACACTCAATAATGCTCTGCTGTCAGCCATGCACGCGGAGGGCGCGCCGGATGCCAGCCGTGAGCCGGAACGGTTCGGCTTCTGGGTGGAAAATGCCTGTTTGGCGTTCGCAGTGAACCAAGGTCAGCGTGTAACCTATTGGCGGGAGGAACCCTGGGAGATCGACGCGGTCATCGAGGGGAGTTGGGGGAATTGGGCTCTCGAAGTCAAGACAAGCCGGTTTGAGTTGCAAGACCTCAAGGGGCTCCTTGAATTCTGTCGCCGCAATCCCAAGTTTCGGCCTCTTGTGATTACGGCTCCCGGGGGCGAGATGATTGCTGAGCGGCACGGGCTCTCAGCCCTCAGTTGGAAGGAATTCTTGCTGTCAGGGCCTCCATCAGCGGCCGAGTGATGCCGCTGCGGCTCAGCCGCCCTCCACAAGAACCGTGATCGCAAGTCGGGCAACATTTATCTTCAAAGCGGCCCATCTCTTGGGTGAGCACGCATACCCTGGTCAGTGCCGGTGCCGCTGCCCGGTGCATTGAAGGTGGCAAATGAGCCGTTGGGGTAGCGCGTAAAGCCGTGAAAGAGATTGTTTGCGTCGATGTAAATTCCCGTTACCGTCTGAGGCGTGTTAAGGGAGAATGCGGCCGTGCCCTGGCCCGGGCTCGTGCCCGCGCCCGGAGCGTCAAAGACAGTAAAGGTGCCGTCAGGAGAGCGCAGGAAGCCGTGACCTACAACGTTCGCGTCTTGGGTGTATCCGGTAATCGCCGCCCCGGCGATGCTGGCACAGATAGTGCCTAGAGCGCCGCCGGTGCCTGCTCCAGGGGCGTCGATATTTGTGATTCCGTCAGGAGTGCGCACGAAACCGTGAAAAGTGTCGTCCGAATCCAAATAGAATCCGGTGAGGGTGCCATCCGGGCTGAGGCAAGTTTCCTCGCAGGGATAGGTATAGATCGAACCTGGGGGATCGAACTGCGTGATTTTCCCATCGCGTGACCGGACAAAGCCGTGGTACACGCCGCTGCCATCAATGTAGATCCCGGCGGTTACTCCTTCCGGATTGATGTTCCACGCCAGCGTGCCTGGGATGCTCCTGTACCCGCGTCCGGGGCATCGAAGGTGTCGAAGAAGCCGTCAGGGTAGCGCACAAAGGAGAGGGTCTGACCATCTGCGATATCACGCTTTTAGAGTTGACCTCCCTGGTGAGCAAGCGGCGGATTCATCTGAACTTAAGCCTGGAGACCTCCCTTGGTGAAGTTGAAGCCCGATTCGTCGTCCTCCAATTACTGGCCGCACCTGCGTGCTGGCGCTCGAACTTCCAGCAGCGTATCCCAAGGATCCGGCGGATCGCATTATCGCCGCTACCGCTTTGGCCGCAGGGTTACCTCTACTCACGGCTGATCGGGAGATCCATCGGTCAAAGGCGCTTACCACGATCTGGTGAGCGGGGCAATGAACGAGGCCGATTACGTGCCGGGGGGCAAGCGCGTTTCGGATTTCGATCTCATGATCGGCGCGACGGCCCTTCAGCACGATATCACCCTCCTCACTAATAACCGCAAACATTTCGAAGATATTGGCGGCCTGCAGATCGAAAGCCTCCGATGACGAAGGTACGATTAGCTCTGAATGATCGGAGTGCTACAAGTACCGATTCTTCCACTTCCAGCCGTTGAGTGGGCACTGCCGGCCAGTCTGGGCGAGAGTAATGGCCTGCACAGGACCGGAGGCAAACACCGCCAGTAAACACTGCGGTCCCGGCGTGCTGGGGTCAGAGGTCCTGCCGTGGGCGGAGCCCGCGCGCCCCAGAAGTAAGGCCCTAGGAAACAGCGGAGTCATCGAATCGACGCAGGTCGTACTCGACCTGACACGTTGGGCGCTTCCCGCCAGCAACTGTGGCGACGGACGCCGAGCCTGGAGGTCCAGTACAAGATCAAGAGGAGCCGAGGGAGCAATGACTGTCTGGAGAGCCTTCTGACGCTTTGCTCGTACTGCCACACGGCAGAGCAGCGGCAGTCTTCTACACCGTGCCCGCGCTCAGAGTTTGCAGTAAGCCAAAACCACGCAGGAAACGAAGGTCCTGCCTTCAATAGTTCTTGGACCTGACAAACCGCGGTCGCCGGCCAACAGTGGTGGGCGACCCTCCCAGGTCGGGGCGGCATGAATCCTCCGCTCTGGCAAGTGGACCGCGTGAGACGATTACACCTTGATTTCGCTATCGCTTGGCGAGGGCACAGCAGGCCGTCACGGTAATCTTCCGGCGGGCGTGGAAAGGGCCTCCCAGACCTGGTTGGCCGGCAGTTCAGGAAAAGAGATCTTTTACCGCATCTTCTAACTGCTTCTTGATCTCGTCCCACTTTAGCGACCATCGCAATCGTGGCATCGGATCGTTTTCCGCATTGGCGAAGTAAGTCAGGGCGCGCAGCAGCTGGGCGCGGTTCGTGCTACCATACTTCCGCGGCAGGAGCTCGATGTGAGATTTGAATCATAAGATGACAGTAATGGAAGCATAAGGTGGCAGCGGCCGGTTTCCGCTATGCCTGAAAGCTGGGTATGCGCTATTATCGTGCAGCGTTTCTTGCCTTATCTAGTTGAAAATGAAGGCTCTCTCGGTTGGAATCATCGCAAGGCCAATTGGCACTTACTGCCACTTTATCCTTCCATTTTGCAGTTAGCAGACGGAAGCAGCGTACGCTGAATTATGTCGGCACTTGGCAATCTGCAGGCGCTGTGGAACAGGGAGGCGATTTACGAGGTGCACATCCGGGTTGGTTGCGGCCAAAGGCCGCGCTCTACTATAATAGGCGAGGAATTGAGGCGGCCGCGTGCAATTGAAAAAAGACTCAGGTTCGAGGAATCGCACGGCCATCCTTCAAAAAGCAAGGTCACCGAGAGTGCTGGACTGAGGAAGGTAGTTAGACCCTGCAAACGGGCCGGATGAAAAAGCCTTCAGCATTTAAACCGAAAGTCAAACTCCGCCACTACTTCCACTTTGTAGAGTGGGATAGCCCTTGACGGCATATGATCGCGGAAGTGCACGCAGGTCCGTACCTGTCCCGGCTTCAAATTCTGCTGGGCTGCGTAGGGAGGGTCCGTCATTTGGATTCCGGCGCGCTGCCGCCAGCCTGGTTCCAGAAATACGCGGCAAGCCGCGGCGTGATCCCTGACAAGTTCGCGAAAGCTGAGGCCTTTCCGAGCTAGCAAGGACGCCACGGGGTGGGCGCACGTAAAGATTGGAAATCCTCTGGCGGGTCCAGGCTCCTAAAACTGGCAGCCAGAGCTGCGCGGCGGATCCTCAACTGCATGTGGCAGCCGGCTGGTCATTTTTCTTGCCGGGATTTGGGATGCGAAAGCGTGAAGACGCCGATGTCCAGTGAAGCCTAACAACAATGTCCAACGCATTGGTAAATCTGCTGCGGATTGTGAAGGGGCAAAGACCCAGCAGGTATGCAGGAGTCTGCGGGTGATCCACAGCATTGCCGCGACCCGCGGCGTTAAATGACATCCTCGTGATGTCGCGGACGTTCGTGTTTATTTCCTGCAGTCTTAAGGCCTCGGCGTATGCCGAATTAACCAGACAAGCTGAGGCGAACAACCAACTCTCGGAAAGAGCCAGAGGAAACTATGAACAAAGAGACGGCAGTTGGATGTGAAGTTCTGTCAGCTTTTCAGTCCAAGGTCGATGCCAGGGCTGCAAGAGTGGGTATCATCGGGCTGGGTTACGTGGGTTTGCCCCTCGCACTTTTGTTTGCTCGTGAGGGGTTCACCGTGTCGGGCTTTGACCTGGACCCCGCCAAGGTGGCTCAGCTCCGGCGGGGCGAGAGTTACATTCGCCATATCCCTGCAACCACTATCGCGGAGCATGTGGAGCAGAAACACTTCGAGGCCACCACGGATTTTGCCCACCTCCGGGACATGCATGCCATTCTCATCTGCGTCCCGACTCCGCTGGATTCGCACCGGGAGCCCGATCTCTCTTTTGTGCGGGGTACGGCAGAAGCCATCGCGCCCCACTTGCAGCGCGGCCAACTGGTGGTGCTCGAGAGCACGACTTACCCCGGCACGACTGAGGAGGTGGTGCTGCCGATTTTGGAGAGATCAGGCCTGCGCTGCCCCGTGAGCTCTTACACTACAGATGGGCTCGAGGTCACGGCTGGGGAAGAGCGGCAAGCCGACTTCCTTTTGGCCTTCTCCCCCGAGCGCGAGGATCCTGGCAACCAACAGTTCCAAACCCATCAGGTGCCGAAGGTGGTGGGAGGGATCAACGCTTCCAGTGCGAGGGCGGCGCAAGCGCTCTATGCGCAGGCTTTCGAAAAAACCTTTCTGGTCAGTTCAACGCGCGCTGCGGAGATGACCAAGATTCTGGAGAATACCTACCGCTGCGTGAACATCGCCTTGGTCAACGAGCTGAAGCTTCTCTGCCTGCGGATGGGAATCGACATCTGGGAAGTGATCGAAGCTGCCAAGACGAAGCCCTTCGGCTTCACCGCCTTCTATCCGGGTCCAGGCCTGGGAGGCCATTGCATTCCCATTGACCCGTTTTATCTGACCTGGAAGGCGCGCGAATACGAATTCCCGACTCGCTTTATTGAGCTGGCGGGTGAAATCAACTCTTCCATGCCGGAAAACGTGGTGGCGGCCATAACGGAGGCACTCAACCGGCGGAAACAATGCTTACGGGACGCCCGCATCCTGGTTTTGGGATTGGCGTACAAGAAAGACATCGACGACCCGCGCGAGTCGCCCAGTCTGAGAATAATCGAGCTTCTTCAGGAGGCGGGGGCACGAGTCGACTATCACGACCCTTACTTTCCGCGCCTCCCCAAGATGCGGAAATACCGCTTTGACCTCGAAAGGGTGGATCTCTCGCCTGAGACCCTTGCCGATTATGACGCAGTGGTCATTGCCACGGATCACTCCAGCTATGACTACCCAGCAATCGTCCGGCACGGGCGCCTGGTCGTTGACACGCGCAATGCCACGCATGCTGTCCAAGAACATCGGGAGAAGATCGTCCGCTGTTAACCGCAACATCTTTCGTGCGTTGTTTTGTGAAGCCAAGCTCTCCGGGGTTTTCGGGGTTTACCGCCTGCCCCATGGTGGTAAGGGTGGATTCGTTCCGCTCTTTTGTAGCCAGAAAGAACTTGAGCGTCATGGTTCTAATCCAGGGCTGGTGCTGGGGAGCTTTTCGGTCACTTCTCGAGACGGCACCTACCGGAGAATGCATCGCCAGTCAGAGCCATACGAACATGCCAAACTGCTGTGTACTCGCGGCCAATTCGCTAAGTGGTTTCGGCGGAGGACAGTGCAAGCCTTCGATGGGTCTGCAATTAGGAGGCTTCCTGTCTCGCTCGAAAGGTCAAGTCGATTTGGAAGGGGAAATGAGTGGCAATGAGAATACTGCTGACAGGGCATAAGGGCTACATCGGGGCGGTAGCCGGACCTATTTTGCAGTCTGCCGGGCACGAAGTGGTGGGGCTGGATAGCGACCTTTTCGCGGGCTGCGGGTTCGGCGAACCGGCTCGCGCGATTCCAGAAGTCCGAAAAGACTTGCGCGACTTAACGATGGCCGACCTTGAGGGCTTTGACGCGGTCACGCATTTTGCCGCGCTCTCGAACGATCCGCTCGGCAACCTGGATCCCAGGCTCACCTACGATATCAACCATCTAGCCTCGGTCCGTCTCGCGCAACTGGCCAAAGACGCCGGGGTGAAGCGCTTTGTCTTTTCGTCATCGTGCAGCACTTATGGTGCAGCCGGGGACGATTTCCACGACGAAACGGCTCCGCTCAATCCGGTGACCCCCTATGGCGAGTCCAAGGTCTTGGCCGAACGAGACATCGCGCTACTGGCGGACGAGAATTTCACCCCCGCCTACCTGCGAAATGCTACCGCGTATGGTGTCTCTCCACGCCTGCGGCTGGACATCGTGTTGAACGACCTAGTGGCCTCGGCGTACACCACCGCGCGAGTGTACATCAAAAGTGATGGTACACCCTGGCGCCCCATCGTCCACATCCGCGACATTGTGGGCGCTGTTCTCGCAGTGCTGAAAACGCCGCGCGAAGCTGTCCACAATCAAACCTTCAATGTTGGCCGGAGCGAGGAGAATTACCGCATTCGCGAGTTGGCCACAATTGTTGCTGAAACCGTGCCGGGTTCCCGTATCGAATATGCCCCGGACGGAAGCCCGGACCGCCGCTGCTACCGCATCAATTTCCATAAGATCTGCCGCCTGGTGCCCGGTTTCCAACCGCAGTGGACCGCACGCAAAGGGGCCCAAGAACTTTACGAAGCCTATCGCTCTAAGGGTCTTACACGTGAGGATGTAGAGTCCAGCCGCTACATCCGGCTCAAACATATCCAATGCCTCCTGCAGGCGGGGCAGTTGGATGCTTCCTTACGCTGGCGCATATAATAGTGGATATGCAGAAGAATCGACTGGCCTTGTCGTACGGGGAGTCCTAGTCATTCTGAGGCCGGAGAACAGGTGGGCTCCGGGAACCGCCTCGAGAGAACAGGCGGATGGCTGGTTTCAAAAGTCGACACTCGGCTCCCTAACGCGGCGTCCTGCTCTGCGTTCCCTCGGGTGCCCTCCGTGAGGTGAAGCAACTTCCCTTCCCGGCGTGGCCCAGGCCACACTTGACCTCACACCTCGACCTTCAACCTGCCCGGAAACACCGGCCCGGCTGATCAGAAAGACACCACCTCGATAACTGCGCTGACGCCTACTCGGCAGCTCAATGGGCAGGTGCCGTGCTGGCTCTGACCGAGCGGGAAGAATTCCCGCGCCTTGATTTGATGAAGATTCGCTAAATCATGGCGCGGCCCGTGATATTTCATGCCCCAACGTTTCTTGTCGCGCCGCCGTGGCCGAATATCGATTCGAACAGCTGCAAATCGCCGCAAGGTCATCGGCATCGCCTGCGCACCGACGCATGGGAAAGGGGACACAGTGTGGACACGCTTTCTAAGAGTTGTGGCTTGAAGCAAGAGTCCAGCCCGCCGCGACTTTGTTAATTGTCCGGAGACCCTTGGGAGAGTATATGCGATGGCCGGCGAGTATGAATTTAAAGGACGGCGTTCAAAACGTAGGACACAGCGAGCATCAAGGTAGCCTTGAGGAGATCATAAACCTTTGGGGCTTGTAGATCGCGACATGAAGTGATTTCGTGCCAAACAGTTGGCTGCGCCAGGCTGCCACGCCGGCCATGATTCATCCTGCTACCACTGGCTTCAGTCGCATCGTATATGCGACCAAAGCTGACTGGGAGGGGATCCCGATGTTGAATGCCTGTCGGAAGAAAAGAGACACTTCAAGTCACAAGACGGGTGGTCCGATTTCCGACAAGGAAACCAAAGAAATGGCCAAATTAGCTAAAGGGATGCATACCGGGGTTTAACGACGGATGCGGATAAAACTCCCAGAGTTACCGGAGGTACGCCTCCGAAGCAGCCCGGACGAACACCGAAACCGCTTTGGGTCTCGATCGAGTAACTCCATGCTGACCGCGATCAGGAAGAGTCTGTACTCGAGCGGCATTTCGACTCGGGAAGTTTGAAACCTCAGGCCGGCCGCGCCCTGGGCTGCCACTTGAGGAAGAGGTTTGTGTTCTTGAAAGCTGGCGGGAGGGCAAAGATGTCGAAAAGAAAAGATACCGCGTCCGGCGCGACGCCTCCTGCGAAGAGATGCTCGCCCCTATGATGACTGCAAATCTGGCCTCAGGAACGAGGCCTACCGCGACGGTGCACAAGAAGAATCGCCAAATCGCCCCAGGTTTCCGTTGAGAAGAAGAACAGCCCCAGAGTCATGGCAGGGCGTTCTCGGCACTGTCCTGAGTATGCTCCGGCTGGTCTGCCCAGACCTCCAAGCCGGTGCGGGAAAAGGCGAAGTTGATGATCTGCCCGCCCATCTGAGTCAGCGCTTCTTCGACGGCGGGTTTGGTGCCAGGCTCTACCATGAAAACCACACAGCCTCCGCCACCTGCCCCGCAGACCTTGGCAGCCACGGTGCCGTGCTTCTGGGTTTGCTCGATCATGCTGTCGATGGTGGGAGTAGAAATCCCTTTGAAGTTTAGTTTGCGGTTTTCCCACTCCAAAGCCAGCAGTTCCGCCACATCCTTCCAGTCTCCCGTGAGAAGGGCCTCGCGCATCTGGTTGGCGATGGTGGTAATCTTGTCGAAATTTCGGCGCACCTGCTCGTCACCATCAATGTGCGATTTCATTACTTCCCAGTTGTTGATGGCGGAATCTCGGGGTTGGCCGGTGTAGCATAGGACAAAGCGTTTTTCGAGGTCGGAAACAAATATCGGAAGCTTTTCGCGTCTCACGCCGCCGGGCTCGAGGCGGACAACGTTCGCCCCGCCGTAAAGGGCCGGGAAATAGTCCTGCCAGCCGGTGGGAACTCGAATCGCAATGGCCTCGACATTCTTGGCGATTTCGAGGATTTGGGTACGCGTCACCCGCTTGCCGGTGACGCGCGCCAAGCCTCCGCAAAGCGCAATGTTGAGGGCCGATGAGCCGCCCAGTCCGGCCCCGGCAGGGACCTGTGAGCTGGTCTCGATGCTGAGCCCTCGTTTGGGAGCGAAGTAGATCACCAACTCCCGCACCAAAGGCAGCCGGGACTTGCCGCGCGCCAAATCCGCCAAGTCTTCAAAAGTCTCTTTAATCTCCTGGTCCTTGGACGCCAGAACGATTTGCCGGTCCGGCCGCGTCTCGATCACACAGGAGGCGTAACAGCGGATAGCGATATTGACGGTCAGCGCCCCTGGATGAAAAAGATAGAGCGGCCAGATGTCTACTGTGCCGCCTGCCAGATCTGCTCTTGCCGG
>Ga0181527_1004393_pt1 | contig 12120 bp, 14 predicted proteins | sample PEATcosm2014_Bin_30_FD_119762 | JGI IMG/M metagenome (GOLD analysis project Ga0181527, IMG submission 119762) | Peatland microbial communities from MTU Mesocosm Facility, Houghton, MI, USA - PEATcosm2014_Bin06_60_metaG | ecosystem: Environmental > Terrestrial > Soil > Wetlands > Peat | place...
CTCGGCCTGCGTTACGGCGGCGTCCTGGGCCTGCCGCTTTCGTTTCTTCTCGACCGCAACGGCGTGGTCCGCGCGCGCTTCCAGGGCGAGACTGATGTGAAAGAGATGGAGAATCAGATGCGCGCTCTCATCGCCGAACCGTCGCAGAAAAAATAGCTGTTCGCCTCAGACGCGCCCGCTTCATGGCCGTCGAGCGGGGATTCGTGCCGCAGGCGCAGGACACTAAGATGCCACGCGCGGCGGCGTAGATCCGGCAAACGTTAATTCGGCGAGGGCCTGTCGACGTGATCGATCATAATCACATCCACCATCGCCTTGGTCGCCTCCAGCTTTAGCCCAAGCTGCTCCTGCAGCGCTGTACTCAGTGCGGGCGCGGCATCGGGACCGGGGTTCCGCCACGCATCGGGCCACCACTTCAGCTTGAAGTCGAACCGGCCCGCGAGCCCGGTCAGATCCACCACCGGCCTGCCTTGCTCTTCATTCCCAATTGTCTGTAGATTCTCGGCTAGATCCGCCATGGAGAAATTCGTGTACTGCACTTCGAGTCCGGTGCTGCCTCCATGGCCCCTCTCGTCGGACAGCCCATTAGGATCGCCCAGGCTCTTCGTCAACCTCGCTCCACTCTTCCCCACCGTGATCGCATAGACGGAGAGTTCCTTCTTTTCATGATGGGTCGTGAGTTGGTAGCGATCCGCCAGCAGCTTCTGGATCATCGCCCTTATCTGCATTTTGTTGGGTTTGCCCGCCACATCCGCAATGCCGTCGATATCGTAATGCTGCTCGTCGAGCCAGGACGGCCCGCCCTCGATCTGCGTCCGGTGAATGCCATAGGCAATCTCGATCATTTCATTCACAGTGTGGTTTTCAACCCAGACGTGGCGTGCGTCGGCACCGTATCCATCGACCCTGTCATCGGGCTTGCTCTCCTTGATGGTCGCGACTTCGAACGCCGGATCGGCATCCCGCGCCATAAGCTTATCCGGCTCAGGAATCGCCCATGCCGCGTCCCCGGCCGCCCGCACCAGATTCAGCGCAAACGAACCCGACCCCTGGGTAAACATGCCCGCAATCGAGGTCCCGTCCGCGCTTACCTTTCCCAGGTAGGTGGCCGCGATGGCAGGGATGGCGAACTTCAACATTGCGCCCTGCAGGACGATTGAGGGGACCATCGATGCCTGGCCCGAATCGATCCTGTAGAGTACGCCCTGCCAGCCGGCGTCTGCCTTCGATATCTTCACGACGACGCGCTGGCCGCCGCCCATTTGCAAGGTGCCTTGCCAGTTCCCGGTGATGTCGGGTGCATTCTGGGCTGGAAGAGACCGGTACGATAGGCCCAAAAAGAGGAATGCAGCGAAGGTTGCGATTTTTCCGGCGCCACGCAACCGGTTTCTGGCGGGGCTTACGCTTTGAATCAGGTTTTTGCCTGCCATTGCAGCAAGCCTTTCTCGACCTCGACACCATAGCTTCGCAGATTCAGGGCAGCGCCGCAACGGGGACGGCTAACCCGCGTTCTTCCGGATTCTTGAGACAGAATACGTTCCAGATACGCCGGCTGTTCCCTTTTGTTTGAAATTGTGGGAGAACTCCGGCTTTCCGGCAGCAGGCGCGATTGATGAAGGCCTTTGAATTCTCGTCGGCTGCGGTTGCGATGTTGGATTCCGGCAATGTATTCTCGGCTTGGTTCGCGCGGTTTTCTCGCCAGAGATGGAACGGCGATTGCAAGCCAGCCTCAAGCGGAAAGGATCTCATTCCCCTGACCCACGAAAAATCGATACTGGACAAATTCAGCCTCAAAGGCAAAACCGCTCTGGTCACCGGCTCGTCGCGCGGGTTGGGCGCGGCCATTGCCGTTGCGCTGGCGCAGGCTGGAGCTAATGTCGCCGTGCACGGCTCGGGCACTGCGCCCAAAGCCACGCAGCACAAGCTCGAGGCCGCCGGCGCAAAGGCCATCGCGCTGGCGGGCGACGTGGGCGATGCAGCGGTCTGCGCGCGCCTCGTGGAAGAGACCGTCCTGCATTTCGGGGCTATCGATATTCTGGTCAACAACGCCGGCATCATTCGCCGTGCTCCCGCCGCCGAGTACTCCGAAGAGGACTGGCTGGCGCTCATTGACGTGAACCTTTCCAGCGTTTTCCGCCTCATGCAGCACGCGGGCCGGCACATGCTCAAGCAAGGTTCCGGCAAGATCATCAACATCGCCTCGCTGCTCACCTTTCAGGGTGGCATTCTGGTGCCGGCTTACGCCGCGGCCAAGGGCGGCGTGGGCCAACTGACCAAGGCGTTTGCGAATGAGTGGGCGTCAAAAGGCGTGAACGTCAACGCCATCGCCCCCGGCTACATGGATACCGACAACACCGAGGCGCTGCGCAAGAATCCCGAGCGCGCGCGGCAGATTCTCGATCGCATTCCCGCCGCCCGCTGGGGCCATCCTGAAGACCTTGCCGGCGCGGTGGTCTTTCTTGCTTCCGCGGCGAGCGATTACGTGCACGGCCATATACTGGTGGTCGACGGCGGCTGGCTCAATCGATAGAGGCAGGGAACAGGGATCAGGGAACAGCTAAAAGCCAAAAGCTGACAGCCGTTAGTCTGGAGCCGTAAGCTCGAATCGGAGAACAGCCATGCCAGAATCCGGAGTCATCTACACGGCCACCGATGCCACGAAAGTTACCATGCCCGAACCGGGCATGTTACGCCAGGTTCTCGCATACAATCCGCACCTGATGCTGGTGCGCCACACCTTTGAGAAAGGCTGGAAGGGCGCGCGCCACAGCCATCCGCATCATCAAATGGTGTATGTGACGCGCGGCCATATCCGTTTCGAGGCCGAGGGCAAGAGCTGGGAGATGCGCGCCGGCGACAGCATCGTCGTCGACGGCGGCGTGGAGCACGAGGCCGCGGCCCTCGAAGCCTCTGAAGTGCTCGACATCTTTACGCCCTATCGCCAGGACTACGCGTAGGCCGCGGCTTCTCCGCGGGCAACCCCGCACGTCTCACGATGTTGAGGAGACTCAGATGAAGATTCGTTGGATTGCAATTCCGGCGCTGGCATGCGCGCTCTCCGCTATCGCCATCGCTCAGCCCCCCGCGCCCGATGCGGGCATCACCGGCATCGCGCACGTCGCCTTCCGCGTCAGCGACCTTGATCGCGAGATCGCCTTCCTCGGCAAGCTCGGATACGAAGAGTCCTTCGCCATGACCAACAACGGCAAAACCACTGAAGTCTTCGTCAAGATCAACGATCGCCAGTTCATCGAGCTCTATCCGCAAACCGATGCCTCGCAGCCGCTGGGCTGGATGCACGTTTGCTACGAAGCGGGCGATCTCAACGCGCTGGTCACGTATTACGTTTCCATCGGCCTAAAGGCTGCGCCGGTGCGCAAGGCGGGCGCCGGCAATCTGATCTCTTCCATGAACGATCCCGAGGGCCACGTGACCGAATTTACGCAATACATGCCGGGTTCGCGGCACACTCTCGACCGCGGCCAGCACCTGGGCACGAACCGCGTCTCTACCGATCTCATCGGCTTCGATCTGCCGGTCGTCGGCTTCGCCGCGGAGAAGCAGTTCTACATCCAGCTTGGATTCGAGGCCGAGGATGCCGACGGCAATGTGCGCCTTACCACGCCCGGCGCTCCCGACGTGCGCCTGGAGTTGCGCCCCATGCACCCCGGCGCCCAGCCGCAGTTCTTCTTTCCCGTGCCTGACGCGCGCAAAGCCGCGGATGCATTGAAAGACGCGGGCGTGAAGCCCGAACGCAACGGCAAGCTGGTCTTCGTTCACGATCCCGACGGCAACGTCCTCGTCTTCCTTGAGACCGGCCCCGCGCACAGGTAGGGCCTCATGCTGTGGAAGCACGCGAACGAGAGGATTTGCTTGAGGGAATTTTCGCGGTTTACCACGTATAGGTGGTGACAAGAATGGGCGGTCCGGCTTTCCCGCCGATGATGTTCGTCTTTAGCACCACTTCCAGGTTCTTGTTTTCCCAGCCGCGCGGCAATTTCGCCGCAAGCTCCGCCAGATGTTGCGGCGATTGCACAAACTCGCCTGCGGCTTCAGTTCCGTAGGGTCCGATCCCGGCAATAACCAACACGGGTCCCTCCGTGGTGGGATCGTGAAACCGCGCCACGAGGGCGTAGTCGGTGGTGATCGAAAGGTAGGGTGCGGAACTGTCCAGGCTCCAGCCCGTCGGCCTCGGATTTGTCGTATCGTCGATGCTTTGCATCCCGTTAGCCGCAACACTGAAATGAAATCGAAGCGGAGCCGTCAGGCGGAGCGTCCATAGGTTGTTGAGGGCGCCCACCAGGACGATGGGACGCGAACGAATGTCTTCCAGGCTGGTCTCCTGAGACTCCTTCACATCGTAGGCCTTCTTGTGGTTTTCGAGAACGCCTGTAAGATGAGCCAGCGCGATGGCGATCGAAACCGAGACGTGGTGATACGGATTGTTCAGGTGCTCGCCGAACGTTGTCATCTGCGAGGGCGGCTGCATGTTGTTGGGGTGAGTGGTTCCCAGCACGATCACCACTGGCCGCGGCGCATTGAACAAGGGATTCCAGAGTTTCAGCGTGGCAGCCTCGCCGCTCGACGAAGCCTCATGGTAGAGATATCCCGCAATTCCGCCGCCCACAAGCAACACTGCAGCCAGGCCGAAGAGAATGGCGCGAATCCAGACCGGGCGTTGGCGCGTGGCGCTATCCGAGGAGGTCAATCGTTCCGGGTATGCACCTGCGTCGGCGGCGTCCGGCCCACGCAGCAGGAACTCGGGAGCATAGGAGCCGAGCGGCAGCTCGATCTGCACGCGCGAAGGATGGCCATTTTCGTGGTAGTACTGGGCGATGCGCTTTCTTACCTCGCCCGCGCTCACGCGGACCACCGGATCGGAATTCGTGTCGTAGCCCGGATCGCGGCCGAAGACCTCAACGCCCAGCGTCCGCTCCTTCAAATCGCCTATGCGGTTTTCGAGCGCGGCATCCACCACGTATTGCAGCAGGGCCGGGTAGCGCTTGCTGCCCCGGAAGTGATAACTGGAGAGGATTGCCTCCAGTTCTTCGAGCACGACCGCACGTTCTTCTGCCGTGGTTGGCATCCACTGCGTTGTCGTGTTCCCGTTTTCTGGTCCCGTACCCATTCAAGCCAACTTGCACGCCGTAGCATACCCCACTGATGAGGAGGTTGTCACGCCTATCTGACAAGCACTTTCGCCTCCTCCGCCCGCTGCGAATCCAAGCCGCCAACCTATGTTAAATCTTGTATTTTCAGCGACTAAAGAAAAACTCGTCTCCGGCCAATTGCCTTGCGCCTCGTAGCATACGGTAGCTACCTTGTCACAAATTACTATCGGCCTGGAATTACCCGGCATAGATAACCTGCAGGAAGAGAACGTTGTCCGCGAACTGCTTCGCACAATGCGAGGCGTTCGTGCGTATTGCTGCGGCGAAAAGGATAAACACACCGACCTCGGCAGTGCGCTGGCCAGATCCGGCCGCCTGCCTGAAGCCATCGAAGAGTTCCAGACTGCGCTGCGGCTGGACCCCGCCTACGAGGAAGCACGCCGCAATTTGGCCGAGGCCCAATCCGGCGGTTGGACCGAAACTCACAGCAGCCGCGGCATCGCACTGTTGAGGGCTGGCGATTCCTCCGGCGCCATCGTCGAATTGGAAGCTGCCTTGCGCATCGAACCCAACGATGCCGATGCCGAAATCAACCTGGGCGTCGCGCTCTCCGGCTTCCCCGGGCGCCTTCCCGGCGCACTCCGTCACCTCGAAGAAGCCGGCCGCCTGAGGCCTGACCCGGAGCTGCAGCGCGCGATCGCGCATCTGCGGACGGAGCAGCAGTGAGGATACGACGAGGCCTGGAGATTCGCGTCAGTTGCGCGCCGCGTGTGCGGCCGCTGCTCTGTCCTGCGCCAGCAATTGCGCCAGAGCCTTTTCCGGGCACATATGATGCGCCTCGCGCACGTCGAGTTCTTTCTCCGACTCCACGCACGACGCGATGGTCATAAAGCAGTCAAGGCAGCGCGAGTTGTAGCTGCCGTTTTCGTTCTGTGTGCGGCTATACATGGCATTGGGGGAAAGTACTCTTCGATCCTAGCCGCATTCTCGATTCTTCAGGCGTGACTTGCATCACCTACGCATGTTTACGGTGCTGCCGCGTGGGACGGCTCGCGACCTGCATCGCACTCAGTACTGCGGCGTCCCCACGTTCTCCCATTGGTTGGGATGGCGCTTGAGATGCCAGCAGGGATCCTGATCGTCCTGAGGGAACAGCGCCACCGCGCAGGAGACATTCGCGGTTCCAAGGTAGTCGTATTCCGTCTTCTGCCCTTTGAGCGGAACGATCATAAAGCGGCTGACGGCTACTGAAGAGTGGGGCGAGCCGCGCAGCTTGTACACCGTCCAGTCCACCGCAAAGGCCAACAGGGATACTGCCGCAAATCCAATCAGACCGCGCAAGAGCCACATGCCGAACCAACGCATTCTCGATCTCCTTACATTCATGCGGATGCAATCAGAATAGCCGCAAATCCCCGCTCGCAGTACCGGCGCAGATTTCCGCCGCATCGGTCCGGTGCGGTTCCGGTTCTCGTGCTACCCTGTCCGCACCATGCGTTCACAGCTTGTGCTCGCTCTCTGCTTTGTCGCAGGTTTGCAGGGACTCGCCCAGACCGCAGCGGCTCCGCCGCAGGGCTTGCCAAAAGATCCGCGTGCGATTCTTGCTGCCGCTGCGCCCTTCTATGACTTTTCCGACCCCACCCTCAAGCCGTTCCATATTAAAGCTACTTATCGGCTTTATGACGCAAATGGGAAACCTGAGGAGCAGGGAACGTGGGAGTATTGGCGTGTTTCCCCTAAGGAATTCCGCAGCAGTTGGGTGCGCGCCGATGCGGCGCGGACCGAATGGCGCACAGGAGACGGGGCTCTCTATCGCAAGGAAAGCGGTAAGACTCTGAAGTATTTTGAACGCAATATCGCCGACAGCGTTTTGAGCCCGCTCCCAATTAAAGAGATGCTGGACTCCGGGAGATATCGCCTTGAGGTGCAGAGTGTGCCGGCGGGCAGGGATACGCTGCCTTGCGTGCTAGCCACTCTGCAATGGTTCGTCAACGGTCAACCGTCAGCGCCATCTTCTTCTGTGGGCGAACGGTACTGTTTCGATCCGGCTAGCCACGCATTGCTGATTTCTGCTTCGAACACAATCGGCACCGAGTACCGCGAAATTGTGAAAACGCAGAACCACTATATTCCGCGCGAAGTGGACTTTTTCGCAGGCAATATAAAGTTGTTCGCGCTCTCGGTCGATACGATCGACGGCGTATCCGAAGCTGACGCGGCAGCGACGCCCGCTGCGGATGCGGTTCTCGAGTCCCCAGCCCCTGCGATCACGGTGTACGGCGGAAAGGACCCAGCGGCAGGCGTGGCTGTAGGCCGCCTTGTGAAGAAAGTTGCGCCGGTTTACCCGGATATGGCCAAAATGGCTCGCGTGCAGGGAGAGGTCGTGCTTGCGGCAGTCATCAGCAAGGAAGGTCGAATCAAGGATCTGGAGGTGCTCGCTACGCCATCGCCCATGCTGACAGAGCCAGCCCTGGATGCAGTGAAACGCTGGGAATACCTGCCCTATCTGTTGAACGGAGAGCCAGTGGAAGTGGAAACGATCATCAATGTCAACTTTGCGCTGGGGCGATAGTCGATGTTCGGTCGGCGCTCCAGGTAGGTGTGACGAATCGTAAGGAGGACATTTATGGGAGCACAAACGTCGAACAAGGGTTAAAACCCAGTCGCCTTTGGCGCTTTTTCGGCCCGGCTAAAGCCGTGCCCTTATTACAAGACCCGTTCCGCCAGATTCGTCAGACACTATCCAAACCAGTCTCAGAACTTCACGCTCCCCGCCCGCGGCGAAATGCCGCTCAACTCCGCCGCGCGCGCCTCGGCATACGCCGCTGCGCCGATCAGCGCGGTGCGGCTCTCCAGAATCACGCGCACCGGGATATTCACCAGCAACTGGCTCAAGCGGCCCTTGTCGGTGAAGGCCTTGATGAAGGTTCCGTCCTTCAGCTTCTCCAAAATGCGCGGCGCGATGCCTCCGCCCACATAGAGCCCGCCCACCGACAGGATCTTCAGCGCCAGGTTGCCGGCCTCGGCGCCGTAGGCCGAAACGAACATGTCCAGCGCCTTCTCGCAGAGTTCGCTTTTGGCCTTCAGCGCCGCCTCGGTGATGGCCGCGTTGGGATCTTCCTGGGTCATGCGCTCAGCCAGCCACGCCGGCTCTTCCATGCCCCTTACCTCGCGCAGAAATTCGTAACAATTGGTCAGCCCCTGCCCGCTCACCACGCGCTCAAAGCTGATGCGCCCATCGTATTTCTGGCGCAGAAAGCGCAGCAGGTCAATCTCGTCCTCGTTGCGCGGCGCAAAGTCCGAGTGCCCGCCCTCCGAAGGGTAGGGAACGTAATCGCGCCCATCCCACACCAAAAACGCCTCGCCCAGACCGGTTCCCGCCGAGATCAACGCGCGATTCCCCACCTGCCGGGCATCGCCCTCGCTCAGCGTGAAGATCTGCTCCGGGCCAAGCTCGGCAATGCCGTATCCATTTGCCTGCAAATCATTGATAAGAAATACGTAATCAATTTTCAGGTTGCGCGCCAGCTCACGGCTGTCCAGCGTCCATGGCAAGTTGGTCAGCCGCAGCCTCCCGTCCCGCACCGGTCCCGGCACGCCGAAGCATGCCGCGGTCACCTTTTCCGAGACCACAAACTCCCTCACGATGGCTTCCAGCCCCGCATATTCCTTGGCCGGGAACTGCTTATCGCGTGAGTGCTTCAGGTTGCCGTCGATAAAGTCAAACAGCGCCAGGTGGACCTTGGTGCCGCCTACATCGCCTGCCAGAATCATTCCGTCCTCTCGAGAACCCTACAGCCTTGCGCGTCCGGTGTCGGCAGCAAGGATGCCGCTGCACGGTCCAGAAGCAACGTCAGTATACCGCCCGCGGGCTTGATCAACTGGCTGGGCAGCCGTTCCGGATCATACGCGCCCGTAAATACCTCTTTTAGAATCTGCGCTTTATCCGCTCCGCCGATGAGGAAGAAGACTTGCGATCCGTGGTTGATGACTGGCCAGGTCAGCGTGACCCGCCAAGCGTCCTTGTTCTTGACGTGGTTGGCCACGGCCAGCCGCCCCAGCTCGTGCAGGGCCTGAGTGTGGGGAAAAAGAGACGCAGTGTGTCCATCTGGCCCCATGCCCAGTTGCACCACATCGAACCGGGGCAGCTCCGCGCCTTCCAACCGAAACGAATTCCGCAGCTCCGACTCGTACCGCGCCGCGGCGGCCTCCGGTTCCAGCTCGCCTGCGAAGCGGTGAATCTGCTCCGGCTGGAGCGGCACGTGGTCCAGCAAGGCCTCGCGCGTCATGCGGTAGTTCGAATCGGGGTCATCGGGTAGGACGCAACGCTCGTCTACCCACCACAGATCGAGCTTCGACCACGGCATGCGCGCTCGCCACGGCTCGGCCGGATTGGCCAGCAGCGCAAACGCCGCCTTGGGTGTCGATCCGCCACTGATGGCAATCCTCGCCCGGCCCCGCGTGGCCGCAGCGCGTTCCGCCTGCTCTACGAAATACTGCGCCGCGCGGCGGGCAAGCGCAGCCGCATCGGGCGCGACTTGGTAGATGATTTTGAGTGTTTGAGGCAAGGGGAATGCTCCTCTGGTTTCTACGTTACATGGATGCGCCCCGCGGTCGAGGCAAGCGCTACTTCTTCACCACTTGGATGCTGCCATCTGTGTCGACGACGAAGATGTGTTTCGCAGTGCCAATGTATTCGGGAATCGAGGGCCTTCGCGTCAGAACATATAAAACGTCAGTATCCTCCGGCACGTCGCTCAACACATGGGAGTGGTTGCCAGCCACAATTTTGAGCTTCGGATCGAATTGGAAATCGAGAATCGCCTTGTGCAATTGACGCTTTTCGAGGATTTGCTTGCCATCCGCCGAAATCGTGTACCGTACGTCGCCGCCCAATGGCCAAACATCGCTTTTCGTCTGCGCCGGGTAGAGATATACGTACAAATTACCGTCTTCGGCAGGAAGAATCGCCGTGTTGTACGGGCGATTCGGGGTCCCAAAGTCGCCGATCGCCAATTCCAGCGCCCGCTCTTTCGCAACCAGATCGTCCGGGCCTTCCCGTGGCGGATCGTATTTCACAGCCGTAAAGTCTTCGGGCCCTCCCGCTTGTTTTGCTTCGTAAGCCACCAGCAGCCGGTCGTGCGTCTCGTTCCACCTGGGAAACGCCACCTCCCAGCCCGCGGCCGTCTTCATGCAGATGTAGTGAGTCAATCCATTGGTGTCGGGATGAATCGCGAAAAACGCGTCAGTCCCGTGCCACGCAGCCTGATCGTAGGCGTAGAGTGCGCGGCCCCGCTCCGTCACCCCCGCAAGATAGGTGCTGAGATCCTTGTCGTCAACGTGTCGCATCTGTCCTGCAAGAGAAACCGTGAAAGCAAGAAGAAACGTCGCAGCCAAAGCCAGAGATCTGCGCATACCAGTACCCTTCTTCACACGGAACGGCGATGAATCCATACTGCACTGATTCGAATCGCCGCAGCTCGCTTGAAATGATTTGTGGGAATGATACGCCGTGGGCCAGCCCGGGCCAATGAAGAAGAGGTCTTGCTTCTAAGTCTGTACGCCCGCCGCTCTACGGCAGGCCGGCATCAATTCCCAATACCAGCGCCACGCCCCGTAACCTGCCGTCTCTCGTCCACAACTTTGTTCCCGGGGTGATGAGGCAGGAAGCAACCAGATGCGCGTCGGCGAGGCCGATGCCTTTTGCGTAGAGTCGGCGCGCCTCGATCATCTGACGAATGTCTCTGAGACTTGCCACTTGCGCCTGCGGCATTACGTCGAGCCTTGCCAAGGTTTGCGGCCGATGATGAAGCGAGCCAAGCGCTAACTCCGCGGCGAGACAGGGATGCATAACAACCTGATCGTTAGCGAGCAGCGCCTGCAACTGAGCGTCGCCTGAGCGAAAATAGTCGATCCAAATGTTCGCATCAGCGAGGATCACAGATCGTCCACCCGCAACCGGCGCACATACTCCAGGTCGGGCATCGTCCCTCCGAGTTGCGCAAGTTGGCGCGACGCTTCCCTGGCAATCAGAGTCTTCAGCGCCTCACGCAGCAAGGCTGTCCTCTCCGTAATACCCGTATATTCCTGAGCCGTCTTCACAAGCTCGTCGTCGAGCAACACGGTGGTCCGCATAATCACCCCTTGAGCATCAATTCTATCACCAAATGGTGATAGAATTGATGCAAAAAGGCCCAAACCGGCTTCGAAAAATGGGCTCTGGCGTCGTCCAGCGCCTGACCCCTGAAACCTGTCTTCACCGCCCCAAATACGCCCGGTACTGCTGCTCGAGTACGCCGGCGGCGCGCGCCAGCAGCAGCTTTGACACGTTGTACTGGTGCAGGCTCTCCACCAGGTTGCTTTCGGCGGTGGCCAGGGTGGCCTGTGCCGTCACCAGTGGCAGGTTGTCGTCCACGCCGGCATTTACGCGGTCGGTTTCGTCGCTCAGTGCACGCGTGGCCAGGTCCACGTTCGACCGCGCCACGTCGACGAGCTGCTTATTCGCGCCCACGTCCAGCAGCGCCGCCCGCACCTGTTCGTCGATGTGGTTGCGCAGGTCGGCAAGCTGCGCATCGATGGAGTCCATGTCCGCCTTGGACGCATCCTCATCGCCGCGCAGCCGCGCTTCGCGGAAGATGGGAAAGTTCAGCGTCCCTATGGCAACGAAATCGCCGTGCGTGCCCGCGCCGTTCACGGTGCTGGTGCCGTAGTAGCTGTAGAAGCTGAGCGTAGGCAGCCGCTGGCTGCGATACACCGCATGCACAGCCTTGAATTCCACGGCCTGGTTCTGCAGGTTCTGGTAGTCCTGGCGGTACTTGTAGGCCAGAGCCCGCACCTCTTCCGGCGTTTGCTCGGCCAGGTCGCTGTAGGGCGCCGGATCGGTCAGCGCAATCTCCTGTCCGGGATCGATGCCGATCTCGCGCTTCAGCAGAATCAAATCCTTCGCCTGCTGGTTCTGGGCCGCAATCAGCGCCTGCTGCTGCGACTCAAGTTGTACGCGAGCGCGCAA